>Ga0302116_1000727_pt1 | contig 19872 bp, 8 predicted proteins | sample AG5_SCM_MG_FD_203124 | JGI IMG/M metagenome (GOLD analysis project Ga0302116, IMG submission 203124) | Marine microbial communities from Western Arctic Ocean, Canada - AG5_SCM | ecosystem: Environmental > Aquatic > Marine > Oceanic | place: Canada: Western Arctic Ocean | collected 2017-10-01 | reverse complement strand
GGACGGTCCGGAGGCTGAGCTCGAGGTCCTCCTGAGGTCCGTGGATCCAACGCGACGCGCGAGGGACAGGACGAGGCGTGAGAAACTGTCGGCTTCGAACCGGAAGAAGGAGGACGAGTGGGCGGTGATGGAGCGCCTGCCCGACGTGGACGACGCGCTGCGCCGAGAGGTTCCCGAGCCCGCGCACGCGTTTCCGTTTGAGCTCGATACGTTCCAGAAGGAAGCGATTTACCGACTCGAACGCAACGAATGCGTTTTTGTCGCCGCGCACACGTCCGCGGGTAAGACGGTCGTTGCGGAGTACGCCTTCGCGCTCGCGACGAAGCACTGCACGCGCGCCATCTACACGTCACCGATCAAGACCATCTCCAACCAAAAGTTCCGCGATTTTGGCAAGCAGTTTGACGTCGGCCTCCTGACGGGAGATGTCAGCATCAAGGCGGACGCGCCCTGTCTCATCATGACAACCGAAATTTTGCGATCGATGTTGTATCGCGGTGCGGACCTCATCCGCGATGTCGAATGGGTAATCTTCGATGAGGTACACTACGTCAACGATGCTGAGAGAGGTGTGGTCTGGGAGGAGGTGATCATCATGCTCCCCGCTCATGTCGGCCTGGTGCTTCTTTCTGCCACAGTACCGAATGTATGGGAGTTCGCCGACTGGGTTGGGCGTACTAAGCGAAAGAAAGTCTTCGTCACGGGCACGACGCGTCGACCTGTGCCTTTGGAGCACATGCTGTACTTTGGGGGCGATAAGGAGGAGGACTTTTACAAAATCGGGGAGCGGGAACAGTTCCTGCCGGGCGGGTACAAGGCTGCGACAGACGCCCTCAACAAGAGCAAGAAACCGTCGACTTCATCGGGCGGCGGAGTAGGGGGTTCCGGTCCGGGCCGAGGCGGTGGAAGAGGCGGAAGGGATGGAGGCCGGGGTCGCGGTGTGGGCAACTCGGGTAACAAGCATCCCGGTCGCGGAGGCGGCGGCGGTCCAAACACGGGTGGCGCCATGGGCGTGCGAGGTCGCGATAAGTCCGTTTGGGTCGAGCTCATCCGAAACCTGGAAAAGCGTGAGTTGTTACCGATGGTGGTGTTCTCGTTCAGCAAGAAGCGATGCGACCAAATGGTCGATTCCCTGACCGGGATGGATCTAACAGCCGGCGCAGAGAAACATGAGATTCACATTTTCTGTGAGCGATGTCTCTCGCGCCTATCTCCCGCCGACCGTCAGCTACCTCAAGTGCTACGCGTGCGAGAACTACTTCGTCGTGGTCTCGGCGTCCATCATGCAGGTCTGCTCCCAATCATGAAGGAGATTGTGGAGATGCTCTTCTGTCGGGGATTGCTCAAGGTGCTCTTCTCCACTGAGACATTTGCGATGGGTGTCAACGCACCCGCGCGTTGTGTGTGCTTCCAGGACCTTCGTAAACACGATGGTCGAGACTTCAGAGGACTACTTTCAGGGGAATACACGCAGATGGCTGGTCGCGCAGGTCGACGAGGGTTAGACTCAGTCGGAACAGTCATCATCGCCGCTTGGGACAACTTCCCTCAGGAGTCCACCGTGCGCACGCTGCTTTCAGGCAAGGCGACAAAACTGGAGAGTCAGTTCCGACTCACTTACGGCATGATTCTCAACCTTATGCGCGTGGAGGATCTACGAGTCGAGGATATGCTGGCTAGATCGTTCGCCGAGTTCCACGCCCAACGAAGCGTCGGGGATAGACGCGGCGCGCTGGCGCTAGATGTTGCAGCGCTGAAGCGGGTCAACGAGCTGGCTGCGGCGGAGGAGGCCGCGGATCCGGCTGGTTGGGACGCGGCTGTCGCGCACGAGGGTGCAAGTGCGGCTGTACGTGCGGCTGCAGCTGAGGTACGCGCGGCGGTGCTCACGAGTCGCGGTGGGCAGGCGGCCATGAGCATCGGGCGACTGCTCTTCATCGCTGGAGGCGGAGAGGGTGGAGTGGGCGACTTGCCGCCGGCGGAAAAGGGAGCAGCCGGAGAGATACCCGCAGAGGTCAAACCTTCTGGCGCCCTCGGTGGTCGCGGAGGTATCGACAAGCACGGAGCTTTACTTCGTGTGGTCAGTGCTAACGCGGCAAACAAAGGTGGTTCGATTGTGGACGAAGCAGCTGCAAAGACATATGTGGTGTTGCTGCCTTGCCCAGAAGGACACCCTCCACCTTCCGAAGAGGAGGCCACAGAGCACGTTACCGCAGCTGAAGCGGGAAAACAGTCAGAACCCGCACCCATGTTGTTGATGAAGCGCAAAGGAGATGACGATGACGATGACATGTTTGGGGGAGGATTTGGAAAGAAAGGCGGCTTTGGAAAGAAAGGCGGCGGTGGTTTTGGCTCTGCCACCGAGGACAGGATTGACGGACCGATGCCTCCTGGTCTACCTTGGCGGCTTCAATCTGGCGGTTTAGATTACGTCATCGCCGCCGTGCCCGCCGACAGTGTGCTGGCCATCACCGATGCCAAGATTCCAGTCGACACTGGTGCAGTCCTGACCTCGCCGGGTGCGAGCGGCTCCCCAGCACCTGCGGCTGCAGCCGCCGTCGCGCGCGCTCTCTCCGAGATTGAAAGAGTTCTCGGCAACGGCACCCCCGCCGCGCTTGATCCCGTGAAGGACCTCAAGCTTCAGGACATCGCCGCGGTAGAGGCGTGTCACGAGCACGCCAGGCTAGTCGCCGCGGTTCCCGCACTTCCTTCCTCGGTGACGCCTCGTTTGCGTGCGTGGCACGCGTTGCTCGACGCGCGCCGGGCACTTTCCAAGCGCGTCGAGGAGCTTGAACACGGTCTGAGCGACGCAAACTTGCAGCAGATGCCGGACTTTGAGACCCGCGTTGAGGTGCTTCAGTCGATGGGTTACCTCGATCAAGATCGCACGGTCACGCTGAAGGGTCGAGTCGCCTGCGAAATGACCACCGGTGACGAACTGGTGGGCACGGAAATTATTTTCGCGGGTGTCTTGACGAACATTCCCCCAGAGGAGGCAGTGGCACTCCTCGCAGCTTTGGTGTTTCAGGAGAAAAATTCGAGCCCACCTGAACTTCATGGAACCCTACTTGAGGCATGCGATCATGCAAAAGAGTTGGCATTTGCCGCAGGTGAGGAACAGCTGCGCAAAGGCCTTCCAGTGGCACCGGATGAATTCGTCACAACAACACTTCGATTCGGTCTTACAGAAGTTGTTCACGAATGGGCAAAGGGCACAAAGTTTGGCGACATCTGTCTAATCACAGACGTTCAAGAGGGTTCGATCGTTCGAACGATCGTTCGACTCGATGAAATGTGCAGGGATGTGCGTAATGCCGCGAGGATAATGGGAGATTCTGCGCTGTATGAAAAGATGGAATCAGCGTCGACGGCGATCAAGCGTGATATTATCTTCAGCGCGTCTCTGTACGTTTCTGGTGCATAAAAATGCCTATAGTCTTCTAGGGGGGAGTGACTCCCTTAATTCTAGTTCTAAGCGTTTTAGTTGTCTATCTACGCGTAGTGTATCATGAGCTGAGCTCTTCCCACGCCCGCTTCACGAGCCTTCGCTTCCTTGAGGCAACTTTCCCATGGCTCCCGGTGCCGGATGTAAGGTTAGGGGCGAGCATAACCGACGTAGGTCTCCCGTGAGCGCAGTGGAGCGGAAGCTCGGTGCGTGTAAGCGAGCCGAGAAGAGCAACGCACTCATCATGATCCAAGCTGTCCCCAAACATGATCGCCCCGCGACAGGCTTTCGATGCCAGCAGACGGTGAAGTGCAGGAGGCGGAGCCGATGTCGGTCCAGTCACGGAAACCTGCCGCAGGTATTCCGCCAAGGCATCCGCACCAAGCATGGTGCCCTCAACCGTCGGAAGTCCCGTCAGCTTGATTCCTTCATCAGCATCACTGTTGCGATAAGCAACGTCCTCCCATCGCCAGCCCCACCTCCAAACCAGAGAGAAATTGGCTCGTAGAATTGCAAGCTCAGATGCGGTGAGTAAACACGGCTGTGGATGACCAAGTGCTGTGGTTGGCACTGAAGATGATTTATCGAGCGTTCCCCTCTGATCGACCGAACCGATTAGAGTTGCTCTCAGTTGCTCCAAACGGACGCGCTCATCTGCTGCGTGCTGATCAATGGCGAAGAGGTCGCCTGAAGCGCTCATGGCCAAGATGAACTTTTTACCCCACTGGGTCAAAACCTTTGCGCCGTCTAACATTGAGCGAGACATTTCAGCCACGGGTACAGTCTCTACGACGTTTTGGTCTCGATCTGCATGCCTCTTCTTCCAGTCTGCTAAGAGGTCTGCGATACTGTCTCCTGCTTCCTCAGCCGCAGGAGCGGGTAGAGCCGGCGCGTCTTCGAAAGGCTCAATGATTTGGCAGAGAAGTGGAGAGTCGTCTTCATGCGCACCGGGTTGGAGTGCTGCTACCACGTGACGTCTACGACTACCGGGTGGGCAGCATGCGCATTCGTCGAGTCCAAAGTCATGAAGCGGAGAAGGTGGGCTTCGCGTGTGCATTCCCGGGGCATCTGGGGTGGGCCCAGGAACAGTTCGATACGCGGGTATGTTAGGCGGAGGTGTCTTTGGTAACGGTCTCGCGAGGGGCGCGATGGTAGTGGAGCCATCTGCATCAGGCCAAGCCTCCTTCAAAGCGGTGTTCAAAAGGCCAAGAGGGGTTTTCCAGTCGCCGAACTCAATCAAGGTCTTCTCCGGGTCAAATGTGATGTCGTATGCATCTGGGGGACATTCAAGGCAAATCACGTATCCGGGGTATCCCTGAGTGCCAATCTCTAGCGATGCACACGCTGACGCGAATGCTTTGCTCACTGCATTGTGCAGAAGTGTGCGGCGGACGAATCGACGGTTCACGTAAAAGAACTGAAGCTCCGGCGACACAAGGCTGGCTTCCGAGGATGCGGATGTCACGTATCCGGTAACACGAAACTCACCAACTGCCATGCTCAAAGGGATCAGTCTAGATGCGATGGACTTTCCAAAAGCATCAGATAACATGGAGAGCAGAGACCGACCCGGCAAAGCGCGGAGCACATCACGTCGAGATCCCACGTCTCTCAGCGTAAATCGAACCTCGGGGTGTATGAGGGCGAGGCGGAAAAGTCGGACGCGAGTGTCCTCCATTTGTTTCGCGACCCCGTTCCGTCTGATAACTCCACGTCTGACCGGGTGGGTGTAAAATAAGTCTTTGCATGCGACGATGGTGCCAGCTTTTGGGAGTTGGTATCGCGACGGTCCACACGAGAGTGTTTGTCCCTGCAAAACGAAGATGTTAGATTTATCAGTGGTGACTGGTCGACGGACCAACAAAGTGATGACCTTACCTTTGAGCATATCTTGCTGTACGTCTCGAAGCTTCCCGTGGCTCTCGTCGTTACTTGTAACACGCAAAAGTCGCCTATGGATGCCAGTGCCTCGCCCCTGAAGCCGAGGGTGCGCACGCTTCCCTCGAGATCCGAGAGGGAGCTTATTTTTGAGGTGTGATATCGGCTCGTCCCAACCAACTTGACGTCTGCGACACCCATGCCGCAGCCGTCGTCGGAGACGGTAATCGACATCGTAGCGCCCGTATCGATGACGACCGATATATCATGAGCTCCTGCGTCTATGGAGTTACACACCAGCTCCTCCGCCAGCTGCCCGACACATGTCACGATGGTTGCGCTTCGCAGCTTGCTTCGAACGTCGGGAGAGAGCTGTCTCAACGAGCCCGCCTTCGACAGAGGTTCCATCATCCGACCGCCCACACTTCTCGTTGGAAACGTACGCATCACCCCTCTACGTGTTCCATCCGGCGTGAGTCGCGCTCTTCGCAGTGCCGTGCTCAAGCGGTTTTTTTCCGATACATGGGAGGGGGCGAAATGGGGCCAAATAAACCCAAAATGGCGAATTGAGGACGTCAGTCACGAACGCATACGACCTTTTTAAAGGTTGAAGGTTTACGCCCGCAATCATTCCGGCAGGCACTCTACCGCTCGCCAACCAGCGCAGCACATCACGCCGCGTTGAGCAGTCACACGTGCACCGTATGGTGAGTCATTCGTCGCCGTTCGCGTTCCCATCGCTTCGCGCGATACTCTCCCTTCAGCCGCAGCTCCAAGCCGCCCTATCTCTGTGCCCACATTGCGGCCGCCGGTTGGGGCGGCGGGAGTGGGCGACCGCTTTTAACGCGCAACAGCCCCGAGCTGTGCTCGTTACGCGCTCCCGAATGTGTTTTCGTGCATTCCTGAAAACATCGAGCCGACGAATGAGCCGCTCGCGGTCCAAGCGTCGACGCTACCGCGTCACTCGGCGCGTCACTCGGGCCATAATTTCCTCTTCGCGTCGATTCTTTCCGTGGTGCTCACCGCCCCTCACCACATCCCGTTCCACAGGCCAAGAAGGGACTTCATCCTCTCCTCTATCGCATCACCGTTGTTGGCACAAAGGGAGGCACCTTTCCCATTTTCAGCGCCGTCCAGCAGAAAGGAAGCAAGCTCTTCCTTCAGGCAGATCAGGACACGCACAGCTTGTGGTCGGGCAAGAAAGTAGTCAGCGCGGCTACCGGTCAGGTTGCCAAGTTCAAGAAGCGATTCGACTTTCTCTCCAGCGCCACCATCGGCAAGAAGAAGTGAGCTACCACCACTTTAAGTCGTGACGATGCTATCCGCACGCATGCTCACCGTCGTCGCGGCGGGTCGTCAGTACGGTGACGTTCGCCGGGATGGCGGCACGGGCACGGCCAAGTCACCCGGTCGCGGCGGCGACGGCGGCGACGACACGGACTGGATGCAGAAGGCACGCAAGCTGGCGAATAAGCGCGCGTCCCAGTTTCGTAGGGAGCGCGGCGCCCAGCCCGTGGCACCCGCGCAGTGGCGCCGCAAGCGCAAGGGGGAGAAAGGTGACGAGTTCGGGTACGTCGAGGCTGCCCGCGGATACGATGACATCCCCAAGGACGTCGCCGACGACCGTGAGGACGAGCTGACGGCCACCGCCGGGGACGGGCTCTGGCGCGTGGACTTCGGCGATCTCGCCGAGGAGGACTGGGGCTCCCAGTGGACGATGACGGACGACGAATGGAAGTCTGTCGAGAAGCTCGCGAAGGGGACCGACGAGCCGCTACAGGCGCTTCAGGTTTTCGAAGATGCGGGCCTTCGCCGCGTGAACCCGGACATCTCGGCGCGTATGCTGCGGATCATCGCGGATAAGGCGAAGAGTGCCCGCGTCGATCGCGAAGAACTCTCCGGACTTCGCCGCGACTCCCGCATCGCTCACCTCCTTGGAATGTGCGTGGCTGCGGCGCGACGCGGCTCCGATGCCCTCTCTCCAAATTCCGTCGTAAGCGCCGTGTGGGCTATCGGCGTCATCTCGACGGAGAGGGCCAACTCGGCGGAGATGGAGGTCCTCGCCGCTCGCGCCGCGCAGGTGACTGACGACGTGTCGAAGCGCGGCATCGCGGACTTGGCGTGGGCGTTGGCGTCGTGCCGTCACGCCTCCGAGGAACTGTTTCAGCAGATTGGCATTCGCGCGGCGGTGACTGGCTTGGAGGGATCCAAGCCTTTCGATATCTCCACGCTCGTGTACGCCTTTGCTCATCTCGGCCACAGCGCGGACGGCTTCCTCGACGGCCTCGACCAGTGGTTCGCCGGCGGCGCCGAGGAAGAGATCGGCAAGGAGGAGGCCGACGCCAACGCCGCCAAGAAGGCTGCGTCCTTCACCCCTCAGCCCCTTGTCACTACGGCGTGGTCCATCGCCGTCATTGGAGGCGATGCGCTGCGCTCCCGCGCGTTTTCCGCGCTCTGGAGTGAGATTTGCGTTCGCGGCGAGGCTGCCGCGGCGGAGGGAGCGATGGTGGACCCCTCCCTCGAGGGTGACCGCATCCAGTACGGGCCCTGGAGGGGCAAGAACCTCAACCAGATCAACCAGGCGATCGTCGCGGTTCAGTCCGCGGGCGGCACCGAGGCTCTGGGCCTGAGACCGGTTCCCGACTCGCTCGCCGCCGCCGCCGAGAGCGCGTGGATGGCGCAGCGCCGACCGCCGGTGATCTCGTGGTACCAGCGTGACGTCGCGTCCATCCTGTCCTACATGGGCGAGAAGCACGAGGAGGAGGCAGTCTGCGGGGGATACAGGGTCGATCTTCTCATCCCGAACCCCGTGGGTGTGCCCGAGCTCTCGGGTGGCATCGCCATCGAGGTTGACGGCCCTTCGCACTTTGCGCGCAACGACACCGCGCTCGCGCTCGGTCAGACCCGACTGAAGCACCGACAGCTGCGACATCTCGGCATGGCGGTGGTGTCCGTGTCCGTCGCTGAGTGGGAGTATCTCGAGTCGGCTGAGGAGAAGGTGGAGTACCTCAGGGCGGGGATGGCCGGCTCGCAGCAGGTGGCGTGAAGAAGGGTCGAGGACGTTGTTTTAATTGTAAAAGTGTTTATATTCGTCACGAATGACTGCATGACTGTTAACCCATACCCCCAAGTTAGTTCGTGGTTACCAAGATCGTGACTGACCCTCATATATAAAAGAATCGCAGGTCGAGAAAGGGAGAAAATTCGAAGTCGTATCCAAGCCATTGTCGTGCGCTCTGCTCTGCGGGTCGCGCCGGAGTAACCGGAGGCGAGTCCGTGAGGGACACGACATTGTATTTGAGCGACCCGCTCTACGAACGACGCGAAACCCTCGTCCTAGGATCCACGTTCGCTGAGGGCTCTCACGTTTTCCGAGAACCAAGGAAAACCTGGCCAGGGAATCATCGGGGCGTGAGTGCTTGTCGAACGCGGGACGCGGAGGCTTGAGTCATGGCCTGCTGCTTCAAGCCCACCGTTGGGGACGACGACAGGCCGGGTTCGATCGCAGGAAAGTACGCCGAAGACAAGGCGCCGGCCGGGCACGTGAAACGAGACCCTGAGCTCAAGATGAAACAGTCCTTGAACGCGCGGCCCGCCCGAAACTCGAATGGCGCCGCTCACTCCGGACGCGCGGCGAGGCTGTCCACGGGAGACACCGACGACGAGTGGCACGATGCGGAGGACACGATGCCTTCACTCGATCCCACCTGGGCTAACTCCCCGAGCTCGAAGGAGATTGGATCGATCTTGGAGGAGCACGGGATCGCGCTGGAGGTGAGGGAGGCACCCGCGGAGGGCATCGGCCGGTGCCTCATCCCCCGCTTCGACATCCCCTTCGAGAAACCCGGTGAGGGTGGCGCGTTGAGCTGGAGCGCGAACCCGCTGGGCCAAGGGTTCAGGCTGCGTGGCAAGCAGTACAAGAAGGATAGGAAAAAGTACCCGTCTGAGAAGCCCTTGTACGACGTCGTTCACGTCTTGGCGTTTCGGAGCGACGTGATGAAGATGGACTTTGGAAACCTGGTCTTCGGCGGCGACGTCGGGGAGGTTATCCACGGGTGCCCGACGGTGTACATCGCGAACCTCATGCTGCCCGACTACCCACCGCCGAACCCGCTGTGGGGCAAGAAGGAGAAGGGCGGTCCGGACGGTCCCGGGCAGCACATAGTCGTGGTGGCGAGGATGACGGAGGAGACGCGAGCCGAGCTGGAGCGCTGCGGCGGCGACGCGGACAAGATGTCGCCGGAGGTTGGTCTGATGGCGCGGCATTTCAGGGCGGGGCCGCACGATCAAAACGGCATGGACCTGCCCCCCCACCCCGCGCCCGTGAGGCACTGCACGAAGATGGTGTGCATGGTGGCGGGTGGGCAGGAGTCGCTCCCGATGGTGGTGCGCGCAGCCATCGGGCAGGGTAACGGGAAGCCGTTCATGGTGAACAAGACGGGTTACTTCACCAAGCACGAGGGCAAGGGGTACTTCGAGATCGCGGTCAACGCCCATAACTTTGGACAGTTCGCGACGAACGGCTTGAGGAACTGTCACAGCTTCTTCAGGCACCTCGTGCTCGACATCGGCGTGACGCTGCAGGGGGACCACGAGGACGAACTGCCGGAGCGGCTCCTGTTTGCCTTCCGAGCGATCAAGCCGGACCTGCACCACATCCAGATCCACGTCGACGAGCTCGACAAGGAGGCAAAGTCGATCGGGAACGGGCGAGAGGCCAGGCCTTGGTTGAGCTGGGACGAACTGAAGATGCCATAGACGATGGTGATAGATTTTTAATAATTTCAGGTCCAGAGGACTCGCCACTACTCACTAGTCCGCCTTCAAGGAGACTCGGGTTGATACGCGTATCCCGAGGGAAGCGTCGCGTTCATTGTATCCGCTATTCTGGGTGTCATCCACGTGCGCAAGCGGCTGGGAGAGGGCGGCGGGCTCACTTCAGTGCTCGCGCCCCCGCCGTCGTCCAGGCCAGCCATCTGCATCGACCAGAGCTCGGTTTGGAGCTCGAGCTCTGAACGCTTCAACTTCTCTCGGCGGAGCACCCTCTCGCACAGAATCCTGAGCTTCTCGAGCCCGTAGCGAGATCGCTTGATCAGCTCCATCTCCTCGCGCGTGGGAGGAGGTCTGCGCTTGGAGCCTCCAGCCTTGGGCCCGCGGCCGCCGCGACCGCCGCGGCCAGAGAGGGGCGGGCGCCCGCGGCCCCGACCACCTCCGCCCATCGCGCGCGGATCCCCGCCAGCCTCCAGACGCCGCCTCTCCGCCATGGAGTGACGCCCGCAGAACGCGTGACGCTTGCTGTTCTGGAACTCCGCGTCGGATAGGAGCCAGGCGTTGCGCCGCGCGCACAGAGGGTGGAAGTTGAGGGTACACCCCGGGGCGGTGCACTGCACGACGGCACCCTCTGACCTGCGACAGACTATGCAATCAGCCTCAAAGGCTGATCGAGGCACCCTATCCAGACCTCGCACCACGGCGGACGCCACACCAGCCTCGGGAGCGGATGCGAAGTCGATCCCCGGCACGCACTGCGCGCAAACCACGTGCGCCCACCGCACCGCAACCTCGTCGTTTTCACTCTTGACGGGGGCGCCAACCGGGGGACAGACCGTGTGCGGGTCCTTGCCGGGATGGACGGCGTAGCCCACCATCGCCGCTCGGCGGACCGCCGCGGGAGAGTTGGGAAGGATCTTGTTGCAGTTATCCTCGTCGGCAGCCTCCGGGACCGAGCGCGCCTCGACGTTTGCCTCGACCCCGCTCGCCGGCGCCGCCTCCCCGCCCGACGCCGTCGGACCGTCGCCGAGGATGGCGTTCCCGTCGCCGACATCCTTCGACGGGGTCGCGGGTGCCGCGGCGGCGGGGGCGTGCGGTGCCGCGTGCTTGGGCGGCGGCGGTGGTTCGATGACCGCCCGCAGCGCGCCGCGCTTCACCGGGCACAGCACGCACGCCGGCCTCGGGTCGTACAGGGATCCGTCGCCAGCCTCCCGGAGCCAGCGGGGCGGGCGGCTGGGCGGCATGCCCTTCGCCTTCTCGTTCTCCTCCGCCACGTGGCACGGCCAGCACAACCAGTCGTCCTCCGGGACTTCGGCGACCCCGTAGCAGTCCTGGTGCACGGCAACCTCGCACCGCTCGCAAAAAAGAATTTCGTTGGGCTCCTCCGAGTCGCCGCCGCCGCATACCGCGCACAGGGCATCCTCCATCGCTCCCGTCTCGACGAGGTGATCCACCAGCTCAGTGTTGCCGCTGATCGTTTCGAACCCACCTTGCAAGTCCGCCGAGGGCAAGCCGCGCTTCCGAAGGTACTCCTCCCTCCATTTGCCGCCGCGCCATCGCTCCTCGTACTTTTCAGTCTCCTCCACCCATTCATTCTTCGCCTGTCGGTCCGCAGCCTCCTCCGCAGCCGCGGCTTTCGCGTTCGAAAGAGCTTTAGCGGCGAGTGTCCGCGTGATCCAGAGAGTGCGCGCGAGCGCAGCCTGAGCCTGCAGCAGCTCGCCGACAACCTCGTCATCGGGCGCGAGGCCGAGGAGGTCGGTGGCGCCGTCCAGCTTGGCCATTTCCTCCTCCATCGAGTCGGGCTCCTCCCCTTCTTCCCAAGTCGCGCTGGGGGAGTCGGGGGTGACCTGAGCGCCGCCGTGCTTGTTTCGGCGGTGACACTTGAGGGGTGCCGACGCTGTGCCACAGATGCCCTTCTTGTGTATGACGCAGACGGGGCATTTCGGCGGGCGACTGGGACCGGGTTTCTTCTCGGTTTTTGACGCGTCGTCATCCTGCTTGGCGGACTCGGGCTCCTCCGGCATCTCGGGAGGTGGCATCGCCAGCACCCGGACCGTGTGCTCGGAGAGGTGCTGAATGTCGACGGGAGGATCATCCTTCGGTCCATCGGGCTGCCCCACCGTGGCGACGGCGGAGTCCCCCTCAGCCTTGACGTCCTCCTCGCCCTCCTTCTTCACGGCATCCTCACCAGCACCCTCGTCGACGTCCATGGGCACCGCACCGTTCGATCGCCCGTCTCCGCCGCCATCCGCGACAGGTTTCTGGGGCGACATCGCCTGGAGCGAGTCGTTCCTGAGCCACGCCCGGATCGCCTGCACCAGCGGCTGATGCTCGGCGGCGGGCTCCTTCGCTTCGCACGCGATCCAAGCCTCGAGCGCGCGGGCACCCCCGGGCACCCCCGCTTCTCTGGCCACGTCCGCGGCGGTTCGTCCCGATAGTCTCATGTCGTTCACCAGGAGCGACCTGATCTCCGCATCCGCAAAGTCGTGAAGCCGCTCCACCTTCTCCCGCTCCTTCGCCCTCATCTCCGCGGCGTCGACGGAGGCCATCCCCGACGCGGCGGCTTTGGCGTTTTCCTTCTCCGCACCCTCCTCGTCGTGATCCGTCTCATCGAGGGCCGTGAGGGCCTTACGCTCGGTCACCCGCGTCTGCGTCTTGCTAAATTCGGGCGGGGTGCTCGTCTTGCCTCGGGTGGATCGGCCCGAGCCAGTCGCCGCGGGAGTCCCGACGGAGACCCGCTTGCGAGCCTCCGAATCAGCCTTGCTCGGCCTCCCGCGCCCTCGCTTCTTGGACTCGGACACGTCGACATCGCTGTCGCTCACTTCAGTCTCCTTCTCCGATGCATCCCCCTCGTTTCCGTCCTCCTCGACGGCATCCTCCGCGCGTTTCGACTCGACAACCTTGGAGTGCTTCACGCAGTAGCTCAAATACTGGCACCCCTCCTCCCCCATCCTCGTCTGAATCTCCATCCTGTGGTCGCTGGCGTTGAACGCGCACATCGGGTGGAACGCGACGGCGCAGTGACCGAACACGCACTGGATGCAGGGTCCGCAGCCGCGCTTCTTGCAAACCGAGCACGTGAGCGAGTTCCGTTCCTTATCGATGTCGCCGATGCCCAGCACGGGCTCCATCGTCTTGAGGTCGTCGATGAACGTCTCCGGCATCCACTGCGAGCAGAAGAGGTGGCACCACTTGTTGTTGCCCGTGGGTTTCAGCGCTCCGCCGGGCGTCGGGCACAGGCAGCACTGCGGCGTCCGCTTCGAGGGATTCTTCTTCTTGAAGACGCAAGCCTTGCAGTTCCAGTCACCCGTGGGTACCCGCACGATGCCGTAGCACGCCTTGTGCACCGCGATGTCGCAAGTCTCGCAGAAGAGTATGGGGTTATCATCGTACGACTCCCCGTCCCAGCACACGTGGCAGCACTCCGCCTTTTCCTCCGGGTTCTCCATGGGCGACACCACCTGCACCTGCAACTTGTCATCCAGCCGCGGCGCCTTCTTCTTGTGGCTCTTCTTGTGGCTCTTCGGCTTGGGCTCCGGCGGAGGCGGCGGCGGGGGGTTCCTGCGCAGTTCTTCCTCGTGTAGCCGACGACGTTCAGCCTCCTGTGCGTCCTCGTCTTCCCATTCTGCTCGACGAAGACGGCGGTGACGGGTCAGAGAGGTTCGGGACTTCGAACGGCGAGCTGGGATGATGCGAGAACTGAACCGGTGGAAAAAAGCGATCGAAAGTGAAAGGGAGACGGGCTCGACGCAGCGGACTCACCTAGCACGTAGTACCTCCCTAGCGCGGGTACGCGAAAGTCGGGGTCATCCTGCAGCTTGATCGGTCCCTCCGGCACGATCGAGGCGACGTCTTCGGCGGTGATGTGGCGGAAGTACTCCTCGTTGTACGCGAGGAAAGGCGCGTGGTTCTCGTCTATGAGGGACTCCCCTGGGGGCATCGCCCACTTCTTCATCCTCTCAGCCTCCTCCTCCATCATCCTGCGCTTCTTTTTCCCATCGGGATCGTCCGCCAGAGCCGCCTGGAACGCCTGAGCATCCGTATAGGCGTCAGCCAGCGTGGCCGGAGCGCGGAAGCACTCGAAGCGGTTCCCGCCCGCCAGATCGGACCGCAGCGCTGATTGGAGCTCTCGAACTTTTGATGTGCACGTCTCCACCTCCTTCGAAACCTCACCCCCGGTCGCCGCATCAGCCGGCGACATGGTCGCAACCGCACGCGATATCTCGTGCGGGTCGCCCTCGTGCAGTGCACGCCCACCAGCGCGCGTCCAACACTTCAAGGTATGGGCGCCGCGCCACCCCGTCGATCTCAACAAAACCGAAGACCGCCAGCGGATTTTTTGGGATTCAAATTTCGAGGCGATTTGACCCGGCTGACAGGACTCAAGAACCCCCAAACCGAGGATCAGGACCGAACACGCTCGTGCCGCAGCCGTGGGAGCGCGGACTGCTTAAAGGCGGCGGGCGGCATGGATCTCATTCGAAACTTCCTCGGCGGTGGGAGCAACGGCGAGGAGCCCGATGCGAAGCGCGTGAAGCGAGAGGACGACGGCAGCGCCGGCGCCGCGAACGGGGGGGCGATTGGCACGTCCACGAGCGGGGCGGGCGGCGCGGGAGGGGCGGGGGCGGACGGCAAGGTGGACCACCTCGGCCAGTACGCCATGCGGGAGATTCATCTGCGCAAGCAGGAGGAGGACGGCGAGCTCGTGTACATGGTCATCAAGAACGACGGCGAGGAGCAGAACATGATCTGGCTCGTCAACCTAAAGAACATCTTCAGCAAGCAGCTCCCGAACATGCCGAAGGAGTACATCGTGCGCCTGGTGATGGACCCCCGGCACCACTCCATGATCTGCATGAAGAACAACACCGTGATCGGGGGCATCACGTACAGGCCGTTCTGGAGGCAGAACATGGGAGAGATTGCGTTCTGCGCGGTGAGCGCCAACGAGCAGGTGAAGGGCTACGGGACCCGGCTGATGAACCACCTGAAGGAGTACGTGTGCGACAAGGAGAACATGACGCACCTCATCACGTTCGCGGACAACAACGCGGTGGGATACTTCCAGAAGCAGGGGTTCACCAAGGACGTCATGATGGAGCGCGAGAAGTGGGTCGGCTACATCAAGGAGTACGACGGCGGCACCATCATGGAGTGCGCCCTCTCCGCGCAGGTTTCCTACACGGAGTTCCCGGTGATGATCCGGCAGCAGCGCGCGGCGGTGGACGAGAAGGTGAGGGAGATGTCCAACTCGCACGTGGTGTACCCCGGCCTGACGCAGTTCAAGGGAGCCGCGGGGCCGGGCGGCGTGCGCAAACCCGTCCCGCCGGAGGTGATCAAGGGGATCAAGGAGGCTGGGTGGGAACCGCCGGGACCGCCCAAGTACCGACTCGTGCACCCGGGCTGCGGCGACGGCACGCCCACGACCGAGAATCTTCATAGGTTCATGGTGGCGCTGGTGAACCTGGTGCAGAACCACATAGACTCGTGGCCCTTCATCTCGCCCGTGCCCGCGGAGGAGGTGCCGGACTACTACGAAGTGGTCAAGGATCCCATCTGCCTGGAGACCATCAAGGAGCGGGTGGAGAGCGGGGAGTACTACCAGACCCTCGAGATGTTCGCCGCGGACTTCAGGCTGATGTTCAACAACTGCAGGCTGTACAACGCGCCGGACACGGTGTTCTACAAGAACGCCACGCGGCTCGAGGCGTACTTTGAGTCGAAGGTTGCGGCGGGCATCAGCTGGAACGCCGGCCGGGGCAACCGGGTGGCGCTCGACCGGTTCTGAGCAGAGACTTGATCTATAATGCTATCTCAACGTAATGTACACGTCTTCTACGCGCTATCTAATCCTAGGGTTCGAGCGATGACGCAGTGTCCAACGTGGTCCCCGTGTCCGCGCCGGACGAGAGCCCTTCGACCAGGTCGAGTAGCTCAGCCCGGAAGTCGGCGATGAACTCCGGGGTTACCTTTCCGAGTTTACGCGTCAACGCCGAGGCTTCTTCCTCGTTCCCGGACTGGCCCAGTGCGTGGGCGCTGCACACCGCGTCCGCCACGGCCAGAGCGTACAATCCGCAGTCGTGACCGTTGTCCTGTCTGGGCGTACCTTTGGGCGACGCGTCGAACTTGTACGCTTTGGAGCTGCCGAGGTGGGGCGCAACCGCCGCGGCGAGACTCGAGGCTGCACGCTCGTTCATACCTCCCGCCGAGTCGTAGTGCTCGAACGTGTCCGAACCCCCTCGTTCGCCCTTCCTGAACACGAGCAAGCTCCAGTGACTGCCTCCCTCTGGCACGGCTACGTCCTCGTTGTTGGAGACTGAAAAAACAACAACCCTTCTGGTCGTCAGCCCGAGGGGCTCCAGGATGTTCGTCACGTCGGATACGGCCACGTTCGCCACTAAGAAGCTTACCGATGCGTCCACGAAGCTAACTGAACGCCGCAAGCTGGCGTACTTATCATTCTCAAGGTATGCAAAGTAGAAGGTGAGGATGGCGTCGTTCAGCCAGGTTGGTCCCGTCAGGATGACCACATCCCGCACTCTAAGAATAGTATCGTGGTAGTCGAGCACCTTGTCATCCATGTCGAGGTTTATGATTGTCAGCCCGTACGCCGCCTTGCCGTGATACGATGTGCTCGGTGCCTCCTCCTCACTGAACCTCATGCACACATCGGTGCGGTTAAGACTGTCATCAAACCTCCTAAAGTTTTCAACTCATAGTTGTGTGAGCACTTGGAGGATATGACGAGCACGGGGGGCTCCGAGGATGCAGGCTGGGACCTCTGCCTAAGGCTCACGTCTCGCAGGGTACCCGAGAACGTTGCGCAGAAGGACAGGACGGGCCTGCCCTTCGGCGTCACCGTGCAGCCCTTCAAGCCGCTGCCCCACTTCCCCGTGGACGCGTCGGCACGTCTAGATCCCGCGGACGAGGTGGCGCGATGTGGCGACTGCTTCGGCTACGTCAACGGGTTCTGCGGGCTCGAGCGGGACGGGTGGGTGTGCATCCTGTGCGGAAACTTTTCCTACTGGAGCTCCGATCCCGCGGGGGACAGCGGCAAGCCGCGGTACAAGAGGAACGCTCGGCGGAACGAGCTGCCGGAGATCGCGCTCCCCGAGTACGAGATCGAGGTGGCGAGGGAGGTGCTGACGGTGAACCCGCGCGAACCGCTGGGAACGGCGCCCGTGTACGTCGCGCTCATCGATACCACCGCCCCGGAAGAAACTCTAGAGCTCGTGCGCAGCGCCGTCCTCGCCGCCATCGAGGCGGTGGGCCCCGACGCGCTCTTCGGCATCGTCACCTTCGCCGATCGAATCGGCCTGCTCGACGTGCAAAACTTGTCGGTGCGCCGGGTTGGGCTCGGCAAGAACGGGGGGCTCGCCATGCCGCTGGAGGACGCTCTTCCACTCAGACGTCTGCTGGCGCCGGTGGGTGCGTTCAAGGAGGAGCTCGCGGCGGCGGTGGAGACCATCGCGCCGGCGGAGACAGTCGCGCCGGCGGGGCAGACGGCGGACGGCGGCGGCGGCGGGACGGTCGGGGGCGATGCGGCTCATACCCCTCGACGGGCGTTCGGACCCGCGCTGGAGGCGACGCTCGCGTGGCTCGGCGCGGACGGCGTGGGGGTCGGGGACGACGTGTGGGGAGCGGGAAGTGAGGGCGGGGGTGGGGGCGACGTCCGACACCCCTCGTGCCGCGTCCTGTCGTTCCTCGCGGGCATGCCCAACTTCGGCGACGGTGCTCTGGACGACGGATTATACCGCGAGTGCGCCGCCGACCTGGACTCCCCGGACCATGAGGAGGCTTCCAAGGCGACGGACGCTCTCGCGCAGCCTAGCGTCGATTTCTACGCGGACGCCGGCGCGAGAGCCGCGCTCGCCGCCGTGGTCGTCGACGTCTTTTCGCTCGGCGGCGACGACTCGTTCGCGGACCTCGCGTCGGTGGCGCCGCTGACGGAACAGAGCGGTGGCGCTCTCCATCACTACGCCACCGTCGGCGGTGTCGGGGTAGCGGACGCGCCGTTACCTCGTGACGTGTTTCGCTTGCTCCGCGCGGAGTCCACGGCGCACCACTGCACTTTGCGGATGAGGACCAGCGCCGAGTTTGAGGTGGCTGGGACGTACGGCGCCACGGTCCCGGACGACGTGTACCCCGGCCTGCACCACGTGGTACGGTGCGGCCCGAACGACTGCTTCGCGTTCGACTTTCGGCACAAGTCCGCGGCCGGGTTCGGTCGGCGCGGGGACTGCCCGCCCACCGCGCAACTGGCGTTTGAGTACACCGCGCTGACTCGTCTGCCGCCGGACCCGGCTACGCAGGCGGCTAGGTACCTGAGGCGGCGTCGGCGGAGGGTGTGCACCGCGCAGGCGAGGGTGGCGACGTCCCCGAAGGACGTGTTCTCCACCGTCGACGCGGAGTGCGTGGTCAGCCTGCTCACGCACAAGATCTTGGCCACCGCGGAGGAGAGAGGCCTGACCGAGGCGAGGACGCTCCTCTCCGACTGGCTCGTCATCCTCACCAGCAGGTTCAACCACGAGACCGGCGTCGCGAAGTTCGACCCGAAGGACACCGCCGCGGTGGACGGGACGTTCACGTCGTGTGCCCCGCTGCAGCACGTGCCCAGGATGGTCTTCGCGCTCCTCCGCTCCGTCCTCCTACGACCCCGAGGCGTGCCCCCCGACGTCCGCGCCCGTCTTCGACACCTCGCCAAACGACTCGACCCCGCCTCGCTCTCGCGCCTGCTCTACCCGCGTCTGAGCAGCTACTCCGACGTGGACACGTTGATGTACCCGCGACACTCGTTGTCGCGCACCGCGTTGACCACGTCCAACGGCGCCGTGTTCATCGTGGACGCCTTCGACGTCGTCGTCGTGTACTACGCTCCGGCGCAACCGGGGAGCGAACGCGCCTTGTCGCCGTACCCGCCGCCGCAGAGCAGCGCGGTTCGTATGGCGGTGAACGCGCTGCGGGAGGCGCGGGATGTGACGCCCCGGGTGGTGTATATCCGCGGCGGTGCGGAGGATCCCGCGCCGTTCCACGACCTGCTCATCGAGGAGCAGGACGTGGACGGGTTGGAGGGCGGCTCGAACGGCGGCTTTGTCGGGTTTCTTCAAACCGTGGAAGGCCAGGCTCGGAGATTCATGAGGGAGGCGTGACGGTTCAACGCGAGGAGGTAACTTAGCTAGACGAATAGTTTTGTCGTGACAATAAAGTTGGAGGGCGACATGACAGGAAGCGGCGTGCGATGCGAGCGCGATGTGCAGCGCGAGGGCGGGGTTCCCCGTCGTCGCGAAGCGAATTCGAAATTCAAACGACAGCTTCAGAAATTCAAATATCGGGAGGGGAAAGGCTGGGAGAGGGAGTGATGATGCCGGGCCTTGCGCGGCGACGAGGGCGAGACGATGTTTTAAACTATGATGAGTTGTTCGCTTTGGAGCGTGGTGGTGTTAATTTTTTAAACACCATTGAGTTTGTTTGCGTCGCGCCTTGGAGACGTCGACGGGTTTTGGTTTTTAAGAGCCGAGGTTCGGTCCAAACATAGCCGGGGGCTTAGTTGGAGGTGAACTTGGTCACGGCCTTGGTGCCCTCGGAGACGGCGTGCTTGGCGAGCTCACCGGGGAGGATGAGGCGCACAGCGGTCTGGATCTCCCTGGAGGTGACAGTGGGCTTCTTGTTGTAGCGGGCGAGCTTGGAAGCCTCGGTGGCGATCTTCTCGAAGATGTCGTTGATGAAGGAGTTCATGATGGACATGGCCTTGGAGGAGATGCCGGTGTCGGGGTGCACCTGCT
>Ga0302116_1000726_pt1 | contig 19886 bp, 15 predicted proteins | sample AG5_SCM_MG_FD_203124 | JGI IMG/M metagenome (GOLD analysis project Ga0302116, IMG submission 203124) | Marine microbial communities from Western Arctic Ocean, Canada - AG5_SCM | ecosystem: Environmental > Aquatic > Marine > Oceanic | place: Canada: Western Arctic Ocean | collected 2017-10-01 | reverse complement strand
CTGATCCTCCGTCAGCTCCAAAGCGCAGTTGACCAGGTCCTGGACGATTGCCGCGCCGCTCGTGCCCTTGCGCGTCTCGAGCTGCGCCGGGTCTGGCATCGTGAAGACCAGCGAGCCGTCGTACTTGGGCGCGCCGCCTCGTTCGCGGAGGCTTCCTCGGTCGGGGGGCGGCGTGGAGGGCTCCGGCTCGGGCGCGGGCGCCATCGCGTGGGGATCCCCAACGGAATCGCCCCGAACGGAAGCCGTCGCGTCCGCGTCCCCGACCGCGGCGGGTTCCGCGTCGGAGTCGTCGTCGGGCGGGGTACCCGGCGGCGGAGGCATGTCGTCCGGGTCGTGGTCGGATCCCATCGCTTTCTTGACTATCGGTGTTGGCTGACCGCGTCTCCAACACTGGCGGTTCGGCCCGAGGATGAGGCGATGAATTCCAACCGAACTCGACCGAACTCGTTTCGGAAATACCCGTACAACGAGACATAGATAGTTTGGCGTTAAATAGGTGATCCTGAATGGCAAACGTGGTGTAGACGAAATACAAAATACGAAAACATGCCACTAGAATGGATCTTGATCTTGATCGCGATCGTTTTTGGCGAGATCTGATTGGCGGAGACTGTCCGGGACTGTTTCTGCTCGCCGGGAATCAATCGGCTCTTATCCCCCGACACCCGTTCGTCCCACCGCACACGACGCCGACACGTACCGACGTGCGCGGGTACCGAGCAGCGACGCACTCCACTCGCTCCTTTCGAATCCCCACGATGGCCGCGACCTGCGCCGCCCCATCCGCGGCCACCCGCGCGGTGGCCCCGTCCTCCCGGCACAACATCAGGGCCGGAACCAACAACCTCCGCTCCGTCGCGAGGCCCGTCGGCCGAGCGCCGCGCGTCGCCCGCGCGGCGCCTCGCGCGGTCGCCACGGAGACCGCGACGTCCGCGCCCGCATCATCCGCCGACACCGCGCTCAGCGACTCCCTTCGCCCTTCCTCCGCGGACTGCGCGAAGACCCTCGTGACCATCGCCACCACCGGAACGATCTCCACCGCGTGCGAAGACGGGATCCCGCTCGGGACCTTCGCGTCGTACGTCGTCAGCAAGGAAGGGGAGGTGATCCTGCGCATGCGCGCGGACGCCATGCACACCGCGAACATCAACCGCGACGCCAGGTGCTCGCTCTACGTCCAGCCCGCGACGCAGCCCCCCGGAGTCCTCTCCAGAGCCACCCTCATCGGCGAGCTAGTCGCGCTCGACGATGAACAAGCCGCCAAGGCGTCCACGCAGTACAACGAGACACACGGTGAGAACGTGGGCGTCGACGCGGTCGCAGGCAGCGACGTCTACTACAAGTTCCAAGTCGACCGCGTCTTCTACGTCGGGGGGCTGGGGTCTGACAAAAGGGCCGAGGTGGTCTCCGCGGCCGATTTCGCCGCCGCCGTCCCGGATCCCCTCGCGAGGTTCGCCAACGGAGTGGTGGACGCGATGAACGGCGAACGGTACGAGGACGTCATGAACTTCGCGCGCGCGTCTCTTCCTGATGAGGCGGAGCCCGCGGAGGCGAGGATGCTGTGGGTCGATCAGCTCGGCTTCGACGTGCGGGTCATCACCAGCGGCGGGGAGGACGGGGCGAACATCGGGCAGACGCTCCCGGGGAAGGTGCTCGACGTCCGCGTGCCGTTTCCATACGCGGCGACGACGCAGCAGCAGGCGCTGTCGTCGCTGACGATGCTCGCGCAGGTGATGTGGGAGGAGGAGAAGCAGTACCAGCCGCAACCGGTGCCGCAGGAGGAGCCCGAGGAGAGCAGCGATTGAGTGAGTGCGGGTCGATCGAGAGGTAGGGAGAGGGGAGAGGGTGGGGCGGGTTCCATCGCCGTCGCGGGCGTTTCCGAATCCACATGTTTCAACACCGATTAACATTACAACCTAATCACGAACAGACCGTACCGCGTACATTCCTAAAGGCACACGGGCAGGAACGAGCACGCGCCGGGGACGTTATTCGCCGCCCAAGTTCCGATCCCCCCAGCGTCGTAGTACGCCGCGCCGATCAATGTGAAAACCGCGAGCTGACCCACTACGCCGGGCAAGTTCGTGGGATCCGGCAGGAGCCTCGAGTACATCAGCAGCCTCCGCCGGTCACCCTGCCCGGTCGTATCGAGCCAGGCGAGGAAATCGCCCCACTTCTCGCTCTCGTACGGCATACCCGCGTCCTCGATCGCGCCCGGGAGCCCGCCTTTGACGTAACGGACATCCTTAAATCCCGCCTGCCGAAGCTCGAACGCCGCGCGAAGCGACTGCGAGTCCGTCGCGTCCAGCTGTCCGGACCCCTGACGCACGGGTTCGGTGGTCAGGTCCCCGCCCTTGGTGTCGATGAGCACGACGACGCCGTCCTCGGGACGCCGCGTGGACAGTCGGGACTCGCATTCGGCTCTAAGCGACTGGACAAACTCCGGGTTGCGAACTTTCAGGCCGCCTTTGATGCTGATGGCGTACCCGACCGCCCTGCGAACTACGTTTGGGTCCGGGATGGCGTACGGGACGTTCACCGCGGGGGGCACGCGCCACTCGTCGAACTCGATCGTCTGTCTCACGTCCACCAGGATGGCCCGCCTCGGGTCGGCGACGAGGGATGGGAGTTGGGACGCGTCCACCGTCTTGACGCCCATGGCGACGCATCGGTCGTGGATCTCCGGCCACTTCGGGGAGCCCGCGCCTTGGCCCGGGGTGACGTCCGCGGACGTCAGCGCGGGGGGCTTGGACGACACCGTCGCGGCGCGGACCTTATCGAAGAGAGCGACGACGCGCGTCGGGGTGGTCGATCGGCACCTCGGCGACGTCATCACCCGACGGTCGACGCCGACGCCGCGGAACGCGGATGCGGTCAGCGACGCCGCGGTCGTATGGGCGGCGGTGGCCATCGCGTTGACGGACGCGGATATCGGCGGCGAGGCGAAGGACGATGCGAGCCGACGCGCTCTCTCGTGTGGTGATGGGGACCGAACGACGGTTCATTGCGGAACAAGAGGCTCGCATTTAATATTGGGTGCGTATAGGCAAATGGTAAGACTTGCTGTGAAATTCAAATATAGATATCTCACATAGACCTAATTGATAACAGAGTAAATGTACATTTCATCTAGTGTTAACGATGAGACTAATAGATCAACCGACCCTTCTTTATGTAGAACCGTTGTAGAACCGGCGCGAAAAAGTGTCTTCTGAAAGTTCCATTCTTCTTCGACGCGCGGGGGCCATGGCGCGTGCTTCCACTGCGTTCATCTTCCTCGCCCTCATCGCGGCGGCCGGCCATGTGGACGCCTACACGCGGTGCGGCATCGCAAACAGAGGCTGCAACGCACCGGAGCAATTCTCCGGAATGAAGAAGTCCAAGACCTTACCGACAATCGTCGCATCCACGGGAATCACGCAAGACTTCAAAGACAAGCTCATCGAGGGGCATCAGGTCCTCATCAACTTCGCCGGCGGAGCCAGCACTACTTACGCGTACATCCTGGAAGGCGGCGGTGCCGACGCCGCCTATGCCGACTTCAAAACCAAGAACTGCGAGCAGACGACGTTCGAAGGTTACTGCGGAGCGGATAACTTGATCACCAAGGCCAAAAACTCCGAATCCGCGGCCATGAAGGGCGCCGGCGGCAGGACCTGCTCCTGCGGCCACACGCTGGAATCGAGCGCGGCCTTGTACTATGTCCTCGGGTCTGGCACCTCCGCTCAGTACGTCGGTGAGCGCGCCGTTCACGAGATGTGCCACGTCACGCAGATGTCGCGGGGCGAGTATTTCCCGACTTGGCTGGTGGAAGGCGGCGCCGTTCACACAGAATGCCTGCTTCAGAAGAAGCTCACGTGGTCCACGCAGACCTACGAGGACTGCTTCAGATACGGCGGCGGACGCGCTGGCGTCATCAATAACTTTCGTTCGTACTACGCCTCCACCTACGGGTCCACCAACGGACTTAAGAAGGGCGAGACCAGGCCGTGCGACGACTTCGTCGGCGACGGCGACAGCGACGCGACGAAGACAGCGGGAGGCGCGGAAGCCGGCCACCTGTTCTACGACACCGGCACCGTCGCCATCGCGTACATAATCAACAAGGCTGGCATCACGAGCCAGCAGTTCTGGCAGAGCGACGTGCTCGGTAAAGGGTTCTGGAATACAATCGTTCCCTTCGCCGGCCACGACCTCGTCACTGGCTATCCAGGCCAGTGCCCCGAGGACGAGGGATGGAAGAGATCGTTGCTCGCCATCACCAAGCACGCCACCGTGGCGGACTTCTACGCCGAGTTCGACGCCTGGGCCAAGACCGCGTCGGTGGCGGACGTCGTCGCCATCCTCGAGACGCAGTCCGCGATCGACACCCAGACGGCCGGCGTGTTCGACCTGTCCACCGCCACCGAGGGTACCGACCACGACCCGTGCGCGTCGCCTCTCTCGGCGGGTTCGAGTCTGTCGGGTGTCGTGTCGGCCGTCGTCGCGACGGCTACCGTCGTTCTCGCCGTGACGGGACGGGCTTAAGTCCCGGGTCAGAGCCGGATGGGCCCGAGAGCTCGAGGAATTCCAGGAACTCCTCCTCCCGTCGCGGGATGTACAAGTATGTGCGGCGTCGTCCAGAGGGCAAAACAAGACCCGGGTGAAACGTGCCCGCGGACCCTCGCAGTAGGCGGCTGCACACGACCGCACGTGTCTATTTCATTTAAGTTTATACGTTCAAACGAGCGACCGCCGTCTCCCTCTGTCCGTGCCCGCCGTCGTCATTTATTGATCTGCGATTGTTCTCGCAGTTTTGGAATCAACGCGCGTCTGTCGTCGTCCACGGCTCCACTTCGACAGCCGCACGACGGTCGTCGCATCTCTGAGTCATGCGATACGGTGACCCGGAGTCACCGAGGCGCGGTGGCGCACCACCCGGCAGGGGCTCCCTCACCGGAGTCACGTCCGCGCCCGCGTCCTCGTCGTCCGCCTCGCAGGCGCCCGTGGATGAGCTCGACGGAGGATGGAACACGACCAAGACGGCCATGCTCGCGACGCATCTGGCGCTGTCGATCGCGCACGTCTTCGCGGTGTTCGCGTCGAGGAGCGAAGGCGGCGGCGGGGATGACGCGACCGACGCCGACGCGAAGGAACCCGCGTCGCCGTCCTACGAGTACAGCCCCGCGGTCGTGGTGCTACTCGCGGAGACGATCAAGTGGTGCTTCAGCGCGTTCATGTTCACGCGCGAGTGCCACGCCAACGCGGGCGATTTCTGGGTCACGCGAGTCAAGGACGAGGTCGTCGAGGCGACGCGGGACTACCGCGCCCTGCGCTTCGCCGTCCCCGCGGGGGTCTACCTCGCCGAGAATCACATACGGTTCATGGTGATGAAACGTTTAACGTCGCCAATCACTTGGGTCGTCTTCGCGCACGTCGAGATTCCCGTGGTGGCGATCATGTCCTGGTGGCTCCTGAAGCGCCCGATCTCCAGAACGCAGTGGCTCGCCATTTTCTTTCTGTTGGACGGCGTGATGAGCAGCGAGATCGCGCTGTGCCACTCCAAGAGCGGGGACGTCGACACTTGCGGCGGCGCCGACGCGTATCCAATCGGCGCGCTGGCGATGGTTCTCCTGTGCTCCATCCTGGCGGCGTTCGCCGGGATCGCGACGGAGCACACGTACAAAGGGGAGTACCACGTGAGCATACACCTGCAGAACGCGCAGCTGTACGCGTTCGGTGTTGTCGGTAACTTCCTCTTGGCGATGGTGCGGGACGGCGATAGGATAAGCGAGGGAAACGCGCTTCGGGGGTTCGGGTTCGGCGCGTGGGCGGTGGTGATCACGCTCGCGGCGTTCGGGCTCGTGACGAGCGTGGTCGTTAAGCATTTGAGCAACATCGCCAAGGTGTTTAACAGCGCGTTCGGCATCATCGTCACCGCGGCGTTGTCGTGGATGTTCCTAGGCGTTTCGATCTCGTTTCCATTCGCGCTCGCCGCGGGGGTGGTCATCGGAAGCCTGTACCTGTTCTACGGCGCCCCCGGGGACATCGGCGACGGGCGGCGGGGCGGGAGTGTGCTGGGGCCGGGGAGTGGATCGGGTGTGCTCCAGCGGCTGCGCGCGAGCGTCGGGGGCGGCGTGGCGGCCGCGGGTAGGAGCAAACGAACAAACGGCGACGAGGAAGCAAGGCATCTGATATGACGAACGCAGTTAGCTCCGGTTAGGGTTAGCGGACGTGGATTGCGTACAAGTAGATCGCTCGCGTCGTTTTACATCTCGTCGTGGGGGCTCTTAGTGGTGTACACGTCGTCGTCGTCTTCCTCTGGCTCGTACTCGTACTCTTCCTCGTCGTCCACGGGAGCTTCGAACGTCATCGGTGGCGCCCGGACCATCTGATCGGGTCGCTTGCCCCCCCGGTCCCTCGCGCCGAGGTCCGCGCCGTGGTGCGTGAGCACGTCGATGATCTCCTGGCTGTAGAACTCGTGCGCCCAGAACAAGGGCCCGCGTCCGTCTCCAGCGCGCATCACCGCGTAGCACGGATCGTCTTGGATGGCGTCGCGGACAGCCTGGACGTTTCCGTGCGCGATGTCCTGCCACGCCTGGCTCTTGACGTCGTTGTCGTGGAAGCCCGTCATCATCTCGTCGCACTCCAGCGCGGAGGTCGGGTGGCTCGCGGCGAGGAAACAGAGCGCGGCGAGCGCGAGGGCGGTGACCGTGCGCATAGGGTGGCGCGTTCGATCTCGATCGGGGCGCGATGCGATTTGGTTCTTTTTTCTTGGGCTCGCCCGACTTTCGTCCGTTGGATTTTTGTGATTTTCTCGGTCGGGACGCCACTTCGATAGGCGCGCGTGGACTCACCTCGGGTCGTGCTCGACGCTCGTCATGCTCGCGGATCCCCCGTTGCGTGAGATGGGTCTCAAGAAGGTGCGTCGTCAGACACGCTGTGCGCGTGACGCGACCGACGAGCGCCACGACCAAAAGACCGTCCTCGCTAGAGATCGATTCCGCGACTGATATTCCCACGCCTTTGACCACCGCGCTGACCACGACATCCCGCTTCATCGCCCGCAGCTGGAGGCGTACCGCCGTGCGAAGGAGCGCCGCGCGGAGGACGCTATCCGCCGCGCCAGGGAACGCCGCACCGGCGCCCCCGTACCCGTCGAAGAGCGCCAAACGGAGGACGGAGGAAGACCGAGGGTGCCGACTAACACGTCCGAGGCGTCGTCGTCCGGTTGGCGCCGCGCGTCCGTCGCCGGATCATCGCGGCGGCGACGGACGGACCGCGCGTGCGACCGGACCGTCGCCGACATCTCCTCACTGCGCGCGTTCAACGACCTCCTCGACGCCGCCGCGGACGACGGTCTCCCCGCACGGCGCAGGCTCCCCGAGCAGATGGGACCGGCGGAACTTCGAAGAGCTCTGGGCGAAGCGGACGCGCAGAACGACGGTTTGAGCAGCGAGAACGCGCGGTTACGAGAGGAGGTGACCAGGTTGGAGGGTATGGTGGACGCGTTGATGTTGCTGGTGGACAGACACGGCATCGACGCGGAGGCTAACGACGCGGGGGAGTCAAAGGAGACGGCGCTAAAGGTAGTTGACGTCGATGCGGAGACCAACGACCGAGCCGAAGTCGAATCATCTCGGCCGATAGGAGATTGCGACAGCATGCTGGAGCACTGGCTGGAGAACCACTGCGTCCCCGCGGCCGAGACGCGTCATCTCGGGGAGTGTGAAGGGACACCCGCGGCGGCCACGCGCGAAGTGGAGGATACGGACGGCGACGGAAAGGAGAACAAGTTTGTTGACTCACCGTTTGACTACCACGCGCGGGACACCGGCGCTGTGGATGGGAGTAAGGGTGCCGCGGTGGACGACGAGTGGGAAGGCAAGGTGCTCGAGCTGGAGGGGTACGGCCGTGAGATGACGGCGAAGAAGGAGAACGTCGTGACCCCCGCGTTGGCCGAGGTACTCACGCAGCTTAACGCGTTCTAGTGCTCATCAGTGTTAACTCTTGAAATGAAAACAGGAGTCACGCCAGCCCCTCGGTGGAGACGACGCTCACTCGCCATGCGCGCGTGCCTAGCGCAGCCGACTCGCACGACGACCGCGGGTCCATCGCGCCCGCACGATCCCGATTCGCTGCGACGCCTTCGCTCGGTCGCGCGCGTCCCTCGTCGTGCGCGCGTGACCGCGCGAGCCGTGAGCGATGGGCCCGACGCCGCCGACGATGCCACCGCCCCCCTTCGCCCGCCGTGCGTGATACACGAGGACGACGACGTTCTGGTCATCGACAAACCCGCGGGCATGAGCTTCCACAACGACGACCTCGTGACCAACCTCCCCGGGGTCGTCTCCACCGTCAGGGCGCTGCAGGCGTCGGGCACGCTGCGCGGCACCGACTACGCGGGCGCGGTGCATTCAGTACACCGATTAGACAAGACCACCTCGGGGATACTGCTGCTGGCGAAGAACGAGCGCGTCGCGTCCTGGCTCACGGCCCAGTTCGCCGCCCGGCGCGTGCACAAGTACTACGTCGCGCTGAGCGCCAAGAGACCGTCGAAGAAGATGGGCACGGTGCGCGGGGACATGGCCAAGTCGAGGCGGGGCGCTTGGAAGCTAACGCGGCCCGAGTCGGGGAAGACGCCCGCCGCGGTGACCAAGTTCGCCTCGCGCGGTGTCCGCGGCGCGTCACCGGACGGCGAGGGCGAAGAGGGACGATCGCTGCGCATGTTGCTGATGCGGCCGCTGACGGGTAAGACGCATCAGCTGAGGGTGTGCGCCAAGTCCCTCGGTGCGCCGGTGCTCGGCGATGAGAAATATTCGGGGAAGAGCGCGGGTGCCGACGAGGACCGCGGGTACCTGCACGCCGCCGCGCTTCGCGTCGCCATGCCGGGCGGGAACGTGATGGACGTCGTGTGTAAACCGAGTGAGGGGAACGAGTGGGCGGACGTGTCGTCGGGGTTTCACGACGCGTGGATCGAGTGCGGCTTTCACGAGTTGCTCGGCGCCGACGAGTGGTTCGGTGGCGTCGCCGCCGGGCTGCTCGCGTCGAGACGCGCTGAGCTGTTCGAGAAGGGTCACGAGGACGACGAGGGTGACGATGAGGACGCGGGGTAGGTAGCCAGTCAGTTTTTCCGGTCGTGTGCATCGATGTGAGCGAGGTTTAGTCTAGTCGGCGGCCTCCGTCAAACGAGCGCATGTACAAGTATATGGCCAAAACTCTGCCAAAACTTCTCATAAATCCGAGCTCATGGGAGGCGAGGAGACCGCCGTGACCGCCGTGCGGACCATCGAGGATGTGCAGAGCGACGACGCCGCGTTCCGCGCCGCCGAGGCCACCGCGCCACCTATGATCCCCGCCGAGGAGGGCGCCGCGCTCAAGGGGATGTTGTCCGACGCCGGGACGTGCGATCGGTGCGGGCGCGTCGCGGCGGGAAGGTGGGGCTCGTGCGAGTCCGTCGCCGAGGCTGTCCGCGGCATGGGCGACGAGGAGCTCGGACGGAAGATTGGACGGGTGGTGGAGGATCTCGACGCGTCGCACCTGCGACCGACGAGCATACGTAAGAGGCTGGAAGACGGCGTGGACGCCGCCTGCCACGGCGTAGTCACCCTCCTCTCCAACCTCAAGTAGCCCAACTTTATTTTAGCGGAAAGAATCGATCAGCAATGCTAAGTGTCTACGCGTTTGAACTTCAATCACCTCACGTATCGCGACGGCCGCTGGTACCCCTGCGCGATCTGTACCCTCGACCTGACGAACAGCACAGTCGCCGTTCCGAACAACCCGATGAACGCCTTGACCGGCGTCGACAACGTGAACTCTTTGGCGTCGCCCAAGACGAGCCGAGTCTTTCCGCCGTCCTCGTCGCCGCATCCCTTGAAGTGCAGCATCTTTCGGATCGCCGGCCGCTTGCACAGGTGCACCGGCGCCGCGGGCCTCGAGTACCCCTCGCAGAACGCCGTCTTCGCCTTGAACTTGTCCTTCGTGCGCTTCAACAGTAAGGCGACCATGTCCTTGTCGTCGTTCGCCGCGGCGAGATGAAGGGGCGTCCTTCCCTTCTCGTCGGGCAAGAGCTCCGCCCCGGCGTCGAGCAAGTCGGTCGCCATGAGCATGTACCCGCGGCTCGCGGCGATGTGCAGGGCGGATTTGTCGTCGTTGTCCTCGTTGCGCCCGTTCGCCGCCGCCCACCGGTCGCGCTTGTTACCGATGGACTGCAGCGCTTTCTTGAGACGGAGCGAATCGCCGTTCTCGGCTGCGCGGATGACGGGATCGGTGCCGTCCACGTACGGCAGATCTGTAGCGTTACCGAACCCCATCGTCGTTGGCGCGGCGGAGAGCGGGTATGAATGCCCCGGACCAAGTGCCGTGCCGCCGCCGACGCGTGTCGCTCTGTGTTGGGGGCGCCGTTGGTGTTGGAAACTTCGAGTTTCTTGGCAAAAAACTGAGCGCAAAAAACTGTATTTCAATGCAAAGGTTTTGCCACAATTGTGAACAGATCATTGGATTTACGTGAACTCGCACGGAATCGCCCAATGCCTTGATCATTGGCGAGGATGCATATCGGTACCCTGGGAAACGCGTCTATGAGCAAAAAGGGTCGGAAATGTAAAGTTGTCAAGTTGCTCCTGAAAGATAAAGAAATGATGGTGCCGGCACCACAGCCAATGATTTTTGTCCCAATTTGCCCATACAGATTCCAAAACACGTTGACAGTTTCAACCGATTCACGAAAAAGCACGCTGAAGCGTGAAAGTTCAAGTCGACCTTCCGAGAACCGATGTCGTTCGGTCCCTTCGAGAACTGCATTCGATAACCGACAACGTCACAGCCCCCCGCGCGGGGTGTATCGCACGCCCGGCACGCCAAAGAAACCCGACCAACGATGTCGGTCGAAGACAACCACATCCAGGAGGTGGAGACGTCCTGGGACAAGGTCGCCGCGCTGGGCGTCGAGAACGTGGGCGTCCTGCTCTTCAAGAACATCTTCACGATCGCACCCGAGGCGCTCCAGCTCTTCTCGTTCAAGGACGAGCCGGACCTGTACGAGTCGCTGGCCCTGAAGGCGCACGGCGTGAACGTGGTGAACACCGTGGGCAAGGCGGTCGCGGGTCTGAGGGAGTTCTACACGCTCATCCCCGCGCTGGCTGCTCTCGGGGAGAGGCACGTATCTTACGGAATCGTGGAGGTACACTACGACGTCGTCGGGAAAGCGCTGCTCATGACCCTGGAGCAGGGCCTCGGGAAGGACTTCACGCCCGCGGTGCGGGAGGCGTGGAGCATCGTGTACGACGCGGTGGCGACCACCATGATTGGCGACAACTACAAGAAGTAAACCCACGCCAACCGGGGTCGAGAAAGACTCGTGAGCCCCGAACTACCGATCGATCGCAATCGCATCTGTTGACTAGCACTATTAAAAAATATCACCGCCGTTGAGCCGCTATCTCGGATCCCCGTCGCTCGACGCTTCACCATCCGCGGCCGCGACCCGCGCGGCCGCCTCCGCCGCGGCCCTCGCGCGCTCCCTACCCCGCCCCACGCTCGTACCCGTATCCTGCGGGTCCGCGTAAGGCCTTCGAACCACGCTCCCCGGGCTGGTGGTCCGAGTCCCGCACATGCCGCAGTACCTCGCCGCCCGCGCCAGCTCGTACCCGCACTTAGCGCACTGTATCTCGGCGTTGGACCCGCCGGGTCCCCGGCCGTTACCGTGACCGTTACCCCCGCGCTCCTCCCCGCGCTGGTACGGGAGCACGCGCCGAGAGATGCCCGCCCCGGCGAACCCGCCGCTGGCCCACTCCGGTCCCACAAAGTCTCGACCGTTGTCTTGACCGGCACCCCCGCTCAGGGTTCCCCCCGCGTTGGCCACCACCTTGGCGCCGAACCTCGCGCGCTGCCACCCCGCGTGGAGCGCCGCGCGCTGCTCCACCTCCCCTACAGACCGCCGCCCGTCGGCACCTCTCCCGTCGAACGACCTGTCGTAAAACCGACGAGCTCCACCCGGGACGCCCGGAAGCTCTCCGGAAGCTCTCCGGAAGCGTTCGTACGTCTCATCCCCGCCCCACGTCTCGTCACCCCTCGCCGCGTCCATCCACGTCCCACCGTAGCGCCCGTCGAGCTCCCTACCTTGCCTGGCGTAGAGCGGCGATCCCGGCGCGAGCGACACGTTGGCCTTCTCCACGAACCGGTGCGTCTCGCCTCTGGCGTGAGCTCGAGTTTCACGTCGTCGCCGGGCCTTCGCCGCCTCCATCGGGGAGATCGGCGAGGGCGCGACGTAGATGAGCCCCGCGATGAATGCGAGGGAGACGTACAGCACGCGCAGGTTGCGATCGATGCGTCTCATGTGGTCTCCCGTGGTTCCTCCTCCTCGGCCGGTTCTGAATCCGAATGGATCGTCGGTCGTGTACGCCCCGGCGTTCGCGGACCCGCTCCCTGGCCCGCCGCTCGCGGCGTAGGACGACCACGGTCGCTGCCGCGTCCGCCCCGAGCTCTGCGACGATGACCCGGACTGCGGCCCGCGTCCGCCGCCGTTGGAGAGGTAGTCGTACGCGTCGTTCACAGCCTTGAACTGCTTCTCGGCGAGCGCGGCAGCTTCCGGGCCGGACGCGGTGTTTCTGTCGGGGTGCCATCGCATCGCGGCCTTGCGGTAGGCCGCCTTGATCTCGGTGTCGGTGGAGCCCGGGGGTACGCCGAGGACGTGGTACGGGTCCATGGTCACCGCGAAGGCTCACGCACGATGACGCGCCCTTTAAACACGCGTGTGCCGATGAGACCGACGCGGGTATCCGGCTCGGGTTCGCCGCTCACCCGTCACCGCGCGACCCCGACGCGCATGGCTACGTCGCCTCTGATGCTATCCGCCCGTGTATCGCCTCTCACGCGCGGCTCGTGCGCAGCCTGTAGTGACGCGACGTGAGAGGTTTATCGCGAGAAAAGCATCAGAGAATGGACCGTCGAAGTTTTGTCTGTCTCGTTTTTCGATTATCACAAGGGGAGTGCCCGTGGCGCTTACACTTACACGTCGTCTCTCACGCCTTGGCGCTGTCCCCGCCCTCCCTCCACTGCTTCATCAGTGACGCGATCGCCACCATGTCCGGCAGGAACGGGTACGACGTCACCGCCACCTTCGCGCTCGTCCTCGGCGAGAGCGTCTCGAGGATCAGCGTCGGCATGCTGTTCATCTTGAACTGCAGCTCCCGTGTCACGCTCTCTCGCAACGCCTCGACGACCGACATGGTGTCCACGAACGCCTCCCCCTGCGTCGTCTCCGCGACGATGATGTCGTCGCTACCGTCGCTGCCGCTGGGGGGCGAGTCGCCGCCTTTGCCGTTGACCGCCGCGCCCGCGAACGGCTGCCCGACTCCCGCGAGCTTGGCGCCGATGGACTGCCGCTCCTCGTAGATGTTCGATATCCCGCGGACGTACTCGTCCCGAAATCGTATCAACTTGTTTATCTCACTCGGCGGCACGTCGTCCAGCACGGTCTTCGCGACCGTGATCCAGTGCGCGTTGGCTTCATCCTCGGAAGGCGTGGACCCGTCGATGGTCACGCGAAGGGGCCCGCCGCAGACGCTCTGACAGATGGACCGGCCGGCTCCCTCGAAACCCTCGCATCGAACGTGACCCTCGTTCGAGCGTATCACCGCGTTTTTGTACTCCGGGTGCGACATGAGCCCCCCTTCCCCACCGCTGCTACCGTCGCTGTCGCTGAGCTTGCCGCGCTTACTCGAGCAAGCCTCCCGGTTGAGCATCTGCGCGTTGGATTTGATCAAAGAACTCGGGCATTGATCCGGGTTCTTCCCCATGCAGTACGCCATCAACTGCCTCAGCGAGTGCCTGAGCTCCCCGTCGGACGCCCCGCGCTCCAGGATACCCTTCATCGCCCTCACGCGCTCCCCAAACTTGAGCAGGTACTCGCGCCGGGCGTATTCGCACACCGCGGACTGAGGCTCTCGGGCATCTGCGCCGGCGAGCCTCAGTCCGCACGCGGCGGACTGCATGGCGTCGCCCGACTCGCCGTTCGTGTCGTTCGTGTGCGCCGCCGCTCCTTTCTTCTCGGACTCGAGGTCGTCGATGCGCGACTGAAGCTCGGCGACTTTGGCCTCCAGCGACGCGGTGTGCTGCTTCTTCCGCTCGCGGTATCGTTTTTGCACCGCGCGCTGATTGGCCCCCGTGGTTCGTGCCTTCTTGCCGTCGTTAGTATCGATGTCGGCATCGTCGGCGGCGGCGTCCATCGTGAAGCTCATCGGGGGTATCTCGTCGAAGCCGAGGGTGAAGAGCGCGTCTCTCATTACCGAGTCGTCCAGTTGGTCCGCGAGAGCTGCACTCACCGCCGCGGGATCTATGACGAGGTCGTCCGAGCTACCGCTGGCGAGGGTACCTAGGTCTGCCGCGGCGGGATCCGAGACGTCCATCGCCCTGAGGTTCTCGCCGTATGACTCTGCTTTCATCATAGGGATCTCGCCGTATGACTCTTCCTTTATCGACGCACCGGAGCGCCTCGTCGCGGGCTGTTCCTGTGTGAAGCCGAAGAAGATTCTCGAAAGAAAGTTCAATAACGCTATTTTCGCTATTTTTGTTGCAACCGACCTCATCATGAGTCATAAACCATCACTCCCCCGATAACGCGATCGAACTTTGGTCGGACAGTCCGAAAAAAACGTGTTGAGTGTGACACTGTCATCGATATAAAATGCACCAACATTCACAATCAACCAGTCCTCACTCTGCGGCGGGCGGGATGGAGAACGGCGAGAGCTCGCCAATCTCCGGCGTGTCCGCCACGATCTGGTCCACGTTCCACTGGTTCTTGAACAGCAACACCGGCTGGCCCCACACGTCCTTCACGCACTGCGCGTTGAATATCCGCCCCGCCGCGTCAACCGCGTCCCAGCCACCAACCACCCACCGCGCAACCGCGAACGGCAACGGCTCCAGCGTGGTCTCCACCCCGTACTCCGCCAGCATCCGCGCCTGAACCACCTCGTACTGCAACTGCCCGACCGCGGCTAAAATCGGGTCCTGTTTCACCGCGTCGCGCGAGTACATCACCTGCACGGCGCCCTCGCCGAGGAGCTCCTGAACCCCCTTCTGGAACTGTTTATACTTTCCCGTATCCGCGTTGCGCAGGTACGCGAACAGTTCAGGGGAGAACGTGGGTATGGGCGGGAGCACCTTCCGAGTTCCCATGTACAGCGTGTCCCCGATCGCGAACGACCCGGGGTTGTTCAGTCCGATGACGTCTCCCGCGAAACCCTCGTCGAGCACGGTTTTGTCCTGCCCGAACATCTGAGACGGCCGCGACAGCAACACAGCCTTCTTCGTCCGCGCGTTCGTCACACGCATCCCTCGTTCGAACCGCCCGGACACGACCCGGACGAACGCCACCTTGTCCCTGTGCCGCGGGTCCATGTTCGCCTGGAGCTTGAACACGAAACCGGTGAACCCCTCGTCGGTGGGTTCGACCCGTTCGCCGCCGAGAAGATCGCGGCCCCGCGGTCGAACAGAGTACCCGAGGAAAGAATCAAGGAAGAGCTGGACGCCAAAGTTGTTCATGCCTGAGCCGAAGAACACTGGGGTGAGCTCGCCGTCGTGCACCGCCTGCAGGTCGAGCTCCCCGCCGAGCTCGTCGAGCAGCTCGATATCCTCCATGAGCTGCGCGTGAAGCTCGGGTCCGATGAGCGATTCTAATTTTTCGTCATCCACCGACAAGACGTCCACGCCCTTTGTTCGTTTGTCCTCACCCTTCTTCACCTTGCCGTCCTTCGCGGCCGCGTTGAACAGGTGGACCTCGCGTGCGGGTCGGTGGTAGACGCCCTTGAACGTGTCACCGCTGCCGATCGGCCAGTTCACGGCGTACGTCGGGAGTTCAAACTCGTTTTCAATCTGGTCCAACAACTCGAGCGGCTCGAGCGACGGCCTGTCCATCTTGTTACAGAACGTGAAGATCGGTAGCCCGTTCAGCCTGCACACCTCGAACAGCTTCCGCGTCTGCGGCTCCAGGCCTTTGGCGCTGTCGATGAGCATCACCGCGTTGTCCGCGGCGCTCACCGTGCGGTACGTATCCTCGGAGAAGTCGGCGTGTCCGGGGGTGTCCAGGAGGTTGAGCGTGAAGTTTTTGTACGCGAAGGACAGCGCGGTGGACGAGATGGAGATGCCGCGCTGCTTCTCCATCTCCATCCAATCCGACGTGGCGGCTTTGGCGCCGCGCCTGGCGCGGACCGCGCCCGCCTCCTGGATGGCGCCTCCGTAGTAGAGGAGCTTCTCGGTGAGCGTGGTCTTACCCGCGTCGGGGTGCGAGATGATCGCGAAGGTCCGTCGGGACTCCACCTCCTTGCCCAAGTCGCGCTCCACCGCCGCCTTGGGCACCGTCTTGACAGCGTCCGGGATGTCGTCGGCGGACATGGCCTTGGCGACCTCCGCCACCTCCTCGGGGGAGGCCTGCACCACCGCCACCTCGTCGTCGGCGTCCACCGCATGCAGGCGGAACGCGGAGGGGCGGCGGGAGGAGGCGGTGCCGCGCGGAAGGCGCGAGGCTTTGGACGCCGACGAGGCACGTACGCCGGCGCGCGGCGCGGAGACGGCGCGCGCGGGTGAGGCGCCGAGCATCGAGGCCATCGTGTCGGTCGATGCGCCCGGGCGCGACGACGAATGATTTGACGCCCGGACGTGAAGATAACTTTTTGCTACGTGTCGACCACAGGAAGTCTCTGCACCAAGATCCTTGACTGTTAGCCATAGGATGTCGCCTGTATTTGTCGTTAGTGTTAATATTTCAACTCGTTTTGTTTGTGGTTGGCGGCCTATAGTTCAGGCGCCGGTGTTAATATTTGCGTTCCCCGTTCCCCAAATATGAAAACAAAAGGACAGACATTGCTCCCGAATGTGCGTGCGTGCGTGTGACCCCTTCGCGTCTGAAGTCGTGTCGCATCGTGTCGTATCGTTCGTCCCGATCCATCGGCGTACATCCAAATTCAAATCCAAATCCAAAAAAACATCATTCCAAAATCATCCGTCACCTCACCTGACGCGCCCGGAGATGGTCTTGGACATGGTCTGGATCTGGTTCCCGTGCGAGCGCAGGGACCCGGTGCCCACACCGAGCGCCTGCTCCACCTGCAGCACCAACGAGCTCCCGCGGATGGACTTACCCACACCCGACGCGCGCTTCATCACCTTCGCGATTGCCCCCTCCAGCAACCCGCCGCTCTTCCACCGGCGAAAGGTGTCGTCGGCGACGGGAACCGCGTTGGCGCGCGCGTTGCGGCTCATCGCGGGACCCACCTTCGTGGACGGCGGCGGCTTGGGAGCACCCGCGTTGGACGCGTTCGCCCGCGCGGCACCGCCCGAGTTGGGCTTCTTAACCCCCGATGTGGAGTTGGGTTCCAACTTGAGCGTCTTCCGGATCGAGTCTAAACCGAGAAAGCCGCCGAGGGAGTCCCGCGCGTTCAAAGGCGTGGACGCGTTCGAACCGGACCCGCGCTTAGCGCCGCTCGAGGGCTTGGACACCCCTCCGTTCTTAACCTTCAACGCGGCGCGGCCGGAGGATGCACCGAACGAACCCTTGACCTTACCCTTGGCGTCGTCGCCGCCCGAAGCCGCTGGGGACGGCGTGCCTGGCGCGAGCAGCCTCGCGGGGGGCAGGTCCTCCGCCTTGGTCTCGAAGTAAAAGTCCCGTAAGGTGGCGCCGCACCGCGGGTTGCTGCCGAGGTACCGCGTCAGCTCGCTCCGCGATCGAATGGGCTTGCCGTCGGGGGACTTGTACGTCGTCTCGCGAGCGCCCTTTGGGGACTTTTTGACGACGGTTCGCTTCCAACCCTCGGGGACGAGGACACCCTTGTCCCCGGCGGTGGGCACCTTGAGCCTGGGCAACGCTGGAGTGCCGCCCTTTTCCCCTGGCTGTGCCTTCTCCTTCTTCAGGTCCTCCTTCTCCCGCTTGACCTTTACGTCCTCCTCGCCGGTGGGCCTTCGCCTGGGCTCGCCGACTCGCCCGCGCTTGACGCGCGTGTAGTCATCCTCGTCAACCAGCTTGCACACGCCATTCTCCTCATCCTCAAAGATGGACATGTCGAGCTTGACGCTGTCCGGGACGCACTCGCACGAGCCCGCGCACTCGCCGTACTCCACCCACGCCTCCGTCGCAAAGTTGCAGCTCTCGGCGCAGTTGAATCCGGTGTTGAAACCGCTGTGGTAGGAACCGGGGTAGGTGACGACGAACTCGCCGGGGTGCTGAACCATGCGCGTGAACGGAATGCCGTTCTGCTCCAGCAACGTCGGCGAGATGAGCAGCTCCTTGTGCCGGAGAAACTCGGGGCACGCGCGCCACATCTCGGGGACCATGCCTTGCGCCAAAATCTCGAATCGCTCGCGGTCTTCGGGCGCTATCGCGTACCAAAACTTGGGCGCGCCGAAATGGAGGTAGTTGACGCTGTAGAGGTCGAGGTCCTCCGTGTGCCACGCGAACAGCGAGCGCCACATGCCAAAGTACAGGTACGCGCTGTTCACGCCCTTCAGCGTGATGTTCTTGCGCTTCAGGGTACGAGAGAGGAGCGAGTCCAGGCGGGAGACGTCCCAGCCCCAGTGGGATTTGTCAAAGAGGGACCCGGCGACGTCGGCGCAGTACGTGGGCGGGTTGTACGTCACCTTCTTCCAGAACTCGCGCTCCAGGATCTGCGGGGGCGAGGTATGCGGGTCATGGGTCAGTCGTGCGTCGGGTGTGCGGGCGGGAAGTGTACGAAGGAAGCGAGCCGAGTTGAAAAAGTGCGATGGTTTTTTGTTGAACGCGTCGTGTTTTTTCGTGGGAACGCACCGAGGTGTCCTTGAGCGCAGCCTCGGACGGGAGGTTTTCTTTGAGCATCGCCGCGGGCTTGAAGTCGTTCTTGATGGACAGCGGCTTCTGCTCGACGAGGAGCGTGCGGAAGAGACCTTTACGACCGGTCGCGTGCTGTGATACGGGAGGGGGAGAGGCGCGTCGATCAGTCGTTGGAAGCCTCGGGAAGAAAAAGGAACCGCGTCGCTTTTCGCATGAGGGCGTGTCGTTCGGCGCGGGTTTGGCGCTTACCTGCTTGATGGGTTGGTCCACGGTGAAGTCGATGTTGTCGTACCCCTCCTGACGCGGGGTCCAGCCCGCCGGGGGCACGATCCGACCGATTCCAAACTCCTCTATGTCCTCCTCTATGGACTCGATGTACTTCTCGAACGAGCCCCTCATGTCCGCCATGGTCGGGTAAAAGACCGGGGGCTCCCGCCTCGGGCGCTTCCCGTCCGGACCCACCGGCTGCATCTTGGCATCCATGCCGGCGCGTGTGTCCGGTACGATCGCCTGTGAACGGTACGGTGGGGTCGCGTGGGTCAGGAATCGGACATGTCACGGACCCGCGCGCGTTCAGACGCGCGCGTTTCGAGGGAGAAGATTTCAAAAAAAAACACGGTTGACAACCCGCAACACGGAGACGGGGGGGGCGGGGCGCAAGATCCCTAGCGCGGGAAGGGTCCGCGCGGCCGGGGCGGGTGCGGTGGTGAGGCGGGAGGGTGCGTCGCGTGTTCGCGCACCTTCTGCGAGTCTTTTCTCCGCGCGGCCGTCGAGGCGTGGCGTGCCCTCGCGCGCGCGTGTTGTGTGATCCCCGGTCGTCGAGTGGTGAGGTGGCCACACGCCCCTGCGTGGCGACGGAAGTATCTTCCCCGGTCGAATTGAAACCAACGATGAGTTTTCACCGCAAAAGTCACCGCGATTCAAACTTCCCCGCCGCCACTAGCCAGCAGGCGAAAGCCAATTTTTTCCAGAATGGGGCTATGGGCAAACAGGTCCGAAGGCTCGTGAATATTGGCCACGTTTTCCCGAATCGTGTCGGGCTGGCACTTTCTCACCCATGTTTTCAAAATCAAAATATCCCCGAGAAAAGGAAAGTGAG
>Ga0302116_1000725_pt1 | contig 19888 bp, 23 predicted proteins | sample AG5_SCM_MG_FD_203124 | JGI IMG/M metagenome (GOLD analysis project Ga0302116, IMG submission 203124) | Marine microbial communities from Western Arctic Ocean, Canada - AG5_SCM | ecosystem: Environmental > Aquatic > Marine > Oceanic | place: Canada: Western Arctic Ocean | collected 2017-10-01 | reverse complement strand
AGACGTTCGGCCTGCGGTCTTACGACCGCTTTTGAAACTTACAACATCGTGGGATCGCTCCCTCAATCTTGTAAGAACCCTCAAAACATTCCAAGCTTTCGCTCTTTACGTCCCGCGGCTGCGCGTCGGAGCATTGCTCCCCTGCGCAGTCCAAAACCATAACCCAACAACCTCACTTCTTGCAACCTTTCAATTCGTTCAGCATCTCAAGCCTTGCTTCCACTGGCCAGAGCAAAGTCCATCACTAAATTTTGAGCAATGGTCGCAACAGCACCTTGGCCGAACGCTTCAGCCAACAGAACCAGCGGGTCCGTCCCAGCTCCAAAGAAGACCAGGTCGTTCAAAAGGCCAAAGAGCATTTCGAACGCACACTGATTCCCATTGCAGGCAGCCTTGCGGGCAGCGTTGCTGCTCTGCAGCACCCCAATGCGGACGAAGCCCTCAACTACGGCGAGATCTTCCTGCGCGACAACGTGCCAGTGATGGTCTACCTATTGACTCAAAAACGATTCAAGATCGTCAAACAGTTCCTCCAGATCTGCCTCGACCTCCAGAGCACCACTTATCAAACCCGTGGTGTGTTCCCAACAAGTTTTGTTGAGGAGAACGGGGAGCTCATTGCCGATTACGGCCAACGTTCGATCGGACGGATCACCTCTGTCGACGCCAGTCTCTGGTGGCCAGTCCTCTGCTGGATGTACGTCAAAGCCAGTGGAGACGAACAATTTGGATCCACACCTGGCGTCCAACGAGGAGTCCAACTGTTGTTGGACCTCGTGCTTCACCCCACGTTTGAAGGCACACCGGTGCTGCTTGTGCCGGATTGTGCGTTCATGATCGATCGCCCAATGGACGTATGGGGTGCACCCCTAGAAGTTGAAGTGCTCCTGTATGCCTCCCTCCGTTGCTGCGCTCAGCTCATGGAGCTCGGCCGACGGAATCAAAACAGTCGCCTGCTCGACCAACGCTTGGTCCTTACGCGCCAGTGGATTCATGACCTCCGCAAGTTTCTGCTGAAGCACTACTGGGTGACCAGTAAGACGATGCAAGTTTTAAGGCGAAGACCCACAGAGCAATACGGCGACAATCAGCACCAAAACGAATTCAATGTGCAGCCCCAAGTGATCCCTGATTGGCTGCAGGACTGGCTCGAGAACCGTGGTGGCTATCTCATCGGCAACATCCGAACAGGCAGACCCGATTTCCGTTTTTACAGTCTTGGCAATTCTCTGGGCTGCCTCTTCGGACTTCTCACAGCGCCACAACAGCGAGCTCTGTTTCGCCTCACACTTCACAATCGCAATCATCTGATGGCTCAGATGCCGATGCGAATTTGCCATCCACCCATGGAAACGTTGGAGTGGCAGAACAAGACAGGATCGGACCCTAAGAACTGGCCTTGGAGTTATCACAATGGCGGCCATTGGCCGAGCCTTCTTTGGTATTTCGGAGCTTCGATCCTCCTCCATGAGCGCCGTCACCCCAATGCAGACATCCTGCTGATGGGACAGATGAAGGCGATGTTGGAGGACTGTTACTGGAGCCAGCTCAACCAACTACCAAGACAACAGTGGGCTGAATATTTCGATGGACCCACAGGCACTTGGATGGGCCAGCAATCACGCACTTATCAGACCTGGACCATCGTTGGATTTCTTCTGCTTCACCATTTCCTTAGGGTGAATCCTGGTGATGTGGATTTGCTCGACCTTGACGAACCACTTGGGTCTTAGAACAACAGCTCAAAAACGCCTCACAAAAAAACCCCCATAGCTCATCGCTAGGGGGTTTTTTAAGCCAATTAACTCAGAACAAACCGAGTGTCAGTGACTTGTCGATAGGCATCGCAGCACCGATTCCCAAATAAATGGTGGTAGCTGTACCGAACAAGAACACTGCCATCGCGATTGGACGGCGGAATGGGTTCTGAAACTTGTTGAAGCTCTCGATGAAGGGGATAAGCATCAGACCAAGGGGCACCAAGGTTTGCAATGCAATCCCCAGAAGCTTATTAGGAACGACCCTAAGAATCTGAAACACCGGATAGAGGTACCACTCAGGGAGGATCTCAAGCGGAGTTGCAAAAGGATCGGCCTTATCACCCAGCATGGCTGGGTCCAAAACAGAGAGCCCGACGATGCAAGCAATGGTCCCAAGGATCACTACAGGGAAGATGTAGAGAAGATCGTTAGGCCATGCAGGCTCACCATAATAGTTATGCCCCATGCCTTTAGCGAGCTTGGCCCGCAGCTTGGGATCGGTGAGATCAGGCTTCTTGAGAATATGCATGGTGCGAAGCGGTAATGAACGAACGGTAAGTGGGAAAGTTCGAAAATTGAATCAGTGCTTAAACCAACTGAAATGGATCACAAAGGACCAGAAATGCCCTGCTTACGGATCATCAAGAAGTGCATGAGCATGAAGACAGCAAGCAACCAAGGCATCACAAACGTGTGAAGGCTGTAGAAGCGGGTGAGTGTGGATTGACCAACGCTTTCGCCACCACGCAAAAGCTCAACCATGAAGTTACCAACAACCGGAATGGCAGCAGGCACTCCTGAAACAATCTTGACTGCCCAGTAGCCAACTTGATCCCAAGGGAGCGAGTAGCCGGTAACGCCAAAAGAAACAGTGATCACAGCCATCGTCACGCCGGTCACCCAAGTGAGCTCACGGGGACGCTTAAAGCCACCTGTGAGGTACACGCGGAAGACGTGGAGAATCAGCATGAGCACCATCATCGATGCGCTCCATCTGTGCACTGAGCGAATGAGCCACCCGAAGCTCACATCTGTCATCAGGTACTGAACTGAGCTGTAAGCCTCAGCAACAGTGGGCTTGTAATAGAAAGTCATCGCGAATCCGGTCGCGAACTGAATCAGGAAACAAACAAGCGTGATGCCGCCCAGGCAATAAAAAATATTGACGTGGGGCGGAACGTACTTGGTGCTGAAGTCATCAGCGATGTCCTGGATTTCAAGACGTTCCTGGAACCAGTCGTAGACAGGTGAGGAGTTCGCCATGCAAAGGTCGGTTTGGATTGCGAGAGTCTACCGATGACGCTCCAGCCGACGCGACAGAATGAAGCTGATGTTGCCGATTGTTAATTACATGAAAAAAGGCCTGCGGCAGCTGGCCTCCGGCTTGGCCTCCCTTTTGCTTTGCAGCCTCTTAATTCCAGCGCCTGCTCTGGCTCTCAACGATGCCCAGCAGTTGGTGGTTGAAACCTGGCGCCTGGTGAATCAGAGCTATCTCGACCCCTCGAGTTTCGACCGTATTCACTGGAAGCGTCTGCGGCAGAAGGCTCTCGAGCAGACGATCGAAACCAGCGAGCAGGCCTACAGCGCCATCGAGGCCATGCTTGAACCCCTCGATGATCCCTACACGCGCTTATTGAGACCTGACGATTACTCCGTCATGAAGTCCAGCAACTCCGGAAGCCTGAGTGGCGTAGGACTCCAACTAGGCCATCACAACGATGAAGACTCAGTCGTTGTCATCGCTGCACTCGAAGGATCACCAGCCGCTGATGCTGGCGTGGTCAGCGGCGCCGCCCTGCTGGCGGTGAACGGAGAATCAACAGCTCTGCTGGGACTCGAAACCACCGCAGCACGCTTGCGAGGAGATGTGGGAACGCAGGTTTTGCTGACCGTGCAACCCCCAAATGGAGAAACAGAGGAGCTCTCATTGGAACGACGCAATGTTGACCTGCGCCCTGTTCGCACTCGGCGTCTTCGAAGTGACACGCACACACTTGGCCATCTACGCATCACGCAGTTCAGCGAAGGCGTGCCGAAACAAGTGCAAGAAGCCTTGCAAGAGCTCACCGATAAGGGAGTGGAAGGGATTGTTCTTGATCTTCGGAACAACTCTGGGGGTCTCGTCAGCGGCGGACTCGCCGTTGCTGACGCCTTCCTAGACGAAGAGCCCATCGTGGAAACACGCAATCGAGAAGGGATTGCTGATCCCATTCAATCGAACCCAATTACGCTTTACGACGGTCCGATGGTGACCCTCGTTAACGCCGGCACCGCGAGTGCGAGCGAGATCCTTGCGGGGGCCCTTCAGGACAATGATCGTTCTCAGCTGCTCGGCAGTGAGACCTTTGGCAAAGGGCTCATCCAGACCCTGACCAACCTGAGTGATGGCAGTGGTTTGGCCGTGACCGTGGCCGGCTATGTCACCCCAAGCGGACGTGACATTCAAGGGCAAGGAATTACACCAGATCGCTTGCTGGATCAGCCCGAGCCACTGAACCCCGGGGGTGAAGGAGACCGCTGGCTTACGGATGCAGCACGGGTACTGGAGGCCATCATCGATCGCAAGACCGCCGAATCTCTTTCAACAGAAGATGCGATCAATCCAGAGGAGATGGCAGAAACGGCATGAGTAGCCGCACATATCACGACCCTCTTCATGGCGGCATCGCACTTAACACAGATGACCCGGCTGAAGCGCTGGTTCTCGAACTTGTTGACGCAGCCCCCTTCCAAAGGCTTCGGCGCATTCGTCAGCTCGGGCCGGCATTTTTAACATTCCACGGCGCTGAATCGAGCCGGTTCACCCACTCTCTTGGCGTTTTCCACATCGCGCGACAGGCCTTTCAGCGCTTGTTGGCTATGGATCCATCACTGGAACGTCATCGTGGCGTGCTCTATGCAGCAGCCCTACTTCATGACTTGGGTCATGCGCCCCTGAGCCACACCGGCGAGGAAATGTTTGGCACCCAGCATGAACAGTGGTCCGCACGCATCGTTCGAAAGCACCACGCGATCCGGGAGCCACTTGAACGATTCCAACCAGGAAGCTCAGAAGCTGTGGCTGCTCTCCTAGAGGACGGCATCACAGAACGGAGGGTCATCAAAGACCTCGTAAGCAGCCAACTCGATTGCGACAGGCTCGATTACTTGCTGCGAGATAGCTACAGCACAGGGACGAGCTATGGCCAACTGGATTTAGAGAGAATTCTGGCCGCACTCACCCTGGCGCCAGATGGAGAACTCGCGATCCATCCCAAGGGCCTAATGGCTGTGGAGCACTACCTCGTGGTGCGAAACCTGATGTACCGCAGTGTTTACAACCACCGCCTCAACGTGGTGTGCAATTGGCTGCTGGAACAAATAATCCGCCTAGCCCGTGAGCTAGGGCCCGATCATGTTTGGGCAGATTCAACGATGCGCTGCTGGCTTTGGTCCGCCCATGAGATCGACCTTGAGGCCTATCTAGCTAACGATGACCTGCGAACTGGCTATCACCTGATGCGCTGGCGAGAGGAAGCCCCTCGCCCTCTCGCTGATCTCTGTGATCGGTTTCTCAACCGACGACTCCTCAAAGCTCTCGATGTGGACAGTCTCTCGAAGGAGAAGCAGCTCGAATGCTTGGCCCTCGCAAGGGGATTGGCTGAAGCGAAGGGATTAGATCCGAGTTTGAGTTGCGGTTTACGCCATCAACAACTGCATGGGTATCACCCCTATCGCGGGGGGCTGAGGCTCTGGAATGGCCAGCAACTTCAAGCACTCGAGCAAAGCTCAGCACTCGTCAAAAGCTTGAGCAAGCCTGTAAGCACCAGCTGGCTGATCTATCCAAAGCAGATCAGTCAGGAACTGAAACGAAAGGTGGGCCAATACCTGGCGCAGATTTAACGTCAGCTTCCACTCTTGATCACGTCTGTGGCTTTGACCCAAGAGACACTTCAAGCTGCGTGCCATCGCCTGGTTCTGCACACCAATCGGCACATCCCATGGCAAGACAACCTGGAGGACCAACTCAATGGCCTTGAGGGCAAGGATCTCGAATTGGATAGCGGGGAGTGGTTGCTCAATGGCCGGGTGCTTTCTGCCTTTCAAGCTCAACTTGAAGACCGTAGATGTCGATTGCTGTCGATCAAAAGCTGCAATCCCCTCACCGTGGTCAGCGCCAACGCCCTGGGCATTCCAGCTCAGCTCACCACGCCGCAGCTTGCAAATTCGCTTCCTAATGGCCCTGAAGAAAAGCGGTCCCCAGCCCTACTAATTCATCGTGCAACCTTGCGATCGGGAGACCATCTGAAAGCACGCCACCACGTTTTGCTCATTGGCGATGTCAATCCAGGCGCGCGAATCAGTGCGGGAGGGAACGTTCTGATCTGGGGGCGACTCCGTGGCTTTGCTCATGCCGGGGTTGAAGGCGATCTGAATGCGCGCATCACGGCATTACAGCTCCGTCCCCTTCAGCTACGAATTGCGGATCTAGTGGCCAGGGGACCAGAGGAGAAACCTCAACCTGGACTTGCGGAGGAAGCCAGGATTGTGGATGGAGTGATTTCGATCGAGCCTGCTGATCCCCGCAGTGGCTTGCCAATGCAAGAGCTTTCTGCTGATTCGAACAATCGAGAGCACTAGCCCTTAACCTGGCAAAATCCACCGCGACAACGTGACGTCAAATTCGCGAACGATCCTGATTTGCTCCGGCAAGGGTGGCGTCGGTAAGACCACCCTCACGGCCAACTTGGGGATTGCCCTGGCCCAGCGTGGGTCCAGCACCGTTGTTTTGGATGCCGACTTCGGTTTGCGCAACCTTGATTTGCTGCTTGGACTCGAAAATCGAATTGTATATACCGCGCAAGAGGTGTTAGCAGAAACCTGCCGCTTAGACCAGGCTCTTGTGAAGCACAAGCAAGTCCCCAATCTGGCTTTGCTACCTGCTGGCAACCCGCGGATGCTCGAGTGGCTCAAACCAGAAGACATGCGGGCCATTGCCTCCATGCTTGAAAAACGTTTCGATTACGTAATCATCGACTGCCCCGCAGGCATTGAAGACGGATTTAAGAACGCCGTTGCGGCAGCACGTGAAGCGATTGTGATCACCACGCCTGAAGTGTCGGCTGTACGTGATGCAGATCGCGTGATCGGATTGCTCAACACCCACGGGGTGAAACCAATTCAGCTCGTTCTCAATCGGGTAAGGCCCAAAATGATGGCCAATCAAGAGATGTTGGCTGTGGATGACGTCACTGACATCCTCGCCCTGCCCTTGCTTGGATTAGTTCTGGAAGATGAGCAGGTGATCGTGAGCACCAACCGAGGAGAACCTCTCACCCTGAATGGAACAAAATCACCAGCAGCCAAGGCCTACAGCAATATTGCTGGTCGCCTCCAAGGCGAGGACATTCCATTGCTGGATCCTTCCAAGGAGCGTTCAGGCCTTCGGGCCACGGTGCGCCGCTTGATGCAAACGAAGATCTTCTGAGCCGATGACTCTCCGTGACCTCGTCGACAAATTGCTGGGGCGTCAACCAGCGAGCGCCAGTACTGCCAGAGACAGGCTTCAACTCGTTCTGGCGCATGACCGCAGTGACCTGAGCCCTGAGCTTCTCGATCAAATGCGTCGTGAAATTTTTGAAGTGGTGGCTAAGTACGTTGACATCGATCTTGAGGAAGGTGATGTGAGCCTGGAAACCGAGGATCGTGTGACAGCCCTTGTTGCCAACTTGCCGTTTCGTCGACCGGTTGCATCAACCAGTCCCAAATCTGACTAAGGGGGGAATGGTTCTGGAAGCAATTCCAGACGTTATGGCTGAGCAAGGCTTCACCCCCGCAGAAACCACAGTGGTCCAACTCCTACTGGAAGGGCTTAGTAATCGAACCATTGCTTCCAGGCTGGTGGTGAGCATCCGCACCGTTGAAAGTCACATCAGCAACGCTCTCGATAAAAGCGGTTGCCGGTCGAGGCTTGAACTTTCAATGTGGTGGCTCCGCAATCATTCAGAGTCCTCGAGAACGTGCAGCGTTAAACTGCCCTCAATGCCGGCTTAGCTCAGTGGTAGAGCAGCGCTTTTGTAAAGCGAAGGTCATCGGTTCAAATCCGTTAGCCGGCTTCAGACAAATTCGATCAATCACGCTCTGATCTCCATCTCCACGGTGGGAATCAGCGGGCTGAACGACCTGTAAAAATCCAAATCCCAACGATGGCAAACAGCCACGGGAGCACATCCAAACCAAACCATGGCGTGAGTAGTAGCACCACTGGTTCAAACAGCCAGTGAATGGCGGTTAGGAGCAAAATGAACGAAGCAATCAACCAGAGCATTCGGGAAGGCTCACTACACCTGTTGGCATCACAGCGCCTCTGCGAAGCCAATGCCAGCCTTTAGGTTCTCGCCAAGCAATCACCGAGCTCGCTTGACAGGACGGGGCAGGCCAAGGGATTGGTGCAAGCAACGGCAAGTCCGGAAAGGCTCGCGCCGCCTCTATTTCGGTTCGACTGGAGTTTTCTCCCGACACATTGGCACTTGTCGTGGCAAGCGGACCGCTGCAACGCAGAAGATCCAACATGGGCTTGCAAGCTGGGATGCGCAAACCAAGGGTTGCCACTCCAGGGTTGAGGGCCTCTGCACAGGCACCAAAAGCTGGTATCACCAGAGTGAGGGCCCCTGGCCAGTGCAGTTGCGCAAGGGCACTGGCATCAGCTCGAGCAGCTGGGGAGACATGGCACAACAACCCATCAACGTCAGCACCCATCAAAATTAACGGCTTGTCCTGGGGTCGTTTTTTCAAGCGCCAAATTTGAGCCGCCTGCTCTGGCACCGCAGCCAATGCCGGAAGGGTGTCTGTTGGGAGTAGAGCGGCGCCCCCAGCACGCAGATGCATTTCGATGCCATCGCGATCCAACAAATTGAGAGGATTAATCGTCATCGTTCCTCCGTTTGCTGGTTGGAATCTATGGATTGGCAAGAACGCTGAGCAATAGCAAAGCGGGGAATGCCCTGAAGGTCATAACGGGCTTCTGGGCTTTTGAGACCTGCATCAGTGAGCAACTCCAGCACCATCGCATTCTGGTCATGGTGGTGCTCCAAGAGGATCCAGCCGCCTGGCGCTAGTGCTCTGTTGGCATATCGAATGATCTGCCTGCAACAGTCGAGTCCATCACCACCACCACACAGAGCCAGGTGAGGCTCATGGTCTTTAACAACGGGCTCGAGCTCATCCATCACAGCCGTTGGGATGTAAGGCGGGTTACTCAGCACAAGGCCCAACTTCCCCCACCATGGTTTGAGCGGTTCCCACCAGCTACCAAGATGGAGTTGCCAATCACTGTCGCCAGCTAGGGCCATCAGATTGCGATTAGCAAGCGCAAGCGCGTTAACGCTGGAGTCCACGGCATGGCCCTTCCAGTGAGGAAGACCGCGAGCAAGCGCCACGGCCAAAGCTCCAGAGCCCGTTCCCAAGTCGGCCCAGATCCCTTCCACCTCGCGTGCATGCTCTGGCAAACACTGCAAAGCGAAGTCGATGAGCAGCTCGGTTTCTTGACGGGGGATCAAGGCGTCGGGAGACACCTCCAGCTCAAGATCTCGCCATGGACATAGGCCAACCAAGTGCTGAAGCGGAATGTGCTGATCTCGATGCTGGGTCCAAAGATCCATGAGGTCGTGCAACGAAGAACGCAGCTCGATCTCAACATCTGGGCAAATTCGTAGTTTTTGAAGATCACCCCAAGAGCAATCTGCGGCCATCGAAAGCAGCCAATCCACATCCACAGCGCGTCCACCCTGACGGATTAGCTCACGCCTCCACATCAGTAGATCTATTCCCTTGCAGCGGATAACGCCCATCGGATCAGGTTAAACGGACCGCCAACGCAAACCAGGCTTGGGCTCGATGACACCCTCGAGCTCAAGCTGCAACAACTCATGCGCCATCTGAGTTGGACTACAGCTGAGTGCTGCAGATAGCTGCTCAAGCGTGAGCCCTTCATCAACGCAACGCAGAAGCGAAGGATTCCGCTCGGCTGAAGACCGGGATCGGTCCAATGGCATCGACGCAGACCTTGCGGCCGCAAGCGGTCCTGGTCCAAGATCAGCAATCAACGAATCAGGCGATAGCAAAGGTATTGCCCCCTCCTGCAACAAACCATTGCTGCCCTTGCAAGACCAACGCAGCGCATCCCCTGGAACCACCCAAACAGGACAATTCTGCGTGTGCGCGATCTGGGCTGATAGCAATGAGCCGCTTGTCTCAGGGCACTCAACCACCACCAGGGCACAAGACACACTCACCAAAAGGCGATTCCGCAACGCAAAGTTGGATCGCTGTACCCGAGCACCGCGAGGCCATTCGCTCAACAACAAGCCAGCAGCCTCAACTTGGGCCTGCAGGGCCTCGTGCTCGGGCGGATACACACGATCCAAAGGCGTGCCCAACACACCAATCGGGAGTCCACCCGCTGCAAGACAACCATGGTGAGAAGCAGCATCAATTCCTTCAGCAAGGCCACTCACCACGGGCCAACCAGCACGGGCGAGGCACTGACCAAGCGCATGGGCCATCCGACAGCCATGGTCTGATGGTCGGCGTGTTCCCACCACCGCGACAGCCTTTTGAGCTGATAAAAAAGGCCAACACTGCGTCCGCCCTGACCAGTGCACAGCAAGTGGAGGACGCTTCAACAAATCAAATGAGATCGGCCAGTCCTGATCCAGAGGAAACAGAGCATTGTCTGGAACCCAAAGACTTGGGGACGCCCCTTTACTCAGCCGATAAGACTCGACACGCGCCATCAAGGAGTCGGGCCAGCGCAGGGCTGCTTGCAAACGCAAGAGGGGCCATGACCACAGATCGGCCAAGGTCACCTGATGGGCTTGAGCAACAGCACTCAGAGCACTAATCCTGGCAACACCCAGTCCGGGGCATGAGATCCATAGCCACCACCAGCCACGCTCTCCCAACAGCTAAGCGCAAGTACAAATGAACTAGCACATTATTGGGGCGGCCCATGGGTCAAGAGCTCAAGCGCTGTTGCAACAGACGCTGGTGGGCGGCGCAAAACCTGACGCCTGTCTCCGTTGAGACGGATCAAAACCAACTCCACATGCGCCTCGAAGGCGCAATCACCATTTGCCCCCAGCAGGTGCGTCTGCCAGCGCCAACGGGGACCCTCTGGAGCAAGCGCATGGCTTTGAAGCAAAACCTGATCACCATGCATGAGGGCTCGCTTGTAAGACATCTCCAAGCGCACCACTGGCATTTCCAACCCTTCAAGCGCCATCAGTCGATAGGGCAGCCCCACCGCCGCGAGTGCTTCGACACGGGCCTCTTCCAACCAACCGACATAGGCGCCATGCCACATCACACCGCCGTGATCGGTGTGTTGAGGCAACACACGCTTGTTCAATTGCCAAGGGAGGCGCGTAACGCTCTCAGTCACCATCAACACGGCCTGGTGCATCAGCCATAGGCTGAAGCAGACCTAACTCTTCATCGTGTTCAAGAATCTTCTGATTGCTGATTCCGGCAAAGGGCATGTCGGAGAAATGGTGCGGATGCTGCGTGACCTTCCAGGGTTCAGGACTGCTCGTATCAACCTGCTCCACGTGGTTTCTGAGCAAGGAAAGATCAACTCAGAAGACCACTGGACGACAGCAGGAAGCCTGCTGTCCAAGGCGGTGAATCAATTAGGACTTGACCCGAGTGAAGTGAATTCGATCATCCGCCAAGGGGATGCCAAACAAACCGTTCTCACTGTGGCTGAAGAAATCAATGCTGATTTGATTGTGATGGGATCCAGAGGGCTGGGTCGCCTCCAGTCGATCCTGTCCAACAGCACAAGCCAATACGTGTTTCAGCTCTCAACACGTCCGATGTTGCTGGTCCGTGACGACCTCTACGTCCGCCACGTGAATCGCCTCATGGTGACCATTGACGGAACCGGGGTTGGCGATGATGCGCTCCGGATTGCCTGCGAAATGGTTCGCGACATCCCTGGCGGTCAGCTCACTGGCGTTCACATTGCCAGACAAGAACTATCAGCCTCCCGTGGAGGAGATAACAAAGCAGATGGCTTGCTTACTGCTGCAGTTCAACGCGCTCGGAGCCTGGGCGTTGACCTCAAACCAATGCACGTGGCGAATCCAGACATTGGCCGAGGTGTTTGCCAAGCAGCCGAAGAGATCAGTGCTGACCTCGTTGTTATTGCGTCACAGGACAGGCGCCCTCTTGTTGCGAGAGGCCTTGTGGACCTAGACAAGCTCCTTGGCGGCTCAATCAGCGACTACATCAGAGTCCATGCGCCTGCCCCGGTTCTTCTGGTCCGCGAGCCAGAACAGAATTAAAACGGCCCAGACTTGAACCAACAGTCGATCAGGAGGAACCTTCTCGACTGTTGGTCTGGATGAACAAGACGATCAGAAACACCGTCGGAACCAGGACGAACATGAGGCTGGCAACGAAGCCGAGATCGTTGGTTTCCATGGGCGATTAATGGCGCTAGGCCGAACGTATCATCGTTCGGGAGCAACGATGACCTTCAGCTCATCCCTCGTCACTGGGCGTAGCAGGCGAATCGGTTGCAGTCTCCTGTTCAGATCCTTCTTCCGCCTCGTCAGCGCTCTCGTCAACCGGCCATGAAGTTGGCCCGGCTGGCAGGGCTTCAGAGAGAGCCGCTGCCTTTTTCTTATCGAGTTCAGCGAAGCGAACTTGCGGACGGGTCAGCACGATCACGGATTGCTCTACAAGAGCCTGACAAGCCAATCTCCAAGACTCAGGGCGACGCCTGAGCTTGTTGTCCTCAACAACGGTCCGAGCCGTTAAGGGCGTGTCGTCGTCGGATCCCACAACATCGACAAAACAAGTGATGCACTGACCGCATCCACCACAATTCCCTAGTTGTCCCTTCAAGCCGTAAAGCTCGATGTTTTCGCGCAGAGCGACATCGCGCAGATTTTCACCTGGGTAACACTCCACATCACGTCCCTCACGTAGAAAACGAATGACTGGCATGGAGTGCTCCAGCAATAAACGCCCACTTTGCGCCCAAAGGTTGCGTTTTGTAACCCCCTCAGCCAGAGCCGAATGCGGCAGCCAAAGGGCGGAAGCACTGACAGGACAGTGAGGGGAACAAATCAAGGGGTCTCAACACAAGACATTGCAGCTCGCGACAACACGCCCCACTCAATTGAGCGCACCCCTTACGATCGCTAGGTCTGTCTGCATCAGCAGCTCCGTTCCACCTGAACCTGACCCATGGGATTGCCCTGGTATCGGGTGCACACCGTCGTTATCAACGACCCAGGCCGACTCTTGGCCGTGCACCTCATGCACACTGCCCTCGTTGCCGGCTGGGCCGGCTCGATGGCCCTCTACGAATTAGCAATTTTTGATCCATCGGATCCAGTTCTGAACCCCATGTGGCGTCAGGGCATGTTTGTCATGCCCTTCATGTCACGACTGGGCGTCACCGGAAGCTGGGGAGGTTGGAGTATCACCGGAGAAACTGGAGTCGATCCTGGCTTCTGGAGCTTCGAAGGCGTCGCAGCCGCTCATATCGTTTTTAGCGGCCTACTGATGCTCGCTGCGATTTGGCACTGGACGTATTGGGATCTTGAAATTTGGCAAGACCCCCGTACGGGCGAACCAGCTCTAGACCTTCCGAAAATTTTCGGCATCCACCTTCTCCTTGCAGGATTGGGTTGTTTTGGATTTGGTGCTTTTCACCTCACCGGTGTCTTCGGGCCTGGCATGTGGATTTCTGATCCATATGCATTAACAGGTCATCTAGAAGCAGTTCAGCCGTCGTGGGGACCGGAAGGCTTCAACCCATTCAATCCAGGTGGAATTGTTGCTCACCACATTGCCGCAGGCATCGTGGGCATCATTGCCGGTATTTTCCACATCACAACTCGACCGCCGGAGCGCCTTTACAAGGCTTTGCGGATGGGAAACATCGAGACTGTTCTTGCTAGCGCAATCGCAGCTGTGTTCTTCGCTGCTTTCATTGTGGCTGGAACCATGTGGTATGGCGCAGCTGCAACCCCTGTTGAGTTGTTCGGCCCCACTCGCTATCAGTGGGATCAGAGCTACTTCAAGACTGAAATCAATCGCCGTGTTCAGACGGCCCTTGACGAAGGGGCCACCGTCGATGAGGCCTACGCTGCAATTCCTGAAAAACTCGCCTTCTACGACTACGTAGGGAACAGTCCTGCCAAAGGCGGCCTGTTCCGCGTTGGTCCGATGGTGAATGGAGATGGTCTTGCAACTGGATGGATTGGCCATCCAGTCTTCACCGACAAAGAAGGACGTGAACTTCAAGTGCGTCGTCTTCCCAACTTCTTCGAGAATTTCCCAGTCATTCTCGAAGACAACGACGGCATCGTTCGAGCGGACATTCCGTTCCGCCGCGCCGAGGCCAAGTACTCCTTCGAACAGAGAGGAGTTACAGCAACTCTTTACGGCGGCTCTCTCGACGGGAAAGTCTTCACAGACCCTGCCGAAGTAAAGCGGTTGGCTCGTAAGGCCCAACTGGGAGAAGGTTTCGAGTTCGATCGCAAGATCTACAACTCAGACGGAGTTTTCCGCAGCTCGCCCCGCGGCTGGTTCACCTTCGGCCACGCAACCTTCGCTCTGCTCTTCTTCTTCGGTCACATCTGGCACGGTGCTCGCACCCTCTACCGAGACGTGTTCGCAGGAATTGATCCTGATCTTGGCGAACAGGTTGAATTCGGCCTCTTCCAAAAACTCGGCGACAAATCAACACGTCGCCTACCCGAGGGATACGTTCCTCCCACGGGATCCACACCCCTCAGTTGATCGTTCTCTAGGAGACTCTCGATGGAAAGCTTCGCTTACATCCTCATCCTCGGCCTGGCGATTGCCACCTTGTTCTTCGCAATCGCATTTCGCGATCCACCGAAGATCGGTAAGTAGTCCATCCAGCAGATCAAACCCCGCCCAAAAGCGGGGTTTTTTTATTGCTCAAATCAGATTCTTCCTTCACAAACACTTTTCAAGGGCCCACATGTTCTATATAATGTGAATAATTCAAAATGGATTGATTAGGGCTTGCAGTGCCCCTCCTGCCAAAACACGGATAGCCGGGTTCTCGAATCGAGAGCAGCCGAGGGCGGAAGAAGTGTGCGCCGGCGTCGTGAATGCCTCAATTGTGAATTCCGATTCACGACATACGAGCGGGTAGAAATGGTTCCAATCACCGTGATCAAGCGCAATGGTCATCGTGAAATTTTTAATCGCGGCAAACTTCTTCACGGCCTGAGCCGCGCCTGCGAAAAAACTGAACTACTCCCCAGTAAACTCGAAGCTATTGTGGATGAGCTTGAACTCAGTCTTCAGCAGAGCAATAGCCGTGAGATCACCAGCTCAGAGATTGGTGAGTTGGTGCTTGGCCATCTCAAGGGTCTCAGTGAAGTCGCTTATGTGCGTTTTGCCTCGGTGTATCGAAACTTTCGAAGCGTCAGCGATTTCGTCTCCACGCTCGAAGGAATGAACGCAGATAAAGCTGAGCTTGCTGCACTCGTCTAAAAAGCTAGGCTGTTCTGTAAAATTACAAAATACTGATCCTTTGTCGGCGGGCACTGGGTCAATTTTTATCGCACTGTCTCCGGGCAGACCGCCAACCATCCATGACTGTTACCCCAACCGATCCGGCTCAGGATCTTGCTGTGGAGACCACCACTGCCATCGACGAGAGCATTGCCGTCGAAGCCACAGCGGACCAAGGCGATTTTGGAACGGACGAAGATCTCAGCATCCCTGAAGAGATCCCTACTGCGGATGATCCCAGCAGTCGTGCCAACCCTAATGATTTGGATGGGGCCGGCTTCACGATTGATGATTTCGCCTCACTGCTTAGCAAGTACGACTACAACTTCAAGCCAGGCGACATTGTTAACGGCACAGTCTTCGCGCTGGAAACAAAGGGGGCGATGATCGATATCGGCGCCAAGACCGCCGCTTTCATGCCCCTTCAAGAGGTCTCCATCAACAGGGTGGAAGGCCTCAGCGACGTGTTGCAGCCTGGTGAGATTCGGGAATTCTTCATCATGGGTGAAGAAAACGAAGACGGGCAACTTTCTCTCTCGGTTCGCCGTATCGAGTACCAGCGCGCCTGGCAAAGGGTCCTTCAGCTGCAAAAAGAAGACGCCACCATTTATTCAGAAGTGTTCGCCACCAACCGTGGTGGTGCTCTCGTTCGGGTGGAAGGCCTTCGCGGCTTCATCCCTGGATCCCACATCAGTACCCGCAAACCGAAAGAAGAGCTGGTTGCAGACTTCTTGCCTCTCAAATTCCTTGAAGTCGACGAAGAGCGCAATCGTCTGGTTCTCAGTCATCGCCGCGCCCTCGTCGAGCGCAAGATGAATCGCCTTGAAGTGGGCGAAGTGGTGATCGGAACCGTTCGTGGCATCAAGCCATACGGCGCCTTTATCGACATCGGTGGTGTGAGCGGTTTGCTTCACATTTCCGAAATCAGTCACGAGCACATCGAAACACCCCATTCAGTACTGAACGTGAATGATCAAATGAAGGTGATGATCATCGACCTTGACGCTGAACGCGGTCGGATCTCACTGTCTACCAAGGCTCTGGAGCCAGAACCCGGTGACATGCTCACCGATCCTCAAAAGGTCTTTGACAAGGCAGAGGAAATGGCAGCTCGCTACAAGCAGATGCTTCTTGAGCAAGCGGAAGAAGGAGAAGAGCCATTGAGCTCGATGATGGTCTGAGCTGCATGAGCCCATGGCTCATTTATCTCTAAGAGGCCATTCACTTGGCTTGATTCATGGGGTGCTGTTCGACAAGGACGGCACTCTTTCCCATAGCGAACCCCATCTCATCGAGCTGGCCGACGCCAGGATTGAGGAAATCATTCGCGTCTTTGCCTCCCGTGGCGCATCGACCGACGTCCAAGTCCAACTCCTGGGCTTGCTCAAGCGCGCGATGGGCCGGTGCGACTCCGGCTTGATTCCTGATGGAACGTTGGCCGTCGCGTCCCGCCAACACAATCTGTTGAGCACCGCAACTCTTTTTTGTCTATTTGATCTCAGCTGGCCTCAAGCACTCGTGCTCGCAGAAGAGATCTTTGACACCGTGGACCGCCTTCACAAGCAACACGCAACGAAAGCAAGCCTTAGCGCCAGAACCCCTTTGCCCCATTCAAAGGAATTGCTCAACGAGCTGCACAGCGCAGGTGTGATCTGTGCCGTGATCAGCAATGACACCCGCCATGGAATCGAACAGTTTCTTCAAGACCATGGCTTGAGCACCTTCATCACAGGAATATGGAGCGCTGATGACACCCCTTGCAAACCAGATCCAGGCGCCGTGCATGGTCTGTGCAAAATGCTGGATTTGGATCCAGCACAATGCGCACTGATCGGAGATGCCGACTCAGATCTGCTGATGGCACGCCGCGCAGGCATTGATTGTGCGCTTGGCTATGTGGCGGGATGGCATCGAACCCCCGACCTGACATCCCATCAACATTTGATCCATCACTGGCAAGAGCTAAGGGTTGAACAAGTTCAGTAGGGGCAACCCGTAAAATCCCATCACGCCCTAACTACTTATGAGTCGATACGTTTTCACGTCCGAATCAGTAACGGAAGGCCATCCCGACAAGATCTGTGATCAAGTCAGTGATGCCGTACTGGATGCTCTTCTAACCCAAGACAGCACGAGCCGCGTGGCCTGCGAAACCGTTGTGAATACCGGTCTTTGCATGATCACAGGCGAAGTCACCTCAAAAGCCCAGGTGGATTTCATCCATCTCGTACGCGATGTGATTCGAGATATCGGTTACAGCGGTGCACGAGCTGGTGGCTTTGATGCCAACAGTTGCGCCGTGCTGGTCGCCCTTGACCAGCAATCGCCTGACATTGCTCAGGGTGTCAATGAGGCCGATGATCATGAAGGCGATCCGCTCGACAAGGTGGGCGCCGGTGATCAGGGAATCATGTTCGGCTACGCCTGCAATGAAACGCCCGAGCTGATGCCTCTGCCCATCAGCCTTGCCCACAGGCTTGCAAGGCGCCTGGCCGAAGTTCGCCATAACGGAACACTCGACTACCTGCTCCCTGACGGCAAGACCCAGGTGAGCGTTGTCTATGAAAATGACAAGCCAGTTGAGATCGACACCATCCTGATCTCAACCCAGCACACCGCAGAGGTGACTGGTTTGACCGATGAACAAGAAGTGCGCAACCGCATCAGTGAAGACCTCTGGACTCACGTTGTGGTGCCTGCCACTGCAGATCTCCCTCTCAAACCAGATCGCGCCAAGTGCCGCTATCTGGTGAACCCCACAGGCAAGTTCGTGGTCGGTGGTCCTCAGGGTGATGCCGGACTCACGGGTCGGAAAATCATCGTCGACACCTATGGCGGCTATGCCCGTCACGGTGGTGGTGCCTTCTCAGGCAAAGACCCCACCAAGGTGGATCGCTCCGCTGCCTATGCCGCGCGATATGTAGCAAAAGCACTTGTGGCAGCTGGCCTTGCCAACCGTGTGGAAGTTCAACTGAGCTATGCCATCGGAGTGGCCAAACCTGTCTCGATCCTTGTGGAGTCGTTTGGCTCAGGCAAGATCTCGAATGAAGAGCTCACCGAATTGGTGCAAAAGAACTTCGACCTGCGCCCAGGCGCGATCATCGAACAGTTCAAGCTCAGAGAAATGCCATCTCTCAATGGTGGGCGCTTTTACCGCGACACAGCTGCCTATGGCCACTTCGGTCGTCCCGACCTGAACTTGCCTTGGGAAGATGTCGGCGACAAAGCTGCAGCCTTGAAGCAAGCGTAAGCCAGCCAAATCCAAGCCGGCAAAAGCTTTTGATCCCAAAATCATGATGCAAGACCCGCTCGTGCTCGGCATAGACCTAGGCACCAGCGGTGTCCGCATTGCTGTCATCGACAGCAGCTTTGCTCTGCTCCAGACCGAGAGTGCGCCGTACCAGATCGGTCTGATCAACCCCTTCGACTGGCGAGAGCGATGTTGCACATTGATTGGGCGCCTCAAGCCCGACTACCGACATCGCCTCAAAGCCATCGCCGTAGATGGCACCTCAGGAACATTGCTGGCATGCGATAAACAAGGGCTACCCCTCGCCGAGGCCCTGCCCTATTCGTTCGCATGCCCAGATTTCATTGCTCAGCTCCAAGCTTTGAGTCCACAGGGTGGACCCGCTTCAAGCGCCAGTGGCAGCCTTGCACGGGCGCTGCACCTAGTCGATCAACACAAAGCCCCTCTCCTGCTTCGCCATCAAGCCGACTGGATCAGCGGTTGGCTTCTTGAAAATTGGAGCTATGGGGAGGAAGGCAACAACCTTCGACTCGGATGGGACCTCAGCAAAAGAGCGTGGCCAGACAGCTTCATCAGCCAACCCTGGTGGGATGCACTTCCAGAGATTCGCGCCAGTGGCTCGGTGCTTGGCCCCATTTCGCCCCAACGCGCCAAAGATTTAGACCTGCCAGAGGATCTGCTGGTCGTCGCTGGGACCACCGACTCCAACGCGGCCGTTCTTACGGCTGATGCTGACGACGATGAGGGCATCACAGTGATGGGGAGCACCTTGGTGCTTAAACGATTCACCGATCAGCCCCTATCTCCAGGGCCAGGGACGTCCACCCATCGCGTGGGAGGACGTTGGTTATGTGGAGGAGCCTCCAATGCTGGTGCTGCGGTGCTGAAACAACTCTTTCCTGACATCGACCTGGCTGAACTGAGCCGTCAGATTGATCCAGATCAGAACAGCGGCTTACAACTGCGGCCACTTCCCAAATGCGGAGAGCGCTTCCCCGTGGATGACCCCTACCTCGAGCCCATACTCACGCCCCGTCCTGTCAGCGATTCCCTCTATCTGCACGGCCTTCTAGAGGGATTAACCCAAATCGAACACGCTGGATGGCAACGCCTCACAAGCCTTGGAGCCGATCCTCCGAGAAAGATCGTGACCCTTGGAGGAGGAGCGCGCAATCCTCAATGGCGTCGTCTCCGCGAGCGACAACTCGGTGTTCCGATTCGTAGCTGCAACACACCTCCAGCCGCAGGAGTGGCTCGTCTAGCTCTACAGGCTGTAAAAGCACCAGACAAGACGATTCATCTAGGGGAGAATTAAACAAGCATCACTGAG
>Ga0302116_1000723_pt1 | contig 19928 bp, 15 predicted proteins | sample AG5_SCM_MG_FD_203124 | JGI IMG/M metagenome (GOLD analysis project Ga0302116, IMG submission 203124) | Marine microbial communities from Western Arctic Ocean, Canada - AG5_SCM | ecosystem: Environmental > Aquatic > Marine > Oceanic | place: Canada: Western Arctic Ocean | collected 2017-10-01 | reverse complement strand
CAAGGGGCGGGACATGCCGTCGAGGGCCACGAGCGCCGCCACCGCGCACAGCGCAACCTCCATGGTCCACTACCAGACCACCAAGGAGAGGCTCATGGTGGAGAAGGAGTGGGAGCAGGTAAGATTGCCGCCTTCTCTCCCGCAATTCCTAATCCGGCTAATTCCCCACCCTCCGCGACCGACGCCCCGCCCCCACCCGCTGACCGTGTCGTCCCACCCATCCCACCGCCGCACAGGTTCACCCGAGGCAGTTCATCAAGGTATCGCGGACCGCGCGCCCCGGCGACCGCGACGGCATGGCCCCGGACCCAACCGTCGAGTCCGCCAGGACCGCGCTCGAGAAGCGACGCGCGCTGGAACACGAAGCAGCGTTGGCGCACCTGGAGAAACTACGCGTCGAGGCGATCGAGGAACGCGACGCGCTCATCGAGACGCGACGCGCGCTCACCACCGCGACGCTCCGGGAAGAGTTCAAGGACCAGCGAACGCGGCGGAAGGACTGGTGCGAACGCGCGGTGGCATCCGCATCCTACCGGCCCTTACCAGCCGAAGATCACTTAAAAACACAGCTGGCGGAGCGTGACCTCATGCTAACGTACGATCCGAAAGGACTCGCGGAGACCATCGGGTCCTCCACGACGTACGCGCCGTACTTCGAGGAACACGCGAGGTCAGCACGGGCGTGCGCGATCGCGGCGGGGGCGTCCACGTCAGCCGGTTTGTCCGACACCATGAGCGTCCGACACGAATCGGTTCGAGCCGAGGAGACTAAAGAACGCGATCGCGCCATCGCAGAGCTGGACGATTTCGACGAGCGCGTGACCTACTTCCACACGACGAGTCTGCGGGACAGGTGTAAAGACCGCGGGTGGATACTGAGCCCGGCGGGGAAACGGAGGGGGGGGATCCCGGCCAGTCCGGCGACGCTGAGGGTGAGTAACCCGCCGGTGAGTTTCAATTCGCCGGATTTTTAGAAGGCTAGAGTAGACAACGTCGACGACGAAAAGAGACCGAGTCTCGTTTGACTATGACTTGCGGTTCGTCGTTATTGACAAAATTCAAATCGAATGTTGGTACTGGTGTGCGGCCCGGAGCGCGTTCCCGGCCGCGGCTATCTGCGGCGACTGCATAAAGGTCGGGACCTCGTCGCCTGAAAAGAATTGAAAAGATGATTGATTTTTTTAGTGCGCCTTGGCCTTGCCGTTGACGTAGTAGTGCTGACCGACGCGGTCGAGGTTGCCGAAGGTTGCCTTCCACGCCCCGTAGTACGTCAGCACCTTGTAGTTGAGGTTCCACTTCTCCGCGAACGCCACGAACCGCCGGCTCACCTCCGGCTGCCTGAACTGCGGCATGTCCGGGAAGAGATGGTGGATAACTTGGCAGTTAAGGTACCCCATCAGCCAGTTCACCGCGGGGTTCCGCGGGTTAATGTCCACGGTGTGGTCCACGGCGTAGTTCACCCAGGAGATGTGCGTATCACTCGGCACCGTCTCGAGGTGCGTGTGCGACGTGGAGAAGTGCGCGAAGAGGTACATGTACGCGATCCAGTTACCCACCCAGAACCAGCCGTACGCGCCCGCCCAGGCGCACCCGGGCAGCGCCGCCTTGATCACGGCGGTACGAACGACGTGCGAGAGGAACATCCAAGTCGCCTCTTCGTAGTTCTTCCGGCGCATGACCTGCCTCGGGTGGAGGACGTAGATCCAGAACATCTGCACCAGCACGCCGGACGTGACTGGCACGAAGGTCCACGCCTGAAGTCGAGCCCACGTCTTTGAAAACCCCCGCGGTCGGTTGTCCTCGACGGCGGTGTTGAAGAAGGCGACGGCGGGGGTGGTGTCGAGGTCCATGTCGTGTCGTACCTTCTGCGGCGTGGCGTGGTGCTTGTTGTGCATCTGGTTCCACATGTCGCCGGAGGTTCCGAGGCCGAAGCCGCACGTGGCGGCCTGGATGCGCTTGTCCCACCAGATGGAGCCGGCGAGGGAGTTGTGGCCGCCCTCGTGCTGGACCCAGCCGCATCGCGCGCCGAAGAAGGCGCCGTAGACGACGGACGCGAGGAGTGGCTGGCCGATGTACATGAGGTACGTGCCGAGCGCGAAGGTGGCGCAGAGCTCGAGGCATCGGTACGCGAGGTGGAGTCTGGAGGGCTCGAAGAACCCATCCTTCTCGAGCTCCGCGCGCCAACGGGCGAAATCCTCGAGCATCGGCGCGTCCGGATCGGCGCTCCTGGGCTTCGTCGCGGGCCTCTGGGGCAGCGCCTTGAGCATTTTCCAAGCCTTCGGGGAGCGCATGTGGAACTCCTTGAACGCCTCCGTGGCGTCGGCGCCGGTGTTGGAGAGCATGTAGAAGATGACGCTGCCGCCCGGGTGCTTGAAGTTGGTGACGTCGTACTCGACGTCGTCGACGCGGACCCATCGCTGCTCGAAGGTCTGCGCGAGCTTGTGGGGCTCGAGCTTGGCGATCTTGGAGTCGGCCAGCTTCGCCTTGTGGCCCCTGGTCATTGGCGACCGCACGGAGTCCGCGGGAGGGCACATGGTTCAATCGACGGCGATCAAGGGTAACCCCGCTTCAAATTTCTGCCCGGATTATTTGTCAGAGGTAACAGTCAACCCCTCGGTGGAGTATCGAGCGCGACACGATACGAACCCGACACGCCGAGACGCGAACGAGCCGCCAAAGGCACGGGCGTGAGCCACGCGCGCGGTGGTGTGCTTCACGGGGACGAGATACTATCGAACACCGCCCGTTAACCCATCGGAGGGTCCGCCGATATTTCTCCTCAAAACGTGGTTTGCCACGCAACCAGATTTGTGATTTTTTTCTTGTGGTGTTGGGGTACCTTTCGCTCACAGACCAGGAACGGGGGTTTATTTTTTGGCGACGGTTCGAGGCCAGCACCCAAACCTGCACTGCAACAGCAGTCAACCACCTCCAATCGCCGTTTCTCCAAACGCTTTCGTCGCTTTTCACAAAGTTGACCCGAGACTAACTACGCGCCCGCCTCCCTCGCGGCTCTGAGCCTATCGCGCAGCTCCTTCACAACCCCGCCCGTCTCCATCCCTCGCTCATTCAGCTCCTCGACGAGCTCGTGCTTCCTCATCTTCGAGATCGCGGTCCTCCTCGTCGCCGGAGTCGCCGGAGAATCCGGCTGCCCGATGCCCGGGCTCCTGCTCATGGACTCGGCCCGCGGCGGCCTGGTCGTCGGCGTCTGGTATTCCTCGAAGGCATCGTCCGCACCCACGACGGGAGACGGGGTCGGTACCGGCGAGATCGGCGTCGGGGAAGCATCGTCCCACTCTTCGCGTCCGTCGCGTCTTTCATCACCCTCGATCGCGGCGACGCGTTCCCGCACCGAGTTTCTCGAGGGAAAGCGCCGCTCGCTCTCGGGGATCCGTGGCTCGGGCCGGACGCGCGACGACGACGACGACGCGCTCGGCGGTGTGGGCACCCCACTCGGCACCCCACTCGGCACCCCACCAGGGTGTGGCGATCCGCTTAACTCGAAGTCCGACCGCCGCCGCCGCCCGAACGCATCCGCGTCATCCACGCCACCATCTCCGCGCGACGACGGCGGCGACAGCGCCGCCGCGCCCGTGAGACTGAGCCTCTTCAGCAGCGCGTCCACGCGCGTCGCGGCCGCCGCCTCCGGGCTCGAGTCCTTCCCTCCCAAACGCGATCGACGCGAGCTCCGGCTCCGCGACGACAACGACGACGACGACCGAGTCCCGAGATCATGATCCTCGGAAGAACTCGACGACGCCGGCCCGCGGCCACGTGGGGTGTCGTCGTCGTCGTCGTCATCGGATGAAAAGTCCGAGGAGCCGATCGAGAACGAGTCGGAGTCGTCGTCGGATGAGTCATCGCGACGATGTGGCGAGCCGCGGCGAAGTGAGGGCTGATTGATTCGATTGTTTCGCGACGACGTGGATCCCAACCGATTCTCGAGTCGTTCACGTGAGTCTAATCGCCCATGCGAGAGCCCGTGGTCCCGGCCGTGCCTCGCCCCGCGCGGATGACGCCCGTCGTCCGGCCACTCGTGCCGGTGGAGCAGCTCGCTTGACGGCGCGGACCGGACCCACGGCAGCAGGGGTTTGCGGATCCTTCCCCCCGGCAGGTGCCGTGGGCGGGTGCTGGGGGTGAGCGCGGAGGACGACGCGACGCGAAGCCCCGCGCACAGCCGCTCGTCCAGGCGGCGGAGTGCCTCGGGTTTGATCGCCGGACGCGCCGGGGGTTCGGGCGGCGCGCGGCGCGCGTTGCCGTCCACTCGGTCCAAGGGCGCGCGCGATGACGGAAGCGCCAGCTGTGTGTCCAATTCCGAGGGTGCCGGAAACACCACTCTCGGTGGAGGTTGGTGGGCCCCGCCGACGCTGACGGTCGGTTCGCCGCCCTGGTCGTCGTATCGGGCGAGGTAGAGCTCCAGCGCGTTTCGCCCGCTCCTCGCCGCGCTCAACGACGCGGGAACGAGGTCCAGGGGCGGACGCGGGACCTCCTCCCCCGGCCCCATCGCGCCCGTGACTCTGGTCATTCTTAACAACTGTTGCTGACGGGTTCCCCCCGTCTGCCCGTCGTAAGTAACACCATTTTTCCGTGTTCGCCCGCCAGAGCGAGGGGCGCCGCGCCACGACCGGAACGCAGGGTTTGGGACATGGGCAAGTCCCCGCGGAACTCCCAAGGGCGCTCCATCGCCAGGCGCATGGAGAGCTCGGGAGGCCGACGGAAGGAGAAGGGCACCGGCCTCGTCCCAGGGACGAAGAAGCACGGGGGCTTGTTCAGCGACGACGCAATCGCGAGCTTCGACGAACTCCTCAACTCGGACGATAACACCTTCCGAACCGCGCCCGGCCCGCCGGTGAGCAGGGCGCCGCCCCCTGAACCGAACCCGAACGCCGTCTCCTCCGGGATGTCCTCGTGGATCCCGTCCGCGCTGCGAACCGCGTCGTCCGGACGATGGCTCAGCTGGATCAACGTCGTCATGTTAGTCGTCCTCCTCTGCGGAGCCGGCGTGGCGTACGTGTACGTCGGTGGGAGCGAATGGACGGAACCGATGGAGGCGGACATGATGTACGCGGACACTGCGGACATGGTGGAGTCGGCGGCGGGCAATGGTGGAGTCGGAACGCCGCCGTCGCCGAAGGACATCATAGAGGAGTATCGGCGCAAGCGTCTGGCCAAGGAGGCCAAAGAGGCGGAGGAACGGGAGACGCGACTTAAGGCGGCGAGGGATACGCCGCTCATCGAGCCGACGCCCACGCCGTCACCCGAGCCCGATCCCATGCTCGAGCCCACGCCCACGCCGGAGGTCATGGCGCCGCCGCCGAGACGCGCGATGAAGCCGAAGCCGAAGTCGACCGCGGCGATGTCGGGGCGAAAGGGTGGTGGAAAAACTTCCGGGCCGGTCGCGTCGGGGGAGGATCCGGCGACGACGACGACGCGACCCCGCGGGGAGACGGACGCGGAGAGAACGGCGCGGTACGCCCGGGAGGATGCCGAGCGGGAGGCGAGGATCAAGGCGGAGGATGAGGAGCGCGCGGCGAGGATCGAGGAGGAGGAGACGAGGGCGAGGGCGAGGGTGGAGGAGCTGGCGGTTCCAAAGGCGCTGGAGGTTGTCGAGGAAGCCGTCGTGGAGGAAGAAGAGGCGCCCGTCGTGGAGGAGGACACAGAGGAGGAGGAGGAGGACACAGAGGAGGAGGAGAGGCCCGCGCCGGTGGCGAGGAAGAAGAAGAGGGAGGCGCCAGCTGCGGCGGGCAACCTCGGAGTCGATTACGAGTAGCGGGTTTCATTAGTCATTTGAACGCATCATCGCAGTAACTCGACGCCGTCGGCCTCGGCGATTCTCCTATTTCTCGCCTGTGCTGGGAATGGCAGTGAGCATAGGAGAGGTTTTTCATGGCAGCTCGTCTGGGTCCTCCCCTGACTCCAAGAGGGCCCTGACTGCGCGTAAGTTGCCGTGTTTCACCGCCCAGAACAGCGGGGTCATGTTGACATATGAAGGGGCGTCAAATGATACTCCCGCGAGCACGTTAACCTTCGCGAAATGCGCCTCCACCTTGGCCCGGAACGACCGAGCGCCGTCCACACTCCACACCGCGTCGTTGTACCTCTTGCTCACCTTGGCCAGGTTGAGGGTCTCAAACAGCCCGAGCTTGGGGAGTATCTCGGAGTAGAACAGGTCGGGCATGTCAGTGACGATGGTTTCGAGGATGCTGACGTTTTCTTGCATCTTGATTTGGAGAGAGTGCACGCCACGGCTCGGTGGAAGGTGTTGGAAGTGCCCGATAGGACCCGAGTCGTGTCTTTTTCCACTTTTCTCCACTTTTTCCAAGGTCCGAGAAAATTTGTCGCGATCTCGTGCGTCCACGTCATCAAAATGGAATTTCCATTTTTTGCAGACTGTTTGCTGGCTTGTTTTCTGCCGAAATCTGGGTCACGGCGCAGGCCACAGGCGCTACCCTTGTTCCTGGTCTATCCAAATCCGATCGCGAGCGCCGACGCCACTACCGTACGCGCGTCGCCTCAACCGCACACGCAGACCGTACCCACCTTCTTTTAGAAGAGAGATGGCCTCCATCGTGAACGCCGCCTCCGCGGCCGTCCGCGTCGCCGCGTCCGTCAAGGCCACCGCCGCCTCCAACAAGGCGCGCGCCTCCGCCTTCCACGGCCTTCGCGTGCAGCACACCTCGTCCGTGAAAGCCTCCGCGCGCTCTGGTGTCCAGGTCGTGAAGGCCTCCGCCGACGAGGACGCCGCCACCTTCGGCCGCCGCGACATCGCCAAGGGCGCGCTCGCGGGCCTCTCCGCGGCGGCCATCGCGGCCATGCCCGCGGGCCCCGCCAAGGCTGAGGAGGTGTCCAAGTACTGGGAGATCATCGACCTCCCGCTCGAGCCCGGCGTCATCCTCCTGGACATCGCGTTCGTCCCCGACGACCCTAAGCGCGGCTTCCTCCTCGGTACCCGCCAGACCATCCTCGAGACCACCGACGGCGGCAAGACCTGGGACTTCAAGTCCATCCCGGAGGGCTCCGACGAGGATGTGAACTACCGCTTCAACTCCATCTCCTTCAGCGGGAAGGAGGGCTGGATCGTCGGCAAGCCCGCGATCTTGCTCCACACCACCGACGGCGGCGAGAACTGGGAACGGGTCGGCCTCTCCCCCAGGCTCCCCGGCGCGCCCGTGCTCATCACCGCCACCGGAAGCTCCGGCCAGGCTGAGCTGGTCACCGACGAGGGCGCCATCTACCTCACCACCAACGCCGCGCGCGACTGGAAGGCGGCTGTGGAGGAGACCATCTCCGGCACCCTCAACCGCACGGTATCCTCCGGCGTGCAGGGCGCCTCGTACTACACCGGCACCCTGTCCACCATCGCGCGGAACAACGACGGCGACTACATCGGCCTGTCCTCCCGCGGCAACTTTTACATGACGTGGTCCCCGGGCCAGTCCTACTGGCAGCCGCACAACCGCGCGTCCGGCCGCAGGGTGCAGAGCATGGGCTGGCGCCCCGACGGCGGGATCTGGGAGCTCACCCGCGGCGGCGGCATCTACTTCAGCAACACCGATCAGCTCCCCGAGGAGGATGACGACTTCTCCGAGGGCAAGATTGGCAGCCGCGGCTTCGGCTTGCTCGACCTCACCGCCAAGCCCAGCGGCAAGCAGTTCTGGATCGTGGGTGGCTCGGGCAGCGTGTTCTACTCCAACGACCAGGGTAAGAGCTGGAAGCGCGACCGCGGGACCGACAACGTGGCGGGTAACCTCTACAACGTCAAGTTCAACTCCGACGACAGCGGATTCATCCTGGGTAACGACGGCATCCTCCTCCGCTACGTGGGCCCCAAGTAAGTGTGAGCGTAAGTACTTAACACGCCCGACGGCGATCGGGAACTGGGTTTTCGTCCGGACGAGACGGTGTAGTGGCGAGGCGACGCGATATAAGAGTGCTAGCAGATGTCGAGATTATAATATTCGAGGTCGATTTTGTGTAAACGTTGATACATTCGTCGCATTAAAAGGTACCACATGGCTAGACGCAAACAGGTTCGACAGACACTCGGCGAAACACCGTGTTTCGCATCAAGAGTTTTACTCGTACATCGAAGCGCCTTCTCCTTAACCCCCAATCATCCATCTTGTGACCCCACCCGCGACACCACCACCCGCACCACCACCACTCACGAGAACTTAATCTCCTTCATCTTGCTCATCCTCGCGTGCAGATCGTCGTGGCTTCCCGCGCGCTTCAGCTTGTGAAACAGCCTGTGAACAAAACATGACGTCAATCTAATTGCCCATACGAGAATTGAAAGAAACGTACCGTCTGTGCGTGTCGTACAGTTCCTTGAGCGAGGACAGGTATAGCGAGTGGTACTCGTCAATCTGCCTCAACGTCGGCTCCGCGATCTTCGGGCACGGGATCGGGTTCCCGACCACGACCTCGATGGACTCCCGCTTCGGCATCGGGCCTTTACCGCTCCGGAACATGCGCCGGAGCACGCCGCCCGAGAGCGACCTGCCGTAAAACGCGGGCGGCGTCACCCCGATGAGCTGCTTCATCCACAGCTGGAACCGCCGCAGCGGGCTTCCCTCGGGGTTATCCATCTGCTCGAATATATCATTCTCGCCGAACGCGAACACCGGCACGAGCGACGCCCCGGTCTTCAGCGCCATCTTCACGAACCCCTTACGCCGGGCCAGCGTGAGAACCGCCCAACCGGGCCGGGCGTCCAGCGCCTCCGCGGCGCCGCCCACAACGATCGCCACCGACGCCCCCGGCGCCCTCGTCAGGTTCCGCTGCACGCTCGCTTTCGTCACGCTGTTGATCCCGAGCGCCATCAACACCTCGCGCGTGAACGGGAACATGAAATTAATCGCCAGCGTGAGCAAGCGCAGGTCCAGCCCGGGAAACGCTTGTTCGAATCCCGTGGCGTTGGTGGCGAAGGTTATCAGCGCCCCGACGCCGATGACGCCGTGCGGGTGGTACCCGAACAGGTAGTTACCGCGTGGGTCCAGGTCGCACGATTTGTGCAGGCGAACCGGGAAGTAATCCGCGAGTTTGTTCCAGAACGGCAGCCTTCGGGTCCACGGTAAAAATCGAGTCCCGCTCTCGGGCGCCGCGTAGTCGACAAAGACGTACCAGGTGATGTACCCTATGAACCCGGCGCGGACCCATTTGTGGGCGCAGAAGAGGAAATAGTTTGGATACACCAGAAGCGCGGAGAGTAGAAACGCGTAGATCATGACGACGAGGCCAACCTGCGAGGCGTGTTGCCCTCGCAGCGTGAGGTGCGAAAGCGGGTTGAACGCGGGGTACACGAGTGAGGCGAAGTAGAGTCCGAACGGGAGGAAGTACCACCCTAGGAGCCGTCGCCACAGCTCCGCGGTGCACGCCCAGAACATCAAACCTGTCGAAACACGGGGGGAACGAAGGATGCGTTGGGTCAGTTTACGTCACCACGCGGGCGCCACGGGCGCGCGCGCGAGATCTCGCGACGCGGTGTGTAGAGAAAGATGAGAGGACGGGGGACGCACCCACGGCGCGATGCGGGGTCTTCTCCTGCGTCCTCTCCGGCGTCACGAACTCCGCCACCTTGTCCGCCAAGGACCCGAGCGATGACGCGCTGTCGAACTCCTGGATCTTGTACCCGAACGTCCCGGGCTCCCCGTTCGCCACGCTCCCGTCGCCCGAGGACGTGGGGGTGGAAGGCGTGGTCGTCGCATCATCCTCGACTATGGTCGGGTAGACCTTCTCCTTTGACGCGACGCCGCGGCGGTTGACGAGGCCGAGCGCGCCCGCGCGCTCGGCCATCGTCTCGCCCGGCTACCGCCCAGCGGTGGAAACCCGCTAGATCTGTACACGAAAGGTGCGCCTGCGCTGTGGTCTTCGTGACGCGTTCGTCTCGGAAAGGGGAATTTCGACGAAGCGTCGTTTTCTCGGCCCGACCCGCCAAAAACGAAAGTGTGGTTCAATTCGGTGCCACCTCAGCGTGATTATTTCGTCACGGCAACCTGACTGGTTCACGTAGGCGAGTGGGTAAGCCGCCGCCAAAAAATCTGCCAGCTGACCAAAAGCCCGTCAAACCGCCGACCGAAATATTCATCATTTTCGGTCGGCTGAGACCGGATCGCTCCTCCCGAACACTCGAGCCTATCCGCACGGCACTTTTCCGAGGCGCTCCTCCCCCGTGATGGCGGCGAGCTTAGCACTAGGGCCCGGGTGGACGTCCTCCTCGAGGCCGCTGCGACGGGGACGACATGTGAGGCAGCGTCAGCGGGTTAGGGTCGATGCGCCTTCGCGCGTGGTCAGGGCGTCCGACGAGCCCCCGCCCCCCAGCTTCGCGGAGACGATGGCCAAGGTGGGCGCCCCGACGTCCGTTCAAGGACAACAGAGTCGACGGGACGAGACCCCGGCGCCGCCCGCGCCAACCTCCAACCAACCTCCATCGGGCCAGACAATGCTCTGGAACGACGAAACCAAGAAGTTCGTCAACGCCGGGGAACCGGCGACCAAGCTGGACGACCCTTGCCTGCAGGGCCTGACCATCACCCCGGGCGAGGTCATCTCGCGCATCGACAAAGCCAGGGGCCGGGGCGGCCGCCTGGACCTCACCGGCATCGGCCTCACCAAGGTCCCGGACGAGGTCTGGACCATGACGGACCTCACGGATCTCCAGCTCAGCAATAACAAGATCACGCGCATCCCCGACGACGTCGGCAACCTGCGCGAGCTGGAGCGGCTCGGTTTGGCGGGCAACCGGCTGACGGAGATCCCGCGGGGCATCGGCGGATGCGAGTGCCTCGAGGGCCTCTGGGCGCACGGTAACCTGATCGGTACCGTCCCCGACACCATCGGCGACTGCGGGCGGCTCCGTCACCTGATGCTCGCGGGTAACAGGGTCCGGCGACTCCCGGACTCAATCGGCGACTGCAAGTACCTCGAGGAGCTCTCCTTTCCGGGCAACGAACTGGAGTCGTTGCCGGAGACCATCGGAGGCGCGTACATGCTCCGCGTCATCGACGTCCACGGCAACAAAATCACGAAACTACCCGACGGCGTCGCGAAACTCAAGTCCCTGGAGGAGCTCAGCGCGCAGGGTAACCTGTTGACGCATATCCCCGAGGACGTCGGCGACATGCGAAGACTCGTCCGGCTCAACGTCGCCGAGAACAAACTTGAATCGTTGCCGAAAGGTCTGGGCGACGCGGCGATGATGACCACGCTGTGGTGCTACGGTAACCCACGCCTCACGTCGCTGCCGATGTCGCTCGCGAAGAACGTGTCGCTGCGGGCGGTGTGGTGCGAGGGGTGCGGGTCCCTCGACGGGACCAACGTCCGGGAGTTGGTCGAGGCGGCGCCGACTCGGAAGGGCGGGATCGGCGCGACGATCGGGATGGACCTCACGCAGTGCACCCGCGCGGGCTTCCGCGTCAGGGCGGCGACGGGGAACGACGCGAACGCGGCGGGCGGGCTCGCGTGCGATCACCCCCACGTCTCCATCTCCGAGACCGTCGACGAGGGGGGCGATGACGCGATAAACCCCCGGGGATACTTTAAGCACGTGCGGTGGAGCGAGAACACCGACGCGCCCGTGCTCATCGTGGCGTACGGCAGCGCACCGGGCGTTCCCAACTGGGGCGGCTTGCTCAAGAAGCTCCGCCGGGACCTACTTTTACGCGGGAAGAACTGCGCGGGGGGCGCGGGGGCGGAAGCAGCCGCCGCGGTGGACGCCGCCGCCGCCGGCTACGACGTCCTGTACGTCGCGGACACCACGCGGTCGTGGTACCACGGCGAGGCGCGTTGCACGAACGACGTCACGGAGCGCGCGTGGCGCGAGCGGGTGACCGCCGTCGCCGGACGGTACGCGCGGGTGTTGAACCTCGGGGATTCGATGGGCGCGAGCGCGGCGCTTCTCTTCGCCGACGTCGCGGATCACTCCCTCGCGTTTTGCCCCCAGGTTGACCTGGTATCGGCGTCTATACGACCCGGGCGGAGCGCGCGGTGGATGCGAACGTTTCGGGGTGCGTTGGTGAACGCCGTGGACCGCGCGGTGAGCGGCCCGCGGCGGTCGACGGTTGAGATTCACTCCGGGACGTGGCAGCACGATTTGGCGCAGGCGGATTTCGTCACCGAGGCCGTCGGTACGGACCGGATCGAGACGGAAGGGCTTGCGCTGAGGGTGGTGATGCACCCGGTGGATAGCCACAGGCTGGCGCTGGCGCTGGAGGAGGGCGATGAGCTGCTGCCGATGGTGAGGAAGGCGTACCACGAGCAGCTCACCGCGGCGAGGGGCGGCGGCGGCGGCGAGGGACAAGCGCAGCCGCAGCTCACCGGCGCGAACGAGGCCAAGGGGCCGGACGCCATCAGCCTGAAGTCGTTCAAACCGGGCGTTAAGCTCTGAGATTAGGTTTTCCAACTAAGTTAACACATGCTACGGCTAATAAATGAGTTTGTTCTATGCGTCGGCGTTCGACGCCGAGAGCGTGAGGAGCTCATCGGTGACGAGTTTCTTTCGCAGCGCGAGTCGCTCGGCGAGGGTCCGTGTGGCGTCCGGATCCCTCGCCGCTTTCGTCAGCATCGCCCCCAGCGCGGTGCCATCCGAGTCGTGCACCGACGGCGCCGCCCCCGCGTCGGTGCCGATCCTCAGCGCGGCCACGGCGCTCCTTCCTCCGTTCCTCGCGAAGTGCGACCGTCGTCTCGCGATGCGCAGCTCCTCCTCGGCTCGTGCGAGGTCCTCACCTTGGGTTTCGAGCTCCTTGGTGAGTGCGGCGACCCTTTGTTTCATCCCACCGGCGACGCACCGCGCCAGGTCCAGCCGGTTGGCGAGGTGCGCCGCGACCGCGCGCTGCTCATCGGTCGGCACGAAGATTCGCGTCTCCCCGTCCTCGACGCCCCCATCGTCGTCGCTCCTCCCGCGGGTCGACGCGTCCCCACGCGCCGAGTTCGACCCCACGTCATCTCCCCACGACCGTAAGGTTTCCTCGACGAACCCCACGTCCCTCGAGGCCATCGCGCGTCGACGTCTGGCACCCTCGCGGGGGCGTCTGGCGCTCAGATGCACAGATGTTGTTGAAACCGACCGATATTTTCGGTCGGACCAGATCTCACCCAGAAGATACGGTGCGAGCCCTTGAAGGCCACTCGCTCGCGTCAGAAGTGTGGGCACGATGGGACGTGACCCGAGGGCGGGAGCGTCGACGCGAGTCGATTCCGTGACCACGGAGGCGGACATGGAGACACGCGCGGGGTCCGCGGATCCCGCAGGAGAGGACCCGGCGATGAAGCGGGACTCCGCCGGGGCCACGTCGTCCAGCGCTTCATCGTCGGGTCCGATTTCGATCGACGGGACCGGGTCAGCAGAGGGTGAGGGTGCGTCTCCGTACGCGTGCAAGAAGTGCGCCAGGGGAAGCAGCTGCTTCCCCGTGCACATCGCCACGCAGAAGCTCTCCACCATGCGTCGCAAGCGCAACGGCCGCGGGGAATCGCCCGATCCCGAGGATGTCTGGTGCGAGTTCGAGAATCTCCTCGCCGACGGACACCGGCCGACGGTCAAGACGTACACGTCCTTGCTCGCCGCGCTGGGCGACATGGGCGCGCCGGAGGATGCGGAGGAGGTGCTCGTGCGCATGAGGGACGCGGGGGAGGCGCCTGACGCGCAGGCGTACAACGCCGCGGTCCACGCGTGGTGCGCCAACGGCAAGCCCGGCGAGGCTGAGCGCGTCGTGGAACGAATGCTCGGCGACGGGGTTCGACCGAACGAGTCCACCTATCCGGACATAGTCACCGCGTACGCCAAGATGGGCGAGCTCCGACGGTGCGAATCCATCATATCGCGCATAGAGAGCGTGTGCGACGAGGAGGGCGCCGCGCTGCGATGGTACGAGAAGGTTTACCACGCCCTCATCCGCGGGTGCTGCGCGCGGGGCCATCCGGAGGAGGCGGAGGACGTGCTGAAGCGATGGAACTTCGAGCAGCTCGACATGGAGCGCGTGGCGGAGCGCAGAGGGCAGATCTCCCGCCCCGTCACCGCGTCCTACGGCATGATCATCGACCACTACGTCACGGTAGGTCAGATGGGCGACGCGCGAAGGCTCCTATCGCAGATGCAGTGGGACAAGGTTGCGCCGAGCATCGACATCTTTAACATGCTCCTCAAGGGGTACCTCGCCGCGGGTAACATCGGAGCCGCGCAGGACGTGTTCCGCGAGCTGGAAGGCAGCGGCACGTGGGACATGGACTCGCTCGGTATCAAACCGGACGTCGCATCCTACACCAGCCTCATGGACCACTGGGCGAACCAAGGCGACGTGGATCTGGCGGAGAAGATCTTGGCCAAGATGGAGCTCAAGGCGGTGGCTCCGGATGAACGGACCTTCGGGTCGTTGGTCAAGGCGTACGCGCGCGGGCGTAACCCCGAGGGTGCCGAACAGGTGATCGAGCGCATGCGCAGGTACGACGCGCCGGTGTCATCGCACGGGTCGGGGGGCAAGGGTGGACGGAAGGGGGGGCCCGACTGGCGGCGCAAGGGTAAGAAACGAGCCGACTCGGAGGATACAAATACGAGCCCGAAGAAGATGAAGCCCGGGGTGATCCTGTATAGCACGGTGGTGTCGGCGTACGCCGCGGTCGGGGACATGGCCAACGCCAGGCGCGTCGTCGCCGAGATGTCCGATCGTAAGGTCCGGCCGAACGAGCGGACCTTCTCGCACCTCGCGTGGGGGTACGGGCAATTGGGCGACGTCGCGGGGATCACGCAGACGGCGCAGCTGATGGCGGATGAAGGGGTGAGCATGCGGCCTGGGGGGCAGGGGCGCGCGGCGCTGGTGCGAGCCGTGCGCGAGTGTGGGCTGCCGGCGTCGCACGTGGACAGGCTCCTGGACTCGCTCGCGCCCTCGCGCAGGCAAGGACGGCGGCGGCGGGGGAAGACCGGCGGGGGGAAGGCCACCGAAGATTCCAACCGGTGGACGCGGGGAACCGATAACCGGCTTCGCAGATCATCCAACGATTCGTCGTCGTCGTCGTCGTCGTCGTTCAACGATGCAGTCCCGCCCGCGGCCGTCCCGGCGAAGGCGCGCGCGGGCGGCGGCGTGAAGAAGCGCGGGTACGGCGCGGCGCGGCGGGGGGACTCCAGCGGGCCGGTGACTCGACACGGCGACGCCGGTTGGGTGATGTCCGCGACGCCGCGCACGGGGGTGCGCGTCTCGCGATGGGCGCGCGGGGCGGCTGTGCGCGCGCGGGTACGCGTGGGTCTGCGCGCGAGGGATTCCGCGGGGTTCGCGGCTCCCTCCCGGGGCGTGGCCGCGCTCTCCTTCCGCTTCGCGTGACGACGAGAGGCCAGCCCCGAACGTTATTTTTCCAAAATCTGAAAAAAGATGAGAGAGACATGGTTAACAAAGACATATTAGACTACTACGATTCCTCGCGGCAGATCACAGCTCCTCGGCGACGGCGTCGATGAACTGCTCGGTGGTGAGCCCGCCCGCGCCGCAGAGGTCGCGCGTGCCCCGTCCCTCCCTGAACAGCTTGTGGATCGCGCCGCGGAGCTTGCCGGTCCACGGGTGTACGCTTCCGGCGCCGCCGTGAACGTCCGCCGCGTGGTTCATGGCGCCGATGAGACCCTCCACCATGCCGAGCGGGTTGAGCGAGGTTTCCTCGCCGCGAATGCGCGCCTCGTCCATGTCCGTCACCGTCCCGTGGCTCGCCTCGAACTCCTTGATGAGCGTCCCGGCCGCGTCGACGCCGACAAGGTTGCTGGTGATGAATCCCGGGGACTTGTGAACCTGCGCGAGCTCGTCGGTGAGGACGTCGCCGTCGTAGTTGTGCGCCGCCATGCCGAAGCCGCCGTCGGTCCACACCACCAGCTTCATCGTGGCGGCGTCGGAGAGCAGGTGGACGAGCTCGGAGCCCGGTTTCATGATCCCGGCGTCGAAAAACTTTTGCTTGTACTCGTCGTCGAAGGTTTTCTTCATCGACTCCCAGAAGGGCTCCTGCCACTTGAACACGGTCTTCTTGGTGACGATGTACGGGACGATGCCGGCGTCGAGGCACCGCCCGAAGAAGATGCGCGCGAGGTGCGTGACGTTGTCCAGCGGGTTGTGGTAGGTCACCACCGCGTTGAGGTCGTCCACGATGCTTCGCTCGTCAACCTGGATCGGGTCGCCGCCGCCCTCGGGGACGAATGTGGTGGTGAGCTTACCTTTCCCGACGATCTTGTACCCCGCGGAGTACTCGCCTCCGACGGCGTGACGCTCGAAGAAGACGGGCTTCTTGTAGCCGAGCTCGACGCCGTCGATGTGGATGGTGTCGCGGCTGATGGTGATGCCGTTCCAGCCGCGGCGCATGGCGCCGTTTGGGGATCCCCAAGCCTTCTTTAAACCGAGCCTCTTGACCTGGTCGGCGGTTGGGGTGATGGTTGGTTCCTTGAAGATAGCCTTGAGACGGGCACCGGCGGTGATGACGTCGCGGAGGACCTGATCCTCGGTGTCGTCCCTGTTCTTGGCGCGAAGGTCGAAGAACTCCCACGCGGAGGTGTCGACGTGCGGCTTGACCCATCGCTCCAGGATGAGGTCCATGGTGTACCTCGTCATCTCCTCGCCGGCGACGTAGACCATGGGCGCGGCCTGGATCTTACCCCCCGCGGACGCCGCGGCCATGCCGCGCGCGGTCAGGAGCTGCGAGTGCTTGCCCAGGCGGGGCGCCGTGCATTGGAGCAGGCGGGACCCCGCGTTGCTGAAGATCCGCCGCAGCACGTTCTTGGAAGCCATCTTCGGGTTCCGATCCCCTTGCTCGTGCGCAGTAGGTTCGTCGATCGGGGTCGTGCGGACCGAGGGTTCGCCCGTGGTTGCTTCCGTGGCGATGCGTCGGCCTACGGAGGACCGGACGCGACTCGTGAATGCGCTCGAGCTCGATGTGCGGGCTCCGCGATGTGACGAGAAGCGCCCGACGCTTCGCGGCTTCAAGGGGACAATCCAGTAGAACGGCGCTCTCCGAGAAAAAATCAACCGAAGATATTCTGCCGAGCGCGCCCCTTCCCGCCACCAGAACGCAGGGCACGAGCGCGGAGTGAACGGGCTCTCGTGGCTCTCGTGCGCGAATACTCCGGGCGCCATGGGGTTCAAATCGTTCCTCAAGGGTTTCCTATGGTTCAACAACATGGTCCTCCTGCTGCTCGGAGCGGCCGTCGCGCTGTACGCCGCGGTCTTACTGAGCGAATTTGACAAGGAGAGGCGGGGTGGTTCGGAGGATACACCCGCGGCGCCCCCGCCGCCGCTCGCGCCGGGGAGCGACGCGCCCTCATACGTCGACCACGTCGTCGCGGACGAACCCTGGTGCGCGAAACCCCCCGCACGCACCCGCGAACCCCCGCCCCGCCCCGCCCCGCCCCGCCCTGCCCCTTCAAACACAAACCAAATGCAGACTCAGCATCTCGCAGACGAACAGTTAACAAATTCGCCGCCCCGCTGAGAGTCCACCCGTTCCACCCCGCGTCACAGGTTCCTCTACGCCCTCGCCGGCGCTGGCGTGTACGTCGCCCTCTGCGCCGCCGTCGGCATGTGCGGCGCCGAATGCGGCGCCGGCGCATGCAACGCGCTCTGCTTAAACGCCTACTCGTGGACGATGGCGCTCGCGCTCCTCGGGCAAACCGCTCTGGCCGTAGCCGTCTTCGTCGTCCCGACCGGGTACCTACGCGCGCCCAACGACATCACCGGCGCCGAGTCACGCGCGTGGCGCCTGATCCACAAGAACCTCGTCGTGGTCAAGTGGTTCGCCATCGCACTGTTGGTGCTGCAGGTGACGTCGGTGTCGGCGGCGATGATATTGAAGCGGATCGCGCGAGCCAAACGACGGAGGCGGGACTCGAGGCTCGAACACGACGATGAGTACGACAGCTCGGAGGACGAGTACGAGTGGGAGGACGAGTCGTCGTCGTACTACTCACGGAGGGGGAGGGTGGGAACGAGAACGAGACGGCCGTTGCTGTTCCCTTTCCTTCGAGGCGGCGCCGACGGCACCGACGGCGCCGATACGGACGGCGGGATGACCGGGGCGACCACCGAGGATGAGTCCCTGGAGGGCGGGTACGGACTAGGACGCGGTGGGTACCACGACCCGTTCTCGCCCGGGCGAGGGGACTCAGTCCCGACGTCGCCGGCCACGCCATGGAGCCAGCGGATGAAAGAGAAGTACGGGCTTGACACCGCGCGGTTCACTTACGACGAGAACGATCCGACGCCGGCGACGTCGAGGCGTGGGAATGTGGGTGGTGGCTCGTCTGGGGAGGGTGGTGGAGGCTGCGTGGTCATGTGATTGTGAGACGGACGTTGTTTGTGTGTGAACGTGGGTGTGCGTTGTACGAGTTGTAGATGTGATGTCCCCTGGGTTCGTGGTGACCCGGCTAGAGTACGTGAGACGATGTGAGTCGACGACGAAACGTTGGACGCGCCGATGAAAAGAGCAGCACTGTCCGAGACTTTACCACGACTTTGTTCTCGGCAACGCCGACGCGACACAACGCACAACGCACGCACGCACCCAACGCGCGAGATGACCAGCCCCCCGAAGATCCCCAAGATCACCCCGAACGGCTGCGGCCCCGTCGTCGGGCCCGTCCGCGGCCAGCCCGTGCAGGGCAAGGCGGTCGCCGATACCTCCGAGGTGCTCGCGTGGGTCGATATCAAGAACGACGGCGATATCGCCCTCGCGGGATACGACCCCGTGAGCTACCACGCCGGCGCCGATCACGGCCCGCTCATGGGCAAATCCGTGCACGAGACCATCATCGAGACCTTACTCCAGGGCAGGGTGCGATACAGGTTCGCCTCCGAGGAGAACATGGCCAAGTTCCGAGCCGAGTACCGCCGATACAAGCCCAAGTACGGCGGCTTCTGCGCCGCCGGCGTTGGACTCCACGAGACGCTCGGGTCCGGGGACCCGCTCGTGTGGGCCGTCGACCCGCGAGACGGCCGCCTCCTACTCTTCTGCAGCTTGGATATGAAGGCGGAGTGGGAGAAGGACGCGGAGACGGCGAGGACGAACGCGGACGAGCGCTTCGAGGGGCTCTGCGCCAAGGCTTCGCAGGCGGCGTAGGAGGGAAAACCAAAACTGGGTGCGCGACGCCGCCCAACCCTCCGCTGTTCGGAGTTCTCTTGCACCGGAGCGTGGATCTTATATGAGCGCTACATACGGACGTCCTCGTATGTAGGAGGTTCGCTCTTATTCATGAGTAAGATCCACGCTTCGGTGTTTGAACCGCAGCGGAGGGTTGGGTGCCGTAGAACCCGACGCGAGAACGAGGCCAACGCCGTGCTTTCGCTGCGATGTTTTTTGCTTTCTCTGCTAGTCTGTATCGGAGCGTGCAGGGGTTTTTGTAGATCTGGCTCGTGTATTCTTTCACGTTTTCCATGAGCCAGATCACACGCTGCACGCTCCGGTGTCCACGCGGAAGCACGGCGTTGGTCCACCTCACCACCTCACCACCTCACCACCTCACCACCTCACCTCACGACGGAGAAAGAAACACTCGAACCCGCCAACGACGCGCTGCCATGAATTCGGCACCGAAGCGTCCAGCAGCTTTTTCATTATCTGGCTCGTGATGTCTACAGCCAGCTACTGTGGCTCCAAAGCATCTTACACGAGCCAGATCACACGCTGCACGCTCCGGTGTCCTCATGGAAGCACGTCGTTGGTCCCTGGTAGCTCTAGCTTTCGCGTTTGTGAATTTGTTTTGGTAACCGATCACAATTCCTTGAGTTAATAGACCCTGTTTTCCCCCAATGAACTCCGAAGCAGCCGGCCGTTTAAAAAGCTCGCAGCTCGATGACGCGGTTTCACTTCGCCGCCGAGACACGCTCCAACGGAGGCCTCGTCGACGGTCGACCCGCGCGTTTGGTCCACCGCGCGTATCCACCGCGGCTCGTCATCTCCTAGGGCAAGATGGC
>Ga0302116_1000717_pt1 | contig 20010 bp, 19 predicted proteins | sample AG5_SCM_MG_FD_203124 | JGI IMG/M metagenome (GOLD analysis project Ga0302116, IMG submission 203124) | Marine microbial communities from Western Arctic Ocean, Canada - AG5_SCM | ecosystem: Environmental > Aquatic > Marine > Oceanic | place: Canada: Western Arctic Ocean | collected 2017-10-01 | reverse complement strand
ACAGCTCGCTAGTCACAACTAGTGTATGGTGTTGCTGGCTCGCTTCGCTCACAGCTCGCTAGTCACAACTAGTGTATGGTGTTGCTGGCTCGCTTCGCTCACAGCTCGCTAGTCACAACTAGTGTATGGTGTTGCTGGCTCGCTTCGCTCACAGCTCGCTAGTCACAACTAGTGTATTGTGTGTTGCTGGCTCGTTTCGCTCACAGCTCGCTAATCACAACTAGTGTATGGCCACTACTAAACCACATTTTACAGGACATCAACTCCGTACACGTTGCCGGCATTCTCTGCGATTCGGTTGTGGTCACCTCCCGCACGGAGCTCACCTGCTTAACCGGCTCCGCTCTCGGAAAGCAAACCAACGGAACGGTTGACATTGTCTCGAACGGCGTCGAGTCCGTGTGCAGAATGCTTTTCTACAACGAAACCTCCAACTCCACAACAGGTGAGCGCGTCTTCCTCGATATACTATCAGTAGTTAATCTGACCCACACACACCGTCTGATTCGCTCGGCGCAGAGCTCTGCGATTTCAGCTACATGTCCGATGTCACTTCCGTTATTGACTCGGTCATGCCCAGGTCTGGATTCTTCAAGAAGGATGACGGCAAGCTGGTCATCGAAGGTGAGCGAGCGGAGCGGGGGGGGGGTTGAGGAAGACGAGCATATGAGCCACTACTAAACTAACTCACTCAATTTACTTCGCACCTTCTTCGCTCGGCGCAGGTTCGAACTTCCACAACGACACCTCCCTGGTGTCAATCTACATGGGTTACGAGAGGTGCTCAAACATCACCTTTTCCCAAACGACTGCAGCCTGGGACAGGCAAACTTCCAACCTCACCGCAGCCAACAATCAGACCTGGGTCAACACCACCAACGTCACGGATGTCTACACGTGCGACATCCCTCGACACCCGGGAGGCTACTACCCGGTCACCGTTCGAAACGAGTACGGTTACGTGTCTGGCGATGGAGATATGTGGTTCGAGTTCGAGGCCGCCGTGCAGGACATACAGCCTCCAGCCGGTTCTCGCTACGGTGGGCAAGTGGTAACGATCAGCGGGTACGGCTTTGAGTCGAGCCGTGTTTGCGACGACGACGAGGAAGACTACTCAGGTGAGCGAGCGAGGCGAGCGAGCCCTTGATGAAGACGAGAATACTCGCGACGAATCCCGCGAAATGGCTGCAGACATAATGGCTACATCCACTACTAAACTAACGTTATTCCACTCAATTCTTTTGACTCGCTTCGCTCGTTTTGCTCTTGCTTCATAAAAATGCGCCTCGCTTCGCTCGGCGCAGCAATTGCTCCAACAATTGATTACGACAAATTCTCTTTCTTGACAACCGGCGAAATCATTCCCGAGGTCGTTCAGTACTGCTTCAAGAACTACACTACCACCTACCACAACCAGACGTACTTCTCGTTGAGTTGCGATGGAAACGGGAACAGCAGATACACGGAGTACAGCGACGTCAACTCCAAGAACCACTTTTGCCATGACGAGGTTGCAACGTATTCGCACCTCTTCAACAATAGCTTCCTGGGATTTTCTCAGTTTGACGAGTGCAAGCCCGTGCGCAACACCACCAGTAATGGTCAGGATTTCTTCTTCATGACCGCGACGTGTGGGGCTGACGGATTTCCTTCCGTGTCTATACACAGCGACGAGGACTGCAGCTCCGTTTGGGAGCTCCAAGTCGACAGGTGAGTGAGCGGAGTGGAGCGCCAAAGCATAAAGTAAAGCACAACAAAATACTAATTACAATTTCAACAACACACACACACACACACACACACACACACACACACACACACACACACACACACACACACACACCACACACACACACACTGTGCAGCTTCTCCAACTACAGCTGCCATCTGGACGACAGCGTGCTCTTCAACAGTCCCTGGTTTGACCCGATTGTGTTCAACAACTCCCTCGCGAACAACAACACCAACTCATCAGAATCAGAGCCTGAGGTTGTATACCCGGACGGTTTGCTGATGCGAATGGTTGAGGGAGATCCGTCCAACCTAGACGACATTTTTGTGCCCACTTGGTTTGCCGAAAACGACGACGTTAGGAATGACTGGGACGAATACGGTCTCATGTCGGAGATTAACACCGGAAATCTTGGAGACAACTACGGAATTGAGGTCGTTGGGAAATTCATTCCAAATGAAACCGGGACGTACCGCTTCCAGACAGGCTCGGACGACGGATCGTGGGTTTTCATTGACGGCGAGATTATCGTTAACAACCGCGGAAGTCACGGAACTGAATGGAGAGAAGGATCAATCGAAATGGTCGCTGGACAAAAGTACGACCTTGCTCTCTACATGGGTCAAGGTTCTGGAGGTGCGGACCTTTACTTCCGGTGGAAGCCAGTGGGAGGTGACGATGACGACTGGCAAAGTGACCTTACTGGCGGTATGTTCAAGGCGCAAAACAGCAATGGACCCGACCCGTACGTGCCCAACCCGAATCCGGGGGACGTCTACGCCACAAGCTCGTGGTACACAACGTTCAACCAGCCAATCCCACCTGCCACCTTTGCTATTGAAAACGTTCACGATGACCAGAGGACTTGGGAGAGTCTCCCTGAAACCATGATAGGTCTCTATGCCATTAATATTGAGGGATCCCACCTAGCTAGGTGAGTGAGTTGGCCACCGCGAGCGAAGCGAAGCGAGCTAGTCACAACTTGTGTATGGTGTTGCTGGCTCGCTTCTCTCACAGCTCGCTAGTCACAACTGCATGCACAGCGCAATGTTTTCTGCTAACCCCAAATTCCAAACTCAATTTTAAACTCGCAGCATCGACGCAAGCGTGAGTTTCGAAGGCAACGGAAATCTCTACGCAAGCCTGTACAGGCAGGGAGAGCTTATTGGCCAACACCAGTCTCTGTTCGGACAATCCTACTGGTCAGGAGGAAGGAAAAGCAAATCCGTCTCTCTGGACACCCACGCACCGCTGGTGATGAACGCGAGGGAAGGAGACGTGCTGTACATACAGTACAAGGTGCGAGGAGACAGTTATGAACAATATTTTGCTTTCAACTCGCTGGTTGTCACCTTGAACTACGGCGGAGGCTACCCCGGATTTTTCAAGAACGGCATGATCGAGATCGCAGACTGTTACCACGACATCTTCGTTAATGCGAGTGAGTTTAACGGAACCCAAGAAGTGATTGACTTTGTGAACATGAATTTCACCGAGACGGGTCAGGGCGACGTGGAGAAGCTTGGAAATGCTATGGGAGCGGGTGACTACGAGGATGGAGCAGTTCGCTACCCCGATCCTTACTCCATGAGCTACAGCTACAGCTTCGATGACGAGTCGATGAGCTACAGCTACACAGATGCACCGTCAGCAGCACCTTCCGGTGTTCTAACGAGCGCACCGTCAGCAGCACCTTCAAGCGCACCAGGTCGTCGTCAGCTATCTGCGTCGCTCGCTAGCTTTGATAAACTTCAGGAAAGCAGCTTGCTCAAGTCTTTGATTTCGGACAGGATTGGAATTGCCACCTCTGGCAAACCAACCCACCAAAACCCCCCCGACCTCTCGCGTCGGCTCGCCACCAACTGCGTGGACAAGACTGAAGCTGAGAAAATCTACACGATGAAGGGCTCGGCTGACAACGCCAACTTTGAATTTGAGGTTATATCCTCAACTTTTTATGAAATCGTTGCTCGAACCACACTAAAAAATATGAAAACTGGCGCAGGTTTCGAGACCGGAAGGTTGGACAATCCGACCGTCCGAATCGAGGAAAAAGCTTATTCCAACGCCCCCGTGACGATGAAATACGGCGCCTACGCCTCGTCCACATTTGCGGGTTCAAACAATAAAGCGGCAGCCGCATTCGACGGCGATTTCCATAATACGTACTGGGAATCTACAGTCAACGACGCAAATTCCGAGTATTTGATCTGGATGGCACCAGAGCCGATCGCCGCGAAGTCGTACGGAATTATCAACTCTTATTCTAACTGCCCCACCAAGTGGACGCTGAGTGGTTCCTCGGACATGGAGGAGTGGGTGGAGGTGAGCGAGCGAAGGGAGCGAACCTTTTGGAAGACGAGAATACTCGCGATGAAGTGCGCGAAATGGCTACAGACATAATGGCTATTCCCACTACTAAGCTAACTCACTCAATTCTTTTGGTTCGCTTGGTTCTCTCGTGTATCATTAAAAATGCGCCTCGCTTCGCTCGGCGCAGATTGACGCTGTGGACTTCAGCAAGAGCTCCCAGTTTATGACAAACTGCGAGGACAAGGAAAGGCACGACTACGTAATTGATACACCTGGTTTGTTCCAGTACTTCATGTGGACGTTCACCGAGATCAACGTTGCTAGCGGCGACATAACCGAAGACTCGGTTAGAATCAGTGAAATTCAGCTCAACACGATCCCATCCCGTGCTGGCTACTTCGCCGCCCCTATTCCGGAGGACAACCTTCTCCATATTAATCAGCACACCATCCAGAACCACACCGGCTACACGTTCTCTGAACAGAGTCCGTACGTTGATTATTTCGACCCAAGCAGTGGCCTGCCGGGCGACGAAGTTGACGTCTACGGCTACCATTTTCCGGCTGACGCGAACTTGGTCACTGCGACGATTGGCCTCAACGCTGCAGAGATAGTTGAAACTGAGGTCATCAGCGAAAGCGGCTGGTCTCGTGTCAGAGTAATTGTTCCCGAGAACACGGCGGGGGTGTACAACGTGCACTTGGAGGTGAGCGCGAATCATTATTCTTCTTCATATACTACACGCCCGCTAATAAATCCTTTCGCCCACCCCCATTCTCAGGTTGACGGAGTTGGGTACGCTGGAAGGTCCCAGTCACCAACATTTGAGTACAACATGAATTTGCTCGACGTGACCCCCAAGTCCGGGTCTCTAGGAGGAGGCCAAATTCTCACCATCAGCGGCTACGGCTTCAACAAGCAGCCGTCTTGGAACGGCGTCAATGTCAACTATCTCGACCCGATTTCTGGGAAAACAACTCAACACGCTTGCGAGATGACAGGTGCTGACATCCACCCAAATTCCTCCAAAATTTCACGAATGTTTTGCAAGACGCCCGAGTCCCCCGCGCCGCTCAGAGCGGCGACAAACGTGACAATCTCCACCTGGACGAGGTACGTCAGTGGAAGCGAAGTTCGCGTCGTTGCTCAAGGCAAGCAGCGAGAATGGGACCAGAATCGTTATTACATCGACGATCACGGTGAGCTGATAAAAGACTTGTACTCTCCAGCTCTTGAAACTGAAGCTTGGTCAACTAGCCTGAACTGGATCCACCCAACGACAAAGCTTGAGCACAGGATTGACGAGGCGGAAAGCGGGTGCCGATCGATCTCCGCAAGGAGGTACAACGTGCTCACCCGCAGCGTTCAAGCGTGGAGAACTTGCTACATTAACGACGGAACGATTGATAGCTTCCGTGAGTGGGTTGACACGTTTGAGCGGAACGAAATTCTCGTCCTGACGATTGCCGACTACGTCGAGGTGGACTTGAGCAATAACGACGATAGGTGAGTGAGCGAAGCGAGCGAGCCTTGTGACAGAAGAACGCGAAACTCCGTGCAAAATTGCTACATGGCTCACTCACTATTGACTAATGCTCGCTCGTTTCGCTCGTCCTTCATTAAAAATGCGCCTCGCTTCGCTCGGCGCAGCAACTTGGGCAAGTTCACGGCCATCACTAAGAGCTGCGGAGGCAGCAACATGCTGGACAACATTGCTACCGTGGACCACATCAAGAAGAGCTACATTCTGGTGGGACAGTGCGGCGCGGGCAGCCCCCCCGAGGGTTGGAGCAAATCCCAGAACTTGGAAATTGCCAGGTGAGCGAGCGAAGCGAGCGAGCCTTGATGAAGACGAGAATAATCGCGATGAAGTCTTCGCGATGAAGTGTGAAAATTACTACCTACTACTACTACATCCACTTCTAAACTACCCCCCTCAATTTGTTTGGCTCGCTCGTTTCGCTCGTCCTTCATTAAAAATGCGCCTCGCTTCGCTCGGCGCAGCGGGTCTAACGAGGAAACAATCCAAATGTCCTTCAACCCCACGCACTTCTTCAACATTGTTGTTGAGGGAGATTTGGTTGACGAGGGTGGTGCTGCTGTTCAGTACAGATACGATCCTGCCAAAACTTACTACGTCGACAGCATTAGCAGGCTGAACGCCACAACGGCTGGCGGTACCACCGTGGTGATCAACGGGACTGGAGCTGGGAACGGCTTCCCGGACGACACCGAGGTGTACTTGGCAGGCGTTCGGTGCGCAACAAATTATAGCGAGATTGGCGAGTACAGGGAGCAGCACCTGTGCGAGTGGGACGACGTCGATTGCGAAGGGCTCGGGGTGTTTAATTTTAGCATCACGTGCTTGAGCAACAAGTGGAACTACCTGAGCGATCCTTGGAACCGCGAGATCGAGGTTTACTGGCCGGGCATGGGGAATGCTCTGAACCGAAACAAGTCCACCGTGAACTGGAGCTACATTGATTTGTGGAGCGCAAAGACGACCTGGGGAGGGGAGGACCCGCCGCTGGCTGGGGACAGCGTCGTTGTAACCATGGGCCAGTACATTGTGCTGGACGTGAGTCCGCCGCCCTTGAACTTGCTGCTGATCTACGGCGGCATGCTGGATTTCGCCGACACGGTCGATACTGGCGATATCGCGTTGAACTGCAGCTACATTTTGGTGAACAAGCACAACGCCGTGCCCGAGTTGAATTTTGCGGGGAGTCCCGGATATTTGAGGGTCGGAAGCGAGGAAAAGCCGTTCGGCACCGACACGGACAACCGCGCGGTGATCACCTTGGAAGGAAACAGGAAGAGCTTAGAAATGCCTGTGTATGGCGCGAAGGTCATTGCGATTAGAAACAGCGTCTTGGACCTGCACGGGAAGGTCAGGAACCGGGTGTGGACGACACTGGCAGAAACGGCTTCCTGGCCCAACACGACAATTGTGTTGAACGAGCCCGTGGACTGGGTTGCTGGCGAGGAGATTACGCTAGGCAGCACGGGCTACAACCAGGTGAGTGAGAGAGCGAAATACTGCGAGCAACAACTGCTAAACTAACCCTCTCCGCTCGGCACAAACGCAGATTGAAACGGAGGAGCTGACCATCAAGAGCGTGAGCGAAGATGGACTTACTATCACCTTGAACCGGCCTTTGCACAGGACGCACTTGGGAGGAGGCTGGACTAGTGACGACGGAGAGTGGGTGGTCGACGAGTATGCCGCGCCGGTTGCATTGTTGACCCGAAACGTTGTCGTGCAAGGAAGCGACAGCAGCAACAGAGATCAGTTCGGCGTGCAGATGGTCTTTAGCAACAGGTGAGCGAGCGAAGCGAGCGAGCCTTGATGAAGACGAGAATACGAGCCACTACTAAACTAACAACCTGATCTGATCCATTAAAAATGCGCACAATCTCGCTTCGCTCGGCGCAGTTTGGGAGACAGCGACAATAAGATCTTGACCGAAGAAAACAGGATTTTGGTGCGGCTAAGTCACATCGAAGTTAGGCGCGGAGGTCAAGGGTTGAAGCTGGGCAAATACCCAATCCACTTTCACATGGTTGGTAGCGTCAGTTGGAGTTACGTGAAGTACTGCAGTGTGCACCACCTGTTCAACCGCGCGATAGCAGTCCACGGAACCAACGATCTGAGGGTCATTGGAAACGTCGTCCACGACACTAGAGGACACGCAATCTTCTTGGAAGACGGAACTGAGGTGAGGAACGAAATTTCGTACAATCTGGTTGGGCTAGTGAGGCCTGCTTGGAGTCTCTTGCTCGTGGACCAGAGCCCGGCGTGCTTTTGGATCGTCAATCCCGACAACAAGCTGGTCGGGAATCGCGCTGCGGGGTCCAGTCATTACGGATTCTGGTACAGGGCGCTCGAGCACCCGGACGGGCAGGGCGGGCAGCACCTGAAGGAAACTTTCACGAAGATGTGTCCGAGCATGACTCCACTGTTGGAGTTCAGGAACAACGTTGCGCACAGTACTGGACGTCACGGTTTGAAGATGAGCGATTACTTTCCCACCAAGTGTGGTGGGGGAGCAGACGGGCACTGCGGAGGTGAGCGAGCGAAGCGAGCGAGCCTTGATGAAGACGAGTATACTCGCGATTAATCCCGCCAAATGGCGCTACAGACAGTTACAACCACTACTAAACTAACCCACTCAATTCTTTTGACTCGCTTAACTCGTTTTGCTCTTGCTTCATTAAAAATGCGCCTCGCTTCGCTCGACGCCCAGTTTGTTATTACAAGCCAGAAGTTGACAGTACCACCCAGATCATTAGTCAGCCGGTGACATTTTCGGATTTCACCAGGTGAGAGAGCCAGCAAGCGATGCGAGCAGCAAGCGAAGCGAGCTAGTCACAACAACTAGTGTACATACGAAAATACGAGCCACTACTAACCCCTTCGCATTTCCTTCGCTCGGCGCAGCTTCAAAAACAAGAACTTTGGCGTGTGGGGAGAGTTCATTGTTGACGTGCATTTCGACAACTTCAGACTCCTGGACCACGGAATTGCTGGAATAGAGTTCGCCTACATCAACGGAAAGAACACAAAGTTCGCGACTAGTGTTTGGAGCAATATATTGTTGGTCGGAAGGTCCGTCGCCGAGGAGAAGGTGTACCTGAAGTCGATTGGAGAAATTGTCGGCAACAATGAGCCCTACTACGCAATGTGCGAGCTGGACCCGCACTTAGAAGCGACCGGCAGTGTGACCGGGTGCGTTCACGGATTGCACATGGCGGGGCTGAGCAGCCAGATCTTGTACACGGGGATCACGTTCATGAACTACGAGGCTGCTGTTTGGGGGTGCAGTTGGTGCATCCACAATCGTGGCGGCTACGAGCAGGAATTTTCCAACATCACCTACTCGAACGTGGACCGAGTGGCGACGTGGAGGCACGACCACGCCGGTATCTTGGTGGATCTGGACGGGACGCTGACTGGGACTGGCGTGGCTGGGAGCGTGGTTGTTCCGAACGCGCCTCATTTGCGAGACACGGGCAGCTCACACTGCGAGCCGTTCAGCGGCTTTAGTTACCTGAGAGGCATGCAGCAGTGGTACATGGTCTGCAGCAAGCCCGTGAGGAGAATTTCCATGTGGCCGCAGTTCTACAGTACTTGGTACAACTACCGAGCGGTCGTCTTCTTGGCTCCTGATATATTAATTACGGACGTGACGGATCATCTGGCGGACACGGACCATACTGCTGAGGACTATTATGCATTGGCAGAGACGCTGCTGGTCAAGGGACCGAACGCCTGTTTCGAGCAGGCACCGAGCGAGGGTTATAACTTTTTGTTGGCGACTGACCGACATTACATGCTGCGGTGGATCGACGACAACAAGAGGTGAGTTGGGTTTGGGAGGGGGGGGGGGTGCGGCGCACACCACCAAACTAACATCACATTTTTATTCGCTTCGCTCGGCGCAGAATCGTCATCGCTGGGTTAGACAACTTCAACGTGATGAACATGAAGGCGGAAGAGAAGATGCTGGTTAGTTTGACCATGAACCCACCGTTCGGAAACCCTCTTTACCGGAGTTGGAGTACCAAGAATGGCTACAGCACGATTGGAGAGCAGGTTGCGAACAAGGGGTGGCAGGAGCCCCCTAAACTCCCAACGTACAGCATCAAGGACGACTTCTGGATGGGCACTGACACGCAACCTATTGGGAGATGCAGCGAAAACGATTTCTTGGACGGAACCTGCGCGCCGTGCCAGAACTTCGAGCCTGGCGAAATGCGAAACGGCGGCTGCGTCGACAAGGAAGGCCGTTTCGCCTTAAACGAAATGGGCGAAATGGAGGACACTGGGGCGGCGTTCTTCGGAAACGAACTGAGGAAGCGGCCAACTGTAGCGGACGAGCAGCTGACGCGAAAGGCAAGCGGGCTAACTCACGAGGGGGGATACTTGTCTCCCGTGAACGGCATGGTGCTGAACATGGAGGAGCAAGATTACGACGTAGTGGCGAATGAGTGCAACACCGCGGCGGAGTGCACGAGCAAGCTAAGGCCCGTTGCCTACAAGGAAGCCTGCCTCGCGATCGAAAGGTGAGCGAGCCTTGACGAAGACGAGCATTCTCGCGATGAAGTGCGAGAAATGGCTACAGACATTATGGCTACACCCACTACTAAGCTAACCCACCCAATTCGGTTGTTTCGCTCGTTTCGCTCTTCCTTCATTAAAAATGCGCCTCGCTTCATTTTGCTCGGCGCAGCTTCGACTACGAATACGGAGGAGCGACCAGGGGCGAGCTGATGGTGCAGAAGTGCGGGGAAAACCGAGCCTGGAGCAGATTTGACCAAACAATTACTGATACTCCGTGCGGCAAGTGGGGGAGTGATTGCTTGGACTTGTGGAGGTACCAGTACGACTACGAGGCGGTGAACGACGAGACGGTCGAGAGGGACGACGGCTGGTTTGCGGAGAGCTTGGAGGAGGAATACTACAAGAACAAGACACTGACGCCCGTCAACACTCCTTGGATCTGCTTGACCCAGGAGAGGAATGCGACAACAGGCCTCCCCGCGAATCACACCGGAAGCGGCATTAGCTTGGAGAAATGCGACGGGACCGTGAGCCAGCAGGTGAGCGAGCGTAGCGAGCGTAATTTGAGTCTACGGCTACATCCACTACTGAACTAACCCACTCAATTTGTTTGGCTCGCTCGGCGCAGTGGGAATTTACCAACGGCATGCTGATGAACGTCGGCAGCGAGATGTGCATCCAGCTTACGGCGGCCGGCAATTTGGAGGGCAACGAGCGGTGCAGGCACAACGACGAGGACAACTTCCCTTCCAGCAGCAAGCACAACGTGTACAACGCAGAGAACAACGATCAGGTGAAGGCGGTCATGTTCCCGTGCACGGCAAATTCCTTCGAGCTGCAGGAGAAGATGGAACCGAACGTGAACTGGGAGTCGAGTTCTTGCGCTCGGGAGGACATGCTCGCGGACATGACCCAGTGGAATTCCGAGTTCTTTGCTGACGCTGACAGTGGCTTCACGCACGGAGCGTACTACTACGACATGGACATGAACGCCGAGTTCGTCGACAACATTTTGGACTTTGCGGATAGACAGAGGTACTTTGACTTGGACCCTAGTAACACGAGTGTCGTGACGCTGGTGGTGAGCGGGAACACAACGTTGAACATGTTCGGTGACGACTGTGCCGAGGAGGGCTGCCCCGGGCCGAAGCAGTACGGCGATGGAGGGTTGGAGAGAACGTTCTTTTGGAGTGATGATTTGGGTTGGAACATTACTGGAGATCAGGAGGTTGACGTCCCGAAGGAGATGAGCGACAGCGTCATTTATAGTATGTGGACGGTTATTTTGGTGAGCGAGCGGAGCGGGGGGGGGTTGAGGAAGACGAGCATACGAGCCACTACTAAACTAACATTATTATAATTCCACTCAATTCTTTTGACTCGCTCGCAGGATGTAACAACCCCGGTGCTCAACTCATTGACGATCATGGGAAAACTTGTGGTTAATGAGCACACGCCCAGCGCGCTCACGCTCCACGCGTACTTCATCGACATCAAGGGCGGAAGCATGATGTTCGGAAACCACACCCACGCGTACGAAGGGCCGAAGGTTACTGTTGCTCTGCACGGTGACGCCTACGTGCACGGGAAGGAGTGCATGGTCGAGAAGCCGGTGTTTTCCTCACAGTTCGAGGAAATTCAAAACCGAGGGGGGCTGATTGGCTGCGGGAAGAGAATCGACAACAACGGGGAGATGATAATCAGGGGCAAGAAGAGGGAGGTTAGCCGGCCCCTTGCTTTCGATGCGGCCAAGGGGAGCAACGTCGTTGTGCTGGAAAGCAACGTGAACGTCGATTTCGGCAACGGAACGATTGGCTGCGACTGGTTAATTGGGGACGAGGTAATGCTGACGAGCAGCGACAGGGATCCGAGTCCGGAGACCGGAAACCTGCGCATTACAGGTGTTGACCCAAGTTGCAAGGAGTTCACGCTAAACAGAGGGCTGCTCAGGCACCACATCGGGGAGTTGATCTTGCAGGAGGACGACGTGGTCATTGACATTCGGAGTCGGGTTATTCTGGTGGAGCGAAACCTTGCCTTCTACGGCGGCGACGACCCCAAGTACGACCGAATCAGTGGCATGAGCCGCCGCTCCACCGAGTACGGTGGGCAGTTTTACTCCCGTCCGGCGTACGCCGAGCCCAAGCCAGGCTGGGAGCCCGAAATGGCCGGGTTCGAAAAGTACGGGCTTTGGAAGTTTCCGGAAGGAAGGTTCAGTTTTGTCGAGTACGCCCAGTTCGATTGGATGGGCAAGATGCACGGTGTCTTGATCCCAGACACGCTGAGGACGTACAGCCACATATATCTGTCGGGTAGCAACGGTGGGCTGGGGAGGCTGAAGGTCGAAGGAGGTGAGTAGTAAGAAATGAATTATTATTATGCAGCTAAACACTAAAAACAACATGTCGCAGTTGTGAACAGGAATCCAGTCGCGGGAGGAGGAGGGATGTTCCACGCCAACTGGCCCAATACCGATGACCACAGCGCAAATTTGGAGTCGCTCGACCTGACCTTCACGGACAATGTGATCATCGGAGTTGGTTTCGACTTGATGCCCGGTGGCGGCAAGACGCACCGCGTGGAGAGAAACTACATAATCGGGGGGAAGTACTGCAGGCTGCAGTGCACCCCCGAGAGCACGTCGATAATCGGCGGGGGCGGAAGAGTGGAGCTTCGGGACAACGTTTGGCAAGGAGGGTTCAGCGCGGTGGTTTGGAAGAAGAAGAATAACTTCGTGTACGAGAACAACATTCAGATGAGCGCAAGCCACGGCTTCACGTACCACGCCTCGCCCTTCGATTCTCTTCGCGTGCAGGCCTACAAGAACGGGATTGGCGTGGTGAGCAAGGTGAACAACCCTCGGAACTTCATCGCGGCTCAGAATGGGATTGGGTATATTAGTAACGGCGATTTCTTGGGCGCGCAGCCGAAGAGGGGAACCCAGAGAGGAACGACCGAGTCAAAGTCCACGCAGCTCGCAATTAAAGACTTGGCGTGGGTGCTGGGGGGGGAGGGTGGCTGGGAAGCGAACCAGATTACAATCATCGGCAGGATGAACTACACCTACTCCGGCATGTGTTTTGACGAGAGGACGAAGTTTACGAATGGACACGGGGGGACTACTGGGGCTGAGAGCGGAGGGCTGACCAGTGGGTACATTAACTACGTCGACTACCATTACAGTGGCTACCAGTGGACGGGAAGGCTCAATAACGTGGGTTTGGGGATGCGGAGGAACAACGTCGCGAGCGGCTGGTTCGAAGTCGACGGGGTCAAGTTCGAGGGGTTTTCCGGGACTGATAGTTGCGGCTTTAAGAACGTTGGGATAGGGAACGAAGCGGCTGCGTACGGGGAGGGAGGTGAGCGAGCGAAGCGTGCCCTCCCAAAAGTGCGATGCAATGCACAACTAACCCAAACACAACACAACACAACACCACCCAGGTTCGCCACTCTTCGGACACAACAGTCTCTACGGAAGCCATCTGTGCTTCCCCGCCGTGATGCGGAACCTTGTCTGGAGCGCCTCCACCCCCGCTGCCGCCAAGTTCCGCTTCAGCCACGGCTGGGGCGGAGGGAAGGAGGGCCTCGGCACTGCGTACGGCAAGTGCTTGATCTTCGACACCGACAACAGCCTGGTTGAAGGGAACGGAGGGGGAATGATTCAGCTCGCTGCCAACTCTAGGAACAAGTGGCTCGATCCGATTGCGAAGGACTGCGTGACGTGGAGAAACCACCCCGATAAGGAAACGAACCCCGATTTGGCCGGGGCATGCTTGTGGTGGATTCGGGAGTACGAGGAGCTGCTGGACATTGCTGAGGACGAGACGAGGCAGGGCTTGGTCAAGAACGTGGGGGGCGTGGACGAGGCTCCCAACTACAACCAGGTGCACGGAGGTTGCGAGCAGGTGCTGGATGACGAGAACAACGCTTTGAAGTGCAGCAACATGACCTTTCTACACTGGGAGGTGAGAATGCTGAAGTGAGCTGGAATTTAATCATGAACAAATTAAGGAAAAAACTAACCCAAATTTAACCCCTACCCCAACCCCAACCCCAATCCCCAATCCCCAATCCACAGATGAACATCCCCCCCCGGTACGTAAGCGGAAGCGAGGTGATTTACGGGCCGGTGGGCCTCGCGACTCAGACTATCGGCGGTTCCGGCGTGACCCTCTTCGACGGAGCAAAAACCCAGATGAGCATCTACCACGACACGGAGTTCATCCCCAAGCACACGTTCCAGAAGGTCGTCGAGAGCGGTCCGCTGCTCCCGCAGCCGAGCGTGTACTTCGGCCCGAACAGGGGCGCGTACAGGTACGAGTTCACCGGAGACATTGGGGTGTTTAAAGACGACTACATACACTTTCGGATCTTGAACCAGGAGCTGGCGCAGTTCCAGCCGGCTGGGCCGGAGCACGAGCAGAGCATCATTCTTTCGTGGAGGTACATGAAGAGCATCAACATCAACACGTACTACGATGGGCGGCTACAGCCCCCCGCGTACAAGCAGAGCGAGATTGGCTTGGACGCGTTGCCAGGTACGGCATACTTGAACCCGTTGACTCGGGTCTACAGCATGGTTTTGAAAGGCAACAAGCTAACGTCCGTGAAACAGGTGAGCGAGCGCAGAGCGCGGGGGGGGGGCTGCAGAAGACGAGAATTTCAACAACACACTAACTTTTACTTTTACTTGCTAAAAAATGAAGCTCGAGGTTATAAGTGTTGACATGGGCGTCAACATCGACTTCGGGTCCTTCTTCAACGAAAACAACGTCGACCCCGTCACAATCTCCCCTGAGGTGAGCGAGCGGAGCGGAGCGGCGGAGCGAGCGCGGGGGGGGTTAATGAAGACGAGCATACGAGCCACTACTAACCTAACATTATATTATTCCACTCAATTTGCACGCTCGGTGCAGTTCACTCATTTAATTCCGCCCAACTACGCGGCGGACTACGACCCGCGGAAGCTGGCCAAGGAAGACCCGTTCATCAGCAACATGGCGGCAGTGCTGCAAATCAACCCGGAGCGGATGAAAATCACCAACATCGTTCCTGGCAACGGGAGGAGGAGGATGCAGAAGTTGATGGGTTGGGAGACCATGGAGGGTGTTGGGGGGGAGCAACACTGGGAGAGCGTGAGGCGGTTGAGGGAGGTGAGTGAGAAATGACCCTCTTCTAACCCTAAATTTTGGTTTTGGTTTTGGTTTTTTTACCCTAACCTAACCCCAACTTAACTTTTTAACAGCTGGGCGACTCCGGCCTCGACCTGGGCTTCGAGATCAGCGAGGACGACCCGTGCGCCGCCGTCGACTGCGGACCCAACGGCAGCTGCGGCGGCGAAGGCGTGTGCACCTGCTCGGAGTCGTACTACACGATCGACGATTTCAGCTACAACAGCACGGTTTCCGGGGAGAGGGAGCTCGTCTTCTACAACAGCACGGGGGGACTTTGCGACGTTAACCAGACGCAGTGGGCGAAGCTGTTCAACAACTCGGACGTGGTTGCCGAGGAGGTGGAGGAGGAGGAGGAAGCTGGGGAAGAGGATTCTGATTCTGACGGAGGATCAGCAGTTCCAGCCCCAGCCCCAGCCCCAGCCCCAGCTGCCGCTGCCGGCTTCGCTGAGCTCGTCAACGTCGGCGCCATGCTGTCCTCCTCCGCATCCTCCGGGTCGTTGGACGTCGGCTACGAGGTTTTGTCCTTGACCTTGGTTCTCCCCGACGACGTTTGCGGCGTCCCGGGAGGCAACGGCACCACCTGCGACGACGTCTGCGGCGTCCCGAGAGGCAACAACGCCACCTGCAGCGACGTTTGCGGGGTGCCGTTCGGGGATGGGAGCAGCTGCCTCGTCGAGGAAACGACCTTCTTCGAATGCAACGGTCTCGAGAGGCACAGCGTCTTGATTGAGAGCTCCGCTCACAACTACCTGTCCGGCGTGTTCAGCCTGATGTTCAATGGCGCCGAAACCGGCGAACTGTCAATCTTCGCCACCGCCTCCGACGTCCGCAACGCTCTGCAGTCCTTGTCGAGCCTCGGCACCGTCGAAGTAACTCCCCTCCACGGGGACAATCGCACCGAGTACTCCACCTTCAACAGGACGAGCGACGGCTTCTCGGGGAGCTACCTGTTCCACTTTGGGGTGGAGTTCCAGGCGAGCGTTGATGGCGACGTGAGGAACCTTGGGGAGATGCCCCTGATGATTGTGAACAGCAGCAAGCTGTCCGGCTTCGATAGCTTCACGGTTGAGAGGACGTGCGCGGGGGCGTTGCCAGCCGATGGGGGGTACACGCTCGAGGAGCAGCTCGTCACTGTTACGGCTGACGAAGGGAACCTTTTGAGCGATGTTAGCGGGGCGTTCAGGCTCGTTGTTGATACTGAGAATGATAAGCCGTGGAGGAACGAGAGCTACTGGAAGGGGAGGGCCGAAACGTTTGATTTGAGCATGGACGTGAGCATGAGCGGGCTGGAAATGAGCCAAGCGATCGTTGGCTTTGCAAGCGGGATCAGCGATGTAAATTTGGTCAGCAACGGCGTGGAGGTCTTCATCGACAGCGAGCGGCAGACGGCGGTGAGCAGGGTGCTCAGAGTGCGCTTCTACAACGTGGAGGGCAGCGGGTGGCTGAGGGTTGGGGACAGGAGCGGCGACCTGCCGCTGCTCAAGGTAAACGTTAATAGTTTGGCAGGAGGCAGCGTGGTCGTTACCGAGCTGATCAAGGGCGCCGTTCCGGAGTCAGCGATCCCGGTCAACGAAATTGCAGCCGCGAACGCTGCGGCAGCGGTGGCGGCAGCCTTGGCGGCGGAAGCGGCAGCATTGGCGGCGGCAGCGGCAGCCGAAAACGCCATCGAGGTCGTTGCGGTGGTTTACGTGTGCGGGGACGGGAACAGGGGCACGGCCGAGGCGTGCGACGACGGGAATGAGGTCGACAGTGATGGTTGTAGTAGTTCTTGTGAGGTTGAGTACGGCTACGAGTGCAGCAGCGTTGTGGGCCAGACGAGCAAGTGCTTCGTTCCGATTAATCCGACCTTTAGCTTTGAGCAGAAGAACTATGGCCCAGTTAACGAGGGGGAGGAGGAGGTCGTGACTGTGTACAGGTGAGAAGAGAATATGCGAGATATGCGAGCTATACGAAGCGAGCTGCGAGCTGCGAGCTGCGAGCTGCGAGCTGCGAGCGAAGCCCTTTCTCTTTCTCGATATCTTTCTCAACTAACCCATCCTTAATCTTAACCCCAATCCTCTTCCAGATTCGGTAACAACAAAACGGCCGTCAGCGTTGACTTCTTCACCCTCGACTCGAGCGCCGACAGGTTTCGCTACAAGAACGTCGAGCAGAGCTCCCTCCTCTCGAACCCCACAAACGGGGATTACACCGCCTCGAACGGCACCTTGAACTTCGCGCCGCTCGAAACGTCGAAATCCTTCACCGTGTCCGTCCTGCACGACGCGATGTGGGACGGGTTGGCCGCGGAGACCTTTGCGATAAAGCTGGCCAACGGCGTCGGTGGCAGCCTCGGAGGTATCGCAACCGCGTTCGTTACAATCGGCGACAGCGACGTTAAGGAAACGACGGCGCCGAGTGAAGTTCCGAGCGAGGCGCCTAGCGAAGCGCCGAGTCTTGTGCCCAGCGCTACACCGAGTGCTGCCCCGAGTGCCGCCCCAAGTCCCAACCACTGCACGGACGGGGTGAAGAACGCGGAGGAGAGCGACGTGGACTGCGGAGGGCCGCTTGGAGTGTGCGGCAGGTGCACGCTTGGGGGGGCTTGTGAGGTGGGGGAGGACTGCGAGGAAGAGACTTGCATTGGAGGAGAGTGCATCGCCATGCCAAGCGCGGCGCCCAGCGTGCCACCAACCGCGAGCCCAACTACACAACCGACGACAGCGCCGACAATGGGGCCGACTGTTGTGGGGGCGACGCTGACTGTTGCTGTTAGAGCCAGGCTGACGGGGGTTAGCAAGGCGGACTTTCTGCTGCTGGTTCCAATGTTCGAGAAGGACATGGCGACCTTTTACGGCGTGGCGGAGGAAAAAGTGTTGGTTGTTGGGGTGACGGAGGGCTCAACAGGGGGAGAGGAAAGGAAGCTGCAAGAAGCCTCTCTGGAAATAGACTACGTTGTAATTTCCGACGACAGGGAACAGGCAGCCGCAATCGTGAGCCAGACGGAAGGGGAGGGGGAGGGGGATGGGTTGTCAGCCATGGAAGCTATCTCCGCCTCGGTCGAAACCAACGCCGTGCTCGTCCTGCAGAGGGAGCTTGTGGTGGGGGTGGTGGTTGAGGAGGTCGAGCAGGAGTTCCTGGCCGAGGAGGAGCTACAGACCATGCAGGAGGAGAGCGAGGCCACCTTCTTCATTCCGGTTGATACTGCAACGATGGAGGAGGGTGGCAGCCCGATCATGTGGATCTTAATGGCGTTGATTGTGGTCGGCGGGGGAGGAGTGGCATGGAATGAAAGGAGGAAAATGAAGATTAAGATCTACATGAGCGAGCAGTCGGAGGAAGAGGAAAGAAAGAACAGGGCGGAGGCTGAGACTGCGGCCTCGGCGGCCGAGGCAGCAGCCAAGGCCAAGGCCAAGGCCGAGGCCGAGGCCAAGGCCCTGGCGTTTGCGCAGGAGGCGAAGAAGAAGGCAGACGAAGAGGAAAAGGAACGAAAGGCAAAGGAGGAGTTGGAGAAAGTGAGGGTGGAGAGGGCAAGGGCCGAAGAGGACTTGATGAGGAAAGAAAAGCAGGCCAAGGTGGCCAAGGAAGCACTGGGAGGGGACGGCAAGAAGGGGGAGGAACTCACCGAGTGGCTGCATAACAAGGAGAAGGAGGAAGAGGTTGACAGCGACGGCGACGAGGAGCTAGAGGCGATCACCCACATGAAGATCAAGTGAAGTGAAGTGATGGAAACTCTGTTTATAATTGAAATATTGGCTAACACAAACCTAAATGAATAGCTATTTTACATTCTATGTGTGTGTACTAATCTTACTCGTCACACATGTCGCCTTCGGGGCATCCACTCAGCTTGAGAATCAAATTTGCCAACTCAAGGCAAGTAAAATTTGTTAAGAATTTCCTCTGTTCATCTTGATAGCCCCATTTTCCGAAAACAGAAAATAGCACCCGTTGCAGGATGAACTTCCTGTTCCGGAGCCGGACCGGCTCCATGGCAGTTCGCACGTCGGAGGGGTAGGGGGGGTAGCCGCGAATTAGGTCCAGCTCAATTCGATTAAGCGCAGAGTGCGCGATCGAATTGGTGGATTTGGCGACTGGGGAGGTGTCGATTTCGCTATTCATAAACCTTCTCCGTCGTCTTGTTCTTACTCTTTTGCTTCTTTCTAACAACAATGGAATTTTTGATATTGATTTTGATCTCGTCGTGATTGGTCTGTTCTCGTACATTTCCAATGCCTCGACGAGTTGCTCCTCCGTGAAATTCTTTAAGAGACCCTCTACTTCGGGCGTGAGCTTCCTTAGGATGCCGTTGGCGAGCTTAAGGTCGCTCAACTCTTGTTTGAACTTGAGCCGGAATCCCCCCCAGCGCTTTTCGTACCAAGAATTCTTCCAATCGGTATTGTTGAACTGCCGAATTTTGGCCTCGCTTACTTTGACAAAATCCCCACGGAAAATTCTGTTGCTGTTGCTGTTGCTGGTGCCGCTGTTGCTGGTGCCGCTGTTGCTGGTGCCGCTGTTGCTGATTGCAAAAGAATGCTGAAACGATGGACGATATACTATTTTTGAAGTTTCATCATCGTACACGTCTTTAGCGTGGAAGGAATCTATAGCGAATTGGACGGAGTGTGTATTGTTGTTCGGTGAGGTAGGTGTGAGAGGAGTGCCAGGGGGGATGAATGGCTCTAAACGATGGGAGACTTTACGTCTGGGTTTCGGTTTGAGTATCATCTTTTTGGTTTTGAGATAGTGGA
>Ga0302116_1000712_pt1 | contig 20134 bp, 19 predicted proteins | sample AG5_SCM_MG_FD_203124 | JGI IMG/M metagenome (GOLD analysis project Ga0302116, IMG submission 203124) | Marine microbial communities from Western Arctic Ocean, Canada - AG5_SCM | ecosystem: Environmental > Aquatic > Marine > Oceanic | place: Canada: Western Arctic Ocean | collected 2017-10-01 | reverse complement strand
GGGGGTGATTCTAACGGTGTGGTCATCGTTGGCCGAAACAATGAAGTTGGAATCGGCCGTGATGGTGAGCTGGGTGGCGCTGAATTCCTGCTCGAACGTGTGCTTGAGCTCGAAGGTCTCAGCATCCCAGATCTTCGTCATGTTGTCCTCACCGGCACTCACAAGAATACGCCCGTTGGGGGAGTATGAGACGCTATTGACGTAGGTTTGAGCCTGGTCGATGCTCTTTACCAAGCTTCCATCGGCAGGGTTCCAAAATTTGATGGATCTATCTAAACTTCCCGAGCAAAGGAGTTTGCAGTCGGGAGAGAACGAGAGGGACCTGATGTTCCAGGTGTGGCCCTCCAACGTGTGCGCTAAGATGGCACTTCCCTCGTTGAAGCTGTAAAGTTTGATGGACTTGTCGAAGCCTCCAGTAGCCAGCTGCTTGCCGTCGGGGGAGAAGCACACTGCATTAATACAACTCGTGTGATCCTCAAGCACTTGCACTCTCGCCCACTCGCCACCTTCCCCCGGCTCCGACCAAATCATCACCTTCCCATCTCTACCACCAGAAGCAAAGTGGGAGCCTGATGGAGAGACGGTGACGCACTCAACACGACCATCGTGTCCCACCAATGTCTGGACCAACTCGAGGGAAGGGCTAAGTACATTCAAGTTGGCACCCCCACTATCATCATAGCCACAAGTCCCGAACCATTCGGAAGATAGCAAAGACCAGAGACACCATTGCATTGGCAAAAACATTGTCAGCTCGATATTCTACAATGCCAGTCTTTGTCGAATGGGCAATTATGGTGCCATCCTCACTAGATACCACATGGCCGTTACTCCGTAACGTCACGCAATTTACAATATCACTATGCCCGTGGAGGACATCCATCTTCACAGACATAAATTGAGATTGAAGGGGGAGGTGGGGCTGAGGGGTGTAATTCTGGGTTAGAGGGAGAACTAGGATCGAACCGGCCATCCATCTGTGAAAGCTTAGTTTTTTCACCTTATTCAAAGTAGCACTTCCTGGATCAAAATTCACAAATTCATATGCTTATGCTATATGCTGGAATAATTATTTTGAAATCTGGGCTGGGAAATCAAAATGTCACAAAATCTGATAAAGATTCTCCAGAGAGAGCCTGTTGGCGATGATTTTGTTTCATCGCGCTACTTATCTGGTGGCGGTGGTGCTAATTGCGAGTGTCAAAAGTTTTACCCCCAAAGGTACCTGCCATGTTTTTCTCACGTTGTTGACATGCATTTCACTTTTCCTCTTCAATCTATTGGCCTTGCTCTAACATTAATCTGGTTTTTTTTTCTCTTCTCTCTCTCCTGGCTTAGCTTTCATCTCCCCCATAATCTCCAGCCACAAGCCCAACTCCCGAACAACCCAACAAATCTCCACCTTCTTTGATCCTTCCGAAAATGTTCCCAGAAAAATCTTCCAGAGGCTCCACTCCACCACAGCCAGCACCACAACCACTCCCCCGACCACCACGGACGTGTTGAGTGACTATGTGGCTGACCATGGCGGGAACCGTGTTATCCGTTCTGTGTTAATTGTGAGTGTTTGGCCTGCTGCCTGCTTTGGTGGTTGTTGAGTTTTTTGGTTGTTGTTGTTGTTGTTCTATTTCGCAACCCTCCCCTCGCGCCCATTCGCATTTCTCACTGTTCCGTTCCGTTCACCCACACTCACCCCCCTTCCTCTTCCTCTTCCTCACCCCCCCCCCTCACACCCCTCACCCCCCCAGGCGAACAACGGAATGGCCGCGACAAAGTCCATCCTGTCGATGCGGCAGTGGGCGTACATGACCCTCGGCGACGAATCCCTCATAAAGTTCGTTGCGATGGCAACCCCCGAGGACCTCAAGGCCAACGCGGAGTTCGTCCGCCTCGCCGACTCCTTCGTGGAAGTTCCGGGGGGCAAGAACTCCAACAACTACGGGAACGTGGACGTCATCTGCAGGATCGCGGCGGAGCAGAAGGTCGACGCGGTTTGGCCGGGGTGGGGGCACGCCTCGGAGAATCCCAGACTCCCCGAGACCCTCGGTTCGCTCGGCATCAAGTTCATCGGGCCCCCCGGGCCCGTCATGGCCGTGCTGGGCGACAAGATTGCGGCGAACATCCTCGCCCAGACCGCCTCGGTCCCGTCCATCCCGTGGTCGGGGTCCTACGGCGGCGACGGCGACGGACCGCTCCAGGCTGCGCTCGGGGCGGACGGGACCATCCCCCAGGACATCTTCGACAAGGCGACCTGCTTCGACGTGGAGGAGGCCGTGGTTGCTGCTTTTAAGATTGGCTATGAGAACGGCATCATGATCAAGGCCAGCGAAGGCGGCGGGGGGAAGGGGATTCGGTTCGTCGAGAACGAGGAAGACCTCCGCGACGCGTACATCCAGGTCCAGAACGAGGTCATTGGGAGCCCAATCTTCCTGATGCAGCTGTGCAAGAACGCGAGGCACCTCGAGGTGCAGATCGTCGGCGACGAGCACGGCAACGCCGTCGCCCTCAGCGGCCGCGACTGCTCCACCCAGCGACGGTTCCAGAAAATATTCGAGGAGGGGCCCCCGGTTATCGCACCCAGGGCAACCTTCAGGGCCATGGAGAAAGCCGCGCAGCGGCTGACCCAGTCGATCGGCTACGTCGGTGCCGGCACTGTCGAGTACCTCTACAACGCCGACACTGGCAAGTTCTTCTTCCTCGAGGTGAGTGTGGGTGTGGGTGTGAGTGTGAGTGGGTGGGGGAGTGGAAGGCGAGCCACTACTCAACTACCATTATCGCACCTAACATTATCGCACCTTCTTCGCTCTTCATCGCATATGCAAATGCAAATGCAGCTCAACCCTCGCCTCCAGGTCGAGCACCCCGTCACCGAGGGCATCACGCTGGTCAACCTCCCCGCCACGCAGCTGCAAGTAGCCATGGGCATCCCGTTGAACCAGATTCCCGACGTGAGGAAGTTTTACGGCCGGGAGGACTTTGCGACGGGGGACAGCAAGGTGAGATGAGCTATAAACTAACCTTTACCCACCTCACTGAACTGAACTGAACTAAACTAAACTAAACTAACCCACTCAATGCGCAGATCGACTTCATTGAAGAAGACTACCCCTACCCCCAGAACCACGTGATCGCGGCCCGCATCACTGCCGAGAACCCCGACGAGGGCTTCAAGCCCACCTCTGGAACAATCTCCCGGATCAAGTTCCAGTCCACCCCGAACGTCTGGGGGTACTTCTCCGTGGGCGCGAACGGCGGCATCCACGAGTTCGCCGACTCGCAGTTCGGCCACCTCTTCGCCAAGGGTCCCACCCGGGAGGAGGCGCGCAAGTCCCTCGTCATGGCGTTGAAGGAGATTGAGGTGAGGGTTTTGGGGTTGTTTGTTTCTGGTTCTGGTTCTGAAGACTTTACTTTTTTTTTCATTCGTCGGTGTTCATTCTCCAACTCTCTTTATTTTTATCTATTTTTCACAAACACACTTCACTTGACTTCACTTGACTTCACTTGACTTGACTTCTTCAAATGGCATTTCCAAATCAATTGGGCATAACAAATTTCAATTTCATTTCAGGTGCGAGGAGAGATCAGGACAACCGTCGAGTACCTGGTCCAGCTACTCGAGATGGAAGCCTTCAAGAACAACACCATCGACACCGCCTGGCTCGACGGCCTTCTAAAGGAGAAGGCCCTGGGCGATGCCTCGCAGCAGCATGCCAAACCTCCCCACCTCGTCGTGCTGTGCGCGGCTGCCTTCCGAGCCTACTCCCACGTCCAAACTACGACCTCGGAGATAACCGACTCGTTCCTCAAGGGCCAAACTTCCGTCAGCGCAATCCCCCGCATCTCCTCCTTCCCGCTCGAGATTTCCTACCTCGACACCCGCTACACCTTCGGGGTGACCCGCCTCGCCAAAGACGTCTTCTCCTTCCGAGTCGGCTCCCACCCCCCGATCGAGGCTCGGATCCGAATGAACCCCGAAGGGGCCCTCCTCGCAACGTTCGGCGGCGAAACTCACCGGATCCTCGGCCAGGAGGAACCCCTCGGCCTCCGCCTGAACATCGACGCTGTAACAATCCTCATGCCGACGATCTTCGACCCCTCGGAGCTCCGCACCGACGTCACGGGCAAGGTCGTGCGGTACCTCCAGGAGAACGGGGCGGAGGTCGTCGCCGGAGCGCCCTTCGTCGAGGTGGAAGCGATGAAGATGATCATGCCGATAAAGGCGACCGAATCGGGCACCATCTCCCACTCCCTCTCCCCGGGAAGCATAATCTCCGCCGGGGACCTTCTCGCGAGCTTGTCGCTCAAGGACCCGAGCAAGGTGAAGAAGATCGTCCCGTTTGCTGGTGCTTTGGAAATCGTTCCGACGGCCGTTTTGGGCGAAGGAGAAAGGGAAAGGGTTGGGACAGAAGGCGGTGTTGGCAATAATAGCAACAACAACAGCAACAACAACAGCAACAACAACAACCCCAACAACAACGCAAGGGAGTGCCTCCATCACGCGCTTGCGGGGTACGAGCTGCAGCATGACGTCGATGTTGAGAGCATCGTCAGCCAGGCGGTTGGTTCGTGCGGGGACTTGGCCTCAGCCGACGCCCTCGTCCTCGACACCGTCGAGCGGTTCCTTGCCGTCGAGTCGCAGTTCGCCGGCTCTCTTCTCGACGACGTCGTCCGGTCCTTGATCTCAACCCACCAAGTGGACAAAAAGTCCAATGGACAGTCCAATGGACAGTCCAATGGACTCCAGGCGGTCATTGACCTGAACTTGGCCCACGGGCAGCTCGCCACTCGGACGAAGCTCCTCCTGGCGATGCTCAGGCAGCTCGACACCTTCCCCGGTCGCTTCGACGAGGGTCGCGGCTCCGCTCCGCTCGGCGTGGATCTCCTCGGGGCCCTCGAGGAGCTCAGCCGGCTAGCGCTGACGAGCACGGGCGAAAAATACGGCGAAGTTGCCCTGAGCGCCAAGAATATATTGAGGGAGGCGTTGGTCCCCCCCTTCGCCACCCGCCTCGAGGACCTTCGCGAGGACCTTCGCAATGCTTTTGTTGAAGACGGAGACGAAAACGAAAACAAACTCTCCCTCTCCGCCCTCTCCTCCTCAGCAACCCTCTCCGCCGGGGTCGACCTTCTCTCCGCCCTGTTCTCCGACCCGGACCAACTGGTCCGCAAAGCCGCCGTGGAAGTCTACGTCAGGAGGGTATACAGAGCGCACCGGATCGTGAGCCTAAGCGTCGAGGAAAAGGAAAAAAACAACCGACCTTTTCTCACTTGCGACTGGAACTTTCAGTTTGCGGATACTGAGCGGGGGGAGAGCCCGACGAGGGTGGGGCGGATGGTCGTTGTCAGGGACATTGCAGAGGCGAGCGCCAGCTTCGAGGCGATTTTGTCCGACTTCGGTGCCGAGGTCGCCAAAGTTGAGGGCTCCAACGCTAAGCTCGGAGACGACTCCCAAAGGGGCAGAACGATCAACACCCTCCACCTCGCCGTCATCGACGAGCCCTCCTGCGCGGGCAGAAACTACAACCAGGTCGCGGAGAAGTACGCAACCCTCTTCAAATCCCACTCCCCCCTCCTGACCTCCCTCCACCTCCGCACCCTGAACGTAATAATCCCCGCCAAGAAGCGCAACCCAAAGTACTTTTCCTTTCCCAGCAAGGGGGGCTGGGCGGAGGACGAGCTCAGGCGGAACATGCGCCCGACGCACTTTCACCTGTTTGAGCTGCAGAGGTTGAACGAGAACCACGATCTTGAGCGGCTGAGCGCGATCAGTAAGAACTCCCAGGTGTACCTAGGGACGGAGCGGCCAGGTGATAAGAATAATAATAAGAAGAAGCCCAAGCCCGCGAGAGGACCGCCACCACAAGTCGTCTTCGTACGGGCTTTGAGTCACAGCGTTGATATCACGAGTGAGGAGGGGGTTGGTCGGGCGATGCTGCAGGGGTTGGATGAGTTGGAGGGTGCGGCGGCTGATCCTAGGGTTAGGGAGACGAGGAGCAGTAGGATCTTTCTGCACAGTTTGCCAGAGTTGGATATTACCGAGGAGGAAGTCGTGGGCAGGTTCCAAGGCATCGTCGAGGGCATCAAGGCGAAGTACGCCCCCCGGCTCCTGAAGCTGAACGTCGACGAGATCGAGGTGAAGCTGAGGTTGAAGGGGACGGAGCCTGGCTCCGTTAAGGTGAGAACACACACGATTTACACATTGAAAAACGAACAGCTACAAGCTAAGCTACAACAAAAAAAACAAAACACTAACACTAACCCACACACTCCAACACTACACTACACTACAATACAATACTAAAATACCAGCCCGTCCGTCTAATCGCCTCCTCAATGGGGGGCGAGTGGCTAAAAGCAACCGCGTACAACGAGTTCCCCGACCCGGTCACAGGCCTAACTAAGCAGTTCTGCACGATCGTCTCCTCCGACGACACCCAAACCTCCCCAATCTGCACCATGGACCCGTACGGGACCTCGAACATTGTCCAGACGAAGCGGGCAATCGCCCGCAGAGTTGGGTCAACGTACGCGTACGATTTCCTAGGCCTCTTGGAGGTGGGGCTGGTTGACGAGTGGGAGACCCACTGCACTGGAAGAGCTGGCACACACACTGGAGGAGCTGTAACACACACTGGAGGAGCTGGCACTGGCACCACGGCAGGAGGAGCTGGCACTGGCACCACGGTAGGAGGAGTCGGCGGAACGATGCCCGGGGGAATCTTCGCGAGCGAGGAGCTCCTCATGCAGCCGGATGGGTCGCTAGCTCGAGGGACCAGGGACATCGGAACAAACGACATCGGAATGGTCGCCTGGGTCGTCAAGATGAAAACTCCGGAGTACCCCCTCGGCCGGGAGGTCGTTTTCGTCGCCAACGACGTCACCTTCCAGAGCGGTTCCTTCGGCGTCCCCGAGGACGACTTCTTCATGGCCGCGTCCTCCTACGCCAGGGAGCGCAAGATCCCCCGAGTTTACATCGCGTGCAACGCCGGAGCGAGAATCGGCCTCGTGGAGGAGCTCAAGCCGGCCTTCCAGGTCAAGTTCACCGACCCGTCGAATCCCTCCCAGGGGTTCGAGTACTTGTACCTCAAGGACGAGGACTACGCCGTTCTACCCCCCGCGACAGTCAACGCGGTTAAGTGCCCGGAAGGGTGGAGGCTGACGGATATCATCGGGCAGAAGCACGGGATTGGGGTGGAGAATCTACGAGGGAGCGGGATGATTGCGGGGGAGACGAGCAGGGCATATAGAGAGATATTCACGCTGAGCTATGTTACGGGACGGAGCGTGGGGATTGGGGCGTATCTTGTTAGGCTTGGGCAGAGGGTGATTCAGATGAAGACGGGGCCGATGATTCTTACTGGGTACAGGTGAGGTTGGTGGTGGGAGTGGAAGGGAGTGGAAGGGAGTGGAAGAGAAGAGAAGAGAAGAGAAGAGCGAACACTAACCCACAATATTACACACTATATCACTATTTTTACAGCGCCCTCAACAAACTCCTCGGAAAGGAGGTGTACACCTCCCAGGACCAGCTCGGCGGACCGCAGGTTATGGGCCCCAACGGTGTCACACACCAAGTCGTCCAGGACGACCAGGAGGGAGTAGCCAAGATCCTCCAGGTGAGCGATAGTCGCGAAGAACTGCGAGCGAGCTTTGAGGAGCGAGCTTTGAGGAGCGAGCTTTGAGGAGCGAGCTTTGAGGAGCGAGCTTTGAGGAGCGAGCTTTGAGGAGCGAGCTTTGAGGAGCGAGCTTTGAGGAGCGAGCTTTGAACATAACAAACTCAACTATAACAAACTCAACTATAACAAACTCAACTATAACAAAACTAACATTATCTTTTTTCACTCGGTTCAGTGGCTGAGCTACGTCCCTTCGACCGCAGACGCCCTCCCGGCCGTTCGAGAGAGCGTCGACCCAGTTGACCGTGACGTCGAGTTCACCCCGACGAAGGCCCCCTACGACCCTAGGCACATGCTCTCCGGGTCGCCCGACGGGACCCTCCGAGGATTCTTCGACCAGGGGAGCTTTCAGGAGACCCTTGCCGGGTGGGGGAAGAGCGTCGTGGCCGGTCGAGCTAGGCTGGGAGGGATCCCCATTGGAGTCATTGCCGTCGAGACGAGAATGGTCGAGCAACGGATCCCCGCCGACCCTGCGAACCCCGAGTCCAGGGAGGCGATCCTACCCCAGGCGGGACAGGTTTGGTTCCCCGACTCTAGCTTCAAGACCGCTCAGGCGATCAAGGACTTCGGGAACGGGGAGAACCTCCCGTTGATTATCTTCGCGAACTGGAGGGGGTTTTCCGGCGGGACTAGGGACATGGCGGGGGAGATACTTAAGTTTGGGGCGATGATCGTTGACGCGCTCAGAGAGTACGAGCATCCGGTTATGGTTTATATTCCGCCGTTTGGGGAGTTGAGGGGGGGGAGTTGGGTCGTTATTGATCCGACCATCAACCTGGAGCAGATGGAGATGTACTGCGAGCCGAGGAGCAGGTGAGAATGAGAATGCAGAATGAGAATGCAGTATGAGAATGAGAATGAGAAGAGCCTGTGAAGAGAAGAGCAGAGCCTGTGAAGCGAAGAGAAGAGCCTGTGAAGAGAAGAGCGGCCATGAAGCATAATGGAACGCAACGCAACGCAACGGAACTAACCCTAAACTCAGAGGAGGAATCCTGGAACCCCCCGGAATCTGCGAGGTAAAGTTCAGGAAGCCCGACATGCTCGGCGTGATGCACCGCACCGACGCCGAGATCATGCTCCTCGACGGGGAGGCTGCTGAGGGGGGGGGCGATTCCAAGGAGGTCAAGGGAAAGATCGCCGAGAGGGAGGAGAGCCTGCTGCCGGTCTACCAGCAGATCGCGCACGAGTTCGCGGACCTGCACGATAGGAGCGGGAGGATGATGGCCAAGGGCGTCGTGAGGGACGTCGTCCCATGGGAGAAGTCCCGCGAGTACTTTCACTACAGGATCAAGAGGAGGCTGGTCGTGGACGAGGCGATCAAGCAGCTCAAAAAGGCCGATTCCGAACTCACGAGCGACGAGTGCGCGGAGATGGTCAGGGGGGTGTACGAGGGAGATTGGGAGAGCGACAAGGACGTTCTGGGATTCTTCGAGGAGCAGGGGGCCAGGCTGGAAGGTTTGGTCGGGGAGGTTAAGCAGAAAAGTCTGAGGAGGAGGATTGGGGAGCTGGAGAAGGAGCTGGAGTAAAACTGCAATCATGCACAAGCTAGACTAAACTAATAGGGTAAATGTTTTGGATAGCTTCTCTTACATCGCGTTAGTTGGTACAACCAGAAACCCCACCACAACACTTGTTGGCCCGTCGCCGGCCCCGTTCTTCTGGATGATGCACCGGTTCAGGAAGGGGAGGGGTGAAGGGGAAGGGGAAGGGGAAGGGAAACCCACTTGAATTTGCCAATCAATAAGCATATAACATAAATTTCATTCCACAAATATATTATATAGTTTTTATTGTTTTTATTCATTGCTCTTGGCTTTCCTCTTCAGGTAGTCGACGTTCTGGAACTCAAATCTTTCACCTTCAATGTCTTTGTTATCTATGATTGAGTGGAAGCCCTTCAAAGTGTAATCGAAATCTTCCTGGCTAAAGAAACTCAAAGTGAGGCTAAGCAAATGAAATGTTGAAATGTTAGAACCCCGGGTGAATGCTGCTGTCCATTGCATTGCCTTGCTGCTCGCTCACCTCTTTGTGAACTCCTTCTTGGAGTTGTTGATGAAGTTGAGCATCATGGAATTTTTCGTCGCGTTGACCGATTTAAGGTCAACGAGTGCGAGGGGAGATGTTCTTTTCACGGGCTTATTCTTGGCTCCGTCTTTGAAATTCTCCGAGATGAACATGTTAAAATCGTTTTTGCTCTCGAAATCCTTTTCCACCAGCTTTCTATAGTAGACGAACGATGCAGTTTCAGTGTCGCAGTACATTACAACTGGGCGAGTTTTGCCGTTGCTATCCGTTTTCTTGACTATGAAGCCGCACTGGAGGTGCGACAGGAAGAATTTTAGTTTTGCTCCCACGGGAGTGGAAGGGACAAGAGGCGCGAATTTGTGCGCTGAGGCGGGCGTCGTCACGGCCGGGGGAGGGGTGACCACCATCGGGCTCTGGCTCTCGCTCTCTGATGCCGTTTCAATTGATAGGGGAGTGTTTTTCTGGGGAGGAGTTTGGGGTGAGGGCGTTTTCTGTGCGCTTTTCTTAGCGCTGTTCTTTGGGCTTTTCTGGGGGGGGGTTCGTGGATTCTCCTCTGTCTTAATGTCCTCCTCAAAGTCAGTCTCCTCGGCCACCGTAAGATCACTATACTCAAGCTTCAGAAATTTCGCAAGCAGCGTGAGAGACTCCGGGTCGCCCTTCCTCTGAAGTTCATCGAGTGTTGAACGAAGAAATTCGTGAAATTGGGACTGCCTTTTTACAGATAACTTTTTGTTGTTGATTAATTTCTTTGAGGGAAAGTCCAAATCCTGCGTGACTTCTGGGAGGCTGGTCTTCAGTGAGTGAAATTGGTTGAAGCGCCGCCATGCAACTATCTGTTTTTGCTCATCGCAAGCCCTCGCCTTTGTTACAATTTTGTAAAAAGTGATGTCATCTTCTTTCTTGAACTCCTCAACACTTGTGGTTACAAAAACAGACAAAGGTGGTTTTCGCCCAGGCATTGGTGAAGGGAGCTGAAGAACTGGCATTTTGCTGTGGTGTTATGTATTTTTTTTAATGGACTCCGAGGTGCGAGGATTTATTTTTTTGGATTTTTTAATAACCTATAGCATAATGCCAAATCACTCTGTGATCATCGAAAAAGTGTACAAACAAACACCAAAGTCCCACGCATTACTTCTGTTAACATAGAATTCAATAACTCATTGCACACAACGACTCTGGTAACCCAAAGCAGCTTTTTCCCAGAATTCTTTCCAACTGTTTTTCAACTTTTACCTCCCTCCCAAATGCCCTCCAAACAACTCCCCACAACAAGCCGTCGCTACAATGTGTTCAAGAATGCAGTAGCTCGGAAGCAGAAGTCCGATATGCGGATGCTGTTCCGCTCCCTCTCGTTTGCGACTCTGATTGTTTGTGCCTCAATCTACCAATTCTTCTTCACTTCTCCCAAACCCTCCTTTGAGTTTGACCCAAACCGCGTGCTCGAAGCCGCCGACAACAACTCAACCGCCCCCGATTGCGATCTGAAAACAGCAACACCAGCCGTTTTCGTGGTCTATGTCCTCGGTGTTTTTTACATGTTTGTTGCCCTCGCAATTGTGTGCGATGAATTTTTCGTCCCAGCACTGGAGGAAATGGCCAACGAGGACCACATGAACCTGAGCATGGACGTTGCTGGTGCCACCTTGATGGCGGCCGGTGGGTCTGCCCCCGAATTATTTACGTCTTTGATTGGTACCTTCAAGGAGTCAACAGTTGGCTTCGGTACAATCGTGGGCTCAGCAGTGTTCAACGTTCTGTTCGTTATTGGCATGTGCGCCATGTTCTCGCGAGAGGTGCTGACCCTAACTTGGTGGCCATTGTTCCGGGACTGCGTGTACTATTCATTCGGTCTGTGTGTGTTGGCCTTCTTCTTTGGAGTGAACAGTTCGGGTGAGTGAAGTAAATAATCCAAAACGAAAAATCCGACACACCACACCATCTAACAATTACATTGCAGGAATCATCGAACTGTGGGAAGCGTGCGTGCTGCTCCTCATGTATTTTGGCTATGTGTATTTGATGAAGGTGAACCAGGACATTTACCTGTGGCTGATGGCCAAAATGGGCAAAATGGTGCTCGTGGATGATAAAAATAGAAACGATGTGAACATCAGCTTTGCGCGGCCGTCGACGTTTCGGGTGGGCCTGTTGAAGCTCCTGATGAAGAGTGGGAGCATGGCGGACACCGCAGGGGTGGGGATTGTGAGCAAAATTAGCGGAAACGTTGAGGAGGTGTTCAAGAAGATCGACGCGAGTGGGAACGGCTTGATTGACAGCAAGGAGCTGAACCAGCTTTTCAACCTGTTGGAGACTCCGGTGAGCGAGGCGGATTTGGAAATCAGCATGAAGGAGTTGGACGAGAACAACGACGGGCAGATTGATTTCGCAGAGGTGAGCGAACGAGCGGAAATGAAATGAAAAATTAAATTAATTGAAATGGCTAACCCACTCCTCACTCACTCACCTAACTCACTCACTCCTGCTCAGTTCACCAAGTGGTACATCAAAAGCGAGGGGAGGATAAAGGCGCAGAACAAGGAGGCGTTTGATGCCTTCGACGAGAACAATTCGGGAACCATCGATAAGACCGAGTTGAAGAATATCCTCGTCTCTCTAGGCAACAAACCAAATGAAGGGGATATTGATGAGGCACTAAAGGAGATGTTCCAGTCCGGTTCTCCCGACGAAATCACCTACGAAGAGTTTTCTGCCTGGTACACGAACAGCATGTTCTGGACCGAGCAGAAGCGCGCCGCCGAGGAAGCAAGCGAGGTCGCAGGTGTGTCTCACTCTATATTCTGTTGCTTTCTTGTATCCGTTTCTGCTCCCATGCTCACTCTTCTTATTTATTCTTATTTCGCTCGCTCGCTCGCAGAGGGCGTTGACCAGAACCTCGTCTTCCCCAAGGGCGAGGGAATTGGGGCTGCGGTGAAGTGGCTTATTTTCCTTCCTCTGATCGGCAGCCTGTGCTTGACCGTCCCGGACAGCAGAAAGCCCGGAAAGCAAAAGTACTGCTACATCACGTTCGGCATGAGCATTTGCTGGATCGGCGTGTACAGCTTCTTCATGGTTGGGTGGGCCGAGATAATTGGAGACACTTTGGGCATTCCGCCCGTTGTCATGGGGCTCACGTTTCTGGCGGCAGGAACGAGTGTGCCGGACTTGCTGAGTTCGGTTATCGTCGCGAGGATGGGAGAGGGCGACATGGCTGTGAGTTCGAGCATTGGCAGCAACATCTTTGACATCTTGGTGGGACTGCCAATGCCTTGGATTATTTACAGGTGAGCGAGCGAAATACTGCGAGCGAGCCTTGATGAAGACGAGCATACTCGCGATGAATCAACACCAGCGAAATGGCTACAGACATAATGGCTACATCCACTACTAAACTAAATTAAACATTATGCCACTCAATTCTTTCGCTTCGTTCGGCACAGCGCGTACAAGAGCATAACGGGAGAAGGAATTGACCCTGCAACCAAGGGGAAGGCCAAGGTGGCCGTGGCCGGGGCGGAGACCATGACGGTTAACATCGTCACGCTGCTGGGCATGTTGGTGCTGATTGTGTCCATTGTACACATAAGCGGGTGGAAAATGACGAAAACTTTGGGGGGAATGATGTTCGTCATCTACTTCGTTTACGTTGTGCAGGCGGTCATGGCCCAGTATCCGTTTGTCATGTGTTGAATTGAATTGAATTGAATTGAATTGAATTGAATTGAATTGAATTGAATTGAATTGAATTGAATTGAATTGAATTGAATTGAATGGGAAAAATGAGATAAATAAATAAAAGAGAGAGAGACTGGGAGGTTCTACGTAAAAATTGTTTTCAACTGTACTTTTGGTTTTGCTATTGCTATTGCTACCGGCGCTTCTTCTTCTCCTCGATCTCCATGCCCTTCGCCTCCGCTAGATTCGCGCACAACACCTTTCCAATCTTCTCAAGACTATTGAACGCTGAATCTACATTCCTCCTCGCATCATAGTCCATTCGGGCACGCAAATTTCCAGCGGATTTGCCAAACCGGTTGGGGAAATCATTGCTCAGCTCTTCGCCTAAATACGTCGCCACAGAAGAACAATAATCGGACGCAAAGAGAAAAGTTTCCCGAGGGCCAAGAAAGTAGTTTAGGGGGTTGAATGTCTGCATCAGTTGTTGTTGTTGTTGCTGCTGCTGCTCGAGTGTCGGCTTTTTGGGTTTGTTGGGGATGTTTTTGTTTTTCTTGTTGCTTGGGTGATCGGCCACATCCAGCTTAACAGCTAATACGTTACCCAAAAGAAAAACAAAGCTGTCATCACTAATCCCTCCAAACGATCCCACTCTATCAATGCCGAGCATGTTGTTCATTATTTGTCGATATTTAGGGCCGGTGGCACCACCCCCAGGATCTACGAAATTGGCAAAATTCTTCACGCTTGTGAACCCAGAAACCTTCGCAATTTGGTAAGGTAAGTACGGCTTCCCATTCTCAAACTTGAGCTGATGATATTCGGTGGATCCAAATGCCTTGAACTTGAAGCCCTGCACAGCAACATCAAGGTCCGGGTCTTGGTTGTTCAGAATTGCGTTCGCGATATTCTTCTTGTGTGAAGCCCTGTTTCGAGCGAGCTCGTCGGGTTTTAGGAATTTCGTGAGTTTGTTAGTAATACCGATGCACAGAGGGGGTTCCTCAGCTGCCGCTTGAGAAGAGTTGTACGTAAGAATGCCCCAGCATTGATGGTGAACCGTATGAGAGGGTACATCTGAGAGGTGATTGGGAGGATTGGGTTTTGGTGGTGGTTTCATGAGGGGTGTGTGTGAAAAAACAGCGGGGAGTATCTCGTTGACTAACGTTGGGTTGGTTTCTGATTTATTTGAGAAGAGAAAATCTGAACTTTTTTGAGCAGAGCCAGTTTTGTAGTATCTTAGAGCATTCTAACTTTTCTTCTAGCCAGCTACTACAACCACCAATGGCCTTCTTTCAGAAATCCGTTCCTGTCTTGGTGAGCTTTTCGATAACTTCGCTCTGATCCCTCTTCAAACATCATCCAATTGTCAGCACAGCATGTCAGCACATCATCATCTTCGCAACTAACCACCCAAATCAACACACACAGCTCCAGAACCTTCCGTTCCCTTTCTTCGGAACGGTCCGACTAGCCCTCCTCGAGACACAGAAAATCGTGGGAGCTGTCCCTCGGTTTGCTCCTTGGGGTGCTGCTGCTGGGATTGGGGGTGCCTGGTTTATCTTCCCAGCTTTGTCTTCCGATTTCAAACGTAATCCGTTCGGAGTATTTGGTGAGCTGCCTGAGGTTGATGAGGAGGAAACTGCCAAGCCCAAGGTGAGCTCTCCTTTTTTTGGTATAAACAACCAACTGAACTAACCTTATCTACTCTTTCGCCGGCAGGTTGTCGTTGACTACAGCGCAACTGGCTCTCTGCGAACGTTCTCCACCCAGCGACCGGTTGGAACAAACAAGTTCGTTCTGGAGGAGATCGACGAAATGCCGGTGAACATATCGCCCCCTGAGGATTTGAGGGATCACGGAGAGGTCCAAGAAGTCGCCAACACCGAGGGGGTTATGGGAGCTGTTGATGCGTTGAGGACCTTCAAGACAAGGATTGGGAGCAATCACGAGTGGGTAGTGGGTGAGATTGATGAGATGCCCATCCCGAGGGCTGACTGGGAGGCGGAGAACGGTGAAGGGGATGATGGAGAGAGGGACGAGGATGAGGATGAGGACGAAGATGAGGATGAGTGAATTAAGCAAGTGAATAAACAACTGGAGCTTTATCATAGATTAAGTGTTTATTATATAATTTTGAAAGTGAATGTTTAGCGTTGAGGAAGGTTTGTGTTTGCGTTTGTGGGTGTATCTAAGCGTACTTTTGGCTCTAAGTAGGCGTGGTCTGGAAAATTGTGAGGAAGGGGAAGTGATCGGAGGCAACAACAGGAAACTTTTCGTCGCTGTACTTATGGGTGAAAGGATTGAATTTCTGACGAAAACAATCGGTGATAATTGGCATTCCAACCACTTCTACTTTGAAGGGCTGCATCAAACTTTTTTTGTCGAACAGGATTCTGTCGAACCGTCGTCGTAAGCTCCCTTTTAAACCCAGCATGGGGTTTGTCTTCGGGTCGTAGGTGTAGCCGGGTTCCTTGTGCTCGTCACGGCTCGAATTCAGCCACGCGTCGCTCCACTCAGTTAGGACTTCGCTCATTTTCCTGTCAGACAATGTTCTTTTCGAAGATTTGATCTTGTAATCGTCCCAGTTACAGTCACCACCAAAAATTACAGAAGTGATTGAGGGTTTATTTGCAACGAATGCCTTGCAAAATCTCTCCACCAGCTGAAGCTGATTCGCGCGAATCGCTGAGTTTTTGTCGGCCATTTCCTTTACATAGCTTTCTAAGTGGGAGGTCGAGACCATGATCTCTGAGTTGCCCATGTTTGAGGGTAATTTCAAAACGGCAAACAATAGCCCTCGCCCTTGGTTTGAATCGTCGAACGTTTTAGTTCCGATAGTGGTGATTGTGATGTCGGTCGTTGCTCTTATAGCTATCCCGACGAAATAAGACCCTCGCTGTTGTTGTAAATGCAAGGTATAGCCTCGATTTTTTAACTCAGGACCGAGAGTCTGCAAGAGCGAGTCGGTGAGTTCCTGGAGAAGGAGAACATCGACAGAATGTTTTGCGGTTATGGCCGCTATTGACTTCATTCGTTCAGCGACGTGAGTTTCATCAAACCACACATTCCATGTCATCACAGTGAGGGTTTTGGGGGGGATTGTGGCGGTGGCAGTGACTGTGGACGTGGATTTGGATGTGGATGTGGACATGGATGTGGACGTGGACGTGGACGTGGACGTGGAAGGGAACACCCCCAAGCATTCGATTGAACTGTCGCTGTCGCTGCCGCTGTTAACTTGAGGAGGAGGCTTTTTTATGTCAATTATTTCATCGGCCAGGGAGGATATTGATGTATAGGGACGCTTGTTGGTCGTCGAAGATTCGGACGATTTCGCAGCTTGAGTTTGTAACGCCTGGTTGAACTTGAGTCGATGCTCTTCTCTGATCTGATTTAGGTTTGCTTGGAAGGCGCTGATATTGTCCATAAGGATTATGAAGAAGAAATGTGTATGAGCCAAACGCATGGACTGGATGTGCGCACAAAATGTGAATGAGCACGATGGACGATGAGCACGATGTGACGATAAGCAAAAAAAACAAAATGCCAAATCGTAACGTGCGTCAACACATAGAGATGCTCCTCCTCCTTACCCTAATTTTCTCCGTCACCACAGCTCTCGCCCCCCCTACGTCCCAAATCCCTACCCTCTCCAACCGGCTCCTAGGGAAGTTCTCCAATGTAAAGCAGGTCACTTCAGAACTTTCCTCGTCTCCCCCCCTTACCCCGGGTATTTCCGGCGGTCACGAGCTTCTCTTCTCGACAATATCCCGTGTAGATTGCCTCCCCTACAACTACAACGATGATCCCCACAGCGAGATTGGCATTCTGGCAACATATCGTTTCGGCCATTCCAAGGGAACCATTTTCCGAACTCGGCTCTACACGTTCACCGACCTCCCTGGTTCCAAGATAGCAATGCGTGTTTGCAAGCTTCTTGAACCTCCCTCTGATTCTCCCGATCCGAACATGATGTACACCGAAGGCATAGATTTCGACGCAATTCCAAATTGCGACGTAATTTGGTCTTCCGTCCCAGGGCAGTTCGACCCCGATCTCTTCACCTACCTGCCGTCCCTCCCATCTTTGGTATCAACTTCGGCCTTCCACGGCACGCTCGGCAAGTCCGGGAGCGAGGTTATTTCCGACCGTACCAAAAAGCTAATGACCGTGTTTGACGAATTGTCCTTGACAGAGGTGAGCGAGCGAAGCGAAGCGAAGCGAAGCGAGCCAGCAACACCCTACACTTGCAGGGTTTTCACTTCTTCAATGACGTTATGTTATACGTTGGAGTTACGGATGACTTTTGTGATTCGCCTTTTTTTAGTTTTTTTTAGTTCTCTCATTGGCGTCGAGCACATACATGCCTCTCGCACAAAAAGATACTCTTGGCCGAACTCGCCGCCATGTTCAAATCTGGGCTTCTAAAATTTCCAAATACCAAATTTGTGAATGCCTTTTTAGATGTGTGTTTTTTTTCACTAACCCCCACCCAACCTACTCAAACTATTCGCTTCGCTCGGCCGCAGAGTGTTCTTTATCTCAACGACAGGGCGTTTTCGAAACAAACTGGTGAGCAGCTCTACGGCAATTTCAAGAACATGCCCTATATATTGGATAAAATTTCGGCTTCGTGCTGCAAAGATTTCAATTGGTTGACGGGTAAAGCAACCTCGAACAAAATCATACAAGAAAAGTTAAGGAAGTTGAACTGCAACTCTAATGGCACACCCATAATAGTTTCAAATTAAATTAGCATAAAAAATCTAACTTTATAACCCTACCGCCTCCTTGACGATCTTCTTCTTGATCGGTGAAATAACGTTGATCAACCCCAAGCCAATTCCTCGAGCAAAGACGAAAGGAGAAATGTTGCAGGAGAAAATTTCGTGGAGCAAATGAACCCCTCCGACCGTCTTCCCGCACTGTAGTTTCCTCTCCCTGTTGTAGTGAGTTTTCATTCTCTCCTGTAGCGCAGTGTCGAGGTCTGCGCCGAGCGAAGAAGGTGCGAAGTGATTGGGTGGTTTAGTTTAGTTCAAGTATTGTGGCTCGTTTGCTCGTCTTCCTCAAGGCTCGCTCGCTTCGCTCACTCACCTTCCCCAGTTTCAACTGCTTCTTCGACGAGCTCTATAATTTTGCCAACGTCGCCAATCCCCAGGTTGAGGCCTTGGCCAGCCATGGGGTGAATGGTGTGGGCTGCGTCGCCCACAAGTACGATGGAGCCGTTCTCGTTAGTGTAGTTGTTGGCGAAGCTGCGCCGGCGCCGAGCGAAGCGAGATTATGCGCATTTTATATTAAACCGAGTGGCGTTAGATTAGATGTGGCTCGTATTCTCGTCATCCAAAAGGCTCGCTCGCTTCGCTCGCTCACCTCATCACCAAGGGAATGCAAACCCTAGCACTTTCCAACCCTGTTATTCTCGGTGGCCGCACGAAAATTCCACCCCCACCCTCAATCTCGTTCATCCCCACAACCGCCAAGCTGCGCACGAGCGAACCAAGCGAGCCAAACGAATTGAGTGGGTTAGTTCAGAGTAGTGGATGTAGCTATTTCGTCTGTAGCCATTTCGCGGGATTCAAGGCAAGGTGCATGCACGCCAGGTGAAATCTCCAAAAAAATCAACAACAATGTTGACAATGATGACATTATTTCAACCTCCACTACCAACAACATGCACTCGTCACAATCTCCATCTCCAGTATCTCCCATGTCAAGCTCCTTTTCAACAACGGTCAATTTGACGGGCGTAACAGCTATCCCAATCTCAACAACAGCAAAGCAGCACGTGAATAGCGTTAAAATAGCGGATTATCTCGAGCACGCCATTGAGGCGCTGTTGCGGAACAGCTGCAGCAGCAGCAACATCACCAACAACAACAATAACAATAATCATTCGCAATTGACAATAGCCAACAGCACAAGCGTAAGTAAGCAAGTTTCCCACAGCCAGAAAAAAGGCAAAAGAAATTCCTTCGCCGAGAAATAATAACGACAGCCACCTGAAGTTTGCCTCTGATCATCTTAAGTTAATGGTCGCCGAAGCTGAAGCCGCGTCGTCATCAAGCAACGCAATCCTGGCTATCACTAATGCCAAAAAAAAAGGCGATCGCTGAATCGACCGTAACTCCAACGCATAACGTCATTGAACACTCAAAATTGGACACGGTGGCGGGTTCGGCCAAGCGCATCTTTATATGCGAGAGGCATGTTCGGGGTTTGTTCAGGAACAGACCGAAACACGCCATCTGCACGTCAATTGTGAAAACTCAAAAAAGGCAAAAAAAGGCGAATCACTAAAATGACCACAACTCCAACGTATGGAGGTTTTAGACGCTAGGAATTGGACACGGTGGCTAGTTCGGCCAGGCGCATCTTTTTGATCAAGAGGTTTGTTCAGGAACAGACCGAAACACGTCATCTGCACGTCAATGTGAAAACTCAATTTTTTTTGCAAAAAAAGGCGAATCACTAAAACGACCACAACTCCAACGCACAGAGCCTTTAAACACACTCAAAATTGGACACGGTGGCTAGTTCGGCCAGACGCATCGTTTTTGCGCAAAAAAAAGCAATTGTTCAGGGACGGTCAAAAATTTCCCAAGTGCACGCCAATGTGAAAACTAAACAAAAAACACGATATTAGCTTGAAATCGCCCGTAACGCAACGTAACGTCAACCACACAGCCTCTCACTGCCGCGTACACTAAAAATTGAAAACACGGTCAATCGGGGGGGGGGGGGGGGGCGGGCCGCCGCCGGGG
>Ga0302116_1000711_pt1 | contig 20135 bp, 28 predicted proteins | sample AG5_SCM_MG_FD_203124 | JGI IMG/M metagenome (GOLD analysis project Ga0302116, IMG submission 203124) | Marine microbial communities from Western Arctic Ocean, Canada - AG5_SCM | ecosystem: Environmental > Aquatic > Marine > Oceanic | place: Canada: Western Arctic Ocean | collected 2017-10-01 | reverse complement strand
CCTCCCTCCCCCCCCCCCGTTCTGCCCCCCGCCCGAGAACTGCAACGGCACAAACCTTGCTGCCCCCGGCGCTCTCTTCCTCCTCTCCATGTTCGTGCTGGTCGGAACGCTCATCACCGAGGCAAACTCGAACTTTGTTTGTGCGTTCATTTTGCCAAGGTCGACCAACAGCGCCAAGCCATTTTCCGTCTGCGCCGAGCGAAGCGAGGCGCATTTTTAACGAAAAAACACAAAACACACTTGCGGCGATCAGTAGTGGATGTAGCCATGTATAGCAATTTCGGACGGAGCTTCGCTTCGCTCGCTCACCTCCCCCCACGCTGCGCGCCGCCTTCTTCCTGCGCAGCGTTTCTGATCTGCTCTGCCTCCCTCTGTACAAGCTCTGTATTCTGCAGGCGCTGTCGTTTTCCGCTTTCAGGTCCGCCCGCTTCTCGTTGAACATTTGCCGCGACGATTTCCCTCGCCACAAACCTTGGATCCTCATCGCGCCGTCACTCTCGTCGTGGTTCTTTGCTCTCATTTTCAACATGTTGGCGTAGCCCATCCGCCCCCGCCACATGCACTGCAACCGGACAGCAGCCCGCTCCCTCCTGCTGTGTTCTTTTTTCATTTCTTCAAACTCTAACTTGCCCAAGAAAGTTCGCCACCAGCACTGTATCCTCAGCGCCGCTAGATCCGGATCGTCCCTCATATCTTTCACCGTTTTGATAAGATCTACTTCTTCCTGGTTCGAGCCGGGATTGAAGTCGACGTACAAGGACTGCTGCCTGTTCGATTTCAAGCAAAGGAGGGGAATTGTGCGAGGGGCCTGCTCAAGATTGCTTTGCTGCTGCATGATGAAGTCGGACAAGTGCCGCTGCGAATTGTCGTAAGCGCCATCCTCGTCGGGATCGTCATACACATGCACTGGAGAACGATCTTTCGCGACTCTTGTTGAGTTATTCTGTGCAACACGATCTGTGTAGTTTTTGAAGTAGTGTGGGTTGAAATTAGGGGCTGTTGACTTTGGAGTTCTTTGGGAAAGGGATAATAAGTTGCGTGGTTGTATGTATAGTTTTGATTGGTGAGAAGGCACCATTGGGACGTCCAAGAATAAATTTAAAAATTAATTTGAAATTGAAACAATAAACATAAAAGAGTCCAACATAGATTGCAACTGAACTCAACAAATCTTTCTTTGGGTACAATGCATCAATCAAATCAAAATCACAGACAAATCAAAATACCTCCTCCTGCAGCCCTTGCAGCAATGGCCGCCCAGGCAGCTGCAAGATTTAGCCACGGTCCAACTCTCCCCATCAAAGCCCCCTCCCAAAACCATGCCCCCGCCTCCACCCAAGCCCCCGTCCCTCACCTTGACCTCTCTTCCATTGCCCGTTCAGCAGTTTCCGAAATGGACCCAAATGAGCCAAATTCAGCTCGCTCGAACAACTCAAACAATTCTGATGGCAACAAGCCAAATCGCAAGCGCTCCCGCCTGCACAGTTCAACGAAATCATCGACGAACAAGACTTTTGTGAATCGTTCGAGAGCGACTTCCGACATGTCCGATGATGGCAACTCGACCGGGGACGAGACTAATGGCACGCCACAAAAAAGCGCAAAGCCAATCCAATCCGGACGTAAAAAGCGTTCAATGACCCATTCCGGTGCGAAGAAGAAACGCAGTAGCAGGCACAAATTCATAGCCGAGGAAACCTCTGCCGATACCGAAGGTGATCGCGAAGAAGAACGAAACCGGAGAGGTTCAATGGTTGAACGAGTCAGCATTAGAAACAGGTGAGCGTGCGAAGCGAGCGAGCCTTGAGGAAGACTCGAGCGATGGATTCCCCAGAAATAGCTGCAGACGGCCACATCCACTACTGAACCAACCCACTCATTTCGTTGTCGCACCTTCCTTCGCTCGGCGCAGCTCAATGTTCAACCCCGAGGAATTGGCCAAGGTGGCCAAGGGGGGGAGGAGACAACAAGGCACAATACAAAGGGCAATGAGGCTGGGCCCTGCAACTGACGAATACAGCGAGGCCCGGCACAAGTCGGTCCTCTTCACGTTCAACCCAAATTCCAAAAAAACATCTGGTTCGCCAACCAACTCGCCCCACTCCTCTCCCGCCCCGCAGAAAGTTTCTCTTCGTGGCAGGTTCAAGAAGGCGAACAAGGTCAACCTTGCCTTCGGCCAGCACAAGAACCAAAAGGTGAGTGGCGAATGAAGTGCGTGAAATGAAACACTACTAACTACTAACATTGTTGCCAGGCCGAGGAAATGCGACAGAAAATGGCGGATAAGAATGCTGTGGTTTTGGACGATTACACGTTGCAGCTCATCGAAACGCTGAAGGTGAAGAAAGAAGCGAGTGTGTTGGACGACGACAACAGCCTGAGCAGCGAGGAGGAGCTAGAAATTTACAGGGCGGAGAGGGAAAAAAGGAGGAGGAGGATTCTGAAAGAGCGGAAGCAGAAGGCAATTGACAAGGAGGAGGAGCGAGTGAAGAACACAATTCAAGCAAAAATGAACAACACGAGAGCAAGACTTGTCGGCACAGGGACCGGAGGATTGTTGGGGGGGATAGGGTTGCAAAAAAATGAAAATGAAACACAAACAAAAACAATGTTTGACCACACGGGGGAAGTAGGGTTCGAGGACAAAACCTTCGCTTTGACATCAACAACAACGGCTCCGATTCCCCCCACCGCACCCCCCCCTCTCACAACGGAACAAATCGCTGCAAAAAAAGCACGCTCCGAAAAACGCGCCAAGGAGCGCGCCTCGACTAGGCGAGCGACGAAATTGGCGATGAAGTACACAAGAAACGTGCAATCTATGAGCATATACATGTCGATGGTGTACGAAAGCAAGCAGCAAGCAATGCTCAGTGAGCAAATGGCAGAAGAGGAACTGAAGAAAAAATATGAAGCAATTATTCAAAAAAAGCACGAGGCACATTTGGCGAAGATTGAGAAAGCGGAGCTGATAGCAGGTGAGCGTGAGCGTTGGGGGTGTGGAAACGTAAACGAGCTAAACAATTAAACCCACTACATTCAACAGTCCGGAACCAGAGCTTCTCACGAGGTCGCAAATCCACGCTCCTTAATCGCGCTTCTGTATCTCCAAAGCAATCGCTATCCTTAAAGGGCGCAAGCGAGGGGCGACTCTTGAAGCAAGTCAGTAACATGATTTCGGCAACCAACGCTTTTCAAGGGTTGGGGGCTAGTCCGAAGCGGCAGAGCAAAATTGGTTTGTACCAAGGCGAAGCTCGATCACCAGTTAACATTTTGGAGGCGGCAAAGATGGCCGCGGCCAACTTCAAATTGGGGAGGAATTCCTCCTTGCACTCGCCGGAGAATGGCACGGAGGATGCGGCGCTGCTTGAAAATGCTGCGAAATCACCTCTCGGCACTATAGCGCACCGCTTCTGCGCAATATCACAAATCACACACGATCAAAAAGCAATGAACAACACTGTCGTCACAATGTGCAACGAGAACGTTTCGCCCAATTTCTCTCGGAAAACGTTACCAGCTTCGCTCAACAAAATTCCAAGCAACAGCAAAACTAATCCCCGCAGCAGCAAGTCAAATATGCCTGCCCCCCTCACAAGCGTCGTTGACGGCACGATAAAGATCCGGAGCAGCGTTTTCAAAGCTGTTGACAAGTTTCAGGCTAAGAACCATGGCAAACGCAGGAGCACAGTTAAAGGCGACACGCAGAGAAAATCACGTCACGTCCACCCCCACCAGGTGAGCGAGCGAAGCGATCGAGCCTTGAGAAAGAAAAGTTTCCAAACTCCGTGTGAAATTTTACCATCCACTACTGAACAATCCTACTCAACATTTTTTGCTCGCTCACTGCTCTCAACCTTCGGTTAAAATGCGCCTCGCATCGCTTCACTCGGCGCAGCTGAAGCTGGAGGAAGAGCAGCTTCTGAATCAGCAGAAGAAAGAAATTATGAAGAGGGAAGACAGCGACTCTGATTTCTTCAAGTTCGAGTCGGATGAGGACATTTTCGGCAATAAGCCGACGAACAAAGCAGGGTCGCCGGGGAAGGGAAAAAAGCAGAACAGGGTTAGGCACGAATCAACGAGCAGCGACGAGAGTGACAGCGACACATTTGACAGTTTTGGGAGTGACGATTCGGAGAGTGAGGGTTCGCACACGAGCATGGTCGACATTGACGTCGCTCAGCAGCGGATATTGGAGAAGCAGGTGAGTGAGGAGAGACATCAATGAAAAATTTACAACTGAACACCACTAATCATCTCGGCATTATACAGCTTGCTAAAAAATTGAACATCAGGGAGGCTGGGATCAAGGAGGCTGGGGTCAAGTTCAAGAAAATCAAGAACGCGGAATTCTACTCGAACATGAAGGAGGTCATTCTCACCAACGCTCAACTGAACGACAAGTTCATTGAAACTTTCGCTAATTTTCTCGTTCAGTACGAGGAAAACTTTGCCGAGGAAAAGTTCCGCAGAAAACAACTCGAGGATGAGGGCGAGAATGGCTCCGACCTGTCGTCCTCCGACAGCGACGAGAACGAGTGCAACGGAGTGAACCGGTACGCACCAGTGACCTCAATTGAACTCAGCGGGAATAGATTCTCCAAGCTTGGGAATGCGGGTGAGCGAGCGAAGCGAAGCGAAACGAACGAGCCTTGTGACAAAAAAAAGTGTGACAGATCAGTGCGAAGCGACGACGACTAACCCGCTTCTAATTCACTCTTGCTCTCGTGCTTATCTGAATAATCGCCTCGCTTCGCTCGGCGCAGCGCTCTTCTCTTCCCTGTCCCCGATGGTCACCACCCTCAACTTTGCCGAGAACGACCTCTCGCACAGCATTGATTGCATCTCGCTTTACTTGGCAAATTCGAGGAGGTGCGGGTTGCGCACGCTCAACTTGTCCAACACGAAGCTCGGGAATCCGAATCTTATCAAGCTCTGCAAGGCTTTGAGTCACCATCCAATTTTAACGAGCTTGGACGTTAGCAGGTGAGTGAGTGGAAGTCATCGATTTGGAATCCTGTAAAAAAATCTGTAATCTAAACAAAAATTACGCAGCAACAGCATTAACGCGCACGGGTGCGAGGCGTTGTCGAAGCTGCTGATTTATGTCAGTCTCGTGGACTTGAGCGTTGCCTGGAACAAGATTGACGGGCACGGGTGTAGCTTGTTATTCGACAGCATGGTGAGCAACAACTGAACTGAACTGAACTTTGCCACATTTAAACTTTAACTGCAACTAACAGTCGACGCAGGTCGAGGCCGACAGTCTGATTTCGTTGGACATCAGCTGGAACGGAATCGGCAGTTTCCCCGTGCCACACACGAACCAAACCAAGGGAGTGAACTCACTCGCAGCCTACTTGGAAAAAACTTCCAGCTTATTTCACCTCAATTTGTCAGCAAACAAATTCAGCGACGAGGACGTAATGCGCATGAGCAGAGCCCTCGAACACAACACGTCAATCAAAGGACTCCACTTTGATCGCAACCCGTTTGGGCGTGTTGACTCCAAAGGCCACCTCGCGGTCGTCCACGAGGAACAGCAGAAGGAGGACAGACTGAAGCACTTCAGCGAAATCCAGCACCACCGCATTGCCGCGTACACGGGCTCCAACTGCTGGTGCTGTGGACAGTGGGTGGAGGTAAGCGTAGCGAGCGAAGCGAGCCACATTCCAAACTAACTATATTATTCCACTCAATACACACAGGTTGAATTTGAACTTGTTAAACTTTACCCCCACAACAAGAAACCACCCGACGAGGAAGTTCACTTGCGGTTGTCGATCGACAAGTGGCGGAAAGATAGAATGAACTACGATGAAAGTAACCCAGGACGTTGGTACCTGCACAGAATGGTCCCTCGCATTCTGATCACATACTGCTTCTGCGTGAAAAATGACCAGCTCACCTCAGATGTGTTCAGCAACGAGCAGCAAAAGTGCTTCGACAGCTCCGCACCGACTTCCACCGTCAACGTGGTACAGCTGCAGGGCGTGCAGCTTGGAGAAGCGGAAGTTGATTACGCAAAGCACTACGATCGAGAGCGGTGCGGAGGCACGAACGACGCCAACACGGTGTTTCCTTTTTACAAGAAGATTCTGCCCATGCACGTGTGCAGTCAGCACTGCGAGCCGCGGAAGACCGACTGGGTGTTGGCAGACGAGGACAACGAAAAGCTTAACTTTTGGAGGTGAGCGAGCGAGCGATTACGGCTACATCCACTACTAAACTAACATTATTCCACTCAATTCTTTTGACTCGCTCGGCGCAGCCTTGAAAGCAGCAAGATTTTCGGGAGCAGGAATAGGGAAAACGATTGCAACACCTTTTGGGACGTAGATCTGCTCCACGAGAAGAGCTTTGCACACGATTGGGCAATGCTAACTGAGCAAAAGTTGCAGAAGTTGAGGCTGGGGGTTTACGAGATGGATCAAATAAGCGTGATTCTGCTGAAGCACTACCGTAGACTGACGTTCATGTACAGCAGGTTTATTATGATGAACCGAAACGGAACTTTCACTCTAGGCATGATCTTCTTGGAGCTGTTGCTAAAGAGTTGCGACGTTGAGGATGGCGTTGTGGTCAAGAAGAGGGACATCGATCGCATATACATTGCGACGAGCAGCACCAGCGGGGGGGTTGGGGGTTTGCGCAGGTGAGCGAGCGAAGCGAGCGAGCTTTGAGTAAGACGAGAATACTCGCGATGCATCCCGCGAATTGGCTACTGACGGCAAAAATCCACTTCTGAACTAACATTATTCCACTCAATTCGTATTCGTATTCGTATTCGTTTGGCTCGCTCGTTTTGCGCAGATTCGAATTCCTAGAAGCGCTCATCCGGGTCACTCGATTAAAGTTCGTCGACACGAAGGAGATCGAGTGTATGGACGAAGCACTGGAGGTTTTGATTAGTGATTACATCGTCCCGAATGGCTTTTATGTCGACCCTGACGATTTTCGAAAAAACCATCTGTACTGCAAGGAAACGGAGGACATACTGACTGTCCACAAGGGGAACTTGAGCACCATTTTCAATCACTACAGTATGATGGCGAGCCAGCACGGGCGAGTTATGACTATCGACGAGTGGCACAAAATGTTCGACGATATTTTGGCTGACGGGGGCGAAAAGCGGGGGCTAATCACACACGATCAGGCCGCGACCTGCTTCATCGAGAGCAAGTTCACGGGCGTTGACGACAGTCGGCTCCACCACAAGGTGCTGACGTTCACGGACTTTTTGGAGGCAATTTGCAGGGTAGCTTTCTGTATGGAGAGCAATAAAATGAAAAACGAATTTAATTTTGGAGCGATTGCAATGAAATTGAAGGAGGTGCACAGCATGCGGACCCACTTGCTAGATGACAAGATGTTGATCATCATGGCAGCGCTGAAGAGAAACGTGAGTGCGTTGGACAGGCTACTGAAGATTGTCTTCGTCGATAGCAAGTTTGCCGAGATCAAGGCGGCGAACTTGTTGGGGAGGCGGTGGAGGAAGATAAGAAGGGAAAGGGAAAAAGTTGAATGAACGGAACCCTTACACAACGGACATTAATTTAGAAAAGTTGGACAAAAAAGATAATTTGTTTCTTTCAAGCGTCCCAGTCCTGGTCCTTTTCTACGTTTTCTTGCTCCTGCTCTTGCTCCTGCTCTTGCTCTTGCTCTTGCTCTTGCTCCGGCTCTTGCTCCTGCTCCTCCTTCTTCTTTGCATTTGTCATCAACTGATGCTCCCCACTCCCAGTTATTTTCTTCTCTCTTCCCCCCGCCGCAACTGTTGACTCCAAGTACTCCTCCCCACGCGCAATTGCACTCAATTTCCCCAACATCTCTCGTACTGCCTCGTCCTCGTCAACACTTCTCGCTGTACTTATAAGTGGAGTCATTATCTCAATTGCCTTGGCGTGCCACGCAATCTATATATTGAGTGAAATAATGTTAGTGAAGGAGATGCATCTTCAAGGCTCGCTCGCTTCGCTCGCTCACCTCCTTTCTTACAAAGTCTTCTAAAAATAGCTTCATATCCACAATTCGCTTCTCCTCAAACTTTCCAATATTTTCGTCCACATTAGTGTCTACGTGGACCATCTGCTCCCGCGCATCTAGAAGGCTTTGTGGCGGAGGATTGGAGCTTTGCGCGGTTGAATTCGCAACAATTTCGTTTACACTCTCACCATCTATCCCGTTCTTGAGCAATTGTTTCTCCTCCTTCAAAATTAGTGCCTGCGCCAGCGATTAGTTCAGGCAGTAGTGGCACGTATTCTCGTCTTCCATAAAGCTTGCTCTGCTCACCTGGTGCTTCTTCTCCTCCTTCGCAACCAACGATACCACGTCGCTCCGGTCTTTCATGACCGCCTTCATCGGAACTAGAACTCCTTTTTTTGTTTCCTCCAGCCGATTGAGCAACTTCTCTCCCCCCAGACCTTTTTTATCGCCAAGAACATTCAATCTTTCATCAGCAACAGATCTGAAGGCATGTCCTACATCTTTGAACGCCTCTCGAAGCGGGGCGAAGTACTCCAGCCTGCCGATCGTTCCCAGTGTTTCCGCAAACACCTTATTCTTCGTTGCACCAGTTGTGTGATTGAGGAGGTGAGTTTTTAGCTCTTTGTTTAAACTGCTGCAGGTCTTTTCATATGAGCTGAGCCGAAGCTTTAGCGAGTTGGATTTTTTGTTTACGGGGTCCGTTGAGTTTGTGGGCATGCTAGCTCAGGGAGTTGTGAAGAGGGAGTGACAAAAAGAAAATTGTAAAAATGTAATATTTAAACTTATCCCTTTGCTACATAGTTGTTCCCGCTCACCCGCTTAAATTTTCCTTCTCCCTCCCGTGTCCGCCCCCCATTTTCAAAAAAATAAAAAATCAGACACTACGTGCCAACATGGAGGCGAAGTTAAATGAGGACTTTGTTCAAAACTCAAAGATGAGCAAGAAGGGAACAAGCGATGACAATTATGATTACTATGAAGCGAAGAGCTCGAGCTCAGCCCTGAACTCGGCAGAAGCTAAGTCCTCCTCTTATTCACTAGACGACCTAATGACAGGATCAAATTCAAGACGAGAATCCGTCCAGGTCATGGCCAGCAACGCAACCGCAATTATACTGCCTTCGATTGTCAACTCTGTTTGTGATTTCTTTTACGAAGACGATGACTTGCTAGACGAAATTGAGCAATTCCTCGCGGGAATAGGATCAGAGTTTGAGGAATTCTTCAAAAGAAAAGAGCGCGGCGACGAGCCTGAGTATGAGCTCGAGTTCTTTCAATTCTTTCAAAGCTACAAAGACATCATTGAGAGTAAAATCACTTCGTTAATCGAGGAGAGGGGTTACAGCCTGTCAACATTTTACACAGAACTGGCAAATAAGATCGGCGAAGCTACGGACGTGACTTCCGGTGTTAATATATCTACAGCGATAGCATCGATAACCACGTTCGAGGCCTTCATGGAAATGGTGGAGGATTTTGTCGTCAACGGCGAGTCGCCAATTATTGTTCCTCCGCTCGTCAACACAGAAGCTAACAGATTGGAATTTTGAATGGAACTGGTAACGTAACGGAATGGTTATGGTAGAATACAAAAACGATATTTGAGGTAGCAGTTTTCAAACATTTTTAGATTTGACTTTAGAGTTGAGAGTCTCCGCGAGCAATTATAATTGTTGCATTTGATTCTTGGGGGGCCAGCTCAATCTCAATCTCAATTCCATTCCCTTCCTCGCCCCCCCTTCCATTATCAACCAAACTGTTCGTGGCTGCTTCTTCAAGGTCACCCCCCTCCTCCTTCTCGCCCGACTCGATAGTGTCTCTTTCATAGGTAAAAAACTTTTCAAGGTCGACTGCGTCCTTGAAACAGCGCCCCCCGCACATCCCCCGTCCCGCAGAATTATTGAAGACCTCGGACCGCAGGAAGAGATAGCAGAAGAGGATTGCGAAGGAGCAGCCGGTGTGCCAGATTGCATGAGCTTGGATCTTGTGGTGGGCCCCCCACCACTCGTCGCACATGTATGTCATGTCACCGCCTCGGAATTCTTTGGCGATGACAATGTTGACCAACGCCAACAAGCCAAGCCCCCAGCTCCTCCTGCGACGCGCGAACTGCTCCTTGCGCACTTCTTTCCTTGATATTTCTTTCTCGCGAGAACAACAAACAATTTTGCCCACAAAAAATCCTTTCTCCTCGTCACTGTCTATAGCGCAGTCAAATATGCGCTGAAAAGCATTCTTGACCATCCGAATCACACCCAGTGCGAAAGGAATCGGAATCAGGCACACAATCATGATGATCATGTAAATGATAAGATCATTTTGGCTGGTTTCTTTGTCCAACACATCCACGGTAACATCGCTAATCTCATCGGCAATCGTTGTCTTCTTAACGAACATTATGATCCCGATGGTCAAACCGATAGCCGAAATGACATGGATGGCTATCGTGAAGTGTATCCGCCTCGTGAATGGAATGAAAAAGAGCCCCCGCAGGAAACACAGCGTGATGACATAAACGATCAAAATGTACATTGTACCGAAGTCATAATCCGCGCCCATGTTTGTCAAACTTGCGTGCCATTGAAAGGACGTTATCGCCATCATGAGCAAGCACCCCGCAAGCGTGAAGCTCAACATTGGATGCGAGGCAATTAGCTGGTTTGGTATGCCTGCGAATGCCACTGCTGCCGACCCACGTCGTTTTTTCTTCAGTTTCATCCTGTATATTACCCAGTTCTGAAGGTCAAAAAAAGCAAACTTTAAAATCAGAAATCCGGAGAAACTAAAAGTGAAGTTGCTCAAAGCGGTTATTGGCTGCGCGATGTAGTTCGTGCGGTCGTCGGCCGCGTACTCGCAGCCAGCGTCCGCCTTGGACTGAGAACGATCGCCACTGAGCCGGAACCTGTCCCAGTTGGTCCTATCCAGGATGGCTTCCTTGTCCGCGTAGTACAGTCCATACACAACAAGAGAGTTAATTAAAGCAGAAAACAAAATCATTTTGGCAAAACTGGCAACTTCGGCCCACATTCCATTGAATCGCTTGTCCTTCGTTGGCATGTGGAACACAAAAGCATGACCAAACATCTTGAAGCAATTGCGATTGCCCTTCTCTGGTCTCCAAATTTCGTTGAAGAGGGAATCGTGGAGTTGACTAACTCTCTCGATCATTTTTGTATTGTTGTGAACCTTTTGGCTTTATATCGCATATTAATTGCCAGCATATTTATTTGTGAACTCATTTTAAGATTTTTCTTCTAAATTTATCTTTTGGATTTTGTACTTCGGAATGCCTTCGTCCAGGGCTCTCCTCAACAGGGCTTCGGTCCCAATACTTGACAGCTACTTGGCTGGTGCCTCTTTGGAATCCTCTCTCCTGTACTTCTACAAAACTCATTCTCCAAAGTTTAAGGACTTCAAAAAAGATGGTGAACATTCTCTCTCCCACACTCAGTGCCACAACGAGTTCATAGCGTCGATCGAGTCCTTAATCGAGCTCCAGCTCAATTCCTTCAACATCAAAATTGATGATTGCTACACTGAGTTGGTTTCGGTGTCGGTGTCGGTGTCACAACCCCTTCCGGAAGCCACAGCCAAGGTGGTAACCCAGCTTGAAAAGTATCTCGATTTTCTTTCGTTTTGCCAGTTGATGAAGAACAAATTCCAAGAGATTTGGCTCATCGACGACGACGAGTATGATACGAAAGAGGAGGAGGAGGAGGTGGATGAGGGAAAGAAGAACTTCGTTCGCGTGCTCTGGGATGTCGAGAACGTTGGAATTCCGAGAGATTTCTCCGGTTTCTCCACTTGCGAGGCGATCACGGCGTTTCTGAACGAACGAGGAGTTATCAATGCCTCGACCGATTTCAATCTCACACTCTTTCGTTGCCCATCGAAACGAACAATTTCGAAGCAAGACGAGAAAGAACTCGATCGGGCCGCTGTTGAGCAAATAATTTGTAGCGACAAAAGAGAAGATGCGGACAGGAAGCTCGTAACAAAGCTTAACCGCGAAATGAGCGTGCTGCCACCGTCACTTACTTCGTTCGTTGTTATATCCAGCGATAATGACTTCACTTCGAGTTACTTGAATTGCCGAAACCTTGGTTTTAACATTTCAGTAATCCATAATGTGAAGGACGCTGGGTTGGTCAAAGGGCTGGGTATGAATTGCCACAATTCTTGGGCTTGGAGTGAGGTGCTACGCTGTACCAAAAGATCGCAAGGACAATCGAATTCGAAATCGCAAACGAAATCGCAAACGAAATCGCAAACGAAATCGAGGTCGATGTTTAGAGGAACATGCTGCAGCTGGGTAAAGGATAAGGGGTATGGATTCATTAAAGTAGACGGTAACGGTAACGGGAAAGATGTCTTCTGCCACAACACTGCTTTGCCCGAAAAAGCACAGTTTCGGTTTTTAATGGTAAAAGAGAGGGTCGAGTTCTTTGTGGTCGACACGCAGAAGGGAAAGCAGGCAGTAGATGTAGTTGGTGTAGATGGTACTAAATTGATCTGTGAAAAATGATTTTTTTTTAATTCATTTCTGAGGATAACCATCAACCCCACCTAATCCAACTACCAGCTCTTCTACCCCCTTGAAGGCCTCCCCTCCAGCCTTTGCCAAGTCTAAGCAGCGATTCCCATATCTGCGTTACGAGCCGGGTGTGTTAGTTGGTTGTTAATTCTCGTCTTCCTCAAGGCTCGCTCGCTTCGCTCACTCACGAATCCAAAACGTTAATATCGAGCCCAAGCTCCTCGACCAAATACTTCAGCATTTCCCCCTTGTTGAACTTCACCGATGTATGAACGCAGCTCATGCTGCTGTGATTCGCGGTGTTTATATCGACCCCCAGCGCGACGAGATGTCTGCATATTGAAAGCTCGCCCCTTTCCACCGCCGCATGGAACGGGGTGATGCCCTGGATGCTTGGGTCGTCGAACTTTGCTCCCATTTCAATGAGCATCATAACGATATCCAGATTACCGCGCTGACAGGTGGCGTAGATAGGAGTTATGTCGTTGTTGGTTTTCTTGTGAATGTCAACGATTCCAGGTATTTCCTCATTCATCATGAGGAGAATCTTCACTACCTCCTTGTGGCCCTGCGCGCATGCCGTGAAGAACGGGGTGATCCCGCGTATGTCTGGAGTCATTGGATTTCCTCCGTAGTTAAGGAGCAGGTTGACCATGGTCTTATCTCCGTTCGCGCACGCCAACGACAGCGGCGTAACTAACTCGGCGTTCCCGTCGTTCACCTCCGCGCCCTTTTTCATCAAAAAATCTACAACCTGCGCCGAGCGAAGCGAGATTGTGCGCATTTGTTAATGAATCCGAGTGGGTTAGCTTAGAAGTGGCTTCACTCACTCACTCACTCACTCACTCACTCACTCACTCACTCACCTTCACGTGCCGGCCTTTGACAGCGCAGTACAGGGGTGATTCGCCGTAGCCGTCCATCCCGGTTACCTTCGCGCCCTTGTCGGTGAAGAACACCACCAAGCTCAGTTGCCCGGAAACGCATGCAGTATGCAACAGCTTGTCACCAGCCCTTCCCTCCAGGCTGTCGAACTGCCGATGACCCTCCAAGAAGATCAGAATGTTATCGAGGTCGTTCTTGTAAACCGACCCGAAAAGACTATCAGGTATCGGCGGGGCCGTCGTCTGTGTTCGCGGCCTCGCCGGAGTCTTATAAAAATTGTTCTCGCTCAGGGTCCATTTTTGATCCGTTGCATGCTTGGAGATGGACTTCGGGTACTCGTGGGGGGTGGGAGGGGTTTGGCCGTTCGCTCTTGCGATTGCAGCGTCGTCGAGGTTTTCGAGGGTTGGGCGACGCCTGGAGAACTTGTCACCGGATCCCCCGAGGGACTGGTTGTCATGCACGATCACGCGCTTGGACCGCCAATCGTGAGTCTCGTGCCTGCTCGGTTTTTCTATTCGATACTCAATGTCGTTCAAATTCGCAATGGCCTGCACGCACTTCCCAATGCAGCGCATCCATATCTTTTGCTGGCGACGAGTTTTTATCGCAAGCTCGGAAACCTTATATTCCACACCTATTCCGCTGAAAGGTTTTCCAATTGTGGTTATTTTGAAACTGTAATAATCTGTGCCGAGCGAAGCGAAGTGAAGCGAAGCGAGGGCGCATAATTTGTTAGTTTAGTAGGGTGGCTCTTATCATCATCTCACTCACCAGATTCCCCATTGACGATTTTCTTTCCGTTGTCAACCATCTTGGCATTGTGGAGGTAAAGCTTTTGGTCTGGACGAAGCTCTGTCTTCAGAAGAGGATCATCCTTATAAATGGATAAATAGCCTTTGATTGAGTCAAGCTGGACGAATTTAGCGTACCACTGAGGTTGTTTGTCGTACTCGTCCAATGTTGTGAAACAGTGGAGAAATTCGCCAACCTGGAGGATTTTGGTTGCATCAGCTGTTTGTGCTGCACGCGAAAAAGTCGCCCGAAGCTCAGATTTCGGTCGGAGAGTCGCCAGGGTTGAGTTGATCGGCAGAATGGGGTTGTTGCTTTGTAGAGAGGCAATTTCTACACTAGCCTCGTCAATTTTCGTCAAGGCGGAGTGCAATGAAGGAAGCATTTGGTTGGGCTGTACAAACAACCCGGTTGGCTTGGCTGGTAAAACACCAAGGCTATATCTTGAAACCAGCGAAGATCCCCAAACAAAATGTGCCAAAAGTGCGAAAAATCTTAAAGGATACGTGTTCAATACATCTCCTACACATATCCTACAGCTCTGCGCTCCCACACAATCTATATCGCCCACCCCACCCCCTTCTACCTCCGACCTGCTCTACTCACGAACGAGTCATTGCCCAAATCATAAATGTCAACCTCCCCTGCCCCCCCCACCTATGGTACAATGCCAAAACCCAAGGAAAATTGGCGAATAGAAAATATTTTGACAGGGCCGCCTACGGACAAGGAATGGCACCAAAATGGTACTTTTTTCAATGTTGGTGAAGACGCTTTTGAAAAGGTTAGGGCCAAGTGGAAAATACAGACTGTAGCACAGCGCCCCCCTCGGCCGCCCCCTGTCCCCTTTGAAGAGCTTGTGAGTGGGCTCACGGTTCTCACCCGCACTTACGAGCTACCGGAGCGAATGACGCTGCCGGACATTATTGATGTTTTTACTGATATTTGGGAGTGTGAAGCTTAAATATTAAAAGGTCTATTAAAGGCATAGCAAAGCAAGACACCAGCAGGAACAGAAAGGAATCGACTAACATAACATAAGATATATAAAATTTAAAAATAGGGGTTTCTTTCTAATACCAAACTGCCGTTCAACTCAACTCAACTCAACTCAGCTCCTCTTTCTTCTCTTTCAAATAGCGCTTTTTATCCTCCTTAGCCAACTCCTTGCACTTTGATAACTCCTCACCCTCATCATCATTGCACACCTGCCACGCTGCGCTCACTCGCTTGTTCAGTTCTCCCTTTCCAATGTTGATGTTGCCGTCTTGAGCTTTTAACGACTTTTTTAATGATGTTGCAAAGAAGCTGAAAGCGGTTCGTGCATTCTTAATTTTGCGAGTCGTTTTCGGTTTCTTTTTCGTTGGTTCATCATCATCGTCAGCAGCATCAGCATCAACATCACCGTCACCGTCGTGCCCAGCCACACCCGGTGCCTTACTCTTCCCTCCTGTCTTAATTTTGATCGCGGCCCTCAGCCTTTTGGACTTGACGCTTGCGAATCTCTTGTCGTCCTCGTAGCGGGTGAAGTAAGATTCCAAAGTCGTCTGCCCGTCGGCCTTCCTCTTTATCTGATTTACCACGGGTCCTATGACATCGTCGAAATTTGGAACGAATCTGCACCATGACAAATGAAAAATTTTAGTCAATTTTTCATAACAAAACAAAATATTTGTGTGTGTCACTCACCCTGAACAAAACTCACCCAGCCCCTCCACATCAATTTCCCCCCAGCTAAACTCTTTTCTACTACTGTCAACGTTGGGCTTCATATACGCTTTCAAAGCGTCCTTCGCCGGAAAATCGCTTGGCGCTTCCCAGTTCGTTCTCGCACTCTTGTGCTTCTGGTGGAAAACCTGGCGAAGGTTCATTTTTTTGGTGTCGATTTTCTTTGTTTTTTTGAGTAGGTCTAGGGGGTCGAATCCGCTCAGCCAGGATCCGAACTCGCTCAGTGCGAATGTTGGATCGTCAGTTCTCCTTCTTTTCTTGATGACAACGTCATCGCCATCGCCATCGTAATCATCCTCCACCTCAACCTCAACCTCCTCCTCCACAGGAAACGCAGCCAAGATTTCCATCCCATTCACCGGCCCAACCCCCTTGACCCCACCGCTGTAGTCTCCGCCCAACAACATAGCCAAAGCAACAAACTCGCCCTTCCCCAAGTCAAGCTCAGCTTCGGCGTCCCTCGCAAAGTAGCACTCAACGTTCTTCAAGTCTTCGAAGATGTTCCTGTAGACGTTTCGGCCACCGAAAACAAAAACGTCCGAGTCCTCCGTAACTATCCCATCGACGAGATTTAGGCGCTGCGCCGAGTGAAGAAGGCGCCAAACGATATGAGTGGGTTAGTTTAGTAGTGGATGTAGCCATTATGTCTGTAGCCATTTCGCGAAATTCATCGCTCGCTCGCTCGCTCACCTCGAGCTCGGCGCACTGCGCCTCAGCTTCCCCGGGGGAAAGTACGTAAGGGAGGCCAAACAACCCCAACATGGCGATCAGCTCTGATTTCATTTCTGTCGTTACGTGGGAGGCGTCCCTCGCCTGCCTGTTTCTGTGCGCCTGCGCCGAGCGAAGCGAGGTGCATTTTAAAAACGAAGGGTTGAGAGCAGTGAGCGAGCAAAAATAGTTGAGTAGGTTAGTTAGTTGAGTAGTTGATGGAGCCATGAATAGTAATTTCGCACGGAGTTTGGTACTTTTCTATCACAAGGCTCGCTCGATTCGCTCAATCACCTTCAAATCGATCTGATTTCGCTGCACCGTTTCGAGGTCGATTGAGTCCTGGATCAGTTGGAGCTGGGCCGTGGCGGCTGTTTCGGCGGCCTGTTTGCTTGCGGCCATCATTTCGTCGTAGGTTCGGGTTTGAGAGGGTGGAGGGGGTGGAGAGGGCGAAGAGGGTGAGGGTGGTGCACCGCTCATGGCAGCAATCACCTCTGCGTCCTCCTTATCATACTCGGCGATTTGAGAATCGATAATTTCCCCCTTTTCCTCGAAATTCTCCTCCATCTCTAAATGCTCATTGATCGCCTTCTTCACGACCCTCCCCGCCCAACTCGTCAGCCGGCTCGCATTGTCCTGAGCTTCAGCCAGCGCCAAAAGAGTATCGTCATTGCCATCGCAATTGTTGTTTCCTTTGGAGGTTTCAAGGCTGGCGAAGGTTTTTAGTTCCTCCTCCTTCTCCTCCTTCTCCTCCTCCTCGTCAACCCACTCCTCCAACAAATTTTGGTCAGCATCTTGTTCGATTTCTCCTCCCATTTTGCTATTGCTATTGCTATTGCTATTGCTGTCGCTGTCGCTGTCGCTGCTGCAACAACTGCTAAACCCTGTCACTTCCACATCTACGTGACCAACCATCGCGCCAAAACTACTCACGAAGTCCACCCCCGACCCAGATTTGGATTTCTCCAGCTTGACATTGACCTTGTTCTTGTCCCGCTCAGCTCTCATCAGCTTGATCCCCCCCCCTCCCCCTCCCCCTCCTTCTCTCGCATTCCCATTCCCAAACTCCTCGCTCTGCAGCTTCCTCGCAAAACTCTCGTCGTTGAGAACCATCATGTTGTCTTCCCTCTCGCTATTGCTACTGTCGATTCCCTCCATTCCCACGAGGCTAGAGTTGTCGGAATCGGAGTCGGAGTCGGATCCGAGCTGGCCGAATTCGTCGTTAGAATCATTATTATCGCTTTCAATATCGCCTTCTTCCTGAATTTGTTCTATATGCTTTTGCATTTTCTTTTGGGGTGGATCATCGTGAATCCGGTTGTTTTCGTCCACCCTGATGATCCCACCACCAGACATTTCATTTTCCGTTTCCGTTTCCTTGCCAATTCCATGGGCGTTGTCGCTGTAGTCATCATCAGAATCGTACATTGTGATTTTCTTCCCTAACCCAAAGCCAGTCCCCCCCATCATACCAGTTCCCGCGTCACTGTCGTCACTGTCGTCATCGTCAGAATCGTCCAGAACGAGCCTCTTCCCCACTTTCTCCTTCTCCTTCGCACTCCCCCCTCCTCCATTTCCGCCATTCTTCTCAACCTCCTTTTTGCCCATCTCCAGCACCATTCGATTCATCGCCCCCTGCCTTAGATACGCCCCCATCTGAACCTCGCTGAACTTGCGCGGATCGCTCGCAACGGGCATGAACTCCTTCCTCGCCTGGACCCTCATATTCGCCTTGGCCTTTTCGATCACGTCGATGCGCATTGAATGAGGGAGGGAGAACGCAACAGACAGATCCAACGTGCCGGACGTGGGGACATAGGCATCGTGGACGAAATTGCTGTTGGGGGGGTGTTGGGCACCGTGTGGTGCATCGCCGGACTCCCAGTCAATGAAGCCATCGCTGTCGTCGGAGGAGTTCTCGTGATTGTCGAGCTGGGTCCTTACTTCTTTCTGCACCACCTTCTCCATTTCTCTGTTGCGACTGCGGTTGTTTCTGTCCCTATTTGTGGGATCGTGAAAGGGATCGCCGACGTCGTAGAAGTCACCTCCTCCAATGAAGCCTCCTGCCATGGCAGAGTTGGCAGTCGCGAACGACTCAATTTCTCTGTCAACCTCGTCGTTCAATTCAGCTTTCTCGGGATTCTTTTTCACCCGGGACTGTTTCTTCTGCAACTCTTTTTCTCTCAGCTGGTTTACGAGAATGCGCCGAGCAGTCTTCTTGACGTCTTCGTCAGCGTCGGCTTTCTGCCGGTTGCGACGGGCCATTTCCCTCATCTTGACTTGGGGAGGGACTCCATCAAAGACAAAGACGGGGCGTATCTTGTGGTAGAGAAGCTTCAAGATTCGACGGAAAGAGCCAAGGAGATGGGCTGAGGGGATCATTTCGCCAGTGTTTGGGTCTCTCATGGCTTTGACGAACTGAACAAGCCAAATTGAGGCATCAATAGCAAGGGTTTTATCACCGAGCGATTCTATTGAGAGAGTCCGGCCAATTGGAAGCAGGAGTTGCCATAGATTTTTTACTCCCATTCTTATTGGATTTAAGGTACAACTCCTCCCCTATACCCTGATTTATTTTCAAACCCAAACCAACAATTTGTTGGATTTGTTGGTCACAGCCATCGCATGACAAATAACATCACGGGTCGATCATTGTAAACCTGCGATAAACCCACAGCTCCGTATCACCATCGCATAACAAAGAAACATCACGGGTCGATCATTGTACGTGGCTCATCAAAAAAAGCTCCATGTCCAATCCCAGCGTTTGCGGGTGTTTTGGCCTGGTACACGACCCATTAATAAACTGCCTGACCTGCGGTCGAATCGCCTGCAAACGAGAAGGGTACAATCCTTGTGCTCACTGCAAAACACCGATAATGAATGAAGCCAACCCAAAAGCCAATCAATCCAAAACGAATGCTGAGCAGCATAAAGATCGTCTTCTCCAATTTGACCAGGGAAATTCGCAAAGGACTCAAGTTTTTGATGCGCAGGCAGATTACTTTTCAAACACCACGTCGATGTGGCTGACGACGGCCGAGCAAGACAGTTCCAAGCTTAGTGATGTCAAGGAGCGTGCTACCGTAAAACACAAGGGTCGCAACATGAACACCCAACTGGACCTTTCGAAGCTTGGATTATAGCATAGAAGCAAAATCACAGCATAGTTAAATTTTAGATTCTCCGTTAATTTTACGCCGGAAGCTCTGCTGCAGCTGTATGCTGTCTCTCCTAATCCTCTGGTGGGTCTTTTTCACCTCTTCTTGGAGCAACGCGATCACCTCGGGTGTTTGAAGATCCTCTTCGGCGTCAAAATCTGCGAACTCGGGCGTGTTTTTCGGCCCTCCCTCCGTGACGCTGCCCGTCTTCTTGAGCCTGTGCTTCAGTCTGTCCAAGTCCCCCTCCTCCGACTCTTCGGATGTTTCTTTCCCGCTCTCGCTCAGCAATCCTCCAATGTTGTTGCTTGACAGGTACATGTTCTGGCAGAAAGACAAATGTCGCCCCT
>Ga0302116_1000710_pt1 | contig 20136 bp, 29 predicted proteins | sample AG5_SCM_MG_FD_203124 | JGI IMG/M metagenome (GOLD analysis project Ga0302116, IMG submission 203124) | Marine microbial communities from Western Arctic Ocean, Canada - AG5_SCM | ecosystem: Environmental > Aquatic > Marine > Oceanic | place: Canada: Western Arctic Ocean | collected 2017-10-01 | reverse complement strand
TCCCAACTTTTTACATTCAGCAGCAGCAGCAGCTGCAGCTACGAGTTCAACTACAGCAACAACAAAAGCATCAATCAATCAATCAACTATGCCAATCTTCCCCTCTCCATCTTCTCCTCCAATCGGAATCTAATTCAACTTTCTACAACCGCCTGAGGAACGAACTAACAAATATTCGAAACCTTCCTTTCAGTTCGGAGGAATTCAACACTCTGCACAAGCGGTACTACGGAAATGAATTAGGTAGCGGTAGCGGTGATCAGCAGCAACAGAATCCTAGCGTCGTCACGTTTGGTTCAACTTACCACAACCCACCTCCGCCCCCAGTCCAAATCCAACCAAAATCCCAAGGTAGTATTTCCCAACCACGGCTTTTCCGCCGAGCAAAATCCGAGCCCATGAGGAGCTCTATGGGAGCAGCAGCTGCGAATGCCGTAGCCAGCATGGGTTGCAAGGGTTTGAGCCCATTTGGAGGTGGAATGGGGACGGGGCTCTCCAGGGGGATGAAGAGTCATAGCTCGCAGCGCAATCTTGTAGATTTCGCCAATGGCAATAATATTGAAAATGAAGACGGTGAGGATGTCGTTAAAATAATAGCCCCCCCCCAACAACAACAACAACAACAACAACAACAACAACAACAACAACAACAACATCAACATCAACTCGCGATTCTGTTGAACGCTAGCCTCTCCAACAATCTTGCCAGGAGCAAGAAAGAGAAACGGCGACGGGTCACCACCCCCCAAACCCCGTCTCGAACTCTCGACCTACCAACATCCACGTCCACAAGCCACATGAATGATTCTGACACCACCAATGAATCGTCAGACATGTCAAGCGACGACGACGACGACGACGACGACGATGACAAAGACAAAGACAAAGACAAAATCAAAGACGACAATTCGGAACAGAGCGAGGACATTATGCACATAAATCGGATCACCTCCACCACGAACCTGAACGACACTAAAATTGAGGTGCCCAATAATCAATTCAATTACATCAGCACGAGTTTCAAGGGACAGGTAAAAAAAACTAGGAAAATCGCCATTATAGGAAGGTATGAGCGACTGCAGGATAAATTGAGCAAAGTTAGTAAGGTGAAGAAGTTGGAGCTATTGCGGGGTCTGGAAATGTTGGAGAAGGTTAATAATACGATTGAGATGAACTGCAAGGGGAATGAGAGGGTTGAAGTGGTTGATGTGATTGAGCATCTGTTGTTATACGAGGAGGAGAGAGAGAATTGATGATATTTACTTAAAATAACAAACTAGGTTTGGACATGTTTCTAATTTTTTGCACCGTCGTCTATAGGCGGAGGAGGAGGAGGAGGAGGAGGTTCCACCTTGGGCCAAAAGCAAGCATACCCAAGTTGGGAAAGGCCGGAGGCTCGCCTGTTGATCCCGGACATGACGCTGTTTTTGCTGCTGTTCTCCATGACGGTTTTAGCATTTTTTGACGCGTTTATGCCACTACTGCTGCTTTCGGAGCTAGCGCTAGAACCGCCATCTCCCCCCCCGCCGTCTTTGAGAGCGGCCTTTTCTATCTTGTGAAAGAGCTTGTAGGGCTCGATGGGAGCAAGAGTGCTGATGGCAGTTCTTACCGCCCAGTCCGGCAAGCCGCCGCCAGGGTCAGCGTGGGCAAGCAAGGCGAAGTAGGTTTTGTTCGGCTCGCCTGGGACGGGGGAAATTATGTTGGCGCCTCTCAAGGCGTAGGCAAAGTTTTCCTTTGATTTGGGTTTTGATTTGGGTTTGGCCTCCTCATTTTCCTCCTCCTCGTAATCGATCGCCTCGTTCACTACCACCTGGCTCCCGTCACTCAACCACCTGTAGTGGCACAACGAGACGAACTCTCGAGGCTTGATGAACAGTATCTTCGGCGACTTTCCCCAGCAAATTTTGATGTTGTCGTTGACAATTTTCAAGTCCTTGTGACCGCCCTTGACGAAATCGTTGTACTCGCTCACTCTGCTTGGGTCGCAGAGGACGTTGAAAACGGACTCGGGAGAAGCGTTAATTGTGGAGAAGCACTTGATGCACGGGTAGAGCTTTTCCTTTTTTGAATTGTTGTTTTTTGATTTGGATTTGGATTTGGATTTTCTAGATTTGAATCGCGGATCTGGCATCCATTTCAGATAGCATTCCGTGTTCCCATCCTTGTTGAGAGTATTCTTAAACGATCGCATGCAGGGAACGAACTGCCAGTCTTCGCCCTCGTCCTCGAATTGGGATTGGGCCCAGGAAAGCGTCGATTCTACGCGTCGCTTGAAATAGGATGTGGTTTTCAGGACGTTGGGGGTGGTGTTGCTGTCCTCTTCGGCATTGTCAGGGGTTATATCTTCATCTTCGTCATCGTCATCGTCGTAGGGAGTTTTCTTCGCACGGTTGAGGAGCTTCTTCTGGTCTGCTTTCAGATCACGCATCTCCTTCTGGAGGTCCTGAATCGTTGAGAAGAGGTCGTTCATCGTTACTCTTTTTTTTTGGTTTTTTGAGTCATCAAATGGATCAAGTGTGTGTTGCTGGGCTGAGTGGATCAAATTATGGAATTTTGATGACCAGGAAGTGGGGGTTTGGGAGGAGAGAATTGGAATGGTTTTGAAGGAGAATCGAGCATGAAGGGGGGAGAGGAGGAAAAGTAGGACGACGAGATGACGAAGATGGTTGGGAGCCATCTACAATACGTGAAACTATGAATAGAAAATTTTAAAACCTTTCAAAGTCACGTGAAATGTGAATATGTTGGAATATATGTTGAAATTGTTGTGAAATTGTTGTTTAGCCTGAAAGTCAATTCGTTGTCCACCCCCCCGATTGCTTGATCTATTGCATCCTGCGTCTTGATTCGTTATGGACAAGTTCCCTGAAGCTAGCACTATTGTTTTAGATGAGGCTCATGCCTCAAATGGCGTGTTGGGAGTTCAAGGTATCTGCTGCACTTGTGGAACTTCTGATGCTGCCATACAATGCCAAGCCTGTGGCCGGGTCTGTTATTGTACAGCTAAATGCCTTTCGAAAGATGCTAAGAAGTCTGGCGATGAGGGGCACACTAAATCGATCTGCAGATACCTGCAGCTTTGCAACGAAGACGAAGCGGCCGAAAAGACAATCAACAAGAAAAAGCGGAACGCGAAAAACAAGTTGCAGCGCGCTGACTTTCTTGCCAGCGTGTACAATTCCGACGCCTTTGAGCGTGTCCAATCAGAGAAGCAGTCCTTTCCTGCTACTCTTTCCAACTGCATTTTGGACCACCCAACATTCGAAGACTTGATGTCGCAGAACAGGTGAGTGAGCGGAGCGAAGCGAGCGAGCCTTGAGGAAGACGAGCAGACAAGCCAGCGAGCGAAGCGAGCAGCAAGCGAAGCGAGCAGCAAGCGAAGCGAGCAGCAAGCGAAGCGTGCAGTAAGCGAAGCGAGCAGTAAGCGAATCGAGTAGTAAGCGAACCGAGTTAGGCGCAACTACAGTAGGTGTTGCTGGCTCGCTTCGTTCACAGCTCGCTACGCTCGCAACCCCGCGAAAATGGCTACACCCACCCACATCTACTACTAAACTAACCAACTCAATTCGTGTGGCTCGCTCGCATCCCCCCTCCATTAAAAATGCGCCTCGCACCTTCTTCGCTCGGCGCAGGACACTCACAATCCACGTTATCGGAGCTTCCGATGCTGAGCTCTGGAGCTACACGAACTCCTCCGATGCCGATAACGACTACGAGCAGCCTGTGCTGGAGTGCTACAGAGACGCTCTGGACGACATAGTTGAGAACTTTAAATCCGTCACGGTGCATTTCATAGGTCCGGGCGTGCCCAAGGCGATATCCAACAAAGCAAAGGTGAACGAGCGAAGCGAGCGATTCTTTTGGAAGACGAGAATACGAGCCAGCGACGAGAATACGAGCCAGCGACGAGAATACGAGCCAGCGACAAGAATGCAAGGCCAGCGACGAGAAGCGACGAGAATACGAGCCAGCGACGAGAATACGAGCCACTACTAACCCCTTCGCACCTTCTTCGCTCGGCGCAGAAAAACGACAAGCTCCACTTCGAACTCCACTCAATGTCCTACGAGGAGAAATGCAAAATCGACAAAGCTGACATCAACAATCCTCCTTCCCCTGACCTAGTTGTGTTCTTCAACCCTGGCTTCACCGGCGAGTTTGAGGAGGATTGGAGGCAGGCTTTCGAGTGCGTAAAGATCGGAACGCGGTTCTTGGCCTCGACCAACACAGAGCTCGAGGCTATTGCAGAAATTGAGCATCTTAGTGGTTTGGGCCTGTTCAAGAAACCCACGGAGATGGAAGACGACAACGAGGACATTTCCTACTCCAACGCCAATTCCACGCATGATGATGACGAGGACGTTGACATGGCAGGGAAGAGCTTCATCGCCAACAATCCTTGGTGCGGGAGCAGGGTGCGCCAGAGCGATTCGTTCGCGAACGATCTGTACAAAAAGAATTACATGCTCTACGGAGGAACATTTTTGGGGACGAAAACAGAGCAAAAAGAAAAAATCAAAAAAACAACAACAAAAACAACAACAAAAACAGCGAAGCGGAAGCGTGTTCCCGAGGAGAACAAGAACAACAATAAAAAAAACAATAAAAAGAAAAGTAATCCGGCCCTTATTTGAGAAGAGATTCATCATTTACATCATTTAGAGACCAAGTTGCAAAAGCTCGTTTCCCCTGGCCCCCCTCCGCCTCTTTCCCTGTACGTACTTCCTATTCCTTGTAGATTTGGTGTTAACCGCACCGCGGGACACCATACTCATCGTCCGGTCCTTCATGAGGTCGCCCTTTCTCACAACCGTCCGCAAACTTCCGTTCTTCAACTCGCTACTGAGGGCCACCGGGACGCTGTCGGCGATCATCGGATTGGTTTCGGCATATTTTTCGTTCACGTGCTGGCCAAGAGGGATGGCGGCCTTCTCGTCCTTTAATTTCTCGAGCTCTAGCCGGACGGCCTCCTTTTCTCGCTCCTCCTTGAGAACTTTCTTCCTGATCGATTTTGACTCGTTCACGGCGTGCAGGAACTGCTTATGCTCTTTGAGCTTCGCCTGGGTTGCCAGTGTCTTTTTTGTTCGTGACTGCTTATTTCGTTGCGCCTTTGTGAGCTTCTGCGCCGGCGCCAAGTGAAGCGAGCCAAACGAATTGGGTGGGTTAGCTTAGTTATGAACGTGGGTGGCTATAGCCATTTCTCGAGATCCATCGCTCGCTCGCTCACCTCCTTCTTCTTAATAACGCGCTTGGGCGATTTTTTATTGCCCTCGCCGTCTTTCATGGCGTTGTCGTCGTCGTCGTAACTTTCGCTTCCACTGCTGTCGCTGTCGCTATCGCTGTCGTCGCTATCGCTGTCCGGAACAATTTCACCTGTCGTGGACACGGTTTTTCTCATGTACTCGATCATCGAGGAGTTGATAGGCTTGTTAAACTCGTCGATTGCATCCTTTCTCCGGAGCTCGAGAGAGAGGGCCTCTCCGAGCACGTCCTGGTGGGCGGCGTGGTCGGGGTTGTACGACTGGCCGGATTTCGCAACTTCGAGGAGGATAGAATCGACCTTCTTCTTGGGCTTCTTCTTCGCCTTGTCCTTCTGCTTCTGGATTAGGGCTGGTAAGGCTGTTTCGTTAGCTTTCTGAGGAGCTATTTTTGCCTCATTCGAGTCGTCCCAAAGATCGAATTGCGGAATTCCTTTCGTATTGTGGCGGAGGGATGGAGGTCGTTTGGTGGCTTGGGATTTCTTGGCGCCCTTAGAGGCAATGGATATGATCGTTTCTGGATTCGACGAGTGGGACTTGAGCATCTTATCAACCTTGCGCTGATCAAGCTCGGACAGCTCCTTCTTATTGAATTTAGGCTTGACAGAAGAAGCAGTATTGGAAGAAGTAGTAGGTGAGGAACCATTCCTGGTGGAACTGGTGGTCTTTCGCTTTTTATTTGAAGGGGTTGTGTCAATTGTAAAGAGAGAATCGTCGGGAACATCCTTTATCTTCGTTTCAAACTGAGCAGAAAGTTGTGCAGCCTCGAGCTCAGCATTCGCAACATTTGCTCTTTTCCGAACTCGGGCTTTTGATGTTTTGCCCATTTTATTGAAGCTGGGGGAGAGAGATAAGGGGGGAGGGAGGGGGGGAAACGAATTTGGGAGCTGTAGATTATATTGGACGATTCGAAACTTGTGGTGAAGTGGTGAAGTGAACAAAAAAAGATTCTATTTTATCACGTGGTTATCACCCAAAAACCAATAAACACATGGTTGCTAATCAGCATCACGAGTGGCTAAAGAAGCGTGATTGGCCCTCTGTACTAGGAGCCATAACTCACCTTGATAGGGATATAGATTTGCTCATGAGAAAGTACAATGAGAGAGATGAGCATGGACGACTGCCACATCATTGGATGGCAGCGAAAGCTCAGACACACACACATGCTCTTGCCCATGTGAGCATGCAGTCGATTTGCTACAATCTACAGGCCCTCACCACACGAGACAATAAAGGCGAAACTCCCATCGACATTGCCCGTAGGAGTGGAGCCTGTGCTGAGATCATCGGCTTGCTCTCCATCACTCCCGAGGAAGCTGATTCGTTGGAATGGAAGGAGATGCTCCGCTTGTACGCACCAGTGGCTTATTGGAATAATGAGATGCAAGGGTGGATCAGATCACGATCGTGGGCAGACTGTCACAAGTTCATCAACGAGCACGATGACGAGTTGGTGCGTGAAGTGCTCAAATACAGGAATTCTGAACTTCTTCGACAGATTGCTTGCTTTGCCCAGCAATACACCGAGTCCCTCGTGTTTCTTGCTCTTCGAATAATTCATCGGCACCCACCTTCTCTCAGCGTTATTCTCGCTGATTGGCCTGCTGGCGCAAGTCTTCTTGGATTTTCTGAAGGCTACAATGCGTGCAAAGAAATCATCAAGGTCCTCCGCCTCACCCCCACCCACATCTCCTCCACCCCCTTCCCCACCCTCCTCCGACAACACCTCCCCAAACAGTTCGTCGACTCGTCAATCTTTGGCACCTACAACACAGCTTGCACGTTTATCAAGCACATGAAGTACGACAAGGCCGAGCTGGTGGAGTTGGAGGACGTGCTGAAGAAACCGGCTCGCCAGTGCGACGTCTGCAAAACCAACACTACGAAAGCGTGCGCACGGTGCAAAACCAGCTACTTCTGCTCCGCCGAGTGCCAGAAGTCTGCGTGGAAGAAGCACAAGAAGACGTGCAAAGCCCCAACCTCCCCTCCAGCCACCGAGGCAGACCTCCGTACCCTCGTCAAGGGGATGCTCCTCCTCAACCGGTGCATCCAAGAGCCTGGAGCTGGGGACGGACCCACAAGTGTGGTATTAGATTTCTTGAAAATTTACTCGCCGTAAAGCTTGTAACAAAATCTGTCACCTTCCGAACAACAAATTACAATATTTATATTTATATTATCAAATTTATTCTAGAACAAGCTGACCTTGGTGGGATTCAACGTGCTCTTCATCCACCACGCCTCTGCCAAGAAGAATTCGTGTTGACTCAAACTTCCGTCGCCATCACTGTCCGCCTTCTCAAACATGTTCATGAGTTGGCTCTCCGCCTCGTCGACTTTCATGTAGTGGCCTTGCTTCTGGCTCTCCAGCTCGGCGACCTTCTCCTGGCTTTCCGCGTCCTGAATCGCCGCCTCGAACTGCTTGTCGATGGCTTCCTTCGCAATTGCGCTCCTGTCCTTGCAGGCAGCCACGCACTCGCCCCTGTCAATGTCTCCGTCTCCATTAATGTCGTATCTGTTGAAGGTCTCCATGATCTCCTCCTTCTGCTCCGGAGCCAAGTCCTCTATCGCCTCCATTCTCCTATCGTCGAAAATGACGTCGTAGGTCACCCCCTGCCGGCACAAGCTCGTGTCGATGATGTTGATTCCCCCGTGCTTCGCGCTGCGCCGAGCGAAGAAGGCGCCAAAAAGAATTGAGTGGAATAATGTTAGTTCAGTAAAAATGGATTCATCGCGAGTAGGCTCTTCTTCATCAAGGCTTGAGAGCGAAGCGAGCCAGCAAGACATACACTAGTTGCGTTTTCTAGCTCGCTTGCTGCTCGCTGGCTCGCATTCCCGTCTTCATCAAGGCTCGCTCACCTGCTGGTGAAGTGCAAGGGGGCGGCCAGGGACGTCGGGACGCCGCTCGGGTTGAGCGCCACGGGCGTCATCCACAGGTCCTGCACCGTCCCGCTCAGCCCCAAGCAGTCCTTGACCTCGTGCTCCCACATCACGCAGCTCTTCCTCGGGAGCGTCCGCGGGCTCGGCACCCACAGGATGTGCTTCTTCTGCTCGAACCTCAGGTACACGTGGAACTTGCTCGCGTCGTGGGCGTCCTGGGGAAGTTCCACGGACATGTATTTTTCGAGGATGGTCTTCACCCGGGGCACGGGGGTGGCGATTGGCCGCCGGTGGGGAGGGACGTCCAGTCTGTGCATGATTGTGATTTGATTATGATTGTGTTGTTATTTGCTGTTAGGATTGAAGTGTAGATCGGGGCACAAGCATCCCATCCCACTCCACTCACCTCTCAGTTTCGTCCTGACTTGGGGCCAATATCGCCAAATACGAGGAGTCAACCTGGCAAGTCACCATGCCGAGGTACAAATCAGAGGAGGTGTTCCTGACCAGGGAGTCGAGTTTGACAAGCAGTTCCGCCTTAATGTCGGCCTGGGCATCTTCGTCGTCTTCCTCGTGCGCGTCGGGAACGATGTCGAACTCCACGCACGTCAGCCAGTCCATCCCCGCGGCCGGCTGCGCGAGTCAAAAGAATTGATTGGGTTGGGTTGGGTTAGTTTAGTTTTAGTTTTAGTTTCGTTTTAGTAGTGGATGTAGCCGTCCGTCAGTAGCCATTTCGCGCTTGCTCACCTTCAGCTCAAAGATTCGGATAAGTGAACTTCCCGCCCCGGGATTTTGCAGCAGGCAGCTGCCCAGATCCTCCTGGAACGAGGATATGAACCTCCCCCGCTCGGCAGATCCCGGGAGCATGTTGTTGATGTCTATTTCTAATCGAATTTGGGGGCGCTTGGGACCCAAGTGCTTGTTGTGTTTGCGTTGAGGGGAGTCGGGCTCGTCCTCCTCGACGTAGAACGAGGCACGTGCGTTCATTCGCTGGCCCATGCGCTGCCGCATTAGAGAGCCTCGCCGGGAGGCGATTGAGATGACGTACTTTAGGGTTTGCACCCACATTTGCTTTTCGCGTTCGGAGGTTGCGGTAACTTCGAAGAGGTCCTGGAGTGTGGTTGTGTGAGTGGAGATAAGGGGGGGTTGGCGGGACATCGTAAATTATTTCATGAACTCACCTTCCTCTCCGGCACTTTGACCTGAAACGCGAACTGCTGGTCCTTCTTGCTTTTCGTCTTGTCACTATCCTCAACCACCTCCGCACCGTCAAGAGGAAGCACGCCTTTCGGCTCTTTGTCATCGGGATTCTTGAAGTACTGCGCCGAGCGAAGCGAGATTGTACGCATTTTTAACGAAGGTTGAGAGCAGTGAGCGAGCAAATATAGTTGAGTGGGTTAGTTCAGTAGTAGATGTGTAGCCATGAATAGTAATTTCGCACGGAGTTTGGTACTTTTCTGTGACGAGGCGAGCGGAGACGGGAATGAAACTCACCCTTAATAAGTAATTGTCGTCGGAGGAGATTCGATGCTCAAGAACGAAGAAGCGCTTTTGCCAATTGCGGCGGTTGCCAAAAATTCCGCCGGCCCCCGATGACCCACCCTTCTTGTTCAAGAAACCGCAGCACTTGCGGCGCTTTTGGTTCCAGACGACAAGCTGGTTCACGTCAATTTCGGGCAGGTAGGAGTCGTCATCTAGTTTCATGGTTGTTGGAGGTGCACCGCCTGGGACGCCAGCACGTTTTGGACTTGCTACCATGGATGATGGTGTTGGGAGGTAGTTGGGGGTTGTGGAAAATAATTTATGATGAGTTTAAGATTACGCTTGGGATGAGTTGGTTGTTAATAATAATTTATAACAACTTGTGCTGCTTGTAATGCAGTGCGAGAGTTTTGGGTCGAGAGTTAATGGATCAATAACCACAATAACTACCAAGAATTTTCAAGCGAAGAAAAAAAAGAAAAATTATGGAAAGTCAATTGATATGCAACAAAACCGGACCCAAAATCCATACGTCCAAGCGGCTCAATCAATCTCCAATTCCTTTTCTCCGCATTTTATCACCTTTTTAAACTCCAAAAAACACATTTAAAACAAGCTACAACAATCGTTTCGCTGGAGTTCTCTATTCCAATCCAAGATTCAGTATGACCTTCCTTTCACTCGAATGTCCCATCACGTTAGAAAAAATGGTAGATCCTGTTATCTGCACTGGTGACGGAGTAACTTATGAACGAGCGGCCATTGAGGAGTGGTTGAAAACGAATAAAACTTCACCTTCGACCAATGTGCTTATCAACTCCAACGCCATGCTGATCCCCAACCACGCGTTGCGGAACGCCATCTCCGAGCTGCCGGCTGATTCTAAAGCATCATCCCCAGCCCAGTTAAACAGGGTGGTCTCGTCCACTCCTACTGCTGCAGCGGTTCCAGTGGTGAGCATTGGGGTTGATGGCCTTCTCGCGTTGAATCCATCTGATTCGCAAAATAAAGTATCCTCCTCCTCATCATCCTCCTCCTCCCCCCCCTTACCCCTCTTCCCTCCGGCTGCAAACCCAAAAAACAATGGTAACAACGGCAACACCTCCAACTCCCTCAGAACCTTTGATAACATTATAATTGGAGGTTCTGCACCTCCCCTCCCTGGAGGCTACCTTGAGAGGTGAGCTGAAACGAGCGTTCAAACGAGAATACGAGCGCCAAGCCACCACTATTAATAAACTAACCCTGGCGCAGCATCAACCCCTACCCCACAACGCTAGGCGACGCGAACATGGACTCGGGGCTAGAGATGCCAGCCAAGATCCTGGCAATGTCCGAGGCTGGGCAGTTCCCAGGGTTGCTGGTAACTGCGGGAATGGAGAATTGCGGGCGGGTTTGGATTCACCGGCCTCCCGAGGTTAAGGTTGAGAAGGCGAAGAAGAATTTGTTTGGGCTTAGCAACAATTACTTCACCTCGACTGATGTTGCCGAGCCAGAAGTGAAGCAGGGAAAATGGGAGCAAATAACCACGCTCACAGGCTCGAAAGACTGGATCAATGCCATCGACATGTCTCCCTCTGGCGAGTTCGTACTCGCAGGATCAAGAGCCGGGTCCGTTCACATGTGGAAATCCCCCTCCATGGGGCCGTTTGCCGGCGACTGGGAACAAGTTATCAACATGAAGAAAGCTCACGAGGGCGACGAGTTCAACGCGGGGAAAATCACCTGCTGCATGATGGAGCAGCAGGTGAGTGAGCGGAGCGGGGGGGGGGGGGTTAAGACGAGAATACGAGCCAGCGACTCGAATACATTCGAGCCACTACTAACCCCTTTCGCACCTTCTTTTCTCGGCGCAGGGTAGGATCTTCATCACAGGTGGTAGTGACTGGGACGTGAAGATCTGGGACACGGAGTCTTGCATCGCCGAGCCCGACAGCTACCGCGGTGTGGTCTTCGGGGACACTCCCTCTGGGTCCTCCTCCTCCTCCTCCACCACAACCTTCAAGCACTCCGCCCAGATCAACGACATCACCTTCTCGCCCAGTAACAACATCTTCGCATCCGCGTCCGACGACGGGCGAATTTTAGCCTGGGACGCGCGAGTCAGGGAGAAGAACGTCGGCCCAATTGCGGAGCTGGTGGTGAGCGATGCGCCGGCGAGGAAGTGCGTGTTCGAGTATGGGAGCGGGAACTGGCTGGCGAGTGCTAGTGACGATGGGAGGGTTTGCATTTACGACGTCCGGAAGTGGGAGCTTGCGCGGGTTTTGTACGACAGGTGAGATTGTGAGCGAAGCGAGCGGCGAGCGAAGCGAGCGGCGAGCGAAGCGAGCGGCGAGCGAAGCGAGCCAGCAACACCATATTGCTCGATCATCACAGGTTTCCCACGCGGGCTCAGAAACCTAAAAATCCTCCGCAGCCTTGCCCCCCAGCTGCAAGCCTGCTCCCCGAGCCCCCCCCCGTGACTACACTGGGTGACTACTGGTCGCTTCGCTCGGAAAATATACAAACTAACCAAATCCAAATCTTCGCAAAACAATCAATTCATTCACAGAACAAAATCCACAGGCAGAAAGAACAGCTTAGGGGCGGGGCTGTGGGAGGGGAGCAACACTGTTAAGGACAAATTTCGCGATATGGTTTGCTCCTCAGAAGGTTGGCTGAGTTCAGTTACTGAGAAGGGGGTGTTGTTCACATGGGATCCCATGAAGGACTGGGAGCTTGTGAAAAGCCCAACACACGTGACCAACGTCAGTTGCTTGACGGTGATAAGGTTTTAGAACTGGCTAACTGAGTAGAAAAGATGTTTATAATATGTATGTGATTGACTTCTCCTCTCACACCGTCTTCCTGTCAACTATGGTTCGCACAATGCAACCCTGACCAGCCTTGGCGGCCACCTTGCTGTGCCACTTCAGCATTAACCCACTCAATTCACTATCACCGTCACCCAAAGACTTGTAAATGTACTTCATAAGAGTGTCACACTCGGCCATGGAAAGCTTCTCAATTGCAGAATCTATCTCACCATCTGAAATTCTCTGGATCACGCTGTATACTATTTTCGCGTTCATGTCCTTCACATCGAAATCCTTGCTTCCAGCAGGGGGGGATTCCAGGCATTTCGATAGGGCACCAGCTCCACCCCCCAACGAAGCAACCCCTTGTTCTCTTTGCATCACAATTTCTGTTTCACTCATGACTTGTACGATATTTTATATTTTTCAATTAAAGGTCTACTGTCTGTGGTGGGTGGTGTGTTTAGATCTTTGGCTAAGTTAAAATTGGCTATGTGTGTGTGTTTTTTAATAATAATGAAAAACTTTTCTTGAGATTCGCCCTTTGAGTCACAAAATATTCGCCCCATGATCGCTTGTCGTGCTTCCCGGTCTTTCAAAGCAGCAGCTACATACAGGCAATTTAGCAGTTCGGTGCTAGAGGACTTCCCAGGTACGACTCGAACTCTGAATATGTCCCCTCCCCTAACCCCCCCCCCTAACACACATCGCCACAGGTGCTCCTTCCACCTCCTTCTACACCCCCGCGGTTAAGCCAACCTCCACAACCACAACCTCCAGTGGACTCAAAATCACAACCTCCCCCAATGCAACATCTTCTTCTGTGACTTTGACATTTCCTGCAGGGTCTGCTTCGGAAACGGCGTCACAGACAGGAGCAGCTCATGCGTCAAAGTTTCTCAACTTTGCCTCAACTGCCTGCGGAACTTCAACTGTTGCGCATGTTCACGCGCTTGAGAATGCTGGGTGCACAACCTTCCATTCTCATGGCCGAACTAGCAGCATGGTGGGTTTCACCGGCTCCCCCGAGGCTGCCCACGATGGCAGTGTGTTGGGGATATTAGTGAAGGAGAGTGCCTACGCCAAGTGGGACGTCCGTGATGCTATCAAGTATGCCAAGGTGAGTTGCATTGCAGTCCCATTATGAACATTTCGCATTGCAAGTTGCCAACACAAAGCCCTCACTCGCGCACCACCCCCAACCCCAGATTGAATCCGCCGAGAATGATACCGACACCTACGGCTACCTTTCCTCGGCCATCTTCGCCGCCGGATATGGAGCCCACACCCCCATGGGAAAACCCTCTGACTACTCTTCCGAGTCGGGGTGCAACTTTGACGGAATTAAGGAGTGGCGCTCCAACGCCTACACAACAAACGGCGCTCACCTCTGTGCGACCGGAATCGCCGACCACAGCGCGTTTGTGAAGTCCGTGGAGGCTGCGTTTGCTGGGGCCAACACCAAGGCAATCGACACCGGAGCCGTTGGTGGCTACACTGGGGGAGAGTCGAGGTTCCAGGGCGGGAGCGACGGGGCCCACGTGGCCATGGCGTTCGACGGAAGCGGCGTTAGCGCCGGAGAGAGGATGGTGATCAAGAGTTTTTTGGAGGGACAGTTTGGCAAGGAGTTCAGTGCCGAAGGATTCGAAAGGTGAGGGAGCGGATTGGAGCGGAGCGGATTGGAGCGGAGCGGAGGCGAGGCGAGGCGAGGGGGGGGGGGTTAATGAAGACGAGAAAACATTGACGAGCCACTACAAAACTAAACTAAAGTAAACTAAACTAACATTATTCTCAATTCTTTGGCTCGGCGCAGCGATGGGCTCGTCGGCTTGGTTGGGTTCAGTAAGGGGGAGGAGGGAGGTGCGTTGGTCGATGCCATGTCGAAGGCATTCGAAGCGTTGGGGAAGGGTGGTAGTGATGGGGCAATAGAATCAGCTATCAAGAGCGCCAAGGCCGATCTCGCTTTTGACTATGGAGGATCAAGTAGGGGAGAGGCCAAGGCGTTGAGTTTGGGCTTGGGAGGGGGCATTGAGAGTTCGGCCGGTAGTTTCAAAACTGCGGGGGGTTTGGTGCTTAAAAGTGGGGTGAGTGTGGCTAGCATTGGCGATATCGGAAGTGTGCCATTCTGGGGAACTTTGAAGACGAGATTTTAAACATATTGAATGGTGGTTTTTTAAAGTCTTTCTAAATTTCACATTTTATAACTATTTTCAGCACCCACCACCGACAAAATTAAATTCGTCCAACACACCCTCCAGCGATAGCGAGGGTTGTTTGAGGATGTTGCGCAGTTGGAGCAGAAGGCCATCAGCGTCTGAATTCGAAAAATCTCCGGCGACCAACATTTTTGTGATTTCATCGCCTGGACCTGATGGACGTCGAATTGCCTGAATTGTAAGTCCAAGTGCCAAGGTATATTTAAGTATGTCGCCATCAAACTCGTACGCATTCCGCTTTTCCTCTGTGCTGAACATGTTTCGTACTTCCATAGCGAGATCATGTGCATCGCCGACTGGACTCCCCCAATTCCAACCTGGTAAACCCCACCCCACTTCAGGGGGGGTGTACGGGGGCGAGTTCGGCTCACGGTACTCGTCGAGTGGAGATCGCTCGCCATCCGAACCGAAGTACCATCCCCGACCGAGCTTCTCGGCGTCCTCAAATAGGAGCTTGAGAATCGGACGCGCACCAACCTCGGGGGGGTTCGAGGCCCCCATTCCAGTCGTCATGTCGGTCAAAATCCAACCGGGAGAGACGCTGTTAATCAGAATGTCCGGACATGCACGTTGATGTGCTGCGGTGTATGTGTTGAGTAAGGCTTTCGAAAAACCGTACGCGGTGTTGTCGTAGTCTTGTTGGTTGACGATCTTATTTAGGTGTTTTGTTAGGTCGGCAGTTGTGGTAAACCGGCTCGTGAAGAGGTGTCGTGATTGTGGCTGTAAGGAAGCTACGAAATTCGAGGCAGAGCCGGAGGCCACGTTCACTATGCGCATCGGCGGCTTTTTTGGCTTGGAAGTGAAAACTTTGTTCACTCTAACTGCGCCTAGGAAATTCGTATTGGTCGTCTCCTTGATAGTTCGCCCAAACCCAATCCCCGCGTTGTTAACAATCGCATACAGGGGTTCTTCAAGACCTGCAGCAGCAGCGTTTACAGAGTCGTCGCTGCTCACGTCGATGTTTATGGAAGACAGCCTATTTGCTGCACCGGGAACTTCCGCGAGAATCGACGCTACTGCACAATCCCCTCGTGATTGGTCGCGGGATCCCAGATGGACAAATGTGTCATTTTGTTGCAATAGAATTTGCTTGCACAGGGCGAGCCCAATACCCTTATTCCCCCCTGTCACCAAGATATGTCGCAGGGTAAGGACTTTGGGCATACAAAGAAGTACGAGGGAGAATCGTAAGTGCATTGGCGAACAATGAAACATTATTTTTTTCCCTTCACAAATGTTGCATGATAGCCCATTAAGGATTCACAAAAATATCGATCTAACCTTATGGGTAAGCGCCGACGCGTTCTCCCGTCAGACAGCTCAGACAGCTCAGACAGCTCCGACATTGACTATCCAGAGGAACAATCTAAAAAGAGGGAGTTCACGATGGACACGATGCGTCAACTGTCAATCAAGAAGCTCAAGAAGTACATGGTAGAGGATGGGGTTAGTTATGATCCGAAACAAGTGATTGAGAAGGAAGATCTTATTTACTACTACTCACGCTCTGGGAAGGTGAAGATGCTAGCTGATCCTAATGTGAAACCTGAGGTGCCCCAAACCAAGGTCAAGAAGGAGCCTGCCAGCACTAGATTTTTGGCGGGCGGGAAGCCGAAAAAGCAAAAGACGCAATCGCAAAAGACGCAATCGCAAAAGACGCAAAAGACGCAACCCTCATCTGAACCCTCCGACTCGGACAGCGATTGTGTTGAGGTGGTGAAACCAATTAAGAAGGTAGTCGTGGTCCTCTCGCTTTCCAGCGATGAGTCCTCCTCCTCATCGGACGACCAACAACCACCTGTCCAGGATGTCACCTCGCTTTCAGGTGACGATTCCTCCTCCTCAACCTCCTCCTCGACCTCCTCCTCCTCCTCCTCAACCAATAAAAAAAATGCGTTGAAGCGTAAAATGGACGCCAAGGCCAAGGCCAGGGCACGAAGTTCACGTCCAGGAGCACCTAAAAGCTCGCTCTGGGAAGATGACGAGGCGAGCGAAGGTGGATACTCCTCCTCCTCGAGTGAAGAATCCGATGGGGGCATGCGGAACCCAGAGCACCAGCCGCCTCGATCCAAAAAGAAGAAGAAGTCGTCGTTGTCGTTGGCAAACTTTGTAAGTGGCCGACAGGAAAAAGAAGATGACGACGAATCTTACGACGACGACGACGACTTCATCGACGACGGTTCCGATATCGGTGATGCAAACGACTACAGCCAAATTTACCAGTCGGAATCGGATTCGGACGACGACGTACTTTCCTACTTCCAGAATAACAAAAATCGCTCCCAGCGAGAGAACTTTGATATTTGGTTAGACGACATTTGCCAGCAGGCCCAGCATCACCTCACCAACACCAACACCAACACCAAAACCCAATACAAATCCACCAAACTGCAGAAGAATGCTGGCGATAGCATCGAGAAGAAAATCAACACAGTTCGCGAATCCAGCCTTGCTGGGGGGTGGAAACCGGAGTACAAAGACCCCCTTTCCTCTCGCTGTGTGTTCACTGCGTCCCAGGGATCCACGAAATCGACCGCAACCACGGTTTGCGAGGCTTGCGGAAAGAGCGGTCACGGGGATAACTGTTTCGCGGTGGTGCTGTCCGGTCCGACTGTCGTTGCGAAAAAGTCTTGGGAGTCGGATCCGCGCACCCGTTGTTGCGATTGGACCAAGGTGATAGTTCAGGTTCCGGCGGGCAGCGAATGTAACAGCGAGAGTGACAGCGATAGTGAGAACGAAAACGAGAGCGAGAACGGGAGCGAGAGAAAGTTTGAGGTGGAGGTCAAACCCACGGAGAAGTTCAATGTTGGGGGAACATGCACACCGAAATCGAAGCGTTACCACGAGCTGCTGCACTACAAATTTCGGTTATTCGACAGTTGCTTGGCAAAGCTGCGAGGTGACAAAGATACAGTAGCGAGGCTGGCCGGGAAGAAGGAGAACGGTGGTACGATGGACGGCTTTTTAAAAGGTTACGGTGGGGAGGGTGGAGGGGGGGAAAGCAAAACCCAAACTGTGGAGCAAATCTTGAAGGAGAAGTTCGTAGATGCAGAATATGCAAGGTATTGTAAACTTATTGACACGGAGAGAGTGGATGGGAATAAGTTTATACTTTGATAGATTATTTTCGGAGCCTAAAAAAGTTTTTAAGTTTTTTGTATCTTTTTTGGCCTTCCGATCTGGCCACACAACTTGAGATAATTGCCTCTTCCGCAACCCAAAGAGGATACCAGTATCATGTTTCGTCGCGCCATCAGAACCTTCGCAAATGTGTCTCACAAGGCTCCAGTTTCCGGACTTTTAGTAAAGCCTCCTCCAACAGCTGGCCGTTTGGTTCAAGCTGGTGATGAGATCTGCGTCATGGAGTCAATGAAAATGGAAATTGCCGTAAACGCAAGTACGTCCGGAAAAATCATGAGTGTGAATTCGTCGCTCGTAACTGGGGACATGATCAGTGAGGGTGATGTGCTGTTTAAGATCAACGATTCTGTCAAAGTAGCAACAGCACCACCACCACCACTACCACTACCACAAGCACAAGCACAACAAAAAGATTCCCCAATCTCCTCAAAACAACACCCCATCCGACCCTCCCTTGCCGCCCTCCAACAGCGCGTTGCACTGCTGAAGGACGCCGCCCGTCCCAAGCAAGTTGAACGTCGCCGGCAGCGCAATCAACTCACGGCAAGGGAGTGTGTTGATCTTCTCTGCGACTCTTCAACGTTCAGAGAATTTGGCGCACTCGCCGTTCCAGCCCAGCGCCGACAAAAGAAACTCCCTGACTTACAGAAAGATGCTCCGGCCGACGGTGTCGTCACTGGTGTGGGGCAAATCAACTCAGTCGAAACTGTTATTGTTGCGGTGGACGCAACGGTTATGGCTGGTACCCAAGGATTCTTCCACCACCAGAAAATTGACCGTTGCGTCGAAATTGCTCGTCGTCGTCGTCTTCCAATTGTCATTCTGCCTGAAGGAGGCGGTGGTCGCCCAAATGATTACGATGTGGAGGGTCTAATGTCGGCGGGGCTACACATAAACACCTGGTTTTCCTACGCAAAACTTGCGGGCTCTGTGCCTCGAGTTGCGTTCGTCAGCGGGTTATGCTTCGCCGGCAGCGCCGCAATCGCAGGATGCAGCGATGTTGTGATAGCTACCGCGAGCGCCAGTATTGGAATGGGAGGTCCGGCCATGATCGAGGGTGGGGGGTTGGGCATTTTGTCGCCCGACCAGGTTGGCCCCACAGCGGATCTGGCGCGGGCGGGAGCAATAGATATAGTTGTTGTGGACGACACTGAGGGATGCCTGGTGGCGAAAAAGTACTTATCGTACTTCACCAATCATCAATTAGAAACTGCGAGAAGCGCCGGATATCAGCCGAGCCTTCGTAACGTCATTCCGGAAAATCGCAAAAGGGCGTACGAAATACGGGAAATTATAGAGACTTTGTTTGATGCGGACAGCATTCTGGAGCTCCGCCAGCCGTTTGGTGGAGGTGAGCGAGCGAGAGCGAGCGAGCCTTGTGACAGAAAGTGTGAAAAACTGTATTGTATTGTATTGTATTGTATTAAGAAGAGAGAACGCGAAGAGACTTACCCGCTCCTAACCCGCTCCTAACCCGCTCCTAACCCGCTCTTGCTCTCGTGCTTCGTCGAAAATGCGTCTCGCTTCGCTCGGCGCAGCGGTGACGACATCGCTGGCTAGGATCGGTGGAAGGTCCGTTGGTGTTTTGGCCTCTGATTCTGCTCAGAATGGCGGGGCGGTGGACGCTGATGCTGCAGACAAGGCATCTCGGTTCTTACGGCTGTGCAATTCATTCGGGTTGCCGATTATTTCCCTCGTTGATACGCCCGGGTTCATGGTCGGAGTAGACGCCGAAAAGAAGGGTATGATGAGGAAAGCGTCCAGACTGTTTATGGCAGGAGCAAGTTTGGAAGTTCCGGTTTTCGCCGTAATCCTGCGAAAAGCTGTTGTTCTCGGGGCAATGGCGCTGTGCGGCGGGTCAACGAGGGTCCCTATGGAGTGTTTGGCTTGGCCTGATGCGGAGATCGGCGCCATGGGTGTGGAGGGGGCAATTAAATTGGGGTTCAAGAAAGAATTGGAGGACGCGGAAGAGAGAGGGGGGAGCGAGGCAAGAAAAAAAATGTTTGAAAATATGTTCATAGCTGCTTACGAAAGAAATATGGTCACCAATGCAGCTAGTCAGCTGGAGGTTGACGATGTAATCGACCCGGCGCAAACGAGGGAACGGCTTTTGTTGAATTTGAAAGGTGTTCCGGTGGAGAACTGGAGAGAGGGGCGGATCCGGAGAGGGCAAGAGGTTCTTGACTCGTGGTAAAAAGGGTTTTTTTTAGGATTTTAGAAGTGATTTTACAGGACGTTCATGCTAGTGACTTCCACAGACTGGACCTCATCCTCTAGAGCCTCAATCATCTCAACAACCTCGTCACTGCTACTCTGGCTTCCCATGACGAAGCTCATGACAAGTTTCTTTATGCCATAAGC
>Ga0302116_1000707_pt1 | contig 20209 bp, 7 predicted proteins | sample AG5_SCM_MG_FD_203124 | JGI IMG/M metagenome (GOLD analysis project Ga0302116, IMG submission 203124) | Marine microbial communities from Western Arctic Ocean, Canada - AG5_SCM | ecosystem: Environmental > Aquatic > Marine > Oceanic | place: Canada: Western Arctic Ocean | collected 2017-10-01 | reverse complement strand
GTAGTTCCAACAGTTGACGCAGTACCTATCCAAGCAAGTTGTGCACCTCCTCGTCGCATACTCTGCCATGCACTCCACGCAGTAGCTCCGGTACTCCAGTTCTCGCTTTAGAATTTCGTAATTCTGTAGCATCCACAACCTCTCCTTTTGCCCCCTGACAAAAGCCTGGATTCTAATGCAGCTCTTTTCCCTTTGCTCCTCGTTTCTAACTTTGCTTAGCTGCATCCTCGCTATCTGCGCGAAATTGAACTTTTCCCGCGCCTTCTTGGTTCGATATGCGTTCTGAACACGCAGCACGTACAGGAGCATCTCCTGCTCCTTGTGCAGCGCGTCTAGGCTCCTCTCCAGCTCTTCGTCTTCCTCCTTCTGCACCTGCTCTTCCGCGTAAAGCTTCTTCCTCTTCTTGAACCTTTTCTTGGCCCTGTTCTTCCTCCATCCGCACTGCGCCGAGCGAAGAAGGTGCGAATTAAATTGGGTGGGTTAGTTCAAAAGTGATTGTAGCCATTTTATGTCTGTAGCCATTTCGCGCACTTCATTGCGAGTATTATCGTCTTCATCAAGGCTCCCTCGCTTCGCTCGCTCACCTGCAGCCTCACAACGCTCTTGAACAGCAGCAGCGCCTCATTCTGCTCTCTCTTTACCTTCAGCTCTTCGATCCTACCCGCCATGTTTACCCTGTTCATGTTGCCTCTGTACAGCGCTTGCAGCCTGGTGGCCGAATTCGACTGCTCTTGACGCTCCAACCTCTCCTTCTCCTTCTTCTCACCAATCTCCTTCTTGGCGAGTTTCCCCCTGATCAAGCTCTGAACCTTTACCGCCCCAGCCTCCTCCTGCTTCTTCTCCCTCTTTTTCTGAACGTCAATCTTCGCGTTGCGGATTCTCACTCTCCCCTGGAGCTTCGTCGCCATCCCCCTTTGCTCCATCTCATCAGCCATCATGTCGAGTTGTTTCTGGTGGTTTAGTTCTTGCTTCAGCAGCTCCATTTTTGCCTTTCTTCCGGTCATTTCTGCCTTGGCCGTGCGTTGGCGATTCTTGTTCTGGATAATCAGGGCTGCGTAGTTCATCTGCTCCTGCTCGTACTCCGCGCTGTTGGCATTTCGCAGCTTTTTCACCCGCATCCTGCTCACGAAGAGTCGCACGTTTTGCTGAATGATCAGTGCGTTTTCTCCGTGCAACTTCTCCTGCTGCAGCATGTATTCTCGCTGCAGGACAAAGTACCTCCCGAGCGACTTGTCCTTGAGCCACTTGTTCTTCTTTTCCCGAATTGCTCGAGTCGCACGCCGCGCCTTCATCCCCCTAAAACTGTTTTGCACCTTGAGCGCCGAGCCCCCCATTTCCTGTTCAAACTTGTCCATTTTCTTCCTTTGGTACACCTTCGAGGCTGCGCCAGTTGAGAGAGTTGTTAGTTAGTGTGAGGTGTGGAGTGGTGTGGTAAAAATTTAGTGGTGTGGTGTAATCTCACCTTGTCGCTGCCTCAGCCTCGACTGAATCACTGTGGTCGCCCTCCGCTTCTCTACCTCCTCCAAGATGCTCGCCATCCTCATGTCCCTCTTCACTCCCAACTCTATTCTCGTATTCCTGCCTCTCAGCATCCTCTGCAGCAGCATGGCGCTCTCTTTCTCCTTGGTCCGTTTGGTTTCTCGCCGCAGCAAAATGCGCTTCTGGGAAGATCTTGCCCGGAACGCCGTTTGAATCATGAGAGTGCTCCTCGCCTCTTTGCTAAACTGGGCAGCCACCCACAACCGCTTCCTCGTAATCCTCTTTTTGCAGATGTGCATCCTCGTTACCGACTCGATCTTGGTAGCTGCCCTTATCCTGACCTCGTTCTTGGCAATGTTGCAAACCTTGATTGTTTTGGACAGCTTTTGGATGCATCTGGCAGCCGCGTGCCGTTCCCTCGTGTCTTCCACATTCAAAAAGGCCAAAAAGCGACGGATAGTCGTTTGGATTGTTCTCGCCGCCCTGTACTGTGCGAATAAATTGTTGTCGTCGTAGATGAGGCAGCGGTTGTAGTAACCCCTGAACAGCTGCGCGCCGCAATTTTAATGAAGCCGAGTGGGTTAGGTTAGTAGAGTACCTAGCGTGCCTGCCGCTTGCTGTTCGCTTCGCGCTTGCTGCTCGCTCACCTTCTGGATGCGGACGCAAGAGTCAGAGCGAATTTTGTATTCCTTGAGGAGTTTGACTCGCCTCGCAGCTAAGCTTGTCAACGCGCAAGATTGAATTTTAATCGCGGCATTTTTTTCCTTTTGCTCCCGAACAATTCTCTTTGCATTGCGGAGCAAGGAAAGATTTATCCAAGCATTCTCAATGACGCGGGCAGCCCACTTAATTTTGAGGGAGTGGGCTCGAGCGGCGGCTACGATTCTACCCCCAATTCCGCGCCACCGCCTCTGGACGTTGGTGGCTGCGCGGAACTCTCTCTTCTCCTGGGTCACCGCAATTCCATTCCTCATGCGAATGCAAGCCTGTAGCTCTAAAATGGCGGCCGTTTCTTCCACTTGCTTCTCGTACAAGGCCTTGTTCTTCCATTCGTGGAAAAAATCGACAAACTTGATGTGCAGGAGTTTGACAAAAGTACGCCCAATTATTCGAGAGCTGAAGGTCTTCAAAAAATCGGTTGCGTGCAACTGATTTGTCTTGTATTTCACAAAACGTTTCATCACGTTGAAGGCGAGCCGGTAGTAGTTGAAGATAAGCGTTTTGCCAACGTTCGCCAGCTTTTCGAAGCTCCACGTTTGGGAAAGTGTCTTGGTCCTGATATTGGTCACGACGTGCTGTTGAGAAACAGATGCCACGCCGCGCTTCACGGCACGATCGTAATCGCGCATTTTTATTGACGACTGCTCGAGCTCGCGGCGCAGGTTCTCTACCAACTGAGTTGGATCATGGTTTGATTTTTGTTTTGATAATGACATTGACATTGATATTATTTTGGATTTGGATTTGGTAGGGGACGGTGAGAAGATCTTCTTCTTTCGGAAAAAATTGGAACCTATCGTGATGTCGTCCTGGGTGTGGAGGATACCCGTAGCCGTAGCCGTAGATGCGACATCGTCGTCGTCAAATTTATTTTGGCCTAGCAACTCTCCCTCCACCTGAGCCAGTTTATGAACGAGCCGGAGCGAGAGCAAACCATCCGTGAGGCTGGAGGTCGTTATGACGTTATCGTCGTTCGTGGATGGAACTGGAAGGGAACCAAAACGGGCGGTGTTCTTGACGGCAACGTTCAGCATCGACTCAATGTCGTGCTTGGAAAAATCAAAGTGGTGCACACTCAACAAATTTCGCGCTGCTGACACCAGTATCGTGTCGTCATCGTCATCGTCATCGTCATCGTCATCGTCATCGTCATCGTCAACATCAACACCGCTCTTCAGTTTTGCGAGCAGGGTGGCAGCAACTGGATCCAGAGATGAATTTGAATTTGAGGTTGAGTCCTTGAACTTGTGCATCAGCTCAAACATCTCGCTAACGTGGCGAACGTTTAATCGGATGGTGGAGGCAATCATCCGCAGCTCGGCAATGTTCTGCCGGTGCCGAATTGCCTGGGCACTGGCCAAAGATGTGTCAACGAACGGAGCAGTTGAAATGGTCTTCGCATTATTATACACTTCCTGCTTGAGTTTGTTCTCGAGGATTTCCGCGTTTTCGAGCTCTTTCTCGAGACGCTGCATCTTGCGAACCTCAGTTAGAGCCTGCTTCTTCTTCTGGTGTAAGTCGGACTTCAGTTTCTTCTTTTTCTGATGGATACGCTGGGTTGGGTGTGAGTTGGAGTTGGAGTGGGACTTTGTAAGTTTTTGTAGATCATCAATCAGAGGGGCTTGCTTGATGAGGTCAGCTTTCGTGTGGCCGTGGTCAAACGTGGGGGCTTGCTTATTGGGCCGTAGCTTCCGGAGCGCATTGACATCCAGGAAGAACACATCAGATGGTGAAGGGAGTGTTGAAGAATTTTGTTTGTTGGAGTTGGAGTTGGAGTTGGAGTTGGAGTTGGAACGAGGCATGTGGTAAATTATTTGTTCAGACGACATGATTGTGTCTTGTGATTATGTCACAAGACAGGGGGGCATGATATTTATATAGAATTGAGCTGCAAAGCCTTTAAATGTAACTGATAATTTAGCTGCGCAATAATTTACACAGTGCAAAAAAAAATTATTCAGGAAAAACTGGAAAAATTAAAAGAAAATACGCCAACAAAACGTTCAAACGTTTTAAATGGAGAGTACTGGCTTTGGCTTCCTGCTGGTTGACGTGGTATTTTTTGCGTGCATAATAACTGTTCTTTTTTCACAAGAAATTAACGAGACTTTTGATTTGTTTGGTAAACATTGTTCAAATAAAAAGCAGCAAGTGATTGATACACTTTCTAAGTGGCGGTTTGATTGTTGGAGTGGACGGGATAGGTTTTGTAAGTCAGATGATTGGTCGCGAAACAAATCGTATTAATAAAACCATGCCTTTATGAAATAATATTGCCATATAGAGTGAGGCTTATACTTTGTAGCGTTTGTTAAACATATTTGATACATATTCTCGAAACAAGGCTCAAACAGGTGGTATCAATTTCTCCGCTTTCTGTCACTTCCTCTTCTCTTTTTTCTCTTCTCCACTTTCTCACTTTAAAATTCTCACCGCTCCAACATCTTGTCTCTTGCAATTACATCCTCGCTAAACTTTAAAAGGAACACCGTTTTATTCGCTCCCCCCTCATCTACGCTGTGCGCGGTAACTTCACACGCAAATCCGCTTCCGTCCAACACTCCTTTCACGATTCCTGCGATGTACGAGGCGCAATTCAACGATCCCAAGTGGGTCGGCACTGAAACGAAATGGTTCGTTACGGGCGTAGCTTCGTGGATCATGTATTCCTGGTCTCCGTCAACCCCCTTCTCCAGCGAGTCCGCCGCCTTCCCAAACAAACCTTTCCACAACGTTTCCGCTACGAATTTCAACGCCCCAATCACCCGGACCTCTTTCATGAACTTTCGCTTGTTCCCCCCGGCGGCATCGCCACGGAACGAGTAGAGCTCCAGCACCCGCAGCCCGACGCCATACCCACTGTTCTGGAGCTCTGTCTCTAGGTCGCCTATCGAAAGAACTCGTGATTGGTGATAATTCACGAGCTCTGCATAAAGATATGCAAACGCCGACAGGGAAACCACGTCCTTTCCTTTCCCAATAGTTTTGTCAAGCGTGGAAACGCTTTTGTCATTATGCTGTAGCATAATATAACGGGCCGGTTGAAAATGGGGGGGTTTAAAAAGATAATTGATTGAGGAGACAGGGGCAAGAGGGTAGGTGGGTTTGGTATTGTGTTCTGTATTATGTGTTTGTGTGGTGATATGTAATGTCCTATAGTGCTATATCGAGCGTGATCAAATGCCAATATGCTTTTATATACAAAAGTGAGGAACAAAATTTTGAAAGGAAATTATAATAAACCAAAAATTTACTCCTTCCCAAAGTTCTCTCACCCAAAGGAAGGCTACCACAGAGGTAATATAGATTCGTGGATCTGAGGACAATGAAAACTCCAGCAGCAGCTCTTCAGGAGGCACTCGCCCAATTCTTCAATTTCGAAACAACTTCAATTGACGTTGGTCTCTATGGTGCTGAAGTCATCCTCACCAATTTACGGTTGAAGCTTGAGCAAATCAATGATGACGACGAGTATCCATTTACCGTTGCTGGATCGTTGGTCGAGCATGTTCACATCACCATCCCCTGGTCCGCCTTAACTATCTCCAAAGCTTCAGTTTCAATGAGCGACATATCACTCGTGTTGCGCCCCAAAAACGCATCGTCGGCCTCCCAGGAGGAGCTGAGGAGGAAAGCCAGGCAGCAGCTAATAAAAACCGCCGAGAATTACATGTTCTCACAGGCTGCTGCAGCCAATTCCAATTCCCATGCCGCAAACGCGGCAAAGGCGGCAAAGGCGGCAGATGTCTCGGCTGCTTCCTCTTCTTCAATGTCTTTCATGTCCAAACTCTACTCTTCAATCTCATCGTCTTTAATTTCACGAATGTTCTCTTCCCTCGATTTCTCAATGGATAACCTCAACTTTACCCTCGTCCAAGACAAAATGTCGATTGGTTTGAAGATGGAGCGTTTTTCGATGTCCAAGCTTGCAACTTCGCAGGATTCCGACCTCGTCCACGACATTGCGAAGAAAATGAAGATTGAGGGTTTCGGAATTTACGTAAAGAGTCACACACCCTCGCAGACCAATAATACTGTTACCACTGCCCTGCAGCAAAAGGTTGCGCGAGGTCTTTCGTTCACGTCCTTGTTTGCGACCGAGAACGGGATCCTCGATGAAGAGCTAGAACCCATCAATATCGATAGCAGTTACGACAACAACAACGGCAGCAACAACAGCAACAGCAACAGCAACAGCAACAGCAACAGCAACAGCTTTAATAACAATCCCCAAGCCCAGCAGGACGATCAGAGCACCCTCCTGGAGAATACACTGGCAAATCTCAAGCTCTTTCGTCCGCTCACACACCCCGGCGCACAGGACTACATCCTAAAACCGTCCACCGTCACCTTTTCGGTGTCTCTGCAGTCTTCAATGATCTTGGAAGGCGCCGACACAAATTCCTTCAAAAAATCCACCCCCAAATCCAAATCCAATTTCACCCCCAGCCCCAACCCCAACCTTACACCCTCAATGGAAGTCTCAACCTCCCCAACCTCCTCCAACACCTCCTCCACCCCGCAAGCTGTCATTCTTGCCGAATTCGACTCCCACGTCGACTTCCACCTAACTACGAAATCGTACCACACCTTGAACTCCTTCACCTCTGCCGTGACGCGAGCTCAGAGAGGCCGACCGAATATCTTGCCTCTCCACGACGACCCAAATCCGACCCACAACGAACCGGAGCATCGCAACAACCCAGCCGCGGGCAAATTTTACCACCCGCGCAGATCGATAAGGGTTTGGTGGCAGTATGCCACCTCCTGTGTTCTGTCGGAGATTAAGGAGAACAACAGCAACAGCGGTAGATCGAACTTTACCAAGATTGAGCAGCAGCGGTCCCAGTACATTCCCCTTTACGTGTCGCACAAACAGAATGAGAAAAATCCCGAAACCCACCCTCCCCTCAGTCAAAACCAGCTAACTCGCTACTATAAAATCGAGGACGACCTTTCAATCGAGCAGATTCTCCTATTCCGCGCGCACGGGCGTCAAAAAATCCAGCAAGACAGGCACAACAACAACAACATTAGCGAACATTTATCCCCTCAAAAGTCCCCATCCTCGTCCTCAGCGTTCCCAGCACCATGCCCAAGCTCAAGCCCAAGCTCAAGCCCAAGCCCAAGCTCGACCCACCCCACAACCTCGTCCTCGCATTCCTTGGCCAATTTTTTCCTTTCAAAGGCTAACAGTGCAAAGGTGAGCAAGCGAGACGAGGCGAGCTAGCCTTGTGGTACGAGCCACTACTGAACTAACACCATTTGGCGAAGCTGAAAATCAACAAAAAACTCAGCTCGGTGATGGAAAACGACCAATTCTCGGACTCAGACTCGGCAGACTCCTCCGCCGAAAGCAGCCAGTTTGATAAGCTTGCGAGCGAAATTCGGCAGCACTTGATGCTCATGGAGAACCAGCAGACTGACAGCGACTCTAATTCCGCCTTACCAGCCTCTAAGTCCATCTCCTTCTCGGTGGCGATCATTATTCCGAGCGTCACCCTCAAGCTGACCTCCGTAGGAGGATCCTCCTCCAGCGAAGGGAGAACCAACAGCGTCAGCAACATCAACATCAACAGCAACAGCAACAGCAACAGCAACAGCAACAGCCACAGCCACAGCAGCAGCAATGTAAAAGTTGACAACGACTCAAACTCGGATTCAGACAACCCAAACACATTTCAATTTGAGTTGGCGGGAGACGGAAGGAGAACGTCATCGTTGACCAAATCTTCAATCTACAGCTCCCCCACCCACAACAACTCTCGAATCCGTGGCCCAAATTTTGGTTCGATAGATGATGATGTGGGGGGCGAGGAAACCGAAAATGAGGTTTTGAGCTTTGTGCTAGACGGTATCAAGATCGACGTGGACTCCTCCGGGGACAATTGTCAGGCATGTCACTTCTCTCTCGGCTCACTAAGGGTGTGCGGCAATGGGGGTGATGCAACATTGTTGAGCATGGGTGGTAGTGTTGGCGGTGGCGGTGGCGGTGGCGGTGGCGGTGGCGAGGGCGATTTCGATTCAAGTGACGAGAGTGAAAATATTGACAACGACAATGACAATGACAATGACAACAACAGTAACAGATCCAAAAGCTCGTTCAAAAACAAGAATCTGGCCATCGACGGCGTCACGCGCATGTCGCGCATCCTCGAGTACAACAGCGAACTCGACAAAACCAGACAACAGGTCAACAGCTCGACAACTCACCTGAGCAAAATTTTCATGTGCGAAACGAACTTTCAGAAACTCATTGTCACCTGCCACGGGAAGGCCATCACAGACATAATCGCTTTTTGTACCGACACCGGGTCGTCAGCTCCAAAAAAGCTCGTGCCACTGAAGTATACAGAGTTGCGAGCGTATGTTGAGCAAAGACAAAAGTGCAAGTCTTCCGATTCAATCAAGCACATTTTGTATCACAAAACCAAGGTCTCGCTATCGTTCAATTTTGATGGCTGCGAAGTGCTTATTCCCGTATCAGGAGACAATAATGGCAATAGCAATGGCAATAGCAATGGCAATAGCAGATCCGAATCCAACGGCGCCTCTTTCTTTCGATTCAAAATCGAAAAAGCTAGTGTCCGTTCTGGAGATCTCTTCCGCTCTTCGGAGCAGGTGCGTTCTTGGTGTTCCCCCGACGTCGACGTGGGCGACTCCGCGGACGACTCCTCGGCCGCCGACTCTGATGATCAACAATCACAATCTTCATCCAATTCCCTCGAAGAATTTCAGCTCCCCGCGAATAGTTACAACAGTGATGCGTTCCTCGCATTCGGCCACGTAGACAACGACGACAGAATTGACCAGCTCATTGCCGAAGTTCCGCACCAATTCTTTCAGCACACGCACGTGTCGTGTTCCGCAATCACGTTTGACCTGCTGAGTGAAAGCAAAATTGTTCTCCCGGCTCTCAAGTTCCTTGCAAAGCCGTTGTTTTTCAACGTGCTGATCTCAGAGTGTCTGGTTGATGGCTTGGACAGGCAGCCAGCCCGGCGTTTGTCTGTCTTCTCGAGCGACCTCAAGCTCAACGTGAGCGAGAAACGCTTGCTATCTTTGGTCCGGGTGTCGCAGTTCGTCAGCGATCTAACCCCACCAGCAGCAGCTTCAACAGCCGCAGCAGAGACTTTTTCACGACACACACACACACTCCCACCGAGGATTGCCTTGCTGGCTGGCCACATAATCGTGAAGATGCGCATTGACTTCCAGAAGTTGGTTGTCTCAGTGGTTGCCGACGAGGACAACGTTTCTCAGACGCAGCGAGAGATTCTGTTAGAGGAAACGCTGAGCGACTACTTGTCCCAAATGTCCTGTTACTATGCCATCGGTTGCGCACCGATGGCCAAGGCAGTGATGTGCTCGAAGCAGCTCTTCGTCGATCGGATCTGCGGCCTCGGTTGCACTGAAGAGAAGGCGTTCGAGTACATGGACACAATAGATTTGATTATTGAAGACGAGAATGCTTACGATAGCGATGACGAGGAGGAAGATGAGCAGGAGCAAGAGCAGGAGCAGTACCAGGCGTCGGATGGATCGGTTTTGTCAAATGAAGATGAAGTGGATGATTTCAACCGAAACAATCCACTTCTTACCAATTTTCGGCGGTCAACCACCGCCACAGACGAGAGATCGTCGCACTCCCGCAGACCTTCAATCTCTCTTCTATACATGCAGCAACAACGCTTGCAGCAGGAATTTCCCACAGCCGGTGGTGGCGGGTCCAATTCCGACTCTGACGATTCCAACTCGACCAACGGCAGCTCGAACAACAACAATTCATCCACGACGAGCTCGTCGTTCGACAACGCCGTCGACGAGGGGGTTAACAGAAAACTCGCGAAAATCCTACCCGTAATCATCGCAGATTTCAACACCATTTGTGCCGCTGAGGCGCAGCGCGAGCTTCTTGTCACCGAATTCGATAACCTCACAGTGAGTTTGTTAGATTTGGTGTACGACAGACGTTTGACAATGAGCGCGAACTCTGTGAGTTCCAAGAACGGGGCAGGGGTATATTTCTTTAAATGCAAGCCAAAAAAAACGAGTCTGCACAATGTTTTCGAAGAGACAGCGATGGGAATGTTCGCCAGCAGCAAGCCGAATAACGATAACGACAATGACAATGGCGATGGCGATGTCAGCAATACTCCCACTCCAACTCCAACTTCAACTCCCACCCCCTCAAACAACAACAACAACAACAATAACAACAATAACAACAACAACAACAACAACAACAACAACAACAACAACAGCAACGTATTTTTGATCACTCACACGGAACAAGACAAGGAAAATGGATTCTCGACCGGCGGCTTTCCGCAGGCTTGCCTACTGTCGGACGAGGTCTCCTCCCTCGCCTCAAACAACCGCCAGCGCGAAATAACAAACCACCTGAACATTGACGTGTTCGACCTTGTTTGCTGCCCTCGTGCGCTCTCCGATACTTGGATTGTCATGAATTCGTTGATTTCGGCTTTCACGGCAGAAAATGGAAAACAAAATGGAAACTCATCATCACCACCACAGCAACCAGAACCCACAGCTGTTGTGGATTTCGTTCCTCACTCACTCAACGTGAAGATTAAAAAGTTCGCGATGCTGTTCACCTCGAACGAGCTTGACCCTTTCACGCTACTCACGATGCGGAATTTTACTTTTGAGCAAATTGCCGCGAATCCCGAAACGTCCCCCCTTCTCGACAAAATTCGAATGCTTTCCCACGATTTCTACCTATACGACCTGACTTTGGAAGGACAGGGCTACCCGAAGATAATTTCTTCTACCGTCACCACCACCACCAAAAATAACAACAACAACAACAACAAAAGTGAAATTCCCTTCTTTTTGGAAATGAGGAGACCAGGAAACTACTGGAAGGCACCATCAGTCACCAACGTCACATTCAACAACGTTAACTTCAACATTGTTCAGCGATGGATGAACGAGGCATCGCAGTACTGGACGAAGCCAGACATGCTAATGGGCAATTTCTTGGAAACTTGCATGCCGTCCGAGTTCGACAAGAACGGGAACCCGCCCCCCTTCATGACGTGGAGCATGGTTATGAACAAATCGGCGCTGCTGATGCCGCGCAACGTTAGCAACAACTTGGATTTGGCTGCATTTGCATTTTACAAATTGAGCGTGTTTAACTCGTTCGAGGCGGAGACCTTCTTGAATCCAACTGGCGGGGCGGTCTTGAATCCAACTGGCGGGGCGGCAGAGCAGCAGAAAAAGTTCAGCAGGGCGAGCAGGGCATCGTTCTCCCCAGCTGTCACCCCCGCAACAAACAATTCCTGCAACGATTCAATCTTTTCAGAGGCTTTTGCATCCTTCGACCAGACCGACGAAGACGACTTTCACGATGCTGAGCAGAATTTATTCGGAGACAGCAGCACACCCAATAATAGTCAAAGTCAAAGCAGCTCAGAAGAGGGAGAATCAACCTTCTCTTTAAGCTCAATTCCACGCTACACGGTGCGGTTAAAGGAGCTCCGAATTTTGACAGCGCTCGGGAAAACTCTCGAGGACGGAAAATCGGAGTGCCTGACGAATGTACTGGAGGGCATTGAAGCGCCGTCGTTTCACCCCATTGCGGACAAGCAGCAAGTTTACAACGTGTTTGACGACACCGAAGTGGAGAACCACGTTCTAGCTTCTTACTTTTGGCGGCAGGTCACCACCGAAAACACCAACTTGGAGATCATTGTAGACTACGTTCCTCACACAATCATGACCGAGGGCAGTTTGCCCTACAAGCACGTTTGGGTGTCGGACACCTTCTCCGACAACTCCGAGCCCAGTATGCCTCTCCATTTGAATCTCTCCATGAGCCAATTTTACCTTTTGCTCTCGTTCTACTACTCGAATCTGGGCGACCTTCCGGTTATGTTTCCGTTTTCGGAGGACGAGGTTAAGCTCTACTCGCTTTACCCCGACGTCCCGAAGAACTGGCCGGAGTACGGTTCAACCGCCTGGGTCAAGGAAATGAGGGCCTGCTCGAGTGATTTGCAGATGGACATGAACGTGAGCTTTTCCAATTTCAAGTGGACGTGTTCCTTCGACACCGAGTACTTTTCCAGGGAGCTTGACTGTTTGTTCATGTGTGATGGTGGCACAGGTGAAACCAAACCCGCTACGCTACCGGGTCCAACCTTACACTTTGAAAACTTCACGCTCAGCAACACAACCGACGTCAACGGACTTATGAAGGTCGGGCTGGGGGCAACGAAGATGGACATTCGCAAAATGCCAACTGCCGACGAAAGCGAAATCAACCACATTCGCTGCGGGAATTCGGAGGAACAACAAAATAAATTTTCAAAGGCGTTTGCCGACTTGCATTTCGGACTTGAAAACGGCAGGCACACACTGGAGGAGAACATGCCCCTCCCAGTGAACATATCAATGTTTTACACGCCCGATCTCTGGTGCAGCGTGAATATTGGCTTGGACCAGATAGAAAGCGCGACGCACGACTTGCGGCTGCTTTGGCAAATGTCCGACTATTTCGGGAGCTACTTTAAATTTCCAGAGTACGGATTCCCGTACTTCGTCGCGGAAGCCCGAATGAATGAACAGGCATTACTGAACGGCCTTGGCGGGGAGGAGAGAGAGAAGCAGCAGGTGAGCGGAGTGAGCGGAACAACCAATTAACCGTGTAAAAACCTAACGCACGTCCTGCCGCCCTCCGCCCTCGCACAGCAACAAAAACTTGAGGAAGAATGCCCAAACGTCGACATGCGGATTTGGCTCACCAAGCCCCATTTGGTGGTACTAGACGAGCACGAAAACTTGCAGAAACCCTGCATTATTCTCGAGAGCGATGCTGGCATTTACTATAGGTACAAGACGGTCGGTTTCGACCTGTTCGAGCAGGAAGTTGTGGCGAAGGGCGTTGCGTGCGTTTTGATGACGGAGTGGATGAACGCGAGCTTATCGAGAGGAATTAGAGGAATGTCTGGGACGGACCAGAAGGCAAGCACGCTGCTGGAAGGGTTGTCGCTGTACTTCGGCAACACGTACAACTACAAAACGGACCACACCGACTACGTCATTGTTCTCCCGCTCGGGGAGGAGGAATTTAGCCACAAGCTGGTTGGAATCGAGGCGCCAACAGTAACCGTCCAACCTCTCATTTTCCCTGCTCCTCAGGCTATCAGAGTTGGCGAGCATGTGAGCAAGGATTTCGGAGGCGTGAACGTTTGCGATTTCGTGTCTAGCTATCAGGAGCTCATGCTATTGCTCAAGCTGCTGGGAACGGTTACCGGTCCACTTCCACCAGCTGACGCTGAAGCTGAAAAAGAAAACGAAGAGAAGGAGAAAACGTTGAAGACGCTGTTTGAGGAGGGGGGAGATGGGATCGTCAACGTCGAAACGGTCGACCTAGACACCAAGAGCACGTTCTCGTTCATTGCTCAGCTGTCTGGCATCCGTGTGTTCATGATTGATCCTGTCCTCGGAATGCACTTGCCCATCGTGAAGTGTTGCATTTCGAATACGCTCGTGAGCGCTTCCCAGCTCCGAACGACGGCCAGCACAACGAACAGCGTCGATGATGCAGGGGTTGGGGTTGGGGTGAAGATGGGGATGGGGGTTGGCGGGGGGATAGGAATTTCACCCGCCACCACAACCACAACCACAACCACAACCACAACCGATGAGCCGCTAGCTCTTCAAGTTGGCGCTAAAATTCACCTGTGGAGTGAGTACTTCAACAACACTCTCAAGTGCTGGGAGCCCTTTATTGAGCCGTTTAAGTGCATTGTTTTGTACGAGTCTTGGCAGTCTATCGGTCTTGGCCTGGTTGTTCGGGCTAAGTGTCCGTTTCACGTCAACATCACGGGTGCGCTGCTGGACACGCTTGACGATGCGTGGCAGACGCTGAAGGACGATTACAACTGTGCCACCTCGTCCTCGTCTTCGCCCTCATTCTCCTCCTCGTCCACCACAGAAATCTCTACCAACCCAAATTCAAAAAAACAACCCCCAATACAAACCTTTGTGAACGAGTCAATCGAGCGCGACGGTCAAATCGTTAACGTTGTCCACAACGATAACGTTCCGTTGGATAGGAACGAACGTGTGGCCTTTTCACTCCTTAACTTGGTAGGCCAACGCATCCGACTGAACCAGATTGATGACGGTGACAAGGCATCTGCGGCAAATTTGAACAGCAGCACGGCACACTTGTCGTATTTAAACCACGGGGAGCGCTCTAGGCTCAAGTTTGCCGCGACCACAACTGTTGTGAGGAACAGGACGGTCCTGGAGGTCCCGTTCGACGTTCAGCAGGAAAATCCGCTGCTGCTGAAAAAACAGCAAAACCACTTTTACGACAGTAACGTGGTGGTTGCCTCCGCCGCGAAGCGCAGGTGCGTCCACGGCATAAACTTGCAAGTAAGCGGTTTTGAGTGGCTTTCGAATATTCCTGCCGACACTCTTGGGCGGCGATTCGAATTTCTGAAGCCGCGAAACCTGGAAATCGCCTTGAAAATCAACAAGGATTGGAGGTTAAGCAACGCATTGCGCCTCCTCACGGAGGTTGCGCCCTTCAACGGCGGGAGGCAGCTGACCATAAGCAGCGTTTTTAGAGTTCAAAACAGGACGAACCACGACTTGCTGCTGGCGGTTCACCCGAGCGCGAAGTTCAATCCGCCGAGCGTCGGCGGGCAAGGGCAAAACAGTAACAACAACAACAACAACAACATCAACAACAACATCAACAACAACAACAACAACAACAACAACAACGAGGAACAAACCCTCCCCTACCCACCCGGCGAGCAGAAGCAGTACGGAGAATTCGAAAAGCTCGAGAGCGGGAAGAACTACAACGTTCCCCTTTTGCTCTTGGAGCAAGCTCTAAGTAATAGCAACAACAACACCAACAATACCAACAACAACAACAACAACGGCAACGAACCAAACAGCACCCAGCTGGGCTGCATCTGGCTCAGGCCAGACCAGAACAACGAAAACTCGACAAAGCTGTTTGAGAGCTTGTTGACCCCGGGAGGCGCCACAGCAAGCAAATCAACGTGCGCAATTAAATTTAGCTCTCAGCCGGTGCAGCTTATCAACGTGGTGAACGAGAGCTGCAACCTGTACTCGTCCAGTTTGAGTAAAAAGGACAGCGATAATAATTCTTCAATTGACGGCTTTCAGATAAGTTGTCCCGTCGAGCACAGGCAGCAAGGCATTTCTGTGGCTCCGTTTTGCTACTGTTTGGAGGTGAAGAGGAGCAAGCTGGTGAAGTCAGACACCATCGAGCAGGCAAAGATCACGGACACCCAGGACCAGATCTTTCAGGCGGCCGCGGAGGCCGCCAAGGAGGCAAGGTTGAGGATAAAACAGAGCAGCGAGGATGAAAATACCCCAGCACCAAACGAGAAAACAAAGAGGTTCCGGAAGAGCAAGAAGAAGAATGCTCACCAAACCAAGGCTGACCACCAGCACGCACCAATCACCTACAATTTGGTCATTCACGCGCCGATTGTGATTGAGAACCTGCTACCAGAGGCAGGAACGTTTGAGCTGATGCACGCCACGAAGCGGCAGGTCGTTTGGTGGGGCGTCATCGAGGCGGGGGAGAGGGTTCCAGTTCACACGGTTGGTCTTGATGCACCACTGCTGCTCTTGATAAACCTGGGTTTCTGCAGAACTCCCCACGGCGAGGGCGCGCTCATCCATAACGGAGCTCTGGTGAAGACTGCCAAGAAGGCCAACGACGAAAATATCGTCCAGAGAGGTTTGGGCAATTTGATCGAGAACATTGGGCTCATTGGGCTTGGGGGCGAATCGATTGCCACGGAAACGACGATTGTCGACGGTTGCGGACAGAGGCTACAGTTGAGACTTGAGAATGTTCTTGGGGGAGGGGGGCAAAGGAACGTGACAGTATATTGCCCATTCTGGGTGGTCAACACCACTGAGCACTTGTTGCGCTACAAGCAGGAAGGGACCAACAAATTCTGTTGCGGGACTGTAACGAGCGGTAGCGACGGTTCGCGGAAGCTGGACGGTAGTGAAAGAAACAGATCGGGTGCCAACTCCAGCAGCAGCAGCAGCAGCAGCAACAACAACAACATAAGCAGCAAGAAGAAGAAGAAGAAACAGAACGAAAAGGAGAGGGGCAACACTGAATCGACAACCATTTTCTCCGGAAAGCCAGGGGCGCTGTTCAAGAAAGATGGTGTGAGCGGAGAGAGAGAACTGCGGCTGATGAAGACGGAAGAGCTGCCGCTGGACCAGCTGGTTGCAATGGCGTTTATGTTCAATTTCAACGACCAGAACGTTCTGAGCTTGGGCCAGCAGAAAGTGTGCGTTCAAATGAGCGATATTTTGTGCAGCGTGACGAGTGACTGGTCGCCAGGGTTCTCGTTGGATGCCGTGGGAGTCACCCAGATCCTGAGCATGCACTGCCGCGATGGCCGAGCCTTGGAACTGTCGCTCACGATCTCCGTTGCGCCAGGAAAGCTAGGCAAGTTTACCAAAATTGTCCGGTTCTCGCCGCGGTACGTTTTGCTGAACGAGCTGGATTTGCCAATCAAGCTTTACCAAGACTCGAGCTTGTTGCATTCCAACTTTGCGTCGACGGCGGGAGGAAGGTGGGGCGAGATGAAAAAATCAGCTTTGGCCAATAATAAGACCGGTGCTGGAGGTGGAGGAGCAAGTGCTGAACGCGAACGCGAGCGTGTTAGCAGTCTGCCCAGGGGCGTGGACGTGCTATTTGGCACCCCCCTAGAGGAGGCGGGGGGGGGGGGCAGCAGAAAGGGTGACAGAAAGGAGGTGCTCTTCGGCAACTTGGACGTCACTATTCCTGAAGAACCCACGAGCTCCAATTTTGCAACCCCGTCTTCTTCGGCTGACGACGACAATAACAATAACAATTCCACGAGACCGATCTCGAGCTCGATGTGGTCACTGCGGACCACGGCTACTGCCGCAACAAAATTGCCAACGTCCGGGAGGGGGGGGGGGCAAACATTCGGCGCATCTGCGACCTCCGCCAGGTCTGGACACTTCATCGCGAGCGTGGAACCGGGAGCGCACGTTCCGTTCTTCTTGCCCGACACTAGGGCTGATCGCCAGCTTCGGGTGGACGTTGGCGCGGCATTTCACTTAACGTCGAGCTTTGCGGCCGATACCACAGGGGAATATTGCCTTAAACTAACCAAACCCAAGGACGCGGCTAGCTTGAACCACATCTCAACCAGGGCTAGCGCCTCGTACGAGATTACGCTGCCTCCGGACGATCCGGAGAAATTGGGGTGGACCGGCGAGCTAGGGGTCTGGTTCGAGACCGACTGGGGCAGGAAGGGGGTGATTGTCAAGGGCACCAAGAGGGGTAAATTCGCCTTCGACCATACTGACATTCACGCCGGGGACGTGCTGGTGAGTGTCGACGGGATAAGCGTCACGAATAAGTCTTTCGATGACATAATGGAGAAGCTAAAGACGAGGTTCAAGGAATCGAATGCGGTTGTGGATGTGGATGGTTTTGGATTTGGCGATGAGAATGAGAATGAGAATGAGAGTCGGCCAAATCAAAGAAAGAAGAAGTCCAAAAAGGTTGCGTTGAAGTTCTTGACGCTGGAGGAGCGCATGAGGCTGGTGCGATTGAAGGCGCTGAAGCACCAGCACGGAGACGAGCAGGAGACTGCCGACGATGAATACGACCAGGATGATTTGTCGTCGCCGAAGAAAAGCGTTCCGGGAGAAGCGGACAGCATTTTAAACGTGTTTGGGTGCGGCAAGTTCACAATCAGGGACGCGGACGACGAGATGGACATGTCCAAGGCGAGGAACGAGATTATTTCTGCTTGGAACAGCACTAGCAACTCCAACGACGACTTCATTGCGGTCGAAATGAAGAATATTGCCTCGTCGCTCTTTCTCTTCGTCAAGGCTGCGAACACGAGCGTTCCGCCCTACAAGGTAGTGAACGACGCGATCGACCACGTCATTAGCGTGCGACAGCGAGGCTGCGAAGGCCACCCTTGGAAAATTCTCCTGCCAGGAATGACGATTTCCTACACGTGGGAGGAGCCGATGAAGCCACGAAAGCTCTCCGTGCGGGTTCTGTCCACGACCAAGACTAGGAAGAGCTTGCACCACGCTCACCACCACTCGCACCACATGAACATAATGAGCGGGAAGAAGAAGAAGAAGTTGTTTGGGGTGGAGAACGAGCACGAGGGGGCTTACGGAGCAACGCGGACGGTCAAGTTAGATGAAATTGGCTTCAGCGAGTACCTGCCGAGCATGTGCAAGGAGGAGGACGACACGAGCGACTTGTTCTGCAGGGTTGACGCCGACGGCGCCACGAGGGTGCTGACTGTGACAGTGAACGGAAACACCGACCTGGAGAAGAAGGTGATTGAGGAGCACGTTGACGTGCTGGAGAAGGAAATGCTTATGCTGAGTGACGATTTGATCAAGTACAGCAGGCTGCAGAAAAAGCTGGAGATCAGCACGAGGGCGAGCATTGTGAGTGCGCTCGAGGCAGAAATGCACTACAAGCTGGACGACGATTTCGACATTGTTGACGAGGACGAGCGGGGAAGCAACATACTGAGGGAGAAGAGTACTGCTCGGCCCAAATTGTTGATCGGGGATAGTTCGTTAGGGGGATTATCATCGTCATCAAGGGGAGAGGGGGGGGGGGTAAGCTTGAACGAGATTAACGAGGAGCTGCTGGCGGAGTGCGAGGAAGTTTGCGAGGAAAGCAATTTCATCACCAAGACGGATCAGCTGTTTGTTGAAATAATCGAGGCGATCGGGCTGAGGGCAACGGACTTGAGCGGTCTGAGCGACCCCTACTGCGTTGTGAAGCTAATGAACAGGGACGGGGGCAGGAGGAAGATTTTCAACGGTGACCAGAAGAGAAAGACGTACTTTGTTGAAAAGACGCTCAACCCTAAGTGGAAGCACCAGGCATTCGTTTTTGACGTCAACAGGGAGGCTGTGAGTACGACGAGGGGCTTTTTCCTTCGGGTTAGGATTAAGGACTTTAGTTTGCTTGGTGCAGGTGCGTGCGTTGTGTGCTGCAGTCGGTGGCTAATTTTATCTTACACACAAATATTCATTAAAAACGCCGCAACACTTTCGCGCACAACCACCACACAGACGAATTCTTGGGACAGACAGACGTGCAAATGCACAGCTTGCGGGACCAGAAGGAGCAAGTTGGTTGGTTTCCGCTGACCGCAAGGACCGGTAAAATGTTTCAGAGAAGTAGCAACGACAAGGTCACCGGAAGCATTAAATTGAGGCTGAGGTGGGTCCACAGCGTGCCGAGCTTGCTTGACTACAAGTTTAGCTTCGCGGTGGAGAGGCAGGAGCAGCTGGAGCACGCGGTGGGTAGGCTACAGCGGCAATTGCAGAACATCGCGAAGCACAACGAATTGAGCAGGAAGAGGCTCGTGAGCATGGCCGTTAGGAGAAACAAGAAGGAGGGAAGGAACAAGGGTTATCAAGTGCTAAAGGACGGGCAGCGGAGGAGCAGTAAGATGCTCAAGAGCGCGGGCGGCGTGATTATTAACAACAACGTGAGGCGGAGGAGCCTGAAGGTGGGCGCTGGAATTGAAACTTTTCGAAAGGACAAGCTAAACAAATTAACCATGATCAAGATTGACATGGTGCGGAAGAAGGATGTGCTGAAACTGAAGGGGGAGGAAATCAGGAAGGACAACTTAAACAAGTTGGGCAAGATGAAGAGCGCAATGGTAAGCAAGAAGGACTTGTTGAAGATCAACGCTCAGGAGAGAGTGAAGGCGATCAAACTGAGGAAAATGAGTTTGAGCCCGAAACTTAACGTTTTGAGTCCCAAGAGGAAGAAACAGAACAGGAGGAGTATATATGGGAGTGGGTTAGGGGGGCTGGAGTGTGGTGGGGTAGCGGTTGGGGTATCGGTTGGGGTAGGGGCAGGGGAAGGGGTAGGGGTAGGGGGGGAAAGCAATGCTGAGATTGACAAGGCCTTGAGCGATTTGGACGATTT
>Ga0302116_1000702_pt1 | contig 20276 bp, 21 predicted proteins | sample AG5_SCM_MG_FD_203124 | JGI IMG/M metagenome (GOLD analysis project Ga0302116, IMG submission 203124) | Marine microbial communities from Western Arctic Ocean, Canada - AG5_SCM | ecosystem: Environmental > Aquatic > Marine > Oceanic | place: Canada: Western Arctic Ocean | collected 2017-10-01 | reverse complement strand
CTGATGCCAACAGCCAAGTGGCAGACGTCACAGCGATTCCCGACGGCTGGATGGGACTCGACATCGGTCCTGATGCGATCAAGGTGTTCCAAGCAGCCCTGGCTGATTGCAAAACCGTGATCTGGAACGGCCCCATGGGCGTGTTCGAGTTCGACAAGTTCGCGGCAGGAACCAACGCCATCGCCACCACCCTGGCTGAAATCGGTGGAAAAGGCTGCTGCACGATCATTGGTGGTGGTGACTCCGTGGCCGCCGTTGAGAAAGCAGGCCTGGCCGAGAAGATGTCGCACATCTCCACCGGTGGTGGCGCCAGCCTCGAGCTGCTGGAAGGCAAGGTGCTTCCCGGCGTCGCCGCACTTGACGACGCCGCTTGATTCAAGACGCAACACCACTCGGCTGATCGATCAGCTGAACTCAGGGCCGTTCCAATTGGAGCGGCCTTTTTTCTGAAATCTTCGCCTCTCTGACCTAGGCGGAAGTCCCAATCGCTGCCGCTCGGCCGTCATGGCAGCGCGTGCCTCCCGAAACAGTTCACGTCGGCCTTGGCGTTGCTCCTGCTTACACACCCGAAAGGCATCGATGGTGTTGGCCGATTGCATACAGCGTTGCTTGGCTGCCAACAAAGCCATTTGCTGGTCAATACTGCTCAACTGCCAACGGCGCCGCACCTCAAACAACTGCTGCTTTTGCGCATCCGTGAGCGTTGATTGAGCCGCTCGGGACTTCATTGGAGACTCAGCCCAGCCTGTGCCTGGGTGAAGTGCTGCAGCAGCCAGTGCAGCACAAGGAATCACCAGGTAACGCTTCCACTGCTTAAAAATGATCATATGGATCCGTTAGGAGACTCATCCATGCTGTAAGCGGTGCTCGGTCAAGATCTGACCCACATGGGCCTCAAGCATGACCAGATCTAACCAGGACGCTTGAGCAAAGACGCTCGACTGCGATGCGTGGATGCGATGCCTGGAAAAATGAATCAGCTGTCGACCACCCAGGAGCACACCCACTCTGAAACTCGCCAATGACCAACGTCCACCCCTGAATCCGCCCGCTGCGGTGGCCATGGTGGGGCTCGGCGCTCTGGGTTTACCCATCGCCATCAATCTGCGACGCGCCGGCTACAGGCTCAACGTCCACACCCGCAGCCGCTCAGCGGAATCGGCAGCAGAACTCGTGGATGATCAAGGCCCCACGGTGACCTCCAGTAGTTCGCCGGATGAGGCCACATACGGCTGTGGGGTCCTACTGATTTGCGTGAGCGATGACTCCGCAGTGCAAAACGTTCTTTGGGGAGAGAACGGGGCCGGCTTTGCACTCAAACCAGGAAGCTTGGTGATCGATTGCTCCACGATCGCGCCAGCCACAGCGGAAGCGATGGCCAAGCGGCTAGCGGAACGCAACGTGCACTACATCGATGCTCCTGTGACAGGCGGCACGGAGGGCGCCAAGGCCGGAACACTCACCGTGCTCTGTGGTGGCGAAGCCAAGGCGCTGGAGCAGGCTCGTCCGCTATTGGAGGTGATCGGTAGCTCGATCCATCATTTCGGGGCCGTTGGCAGCGGCCAACAGGTGAAGGCGGTGAACCAGGTCTTGGTGGCCGGAAGCTATGCCGCTGTCGCAGAAGCGATCGCCCTGGGGCAACATCTCCAGCTCCCCATGGAGCAGGTTGTGGCGGCACTAGTTGGAGGAGCTGCAGGATCGTGGGCCCTGCAACATCGTTCTGCCGCCATGCTTGCCGATCAATACCCGCTCGGCTTCAAGCTCGCTCTCCATCACAAGGATCTGAAGATTGCGCTTGCCGCAGCCAAAGAACAGCAGTTGGAACTACCGCTGACCCAATTGGTTCTCAAACAAGAGTCGGAGCTCATGCAACAGGGACTCGGAAACGCCGATGTGTCCTCCCTAAGGCGCTGCTACCCAGCTCATCCCGATTAAGGCTGGAGCTGACCCTTGTCATCCACCACACGCACCTGCTTGCTCACACTCACCACTCCCTCGGGATGTACCAACAAGGCAGCCCAGGTTTGGATGCCTGGCTTAAACGGAGCTTGAACAGACTTAAAAAGGCCGCCCCCGCCGAGGGGCTGGAGCTGGATATCTGGACTTTCTTGCCCCAACACCTGCTCGGGAGTGAGCGCGATCAAACCACCCGCTAACAAAGCATCACCTAAGGGCTTTTCCACCACCACATCCACGTCGTACCGACTTCCCGTGAGCACACTGTCGGGAATGAGCAAACTGATCGGCAATGACTCCTTGGCACTAGTCATCACCGATTGATCGCTGAGAACTTCCTGGTTGGCGATCAAGCCGCTCTCGGTGGTCACCGCAAGACGCTGATTCGCATAAAAGGAAAAACTCAAACCGTCCTGCTGGCGTCTACCGCTCACAGCGATCTGCATGGTTGAGCGACCATCTGATGTGGGAGTACCGGGCCTCACCGACCAGTTCAGCTGCGGGAAACGGCTGCTGAACTGGCGGTAACGCTCCCCCAAGCCACCAAATTGCTCAGACGTAAATAGAGACTTCAACGCTGCAACATTGCCTTCCGACTGATTAAGGGCGACTTCCAAGCGCTCACTCAAATCAACCGGAGCCTGGGTCACAGCCCGACTGGACAAGGGCAATGCGAGGGCGGAGCCAAGCAGCAATGACACCAACGAGGTACGGAGAGCCCGAGACATAAAGACATCCCCTGAATCCAACTAAGTTAGGCCCTCTTTCTCGTCCCGCTCGACCTCATGCCTCGGCTTCTTGTTGCTGCCAGTGGCACCGGAGGGCACTTGTTCCCAGCCCTCTCCGTTGCTGATGCCCTGCCGGAGCCATGGAGCGTGCGCTGGGTGGGTGTTCCCGACCGCCTGGAAACAAGCCTGGTTCCAGGCCGTTATCCCCTCACCACAGTCAAGGCCGGTGGACTGCAAGGACGAGGACTGCGCAAACTCATCCAACTGATCCAATTGCTGGCCGCAAGCGGCAGCATCCGCCGCCTGATCCAACGGGAACGCATCGATGCTGTCTTCACCACCGGCGGATACATTGCTGCACCAGCAATCCTGGCGGCACGGTGGTGCGGCATCCCCGTGGTGCTTCATGAATCCAATGCAATTCCCGGCCGGGTCACACGCTTACTTGGACGCTTTTGCACCCGTGTTGCCGTGGGCCTTGAAGCTGCCGCACCACGCATCCCTGGCTGCCGCGCAGTCGTGACCGGCACCCCAGTACGGGCTGCTTTTCTCCAACAACATGCCCTACCGACGTGGGTGCCTCAGGGCAATGGCCCCCTGCTTGTGGTGATCGGCGGAAGCCAGGGCGCTTTGGGGCTGAATCGGATGACACGAGTGTTCTTCCCTTCCCTGCTCAGCAGCGGCTGCCGTGTGGTGCATCTCACCGGCAGCAATGACCCCGATGTGGGTTGCATCGAACATCCACTGCTGGTGGAGCGACCGTTCAGCGATGAGATTCCGGCCTTGCTCCAACACGCCGACCTCGCGATCAGCAGAGCCGGTGCCGGCAGCTTGAGTGAACTGGCCGTGAGCGGAACACCCACCGTGCTGGTGCCCTTCCCCCAAGCCGCCGATCACCATCAAGATGCCAATGCGGTGTGTGCTGCAGCGGTCGCCGCTGCTGTGATCGTGCATCAACACGACCCCAGCGAGACGACACTTCGCGACACGGTCTGGCGCCTACTCGGATCCAGATTTCAAGGAAGCGATCCAGGCGCCGACCTACTTCCTGAGATGGGGCAGGCCATGCGGGAGCTTGGCGTGGAGGATGCGGATCAGAAGCTGGTGGCCCTGCTCGAAGGCCTATTGGCTTAAGCGCGCTGGAGCGCGCGAAGGATGCGTTGATTTCCCCGCCGATCTTGCAGACCAATGCGCAACCAACGCTCCCCCAACCCTTGGAAAGAACGGCAATCCCTCAGCAAAATGCCGTCGAGCGCTAGACGCTCGCGCAGCTCAAGCAAAGACTGCTCTCCTTGAATCAGCAGATAGTTGGCAGCTGAGGGGTAGGCCTTAAATCCAGGAATGGCATCGAGTTGCGCCCGAAACCATGTGCCTTCTTTTTGCACCCACTGCTGAACGCGCTGTTGCCAACGCTGCAAGCCAACCGGATCGTTCATCACAGCCACTCCAGCAGCAATCGCCAAACCATTCACCGGCCAGGGATCTCTCCATCCATGCCATCGCTGCAAACGATCCGGTGCCGCAACGGCGTAGCCAAGCCGCAAGCCCGCAATCGCAAACAATTTCGTGAGACTGCGGATCACCACAAGATTGGGATGGTCGGCCACCAAGGGCAGTAACGACTGACCTTCACCCCCTGGCACCAGAGGCAGAAAGGCCTCATCACAGATCACCAGCGCGCATCGAGCTAGCAATGGTTCCAATGAACAACGGCTCCAAAGCTGGCCGGTGGGGTTGTGGGGATTGGTGATCCAGAGCACATCGGTCGTCGCGCTCAACGCGCCTAACGGGAAGGGTTGCGGCCAGCAATTTCCCCACTCCAAGGGCAAAGGAAACTCCTCGATCGCGCCGCCCCAACAAGCCAAAGCGCGGGAATAGTCGGCAAATCCAGGTTGAGGCAAAGCATTGAGACCAGCGGCGGTTCCATCACGAGCCGCCCATGTGAATAACTCTGCGGCCCCATTCCCTCCCAGCACATGATCAGCATCCACCCCATGCCATGACGCAATCGCTGAGCGCAAATCAGCCTGAGCGCGGTCGGGATAGTCACGCAGCGCCTGGCCCTGAATCGCAGCGGAGAGAGCTCTACGCAGCGCGCGAGGGGGACGAAACGGCACCAACGAGGCGCTGGCATCGAGCAACTGGGATGGCTTCATCCCAAGCCGTCGGGCTTCCTGGCTGAGATTGCCTCCATGGGGAGGAAGGCCGTTACTCACGCCGACTGGTGCTGGATTCACCCATCCTGCCCAGCCATCCGTCACCGCCAACCTTCTCCTCCATGGTCGACGAAGACCGAGAAGGCCGATACAACGCAGTACAACCAAGCAAGCCCACGTGTTGAATCCGTCTCGCTGGATGCCCTTGCTGGGTGTATTGCTGATCGCCAGCCCCATGCAAGCCGAGAGCATGGATGACCTCATCAAAGTGCTCCAGGACGGTGATTGCCGCAACTGCCGCCTGGCCGATGCCGATCTTGTGCATGCCGATCTACGCGATGCCGACCTACGGGATGCGCGATTACAGCGAGCCAATCTCGGCGAAGCTCAATTGGATGGGGCTGACTTGCGCGGGGCCAATCTCAGTTTCACCAGCTTGCGCGGGGCCTCCCTCCGAGGCGCCAATCTCGAAGGCAGCATCTTGCATGGCACCGACTTGCGATATGCCGATCTAAGTGGCGCTCGCCTAAGCCAAAACTCCCTGGGAGAGGCACATTGGCAAGGCGCTACAGGCATTAGTCGAGGCATTCAAAGCCACGCCTCTCTGCACAATGCTGGGGTCGAAGCCGCACAAGCTGGACGCTGGTCGACCGCAGAACAATTATTTAGCTACGCAATTCATAGCCGACCGGAAGAGCCTCTGAGCTGGGTAGCCCGCGGCATCAGCCGTAGCGAACAAGCCAAAGATGACATTGCAGCAGCTGATTTCCGCTATGCAGCATCTCTTTATGCACAAAGCGGCCAAAAAAAAGTGGTTGAACAACTCCAAACAGCAGCAGACGGGGTTCAGAACCGTCGCACTAAAGGCTCCCAGTCGCCCTCAGGGAACGGATGGGGAGGACAAATTCTCAATGGAATTACTTCCTTGGCTCAAACTCTTGCCCCCCTTGCCATGAAAGCCTTAATCCCAATGGGGCTTTAAATTTATAAAAAATCAAATACCCGAGCCAGTAAGTTGACGCGCAGCAGGAAGTGAAGGCTGATAGCCATAGCCATACTGACCTCCTTCCTGATCATCAATAATTCGAGGAGAAACCAAAATTACTAGTTCGCGCTTCTCTTTTTTCCCACCTGATTGCCTAAAAAACTGACCAATGATAGGTATATCACCAAGAATGGGCCATTTTCGAACCACTTCCGTATCTTGATCAGAAATTACACCCGTCAATATCAGCGTTTGACCATCTCTAACCCTAACGCTACCAGTATCCAATCTTCGCAAGCTGAGGATACTTCTTGTCCCACAACCTTGAATTATTTCCGAACCAGTTACAGCCGAAATTGCCGGAGAGAGAGAGAAAGTAACAAAACCATTATCATCAATTTTTGACACTCTTGCGCCAAACGTTAATCCTGCATTTGACTCCTCAGGTTGACAGGTATTAGGAGCACCATTTTGACCTGCTGAAACTGTAAAGTTAGTAGTCACCTGCGTGCCAACAGTTACAAAACTTTCATTCGCGTACGGGCGACCAATCGACGAGTTAGAAAATGCATCAGCAGCATTAGAGGCTGAAACCTCTTGACCGAGCAACTGATCTGGATTTTCACTCAATATCAATGTAGGCGAGGCTAAAGTCTTTGTACTGGAGGAAGTTATCAACGCCTTCATTAAATCAAAAAAGTTGTCCTTGGGGTAGAGATTGCCTGGATTTATAGGCAAGGGATCCAACGGAGGCTTTTCGGCTTCACGGGAACCCTCGCTAAGCTCTTTATATTCGCTTTTACCGCTTGATGCTCCACCAGCGATTGTGTCGAAGTTGCCATTATTAGGCGGCAATAATCCTCCAAATGCTCCGATCAACTGGCCTCGATCGCTTACAATAAAGTTATTTCCATAGCGAAAAGCAAAGCTATTATCCACAACCGAATCATTTGTCAAGTTGACATCTAATATCCTAACGGACAATGCCACCTGTCTTTGCCTGATATCAATCTGTCGCAAATACCCTTCTGCGATTGATACCAATTTTGAATCACCTACAAGAGTTACCGATTGAAGCCGAGAATCCGTCGTCACCATCAAGCCTTTCAATGGTCCGAATGAAGCACCATAGGTTTCAACATTCGTCAAAGATGACTGCTGCGCAGTCGTAGAAGCAGAATTATTGGCAGGAGTGCCTGTTGAATTCGTCTCACTAGAAGTAATACTTGTCGTAATAACTTTATTAACGTTTGCTCCCAAGCTTCCCAAATAATTCGCGGCGGAGACTGCCGAAGATTGATTGAGTCGATACACCTTTGACATCTGAGGGCCGAAAGTTTTAGCAGAAACCTTTGATCCCACCATCAGAGTGCGACCATCCAATTTTCCCTGGAGGCCAGAAGCAAGCAAAACTCCATTTAGAGCCCTCGCATAGGACTCATTCTGGAAAGCAATCGAAACTTGTCGATCACTGGCCTTAGCGGAAACAACACTTTGATTTCCTCCACCCTGACTGCCACCGTCCTGGTCACCGACAAATATGAATCCATAGCCCCCTAATCGAGCTAGCGCCATCAGCGCATCTTTGGCTGGCGCATTGTTCAGTGTGAGGGTCACGGGTGGACCACTGACATTCACGTAACTCCGGTTCTGCAGCACCATCGTTCCCACTGCCATATCGCCTAATGGCGGCGCAACGGCGCGAGGGCGTAGGGGGGGTGCGTATTGCGTTTGAGGGACACGCCCTGGCGTATTCAGATTGAGGCGTCCCGTTTGCAGATTGGGAGCCACAACCAAACCTGAAAACTTGAGAATCAGATCACGACCATCGGCGCTCACCACAGGATCTTGCAAAGGCCGACCTGGACTCGGCGTGACCTTCACGGCATAGGAGCTGCCGCTACCGACCAACGTGGCGGACTGAATTCCAATGACTGGATCTGTAAGCCGCACCTGACCATTGCGAACCCCCGGTGCGCCTTGGGTCTGCAAACTTCCCTCCCAGACCTGGCCGTTCATGCGCTGCTGCAGAACTGGCTGATCGCCAACTCCTTCAATCACCAGTTCCATGCCTGCGTTGCCACGACGCAAGCGCAAGTTCATGGAGCCCTGGCTCTGAGCTCTAATCGCCCCAGCACCTCCAAGCCCAAACACTACGTCGCATTCAGCGAGTGCGAGGCTGCCAATCAACGCCAATGGAATCAGCCGGGAGGGTCTCGAGGGGATGCCCACGCCTGATTCGCAAACACTGTGAGCGGATGGTATCGAGCGAAACCCTTAGGAGCTAGCCCCAAAACACAGCATTGAGACGATTCAGGATGGTGCCCTGACCCTGGACTGAGGCACGGATTCAATGGGTTCTTTGGTGTCCTGATCCCCCTCAGTTGTTTTGTCAAAAAAGCTCAACCTGAGCTTGAGCTCGGTCAACGGTGGGCCCGCAGGGGCCCCATCAGCATTGGTCTCCGGCGGGACTGCCTTGAGCTCAAGGTCGCTGGGCTGAACCAGGAGTTCTAATTTCTCCATGGCGCGCAAGAACTGCAGCACCCCTACGTAGGGTCCACGCACCTGAAGCAGCACCGCCGTTTTCTCATATCCCTTCATCTCTGGAGGGGCTTTGGTCTTGCCCTCGCCGTCTTCGTCCTGATTCTTGCTTCCTTGCTCGGGAGGATCCGTTACACCAGGAGCCGCGGCAGCGGGCTCATAGCGTTCGACCATCACACCCGTTTCAGTAGCAGTGCGACTCAACTGGGTGAGGAAGGTCTTGATCTGGCCGCGGCCCGCCACCAAGGTCACCACCAGATCTTGCTGTTGTTGGGCCGCCACAAGCTTTTGCTGCTCTTGCTTCGCTCGAGCCTCGATCAACGGCAGAGACTGCTGCTGCACTTTGAGCTCAGTGATTCGACGCGTCCGCTCCCCTGATGCCAGCCAATGGGGAAGTCCGGCAATAGCAAACAACCCAGCACCGATCAGCACACCAACGAGGAGTGGGGTGCCGACCAAGAGCCGCTGACGGGTTAAGTAGTTCTGCCAAGGGCTGACTGTGCCACTCAAGTTCGTCATAACTTCACTCCACGCTGCTCGATCAGGCGGTAGCGCTCTGACAGGCCGATGGCTCCCAGCTCCTGAAGTTGGATCAGGGATAAGCGCACTTTCGGATTGAGCGCCCACTCCACGCTGAAGGTCACAGCAGGATCGTCCCCGTCCTCCCTCGTGATCTTCATCACCTTGACGCCCTGTTCTCTGGTAATGGGTAGTTGAGAGAGGGAGAGCACAAGGGCATTAATGCGTTCCAGAGGCCCTGGATTCTCTCCAATCTGCACCCGGCCAGACACTTGAATTTGGGCTTCACCAACCGACAGCTCCTGCAATTGGACGCCAACAGGAGTGACGCGTCTGAGCTGCTCCAACAGGGGAGATCCGCCGGGGAAAGCCACCAGCTGTTGCGCAATTCTGATGGTCTCCTTGTTCACTGCAGCGGTCTTCGTTCGCAGCCGCCGCAGCTGCGCTTCTGCCGCTGTGAGCCGTTGTGCCGTCGGCGCCAGCGCCTCCAGCTGCTGCTGCTGCTGCTGTCCCCGCCAGTTCAAGACAGCTGTCAAGACAAGACTTACAAGAAGAGCAGCCCCACCCAGCAACGCACCTCGCCTGAGCAAAAGGCGGGCAGGAACAAACGGGGCGGGCTGAGCAGGCAAGCCCAACTCGATGCGCCGCTCCCGGAGCAAATCAACGGGGGGCTCTGCACGTCCACTCACGACTTGCTCTCCGCGGGAGGAGCCTTCAAGGCCAACTGAAGCAGTGACATCTCACCATCGGAAACAAGCGGGCCATGGAGACCCGCACCATGACCTTCCTTCCAACATCCCTTCCAACGTGGCCCCGCTGTAATCCACCAGCTGCGCCGTGCACCCGCATGCCTTTGTTTCTGGTCCCATGCATCGAGAAGGAACAGCGCCTCATCTCTGACGGATGGGAGCTGCGTGGCTTTCAATACAACATCAAGTTCAGGCAGTCCTTCGAGCAGCAACACAAGACGCCAAATCCCTTCGGACTCAATCAACCAAGCCCACTCTCCCTCAAGTGATGCGTTGAGAGCATGCAGTGCTCGCCAAGCAGCAATCAAGAGCCACTCCGCTTGGCAGAGATTGAGATCTGCTGACGCCACCGTGTCGATCCAGGCCTGCAGGATCAACCGATCAGCGCCCACCACCATCGCCAGATCCCTGTCTTTTAATACGGTCAACGCGACATAGGACTCCTGCCATTGCAACGGCCAGGTCATCTCGGGCGCAAGCGCTCGCAGGGAAGTGGCATCACCCAGGCCAGCAGCACCCTCCAACAGTCGCCAGTCGCAAATCGGCAGAGGCAGCAACAGTTCCAACTCCACAGACACAGAAGAAATGCCCTGTTCAATCAGCAGATCCGCAACGATCTCAGCCAGCACCTCGCGTTGGAGCGGCACCCCTCCCTGACAAAGATCCGGAGGAAGGTCGGTATTGATGATGCGCTGCTCACCCTGTTCCCACCACGCCAAACTCAGAACACGATCAGAAGCAGCAAGAACCACACGCCGCCGAGTGAGCAAGCCGGTGATCTGAACCAGCAGGCCATCGAGGGCAGGGAAGCGATCACGCAGATCAGCCAGCTCCAAGTTCTGCTCCTCGATGCGTCTTAAAGGATGTGCAGGAAGCGTATCGACTACTTCCAGGGCGCGCCGCTTCCGATCGCATCACTCAGATGGCGAAAGCCATGGAGATCAAGCTGGCTGATCAAACCCTCAAGGATGCGTGGAACCAAATCGGGACCTTCAAAAATCCAACCGGTGTAAAGCTGCACGAGGGACGCGCCAGCAGCAATCCGTTCCCAGGCCGCCTCGGCGGATGAGATTCCCCCCACTCCAATCAACGGCAAAGCCGGACCGGCGCTGGCACGCAGTCGCCGGATCACCTCTACAGCGCGATGGCGCAGAGGGTCACCACTGAGGCCACCCGCCTCTTCCGCGAGGGTTCGTCCGGTCTGGACGATCAGCCTCTGCCCTAAACCCAATCGATCCAGGCTGGTGTTCACAGCGATGACGCCAGCTAAACCCTCCTCGTAGGCCAACCGAGCGATGGCATCAATGGCCTCGTCCTCAAGATCAGGCGCGATCTTCACCAGAAGGGGCGGGCAAGCTGGTAACCGGCGCAGCCGCTCGACCAATCGACGCAATTGGGTCGAATCCTGAAGATCTCGTAAGCCAGGGGTATTTGGAGAACTCACATTGATCACGGCGTAGTCCGCCCAGGGGGCAAGACATTCCAATGACGCTGCATAGTCATCAGGGGCCTGGTCCAGAGGCGTGAGTTTTGACTTCCCGAAATTGATACCAAGCACCGCCGGACGATGGCCTGGTGCCGGCAACGCCTGCCGCTCGAGAGTGCGTTGCATCGCCTCAGCACCGTTGTTGTTGAACCCCATGCGATTGAGAGCAGCCCGTTCAGCAGCGAGACGAAACAGACGGGGCCTGGGGTTGCCTGGTTGACCGTGCCAAGTAACGGTGCCCACTTCAGCAAATCCGAACCCAAAGCAATCCCACACCCCAGCTGCAACTCCGTTTTTATCGAACCCCGCTGCCAAACCCACGGGATTGCTGAATCGACAGCCAAACAGAACTTGCTCCAGCCGCAGATCCCGTCGCTGAAGCTCGGTGGTAATTCCCTCAAGCACGGAAGAGATCCCAGGCCAGCTGCGGCGCAGACTGACTTGAGCAAGGGCCTGCAACGCCGTCTGGCTGAGTTGTTCTGCATCCACCCCCTCATCCCGAGCCAATTGCGGGGCTAACCATCGCCGATAAAAGCCGGCGGTGGATAACACCCCGGGGGATGACGCATCAGCCATCTGGGCTCCTAGGTCTGTTTCGATCCTGCCGGGTCGCGTCGCAACCGCCAACGATCATTCTCCATAGGCTCAACCATCCAGTCACGCCAACGCCAAGAACCTTGACGTTCTGACAAACGATTGAGGGGCTGCTCCACCAACTGAGCCAACTCCACAGCCGACAACGCATATCCCCCGGATGCCAAGCGATCAGCCAGTTCCATCCGTGTGAGGAGCTTCTGCAAGGAAACAGGTGCCGAATCCACCAAGGTCTGACGTTCAGCCGCTGGACGTTGGGCAGTTGAAGAGAGAGGTGCGTGCTTCCGTCCTTTTGAGTAAGCCACCGCAATTTGATCCACCCTGTCGTTGTCAGGGTCTCCGCTGTGACCTTTCACATAACTAAGCGGCACCTCAGTCAACCGAGCTTGATCAAGCGCCTGCCAGAGATCCTGATTGAGCACTGGCTTGCCTGCCGCAGTGCGCCAGCCCTTGCGCTTCCAACCGGCCATCCAACTGCCGAGTCCGTCGATCAAATATTTGCTGTCAGTGCGGAGCGTGAGATCCGGATGCAGTGGCAATTCAGCCAAGCGTTGCAAGGTGGCAAGCGCCGCCTGTAACTCCATACGGTTGTTAGTAGTAGCGGGATCCGCACCGCCAAATTCCTCCACGCTGCCGTCTTCGAAACGGATCAACGCACCCCATCCGCCTGGCCCTGGATTGCCGCTGCAGGCACCATCGGTAGCTGCAGCCACGACGCGACCACGTCCATCAGGTCCATCAGCCATTGATTCCACCACCGGATGTTCGGTACAACAGGTCGTTGTTCTCCAATTTGGAGCCCACGTTTATGCGGCGAACCTACCTCCGGCGGCTCCTTCTGACCGGAACGGCAGTGATGTTGGCGGCAAGTTCCTCTGCGCTGCCTGGGTGGACCCGTTCGTTGTTTGACAGCAAGCAACTCAAGCAAGACCAATTTGCGATCCTGGCCCGAGCCGTTGGCCGTGACGGTTGGAAACTTTTGGTTCTTGAGCAGATCAAAGTTCGTCCTCTTTGTTGGAAAGATCAAGCCGATGGATTGGTTGAACCATCGCTGAACAGCTTTGATTTCACGGGCATTTGCAGCCGATATCTCGACAGCAATGGCTATTCACTGCGTACGGCAGGAGAAGACACACAAAAATCCGTTCGCTTACGTCTGCGGCAAGGGCGAAATGGACTCGAGCTTCACGCACTAGACCCCAACCGCAACACAGCGGTGGTGGTGGCCACGGCCAAACAAGCCAGACGCAACAAAAATGCTTTCGTCAAACTCAACCTTGAACCGGGCTGGCAACTTGAGCGTCGGGCCTATCAAGGGCGAACCCTGAGCCACGTTTATTTCTCCAACAGTGAATCGTTAAATCAATTAAGAGCGAAGGCCTCAAAGCGTCCTGGCCGTTCGGTTCTGATGTCGACAGTGGCCCAAGCTCCAAGGGCACCAAGATCCCCTTCCACATACGCCGGTAAAGGGCCCATCCCTCTCGAAGTGATTCCATTCCGCCCCTGAACAAAGCATTGAGGACAGTTGGATGAGCTACAACCTTCAATCACCTCAGCCAAGAAATTCTGCCTAAGTTCATTTTGTGAGGAGTGCTTTACGCCTCTTCAGGGTCGAAACAAGGAAAGACTCCTGAATGCGTTGTTCTTAAAAAAACCTTGCCTTCGGCAGGGTTTTTTTTTGGCGAACAGCAGCGCGCATTACGCCATCAAAAAGCCGGTTCAGAGAACCGGCTAAAGACGATTGAAGGGATAGATCCCCTGTTGCTTAGCAGCAGGGGATCCAACAGATCACTTGATGGTGACCTTGCCACCCACCTCTTCGATAGCCTTTTTCAAGGCTTCAGCATCATCCTTGGAGACGCCTTCCTTAATGGCCTTTGGAGCAGCTTCGACCATGGCCTTGGCATCGCCCAGGCCAAGACCTGTGGCTTCGCGAACAGCCTTGAGAACTTTGATCTTGGCGGCAGCTTCATAGCTTTCCAGCACAACATCAAATTCGGTCTTCTCTTCAGCCACTTCACCACCACCGGCAGCGCCAGGAGCAGCCATCACTACACCAGCAGATGCAGCAGCAGACACACCAAAAGCGTCCTCGATTTGCTTAACAAGCTCGGAAGCTTCAAGCAATGAGAGCTTTTTCAGTGATTCAAGAATTTCGTCGGTTTTTGCAGACATGATTGGGAATCAGCAACAGATCAGGAAAAAAAGTGAGGTCGAAGGCGTTCAGCTTTCGCCGCTATCGGCGTGCTGCTTGAGCGCTCTTGCAAGACCGGATGGAACCTCGTTGACACCCACAGCAACCTTGGTGGTAACTGCGTTGACGGCGCGGGCGATCTGGGCCATGAGCTCTTCCTTGGAAGGAAGCTCCCCAATAGCTTTGATCTCGTCCTGAGACAGAAGCTTGCCTTCAAAAAGGCCGCCCTTGGTCTCGGATTTTTTAGTCTCTTTCTGGAAAGCTTGAACAGCTTTACAAGCACCGCCAACATCACCCTTAATAAGGATAAAAGCGTTGGTGCCACTCAGAAGAGAGTCGAGGCTTGACCAGACACTGTCGCCATCAATGGCACGACGCATCAAGGTGTTTTTAGTCACCTTGCAAACGCCGTTGCTGGCCTGCAGACGAGTCCGCAAGTCAGACATTTCCTTGATGGAGAGGCCCTGATAATCCAGGACCAGTGCCATTTCGGCCTCGCCAAGAAGCTTTTTAAGCTCCTCGACGATCTGTTGCTTGCTCTCCAGAGTGCGGCCCATAGGGATTAGATCGGAGGAACAAGCTGGACACGCGGACGTCTCAGTGCTCCCTAGGGAGACGAGGCCGCGTGTCGATCCAACCCAATAGGAAAAAATCGTCGCATTTTCCTCGGCAGGGCTTATGAAACATGCTCAACGCTGTTGAGATGAAACAACCTGCTGTCTTAGGCCGGGCGCGTGCCCGTGGACTGGCTATTGCCAGTCCACAAACTTACATCATTGTGCTCAAACTTCTTGCTCAATGTCCTGCAGCAAAGAGATATCGACTTCGACAGAAGGTCCCATCGTGGATGTGACGTACAGACTTTTCCAGTAACGGCCTTTAGCGCCACTGGGCCTGTTGCGATCAATGGTTTCCTGCAAGGTCTTGAGGTTTTCCAGCAAGGCCTCAGCAGTAAAACTCGCTTTGCCAAAGCGAACATGAACAATTCCGGTGCGGTCTGCACGAAATTCAAGCTTGCCTGCCTTGAATTCCTGAATTGCAGACGCCAAGTCGGTGGTAACCGTTCCAGCTTTGGGATTTGGCATCAAGCCCCGTGGACCAAGAACGCGACCCAACTTGGCCACCTTCGGCATCATGTCCGGGGTCGCGATCAGAAGGTCGAAATTCATTTCGCCTTTGGAGATGGCCTCAACAAGGTCCTCATCCCCAGAAAGCTCGGCGCCGGCGGCCTTGGCCTCAGCAACTTTTTCACCGCGAGTAATCACCGCGATACGAACGGTCTGCCCCGTTCCCTGAGGAAGAGCAACTGTCGTACGCAGTTGCTGGTCGGTGTACTTGGGATCGATACCAAGGCGCACATGCGCCTCCATGGTTTCGTCAAATTTGGCGTTGGCATTCTCTTTCACCAACTGAATGGCTTCAAGAGGCTGATAGGCACGGTCCTCGATTTTGGTAACGAGGCTGGCCAGGCGTTTGGAAAGTTTTGGCATAACAGGTGTGGGGTTCAAGCGGCGCTGAAGCCTCCCCCGAAATCAGTGAACGGAACAAACAACGAACGCAGTGCGTTCAGTCGCTAACGGCAACACCCATGTTGCGGGCGGTACCTTCAATAATGCGCATCGCCGACTCAACACTTGAGCAGTTGAGGTCGGGGAGCTTGGTCTTGGCGATCTCCTCAAGTTGGGAGCGACTAATGGAGCCAACACTGCCCTTAGCGGACTCACCGGAACCCTTTTGAATTCCAGCGGCCTTGGTAATCAGAACCGAGGCAGGCGGGGTTTTGGTGATGAAGGTGAAACTGCGGTCTTCGAAAACCGAAATTTCAACCGGAATCACGTATCCGGCCTTGTCCTGGGTGCGAGCGTTGTACTCCTTGCAAAACGCCATGATGTTGACCCCGTGCTGACCGAGGGCAGGACCCACCGGCGGTGCGGGGTTGGCTTTGCCGGCCTGAAGGGCCAGCTTGATCACAGCTACGACTTTCTTGGCCATCGACAAGCGGAGTTAAACATCTGCGGATCACCGACCCCGTGGGGCAGTGCGGCGAAATGGCGAACCATCTCTAAGGCCATCCTCCGCAGGAGACGGCCGCCGAATCAATCAGTTCTGTTTACTGATTTGAGAAAACTCGAGTTCAACTGGGGTTTCTCGACCAAAGATCGACAACAACGCTTTGAGCTTGCTGCGTTCCCCGGACACCTCGATGACCTCACCTTGGAAGTCTTTAAAAGGTCCTGCAGTCACAAGAATTTGATCGCCCTCTGCGAGATCGACTTTGACAACGGTCTTCTTCTCGGCTGCGCGCTTGAAAATACGATCCACCTCCTGACGACTCAGGGGACGGGGCTTGATGTGGCCACGGGCCTTGCCGGTGGCACGACGGTCTTCCGCACCAACAAAATTGATGACGTTTGGCGTGCTTCTCACCGCCATCATCGTGTCTTCATCAAGGACCATCCTGACCAACACATATCCCGGGAATACCTTCTCCTCGGTGGATTGACGGCTTCCATCTTTTTTGATTTTTATCGCCGGTGTCTCGGGAATTTCGATCTCAAGGATGCGAGTACTCACCCCAAGCGTGACGGCGCGCTGCTCGAGGGTGGCCTTGACCTTTTTCTCACAGCTTGAGGCCACCTGAATCGCGTACCACCGGGCGACCGATGTGCGCGCAGGAATCGACTCGAGCGTGCCTTCCTCTCCCTCATTGGGTGCTGGCAGATCAAGCAACTCGGTGCTCTCCTGCTGGGTGGTTTCGAGGTCAGACACGGATGCGGACGAACAATTGGGACAAATGCGATCTGCTGTGAAAGCAACAGATCAACGGAACACCTGAGAAGCGGCCCAACCGTAGAAACGGCTGAGGGCTGAGATAGCCGCGGCCGAAAGACTCACCATCAAGATCACAGCCACTGATTCACTGAATAGCTGCTGACGACTGGGCCAGACCACCAACTTCAGCTCTTCGAAAGTGGCAGCTAAAAAACCACCCCTTCGGCCTGTTTCAGCCGGTGTTTGCGGGGAAGCTGTTTCGGTGTCCTCGGAAGTAGGGCTGGTCACGAATCTTGCGATGCCGGAACTGACGCCGGTGCCTTGGGCACGAGACGGCAAACAAGCATCCTACTGGACGCTTATCAAGGGATCATTCAGCTTCGAATCGAAACGATTCCGTCGAGGTATCGCCTGAGTACACCCGAACCGCCTGAGCCCCCTTGAATCGCTCTTCAAGCAATTCGGTCGCCAGCGGATTTTCGATGCGACGGCGCAGCACCCGACGCAATGGCCTGGCCCCATATTCCGGCTCATAGCCCAGGGTCGCCAATTCATGCGCCACCGCATCATCCACCCGCAGTTCAAGTCCTTGTTCTGCCAGCAATCGGGCTAGATCGGCGAGATGCAAACGCACAATCCGTTCCAGGTCTTCCACGCCAAGCGGGCGGAAGCGAATCACTTCATCGATCCGATTCAAAAATTCTGGTCTGAAATGGTGAGCCAATGCACTCTCCACTGCGGCGTCGAGCGCCTGCGCGGCTCCGGACTCATCCCCCGATTGGGCTTGCCTGGCCGAATCGAGAATGGCCCTGCTGGCCAAATTGCTAGTCATCACAACCACGGTGTGGCGAAAGTCAACAGTGCGGCCCTGCGAGTCGGTGAGCCGGCCATCGTCCAGCACTTGCAGCAGCACATTGAACACATCCGGATGGGCTTTCTCCACTTCATCCAGCAGCAACAGCGCGTAGGGACGACGCCGCACCGCCTCGGTGAGTTGGCCGCCCTCCTCATAGCCCACATACCCCGGAGGAGCACCAAGCAAGCGAGCCACGGCATTGCGCTCCATGAACTCACTCATATCCAGACGAATGAGGGCCTCCTCCTCGTCGAACAACAGCGCTCCAAGCGCTTTCGCCAACTCCGTCTTGCCCACTCCTGTCGGTCCTAAAAACAAGAATGAGCCCACCGGACGGCGTGGATCTTTCATGCCAGCACGGGCACGACGAATGGCCGCTGCAACAGCCTGCACCGCCTCCGGCTGGCCAATCACCCGTTCAGCAAGAAGCTGCTCAAGTTCCAACAGCTTTTGACGCTCACCAGCGAGAAGACGCTGGATCGGAATCCCAGTCCAACGCGCCACAACATCGGCGATATCAGCCGCCTCCACCTGTTCTCGCAACAGGGCAGAACCTTCCTCCTGTGCCTCATTTAGCGACTGTTCAAGATCGGCGCGGCGTTGCTGGACACGATGCAATTGGTCGTACTGAAGACGGGCAGCCTCCTCCAAATTTCCGTCTCGTTCTGCTTCCGCCATGGCATGTCGGAGGTCTTCATCGTCCTGAAGCAACTGACGCAACTCCTCCAGCTGCTCTCGTTCCGCCTGCCAACGCTCCCGAAGCTGACTCAGTCGGTCAGACGCCTCAAGGCGATTGCGCTGAAGCTGAACCCGTTCCCCTTCCGGAGCATGCTCCGCAGCGAGAACCGCCAACTCCACTCGGCGTAGATCAGCCTCTGCATCCTCAACCACTTGAGGCTTAGAGGTCACATCCATTTTCAACTGCGCGGCAGCTTCATCGATCAAATCGATCGCCTTATCCGGCAAACAGCGGTCAGTGATGTAGCGATCCGCTAACCGTGCTGCCGCCAGCACCGCCTCATCGGTGATGGTCACGCCGTGATGCAACTCGTAGCGCTCCTTCAAGCCACGGAGGATATCCACGCTGAGTTCAATCGATGGCTCCTGAATCGGCACCTTCTGAAAGCGCCTGTTCAAAGCCGGATCCTTCTCCACGGTGCGGCGATAGTCCTCTGGAGTGGTGGCGGCGATACAACGCAACTCCCCGCGTGCCAGGGCTGGTTTCAACAAACTGGCAGCATCAGCACTGGATCGATCACTGTTCACCACCGTGTGGAGTTCATCAATGAACAGCACAACGGCCGCTTCCGGATCGCTCACCTCATCGAGAACAGCGCGCAGACGTTCCTCGAACTGACCGCGGAACTTTGCACCGGCGATCAAGGCACCTCCATCTAGGGCAACAAGCCGCAAGCCCTGCAGTGATTCAGGTACCTCACCAGCAACGATCCTTTGAGCCAGGAGCTCTGCCACCGCGGTTTTACCCACGCCAGGCGCACCAATCAGCACAGGGTTGTTTTTGCCGCGTCGCGACAGCACCTTGATCAAGCTGCGAATCTCGCCATCCCTGCCGATCACTGGATCAAGCAGTCCAGCGGCCGCAGCAGCGGTGAGGTCACGGCCGTAGCTCTCCAGCGCGGTCGGCTCGCTGATCAGCTCATCAGACCGATCCATTCCATCGCCCTGAGCCAGAGGCGATGCAGCCGTTTGCCCTTGCTGTAACTGAGCTGAAGGCTGTTGAACTGGCGGTATCTGCGCAGAAGGCATGGACGCCGGGGCAGGGGACGCTGCCGGAGGACGAGGTTTTGGAGGAGGAGGCGCGATAACGCTTGAAGTTGACCGATCGGGAGCTCGAGTCAGTTCTGCTTCAAGGCGATCGGCGGGCAGTCCAAATTGAGCAAATAACTCTGCGCCTACGCGAGGGTCTCGCCCCATAGCAATCAAGAGATGGGAGACATCGATCAAGCGGGAGCCCCAGAGCGAGCGCACCCGATCCGCCTCCTCCAGCAAGGATTCGAGATCCTCGCCCACGAACAGATCCTCGCCCCGAGCCATGGGCTGCTCAGCCAGAAAGCCCTCGAGTCGATCGAGCAGCCGGTCCATCGGCAAAGGCAAGGCCCCAGCAACCCGGCGATAACGCTCATCGCTGAAGAGCACCTGCAGAAGATGCTCAACATTGAGATCCTCGTGACGCCAACGACGGGCTACATCCTGCCCAGACAGCAATAGCTCCCAAGCATCGTCACTGAAACGATCAGGCTCAGAAGTCAGGCTGCTCTGAGGCTCAAGGCTGGTGCGGGAGGTAGAAGTCATTGGGTTTGGGCGCGATTAGGCCGCGTCTGATCGGGAGGAGCGCTGAATGAGTTCCACCTTGTAACCATCTGGATCGGCTACGAAAGCAATCACGGTGTTGCCATGCTTCATCGGACCAGGCTCACGGACAACCCGACCTCCTTTTTCTGCAATCGCAGTGCAAGCCGAATAAATGTCATCGAGACCAAGGGCGATGTGGCCATAGCCATCACCAATTTCATATTCCTCTGTATCCCAGTTGTGGGTCAGCTCAAGAACGGTGTTGTCGCGCTCATCCCCATATCCCACAAACGCAAGCGTGAAACGACCGGATGGATAGTCCTTACGACGCAGCAATTGCATCCCCAAGACCTCAGTGTAGAAGCGGATTGATCGCTCTAAATCGCCCACTCTGAGCATGGTGTGAAGCATGCGCATGCTGATGATT
>Ga0302116_1000697_pt1 | contig 20373 bp, 22 predicted proteins | sample AG5_SCM_MG_FD_203124 | JGI IMG/M metagenome (GOLD analysis project Ga0302116, IMG submission 203124) | Marine microbial communities from Western Arctic Ocean, Canada - AG5_SCM | ecosystem: Environmental > Aquatic > Marine > Oceanic | place: Canada: Western Arctic Ocean | collected 2017-10-01 | reverse complement strand
ATCGTTCCGCTGGGGGTCTTGGGGGAGAGGTTTCCGCTGTTCAGCACCTCCTCGACGTGAGTTACCGTCGCACCGCTGATCTTGTTGCCCACAGCCACATCCTTGAACAGAATCAACGTGTCGGTGAAGTGGTTGGGCGTCGCATCCACCGTAAGGCCGTTGTCGAGACTCAAGCGAATGAAGGGCTTCAGCTCAAGAGAAACCGTGTCGGCGTGTCGAAACAGGATGATCGGCTCAAAATCGCCCTTGAGGTTCACCAGTACCTTGTCATATAGCTTGAGCTCGTCTCCCCTCTTCTGCTCGCCACCTCGGAGAGTGAAAATGCCGCGGTTGCTCAGGCAGGCAGGGCAAGTTTCACAATTAAAATCACCGCACAAATCTTCATCACAACATTTTGAGCAACAATCGTTGCCAGTTGAGCAACCCTTCAAAACTCCTTGAACAGCTTCAAGATTGCAATATTTTTCTGTTACGTCTTGTCCGCATGCCGGACCAGGATTTGGATTAGGTTTTCCTAAATTACCTGAAGAGATTTCTTCTTGCACTTTAATTGCCACCGATAAACAATTTTGGGTTGTTGGCTGATCGGGGAAGGTTGTGTTGGCGCGGAGGCACGCAACGACAATGTCACACGCGGTGGCATTCGCATCAGTGGGAGTGTTGGCAATGAGTGACTTGTAAATCGCGAGGAACTTCTTTGAGCAGACCTTCTCGGGGTTGGCCGAGATCTGCGAGTAGATGTCTTGGCAATCAGACTCAGAGCTAGAGCTTGAGCCAGATTTAGGTGGGAATTTAGAGCTGCTGCCTTTGGATCTCTTATCATCCTCAGAGGAGGAGACGCTGCCCTTCGAGGAGTGCTTGGTCTTAGATTTGAACCCCCCTGTCAAGGTGGCAAGGAGGAGAAGTAAACAGAAAAACCTCATGCTAGATATTATTTAGTGTTGTAGTGGCAATACGGAGTAATGAATAATTGTTATGAATGGGTGGGGGGTTAGAGGGTTGTGAGGGGTGGAAGGGAAGGGGACTGGGGGAGGAGGGGGCGAAGGAGGAGACTCAATGATGGTGTTTGGGTGATCGATCGAACCACGCCCACCTCGAGACGCTTGTGGGTACAAAGCTCGGTTCAGGGTTTATGGGGCATATGAAAGCCTGGGACAGGAGAAAAGGAGGAAAACGGCACCAATAGCACTAACCTTGATTTATGCTATAGCATTTATTATTTTCTGAAACAACAAAATGAAATTTGCCTCGCACGTCTGATCGTGTCTGCATTTCACATTCATTTTTGTTTTGCTTAAGCCGAGCCTGAATCGTATGCGATTCTATTTCGTGGTTGCGAACCTTCTTTTCGCTTTCGTGAATTCCTACTTTTCTCAACAACGAATCCCAACAACGAACCAATCCCAACAACGAACACATCTTCAACGCCAACGTGGCAAAGCCATTGACAACCCTTCCCAGAAGATCGCAATTGTCACAACACTGCTCCCTTGGACAGCCTCTATCGCCCCCAAACTCGCCCCCCCAACCTCATTCAAGACGAAGCGACTCCTCAGTTTGCGAAACCAGGTGGCCTATGCGCGGGATGAGGTGAGCCAAGCCACCAGGGAGATCAACGCCCTCCAGTCTCGCCTTCGCCTTCTCGACCACGGCGAAACCAAGCTGTCGCTCGAGCTCCGGGTGAAGAGGCTACGGCTGGAAGCCGGGTTGCACGAGGCTCGAATAATCGTCCTGAAGAAAAAGCAGAGGAAGATGGGTTTGGCTAGCCGGAACAATTTTCTTGGGAACCTTAACAGAAAATTTGAGACCTTCATGGCAGCAGAGTCGAAATCTTCGGACGTTTTGCTTCGACTACTTTCTCGAGACAATCCTTGGGAGATGATTCGGCAAGACTCGTTGTCGCTGCTCTCTATGGGCACGAAGCCTAGCCTTGTTTCGGGCTATTTCTTCCTCAACTCGTCCGAACAACTGATTCCCCACGCTGCTGCAATTGCAGCTCGGGCGGAAATTTTAGAAGAACACGCGCCTGGCATTCTCGTTGCTGTCGATGGATACCTCGACATAGTAGAACCCCATCTCGATAAAATTCTTGAGCGTCTCGATGTGAGTGATAGCGAAGCGAACCAGATTCTCCACAAACTAACAACCATGTCATTGCTCGCTTCGCTCGCTTCTCGCTTCGCTCGCTTCTCGCTTCGGTCGCAGGTGATTGAACCGCACCTTCCGTTCGTATTGAAGAACATGAATTTTCTCGCGCCACACATCGGCTGTCTGCTTCCCCACCTCGATGCTCTCCTCCTCTTTGCCGACGACGGAGGCAAGTACCTTGACAGGCTACTCCCGTACGTTTCAAAATTTGCTCCTCTCCTGGACGCCCTAAAACCTCACTTGCTCTTCCTGCGGCCTCACTTGAAGCACATCATGCCTCACTTCCACATAATACAAAAATCGGCAATCAACTTCAAAGATTACCCAAGTGTTTCCGCGAACGCTGATGTCTTAGTATTTTACTTCGGCTGGGTTTTGCGGTGAGTGAGAGCGAAGCAGTTATCGCACAAAAAGATGCGCCCACCCCAACCCAACCCGCCACCATGTCCAATTCATCGCGTCTAAAAAACCTCCATATATATAATCTGGAGTTACGGCCGTATTCAGTAATTTGCCTTTTTTTGCCTTTTTTGAGGTTTTCACATCATTTCCCCCCTCCACATGACCCTTCCTCAAACCCCTTCCCTAAAAAAACCCTCTCGCACAACACAATCCCAATCCATCCATCGCCAATCCCCAAACACATTATAAATCACTAACCCGCACCGCGCAGATTGCCATACATTGGAAAAAATGTCCTTCGCCTCCCTTTCATGCCCCGGCTAGCTTCAATTCTTGGCCGGCGTTTACCCAAGCGATTTGTTCGTGGCAACACTGCAAACTTTGTGTGTAATTATGAAGGAATGGATGTTTTTAGATGAGGCGAGAGGCGAACCTGCACAATTGAGAAAATAAAAAAAGTTTATCACAAATTTTGCTATTCTACAAAATTTCCAGTTTCCTCCCTACATAATTCCTTGCACATCCATGATCATAGCCACCCCCGCCAGCGTCCACTTGGCCGGCGAACTCTTGCTCCTCAACTGAGCGCTCCACACGTACCCCGGCCCCCTCTGGATCGTTTTGTAGACGGGGCACAAATACGTGTTCGCGTCCATCCGATCCACAATAGCCGCCTTGCAGTTTATGACCGGCATCTCACAGAACATTTCCCTAGGACTGCTGCTCTCCAAAATCCCGTTCGCCAGGTGCCACTTCGCCCCCTCCAAGTGCAGCCCGTTAATGAACGCTCCATCCCTGCTCCCGCTCGTGATATCCCCGCTGTCCATCTTCTTGCTTATCTCGCTCACGACGCTCAGCTTGTCCAGCTCCAAGTTCGCCGCCGCCGCAGAAACCTGCATGATCGCCGTTAAGAAACTTTGCGGGTTGAACAACCCGCTAATCCACGTCACAACGGGAATATCCCCCGGATTCCCTACCCAATCGTTCAACTGGGTGATCCTGTCGCTCAAGTTCGTGAGCCACCCGCTCAAGTTCCTCTGGCTCGGGAACGCCAGCTTCTTCCACCCGTCCGGCACCACGTCCATGAACAGAGCATTTTGGATCTCCTCCATCGCCCCCGTCATCGTTAAATCCCCCTTGAACCCTAAATTCAAGTTGCTCAGCGACCCGCACATTTCGACCAGCAGCCCGTTCATCCTCCCGCACTCCTGCAAGAACACGTTCTGGTACGGTCCGACCTCGTCCATGCCCACCGCAATCTCCTCAACGTCGTACCTCGTGTCCCTGAACATGTCCAGTATGTCCTGAAGCATGGCTTCCGCAACGTTCTGGCTGCTCTGCTCTCCTCCGCCGCTCCCCGCTTCCTGCGGAGAAATCTCCATCAGCGTCAAGAACATCGCGACGCTCTGCTGCGTTCTGAACCCGATCTCCGCGTTGGGGTGGAGCCCGAACGCAAGCGGACTGCGCCGAGCGAAGCGAGATTGTGCGCATTTTAATGAAGCAAGAGCAAAACGAGTGAGCAAAACGAATGTAATTGAGTGGAAAAATATAATGTTAGTTTAGTGGATCCTACTCTCGTCTCTTCATCAAGGCTCGCTCGCTCACCTGTCGCTCATCATGTTGACCTCGATGTGCTCCAGCACCTTGCTGTAGCTGCTCGAAGTGCTCGGGGCCTTGAAGTTCGCGCCACCGCTATCCGGATAAGGAAATATTTCGAACTCGTCCAAGAGCTCATCGCGCATCAAAAACTGCAACATCCGCTGGCTCATGAGCCTGTCGAAATCGTTCACGATGTGTCCTCCGTACATGATTTCTGCGCCGACGAGCGAGCCAAACGAATACGAATTGAGTAAAATGATGTTAGCTTGTAGTGGATGGTAGCCGTCTCTAGCATTTTTCGCGCTTCGCTCGCTCACCTCCGAAAATGTACTGCAAGTCCGCCCAAGGGATTTTCACCGGCGCGTTGTCCATGTAGTTGCACAGGCACTTGGCGCTATCCCTCAGATCACCGATAGCGAACGGGTACATCATGTTGTACCCGATCGGGCCGAACTTCTTCCTCTCCACCATGATCGCGTGGAAGTGGCACAGTCCGAAGATAATTCCCCTCGTCCTTGGTTCGAAGTCCTCGTAGTCCTCCTTGCTGAAGCTGCTGATGGCACTCGTCAGATTCGCCTTCAACCCGCTCGGGGGGTCGTTGGTCAGCTTGATGCACTTCTCGATCAGGCCGATCGGAATCCCCTTGCTTGGGTCGGAACTCAAAAAGATGCGGAACTTGCTGTTGCTGCCCTCGATTCCGTACCTGTCGAGCTTCTTCTCCACCACCTTGAGCCACTTGGGCATCAAGTGGACGTTGTTCAGCACGACCCAGTGGCCCGATTTGTGGCCGGTGTCCAGCCTCTCCCCCGCAATGACGTCCTGGCCCTGTCCGAGAGAGATGTTGAAGTAGCTTTCTCCCGCAACCATCTTCTCCTTCTTGGCAAGTTTGTCAACGTCGCTCGCGACATCAGCGCCGGGGGACAGGATGAAGTAGATCGGCGTGCCGGGGGACGAGTCGGAAAAACTCTCCTCCAAGATCTGGTAGCTGTTCAGCTTGCTGTCGCACTCGACGTACTCTCCACCGTTGGGCATGCAGTTCCTAATCAAACCCCTGAGCGCGGGCAGCATTCTGTCTGGCCGCAACGCCTTCACCACCATGAGCTTCCGGAACGGCTGCTTGTCCAGCTCCCTCCAGTCCAGCGGAAGCTTCTCCAGCTGCGCCGAGCGAAGCGAGGCGCATTTTTAACGATAAAGAGAGCAAGAGTGGGTTAGGAGTGGGTTAGGAGTGGGTTAGGAGTGGGTTAGTCGCGTCACACTCTTCTACCACAAGGCTCGCTCGCTTCGCTCGCTCACCTCCGGATCGCTCAGATTGAACCACTCCAAGAACCTCGGCCCGTTCTCCTCAATGTCCCCGCACAGCGTCTCGAAACCTTCCATCTCGCTCAGCGTCCTGCACATCGCCCAGCTCGTGTCCGGCAGCCACTCCAGAGGGCTCTCCTCGTCGCTTTTCTTCGGCCCTCGGACCATGAAGTTCATGCCCTCGATGCTGTAGCCGGTCTCGTCCCCCATCATTCCCTTGCTCATTAGCCCGAAGCAAATTTGCGTCAAGAAAATCAATTTGTGCTTCTCGAACAGACCCCTGCGTTGAGTGGAATATTTGTTAGTTTTTAGTAGTGGCACGGTTAGGGTTAGGGCACTCCACTCACCTGCTGACCCACGTGTAAATCACCCATCGCAAGCTCTTCACCAAGTTGTTGACCCTAATGGACTGTCCTTCGGCCGGCTCCGCCTTCCCTAGCGCCTTCAAGAAGAACTGGGTGAAGCTATCCAAGCTGTACTGGTACATGTGGTCGATTAAACACAGTTTCAGGAGCATAAAGTACAGCATGCTTGCCTCCACAGACACGATCCTGCACCGAGCGAAGCGAGGCGTATTTGTAATTAAGCACGAGCGAACCAAGCGAACCAAACGAATATAATTCAGTGGAATAATGTTCGTATTAGTTGTTGTGGGCTCGTACTTTTGTCTTCCTCACCCCCCCCCCCCGCTCCGCTCACTCACCTGTACACCTCTCGCGCCTCGTTCACGCCGATCTCGGTCTCCTTTCCTCTCTTGACGGCCTGGTTGATCTCGCTCGCCTTGTCCTTCGTGGCCTCCAGCCCCACAATCAGCGGGATATCGCTCAGGATGTCGGCCGGTGCGTTTGCCAGCTTGCAAAGCAAATCGTCCTCCAGCTCCTTCAGCTGAATCTTGTACCTGTTGAACGATTGGACTAGCTCGTTTCGCTCCTTCTCGAGCGCTGGCTGCTCGTGCCCGACCACCTTCGCAAGCAGCTGGTCCTCCAGGCCCTTCTCCGTCACGATGAAGTTCACCAAGGTGCATTGCGCCGCAATTTCTGGCTTGTAGTGGGGGTTGGACAGCTTGGTCTGCAGGTACAGCCTAAAGTTCGGATCGTACTCGACCTCCTCACCGCCAATCTTGATGAACCAGTTCCTTCCCTTCCTGTACACTGCGCGCCCGAGCAACGGGTCGAGCACAGCGTCGATGTTCTCCCCCAGCCCCTCGATGATCACAACGTGGCCGTTTTGGATCGCGTTGATGACGCTGTTCATCCAACCTTTTCCGCCCATTGACATGGTGATTAATTTCCCACCCTGCGCCGTAACAAAATATTGTTAGTTTAGGTCGTCTCGTGCTCGTTCACACACTCACTCACCTCCTTCTCAACCCTCAACTCCTCATTGTTCTTGATCCACTTGATTCCCTGCAATTGAGGGTCGATTATCAGGGGCCACCGCTCCGCGTTGCTGACGATGCTTCCGTTTTCTACGCTAATCCTATCGGCGGGCAAGCCCTCGTTCTGCCAGTTGGCCACCTTGCTGTCGTCCGTAAGTACCTCCAAAGGATCAATTCCCTCGGTGATTGGAATTTCTCGACTGATTAAGTCGACCAGCCAAGTCTCCTTCCACAGCTTTTCCCTAAATTCGGCTCCAAACGCGCCTATGTAGCTCACGAACGCCGAGGCCAGCAGCGTATTTCCGCACAGGCTTACGTTCTCGCGCTGGGTTGAGTTGGGTTGAGTTGGGTTGAGTTGGGTTAGTTAAATTTACTTCATTTCAGCAGTGCATACTCTCTCACTCTCTCACTCTCTCACTCACTCACTCACTCACTCACTCACTCACTCACTCACTCACTCACTCACTCACTCACTCACTCACTCACTCACTCACTCACTCACCTTCAAGTTGTCAATCTCCTTGCTCCAGCGCTTGTTCTCGCTCGACAGCCCGCTCGTTAGCCTCTCAGCCAAGTCCAAGCGGTCCTTGCACTTGGTGGCCTCCGCCTCCACGGCGGACTTGTCGGCGGTGGCTTTCAAGAACGATACCTGAGTGAAGCGAGGGTTAGTTTTCATTATTTCGGTTCAATAATATAATTGGCTCTGCTGGCTCGCTTCGCTCGCCCGCGGCTCACCTGAAGCTTGTTCAACTTCTCCTCAATTCCCTTCATCACGCTAATAACTTCGCTCAAGTCCTTCTCCGCGCTTGACTTGCTAGCCCTGGCCGTCTCCAGTTGGAGCATCAGCGGCTTGACCTTCTTGTAGATCTGGTTGAAGTTGATGATATTCACCACCCAGTCGCACAAGTTCGCCGCCGCCGCACTCTTCCCCTTCATCTTCTCATAACTAAACACTGGATCGGCCAAGTAGGGCTGCACGCGCTTGACGACATCTTCCGGAATGTCCTCTCCCTTGTACTTCTGAAGCTGTTCCAAGAAGGCATCGACCTTGGCCATCATCTTCTTGGCGTTGTCCCAGCTGAAGTCCTTCTTCTCGTTTTTGATCATTATCAGCAGAGCGGATGTAACCTTATCGACACCCGCGGGTGGGTTGGAGAAGCCCTTGAGCTCCGTCAGGGAATTCTTGTCCAGGCACTCGACGGCCTTTTGGGCTTTGTCAAGGGCGGGCTTGGCGATTTTCAGATCAGCGTCAGCCTCGGCCTCGATCTTCGCGGCGTCGGCAGCAGCTGCGTCGGCCTTCTTCTTCTCAGCGGTGGCGAACTTCTGCTGCTCTTCAGCCTCGGTTCGCTGCTGGCCCATTTCCGTCAACAGCTCCTCGGTAATTTGCTTCTTTCCTTCCACCTCCTCCATCTTGATCACCAAGTCGGCCTTGAGCTGCTCAACGTCGTCGTTCGTGTTGCGAAGAGTGGTTAGACCCGTGTCGAGGCGCGTGATTTGGGCCTGCAGCTCGGTGCGCTTATCACCCAAGAGAGTTTTGTAGAAGGCAATGAGCTCCAAGAAAGATTTCGGGGTCGTGTAGTTGTATCTCCGCTCCTGAATCAAGTACTGAGTGGATGCGGCGTTCACGCTCATGTGCACCTCCGCAACGTGATAGCAAATGTTCTCCTTGATCTGCGTCGAATGAGTGGGTTGGGTTAGGAGTGACCTCGCAGTTACATTACTTCGACTTGATAAATCTCACCTCCACGCTTGCCATCTCAACGTCCTCCAGAAACCTTTGGGCAACCGACACGAGCGCATCTTTTGGCCAGCCGTGGAACCAGTCAATTGCCGTGCAGTTGATCAGCCCAGGGAACCTACACAGAGCGAAGCGAGGTGCATTTTTATTGAAACAAGAGCAAAACGAGCGAGCCAAACGAGTTAGTGGAATAATGTTAGTTCAGTCGATACCATACACCAGTTGAGACTAGCTCGCTTCGCTCGCGGCTCGCTTCGCTCGCGGCTCGCTTCGCTCGCGGCTCGCTTCGCTCGCGGCTCGCTTCGCTCGCGGCTCGCTTCGCTCGCGGCTCGCTTCGCTCGCGGCTCGCTTCGCTCGGCTCACCTGCGCGGCCGGATCCTAAACTCCTCTCCAACCGGACTGAAGCAAAGCACCACGTGCAAATTATTCTTCACCCGCTCGGTAAAGAACTCCATCATGGCGTCGCGAGTGTCCTGGACTCCGGCAGCCTTGGCGGCGTTCCTTAAACTCCCAAAAATCGCGTCGTACTCGTCCTTCAAGAACAAATCGGGAATTACCCCGCTGCTCAATAAATCATTAACATACACCAAGAACTTCTCGTCCACGATCTGGCTGTCGGTCATCATGAAAGTGATTGGCTCAGCAGGCTTCACTCCAGCCTTCCTGTACAGCTCCTTCAGCTCCTCCTTTAGGTCGTTAACGTTGTAGTCGGAGGTAACGGAAATCTGCACAACGCCGTACCCGCACAGGAAGCTAGCAAGCTTCGCCAAACTTTGCTTTCCGCTTCCTCCAACCCCAACCAGCAGCGCATTGCCCCCGGGGAAGTTGATAATCCTAGCAATTCTTGTGATGTGCTCCATGGCCTGCTCGAACAGCACCAATTTCATAATTGGGTTGTTCTCGTTGTACTCGGCGAGCTTGTCCCCCAGCACTGCTTTCAACTGCGGCATGTCGCTGATTGGCAAGTAAGCCGGCTCATCGTCAATCGTCGACGTTGCAAACGAGGTGAAGATGTTCGGCTCGGCGAACAGCTCATCCGGGTCCTGGTCGAAATGGCGCTTCGCGACGTCCTGGAGCAAATCAACGCACCTCTTGATCTCCGTGTTGGACACAAGTCTGTCGGCAAAAACACGCTCACACTCGTGCAGCCACAAGCGGCAAACTTTCACCACGCTGCCGTAGTACTCTGGCCGAGAGCTCACCATGCCACCGACAATGGCGGCCAAGTCGCGCATGTTGAAGTTGTAGTGGAACTTCACTGCGGAGGGAAGGAACCTGGAGGAGATTTCCTTGTGAGCAATAATAGTTGCGTCCACGATGCTCGGCACAATCTTAGCCACCGAGTCGTTGAACAGCTTGAAGTGGTTGCTCAATATTGCACCGTACACTAGCGTCAAGTCCTGCTCGGACGGCAGAGCGCAGCTGAAGCAGCTGAAGTGGCGTTGCAGCCTGGGGTTGACAGTGAAACTTCCGCTCTTGTTGTTCATGCAGCACACGAATTGCACGTCTTGGATGAACTTTTTTAAGCCCAAATCGGTGCGATCGTACCAGCTCCCGTAGTCCATGTGCTGCCTGATCAGTTCGATCGGGGTCTGGGTTCCGTATGTTTCGACCTGCGCCATGTTCAAATCGTCCACGAAGTAGATTAGCTTCTTGGCGACGGGGGGGCCGTAGGTTTTGCCGGAGCGCTTGTCTATGGGCTGCTCCAGCTGCTGCTGGATGGAGTAGCTGTCAGTGTAGTAGTTCATGTTGATCGTCGCACTCATCATGTTGTCTTCAATGTTCCTCAAGTACTCCTTGACCATGGCGGTCTTTCCGGTTCCAGCTCCTCCAACGAAGAGCACGTGGCGGCGCTGGGAGATGAGTACGTCCGCCAACGAAGTTAACCGCACCAGATCGACCGTGGGAACCACAATGTTAGCGAATGACACGTCTGCGCCGAGCGAAGCGAGGCGCATTTTTAATGAAAGACGAGAGAAACAAAACGGAGCGAGCCAATCGAATAGGGTGGGTTAGCTTAGTAGTTGGTGGATGGATGTAGCCATTTTATTTCGCGGGATTCATCGCGAGTATGTTCGTCTTCATTAAAGTTCGCTCGCTTCAGTAGCTCGCTCACCTCCGCCTCCGCTCCAGCTCGGCACCTTTTCGATCCAGGACTTCAAATCGCCCGTCTCAACGTCGATGAAGTAGTCGAAGACGGTGCCGCCGTCGGGATACTTGAGCATCTTGCTGTGAGCGGACTTCCAAAGTTCCGAGAACACCTTCTTGCTGTCGTTGTTGCGGTCCACATTGAGCGTGGAACCAACGGCCCACATTGTGCAATAGAGGAAAACCTGCGCCGAGCAAAACGAAGCGAGGCGCATTTTCAAAGAAGCACGAGAGCAAGAGTGAATTAGGAGTGGGTTAGTCGCTTCGCACTCTTCTGTCACAAGGCTCGCTCGCTTCGCTCGCTCACCTTGTCCAAAATGTCGCCCGCCTTGGCCTTCTTGCTGAGCGTTGGGAGGATTCCATCCAGCAGGTAGCAAATGGTTTGGATTGTGTTGATCTTGATGGAAGGAATGAGCGTCTCAAGCTGCTTGTTGCCGAAGCAGTCAAACGCAATGGGAATGATAGTCTGAAAGAGAGCCGGGAAACTCCCGCGCTCCATCTCGTCATTGCGCGTCTTGATCCAACTGTCAATAAACGGCTGGTAGCCAATGTCGGAATCATTTAAATATAAGATTCCGGCGCGGCTCACAGTCGCCGGGGTGGCGTTCTTCAACGAATGGATTTCGAAAATCATTCGCATGGGATCCGTCAACGGAATGCGCTCGTTCGAAACCAAAGTCAGCACCTTGTTATCGTCCATAACCGTGTTCATCGACTCGATCCAAACCGCATCAATGTCGCCGTCCAAAACCACCCACTGGTTGTTGGTTTGTTGGTTGTTGTAGGGCACCCAGCACTTGCACATGTTTCGCATCACGATTGACAGTACACCGTCCTTCCAGTCCTTGGCGAGAGTCATGTAGCCGTACAGCTCATCAGATGTGACCGCCTTGGGGTTCACAACTTCACTCACGCAGACCGGCTTTGGCTGGTCCAAATTGTGGCAGCCCATCAACGTTTTCCACACGGAAGATTTTCCGCTTCCCGCGTTTCCGAGCAGCATGACGCTGTGCCGCACATCAAGCAGCTCCTGGTACTGGGTAATTTTAGTTACAAAAGCCGCATCGTGCTGCATGTTCGTTTCGGTACAAACTTTGATGACTTTCTCCTTTAGAGGTTCGTTGACCTTGGGGGGAATGTCAAGTCCGGGGAACAAGTCTGAAATCAGCCTTAGGAAAATGGCCATATCCTGAAGCGGAATCTTGGGCGTGTTGAAGTCACGGAGAGCGCGCATTAGCACCGCATCCTCGTCGACAGTCTTGTCCTCGCGCTGCGCCGAGCGAAGCGAGGCGCATTTTTTTATCCAAGCACGAGAGCAGCAAACAATGCGAGCAAAAATAGTTGAGTGGGTTAGTTCAGTAGTGGATGTAGCCATGTATAGCAATTTCGCACGGAGCTTCGCACTCTTTTGTCACAAGGCGAGCGGAGACGGAATGAAACTCACTTTCAAGTTCCCCGCAACTCTTAGCACACTCTTCACCGCTCGCAAACCCCAATCGTAGTGGTTCTGCTTGCTTAGCAAGTCCTCGCTCAACGCGTAGAGCGTCACGAACTTGATGGCCAGCGGGCGGGCTTTGATGAAACCCTCCGACATGAGCATGTTCTCGCAAATGGGTTTCAGGTCGGGCCGGATCATGGCGCAACTTCGGAACTGAGCCTTCAGATTCTCAGGCAGCTCGGTCCTCCCAGCGTAGCCGGGATTCATGGTGATGAAGAAGCCGCACGTGGGGATTAGTGACACCGACTCGCCAAAAAAGTTAAACTCCCCGATCTTGGTCGGAGGAGTTCCGGCGGGAAGGTTCGCGTACTTTTTGTCGCGGTTGGTTGGGACGGAAAGATTCACAATGGCGTCCAAGACGAACTTGACCTGGGAGGCAACGACACTCAGCACCTCAATTTCGATGCGGTTGAACTCGTCGAAGCAACCCCAGGCTCCGACCTGGGAAAGACCCTTGAATATGTCCGCCATGGTTTGGTAATTCATCTGGTCAGAGCAGTTGAACACGTAGCAGGGCAGACCAAGGGCGCGAGCAAGGTCCTTGGTCGTTTCCGTCTTCCCGGTTCCGGCAGGTCCAGCCGGAGCACCGCCCAAGTAGAGCCTCAGCGCGGTTGTCAGTGTGACGTAGCAGCGGTCGGTGAGGGGGGTGATGACGAGTCTCGCAATGTTGCCGACGTACTCGAAACTGCAATTTTTTGTTAGTATAGTATTTTTTTTCGCTCGTCCGCTCGTCCGCTCATCCGCTCATCCGCTCATCCGCTCATCCGCTCATCCACTCACTCACTCACTCACTCACTCACTCACTCACTCACTCACTCACTCACTCACTCACTCACTCACTCACTCACTCACTCACCTGTAGCTGGTGCGGAAATCGCAAATCTTCACCAGCACCTCCCTCTCGCCCTTCTCCTGCAACCAGTAAAACTTTAGCTGGCTCTGCCAGGCAAAGTCGAGCACGTTGTCAACCCTCTTGGTGATTAGTCCCTCGACGACATCGCGAGAGTGAACGTCAATGGTGATGAGAACAATGATTTTGGTGCGGTCTCCCTTCTTCAAATCCCCCTGAACCAACTTGATCAACGACTCCAAGCGCTTCACGCAGAGGCTTAGGTACTTTTTGACAGCGTCCTCCTGGCCGTTCTCGTACTCCTCGATAGCCGCCTCGGTCTCCTCCGTCCAGATCACCTGGCAGGCCAGCAGCGCAATCTGCGACGGGTAGTGGAAAACCCACTCTTCTCTCGGGTTGTCAATGTCCCAGTTGCTTGCCTCCTTCAACGAGCCTTCCGTGACGGTGCGAAGAGTGTTCTGCATGCAGACGGTCAGCTTGTTGAGCCAGTGCTCGACGGCGCCCTTCATAGAGAACATGAGACCGAACTGGACGGCCTCTCCGTCCTTGGCGTTCATGGCAGACGCCTTCTCCGGGAGGAGGGAAATTGTGGGAGCATCACCGTTGCTGTTGCTCTCGGCAGCTTTGGCCAGCTCCTCCTGCATGTCGGGATCGTTGTGCGGGTCTACAAACTCCAAGGAGCCGATTCCGTCGTAGATTGAGCCGAGGTGGGGCATGATCTTCGGAGGGTTGTTGCCGTTGGAAAGGATGTCGAGGAGGGCCGAGTTGGACACGAAGTAGAATCTGGGGAAAACATTCTTCTTCATGTCGAGGTATTCGTTGAGGGCTTTCTGGCACTTTTCTAGTTGTTTGACCATGCTGGATAATGACTGCTCGCGCCCGTCGGTCTGGCAACAATCAATCACCCCGGTGCGCACATTGACATCCTTCATGAGCTCCTTGAATTCCGAATCGATGGATTCGAAGCGCTTCGTGTCATCGGGAAGTTGTGCGCGGATGTCCGCCGAAGCTAGGAAGATTGCCTCCAACGAGGTCCAGCCGCGCTGGCAAACGAGCAACAGCTTCAAGACGGTCTCGACCGCGGACAAGTTTTCTTGCCACATCAAAGCCTTTGCGCGGAAAAAGTCGACGAACTTCCCCATGCCGGCCATAGATTGCAGGTCCATTTGGTGGGCCTCAAGCTGCTCCATGATTTCATCCGGACTGCCGATGATGAAGACTTCCGTGTCCCTGTGCCTCACACAGCTTAACTTCATTGTGCTCCACGTATCTTCAATCGCGGTGAGCTTCGTTTCGATCTTTTGCTCCTTGACGCTGATTTCCACCAGCTGCACCGAGCGAAGCGAGGTGCATTTTTAATGAAGCAAGAGCAAGAGCAAAACGAATGAAGCGAGCCAAACGAATTGAGTGGAATAATGTTAGTTCAGTAGTGGAATAAGCCCTCTATGTCTGTAGCCATTTCGCGGGATTCATCGCGAGTATTCTCGTCTTTCCGCTCACCTCGGTGACCCCCTCAACGTGGTTGTGGAGCTCAAGCGCAAGCAGATCGCTCAGGGCAAATTGCGGGCCTTTTTCGAAGTTCTGCACCGAGCGAAGCGAGGCGCATTTTCAATGAAGCAAGAGCAAAACGAATGAAGCGAATCAAAAGAATTGAGTGGGTTAGTTCAGAGTGGATGAAGCCGTCTGTAGCAATTTTGCGAAAGATTCATCGCGAGTACTCTTCTTCATCAAGGCTCGCTCGTTTCGCTCGCTCACCTTCATTGTGATTGCTGTCAGTGACTTCCAGTGGCGGTCACGCATGGATGGAGTGTGTAGCTCCTCGATCAGCGGGAGGACGGCGGCCATGTTGTTAATCTTCGACTGGGTGAGGGTGAAAACGTTCCAGTGCTTGACTTGCCGGTTGGACTTTTTCAGCTGATTCTGGAGGAGCTTAACCTCGTCGAGGAGGTCGTCGGTCTTGATGGCTGACCACAAGATCGACTGCCAGGAGTTGAACAAGATTGTTACCGCGTTGAGGAAATCCCAGCACTGCTTGAGCAACGTAAGCTCTGAATTCATTGTCTTCAATTCGACATGATTCGACCTGGCGAGATCAAACAGCTCCTCAAGCTCGTTGAAGTGGGTAGCCTCGGCCTCAATCTCGGCGAGCTGGAGGTGATACGAGTCGAAAGACTTGTAGACGTCGAGCCGGCGGTCCTCGGGCCACGCGAACGGTGCATCGCGCTTGAAGTTGGAATTGAAGGCGGACATCTTCTTCTTGAAATCGACGATGTTCGCCTTTATCGCGTCCACCTCTCGGATCTGAAGGGGGTGGATCTGCTCCTTGACTTTGAAGGTCTTGTTGACGATGCTGTCCCACAGCATCGGGGCCCGCTCGAGGTAGTCGATCGCGGGCTCGTTGTTCACTGTGCCAAGGTCCAGAGTGATGCCGTGGGATTTCAGCAGGTACACCATGTCCTTCAGCGGGCCGAAGATGGTTGCCATTGACGGCATTTTCTTCCTCACGTCACGAATGTGAGTCATGATCATCATGAGGCCTTCATTGTCCTCAGTGGGATCGATCTCAAGCCCCTCGTTGACCTCGCACTGGAAGTCGTTCATCTCCCGAAGCTGCGCCGAGCGAAGAAGGTGCGAACACGAATTGAGTGGGTTGGTTTAGTAGTGGCTCGTATATATTTCTCGTCTTCATCAAGGCTCACTCGCTTCGCTTCGCTCGCTCACCTCCCCAGCAATGTGGCGCTGGATGTAGCCGGTGTAGATGTACATCCACTTGGTTACCCAAGTTGACATCGCCTGCTTGATCGGCTGGCCGTTGACGCGGAGGAAGTCCATGTCGTGTATCTACTTCAACCCCTCGATTTCCGACTGAATGTTGAGAAACTCCTTAATCTTGGTGTCGAACAATGACAGGTCGAGCTTCTTCCTCTTGATCGATTCAAGGGCGGAGGGTTTGTTGAGGGACTCGGCCCCATCCTCGTCGCCGTCGGCATTGCCGCCACCAATATTGCTGTTTAGCTCGGTCACAACGACCTCCTCGTCGACGAGCGCCTCCTGCAGGAACTCAGAGAAGATCTGGTTGAGGTCAGACTTCCACAAGTACTCGTATTTGGAGAACTGCCTTCTGTATCTGTTCGTGCGGACCTCACACATCTGCAAGTGCTTGTTGATTTTCGCAAGCAGCATCGAAACGTGAGGCTCCCCTTGGAGCTGCGCCGAGCGAAGCGAGATTGTGCGCATTTTTAACGAAGCACGAGAGCAAGAGTGGGTTAGGAGTGGGTTAGGAGTGGGTTAGGAGTGGGTTAGGAGTGGGTTAGGAGTGGGTTAGGAGTGGGTTAGTCGCTTCACACTCTTCTGTCACTAGGCTCGCTCGCTTCGCTCGCTCACCTCCATCAAGTAGGTTCCCTCGCCCGAGTCCAACCTCTTAAAGACCTGGCCGATGCCGAGAATAGAACTAATCCACGACCAAACCAAATTGCGGAGGCCGTACTTTGAACTGTCCTTTGTCGTCACGAAGGCGACCTCGGGGTTGTAGATGACGGCCTTGTCCCGCAAGTCCAGATCTATTTCGACTAAGGGACTGTAGTTGTTCTTCACGATAAATTCCTCGTTCAAGTTCGCCTCAAGCGAGTCCAGCGACACCACCACGGTGTCCACCAGCCCCATGATCACAATGTTGTTGATGAAATCGACGTAAGCCTTCCAGTCGGGCAGCCCCTGCGAAACCTTGAGCGTCCTGTTCGTGTCCTTAAGGAGCTTGTGGATCTCCTGCCCCCCCTCCTTGATGAGGTGGTACTGGCCGGTGATGAGCTGTTTGAGCAAAATTTGGAGGTCGGCAACCACGCAAGTCTTGTTCGCGCGCTCGAACAGCGGCCGGGCTCGCCAACCCTCCAGGAGAACCTCCACCCGCCGCAGGTTGCTCTTCATAACCGAGATGGTGTTGTTGATGGATTTGACGTCGGACATGGCCTCGGTGATAAAGTTGTCGATGCCGTTGGATTTCCAGTTGAGGGACTTTGTTTTGGAGCTTCCTTCTTTTTTGGAAGTTGAGTTTCCATCTACACCGTGGGAGATGCTCTTGCTGATCTTGTCGAGCTGCCCCTTCAGCAGCGGGCGCTCCACGGGTAGCAGAGTCTGCTGAATCTTGTTGAAAATGTTAACGATGAGATCCAAGTTGCCCATGTGGCGCCTGAACACCTCGCCCCTCTGATAAATGTCGAGGGCGCTCGGCGGCACCTGCAGGTCGAGGAGGAGGAAGTACTTGACCTCGCGGAGGAGCCTTGTGAGGAGAGGGTCGAAGTTGACGTAGAGGAGGGGCTGGGCGCCGAGCGGAGCGTTGGGCGGAACGGTGCCCTTGCGGAGCAGCGGGTTCTTGAGCTTCGCCTGGGACGACTCCTCGATGGACTGCCCCCAGGCCTCAATCTTGACACGCTCAAAGTCGGCCAGCTGGCCCAGCAAAGACGTGTACATCTTGACCACCTCCCGGGCGTCCTCTCGGTCCAGCACCTGCGCCGAGCGAAGAAGGTGCGAGGCGCATTTTTATTCAAGGCACGGACGAGCGAAAGAGAAAGTTAGTATTGGTTGTTGCAACATGTGGGCTCGCACTCTCGTCTTCGTCTTCGTCTTCGTCAAGGCTAGCTCGCTTCGCTCGCCCACCTTGCGGTCCAGGAGCTTCATCTTCTCCATCGGCAGCTTTACCCGCGAGAGCAGCCCGCGGCACCAAGTCAAGGCGCCGGCGATGGGGGGTAGGTTGCGGTAAGAGCCCGTCCCGATGGGCGGGGAGTCCTTGTTTTCGACAAAGATCTTTAGCACGCGGGTCACGTCCTCCGAGTAGGAGTGGATCAGCGAACCTGCGCCGAGCGAAGCGAGGCGCATTGTTAATGGAGCAGGGGGGAGGCGAGAGAGCCAAAGAATTGAAAATTATGTTAGTTTAGTAGTGGCTCGCATATATTTCTCGTCTTCCTCAAAGCTCTCTCGCTTCGCTCGCTCACCGTGCTTCTTCTCCAGGTCGTCGGCGATGATCGGCCGTCGCACGAGGGTGTCAAAAGAATCGAGGAGGCGGAAGCGCCCGGTCACGGTACAGCAGTCGTCGAAACCTTGGGTAATTACGGACCCTAGGCGACGCTGCGCCGAACGAAGAAGGTGCGAAAGTTTAATAATAGAATGGAATAATGTTAGATTAGTTAAATATTTAGTAGTGGCTCGTATGCTCGTCTTCATCAAGGCTCGCTCGCTTCGCTTCGCTCGCTCACCTCCAGCTCCTTGATCTTGCCCCGGAACTCGTAGTAGTTGTTTTCAAAAGCTTTGGCACTCGAATCGCTCAAATCCATCACGTCGTAATCTACGTTCTTGACCGCCCCCACGGCAGCATTGAAGTCAAAGTAAATCTGGTTGATGCTGGTGGTGAGCGTCTTCCCCTTGGTCCCGCCAACCTCGATCTTGGCCAGCTTGCTGAACGCCATGATGGTGTTGCTAAGGTCGAGGATATCGTGGCACCTCTCGAGGAAGGAATCGAGCCTCACGAACACGGCGTTGTTCTGGACCTTCCACTGGTTGTTGGGGCACTCCTGGTTCGCCTTGGCCTTGTAGTCAAAGTAGATGCTCTTGAAACTGCCGAAGACGCGCACGATCGAATGGAGCATGTCGATGGCAGTCTTCGTCTCGTCCGCCTCGATCATCTCGAAGACCCGGTTGCCGTCGATGAACTTGCACGCCTGCCGGATTAGTGTGTTGCAGATCTCGCGGATCAGCACCACGAGCCGACCGGGGGTGTTGTAGTAGGCTGAGCCCTTCCACACCAGGAGGATCAAGTGGAAGATTGGGCGGAAGTGGGTCGAGAGGGATTGGAAGTTGTTTTCGTCTGGAAAAGAGGGAGGGCGGGGGGTTTGGGGTTGGGGTTGGGGTTGGGGTTGGGGTGGGTGCGTGGGGGGGTAAAGATATGATTTAGGATGGCACAAACAAATAATTACTCCACAACTCACTCACCCTCAAGCTTCTCAAAATGCGACCTCAGCGGCTTGAGGAACTTGTTGTTGTTGTTCGCCTCAGCCCTCGCCTGGAACACGTCCTTGCACAACTTCGCGAACGGCGCGTTGTACGTGCTCTTCGCCACGTCCAAGAACCTCAGCACCCGCCTGATGCGCTCGGACTGGAGCTGGTCGAAAATGCCGTTGAGGTTGGCGGACTTTGCCACCCAAAAGTCGAGCTCCTCCACGGGACCAGGCGAGTGGGGGAGGGAAAGCAGGGTATCGGGATCGCGCCGGAGGACGGACTTGATCTGCTTGGTCCACGTGATGAGGCAGGACTCGAGCTGGTGCACCTTGTCCTTGTTGGAGTGGATGTGGTGGATGGCAGTTGTGCCATTTTCATCCGCAACCTCCTCGCCAGCGCTGGACTGCTCGCTCTGGCTCTGGCTCTGGTTCTGCTCCTGAGACTGACCCTGCCCAGGCGGCAGCGGAAGGCAAGTTGTGCCCAAGATGTTCCCCTGGGTGATCTGAACGTTGGCCGCGAAGCCATTGCAAGTCTCGGTGACGTCTTTGGCGATCATGTCCGACCAGTTGTCCTGGTTGTGGGGGGAGGTCAGGATGGGGAGGTACACCTCCTCGGCAACGCGGGACATGTGCACCAGAGCGTTCAGGGAGAGGTCGCCGTACAGGAGCTGGGATCGGTAGCTGTCCTCGGAAACAGGGTTGGAGTCGGACTTGAGCATGTAAAAAATTTGCTGGGAGGGCTTGAGGGAGGAGGGGGGGGTGGATGACAGGGACAGATTGCCCTTCGTCAGCTCGGTGAAGTAAAGTGAGGTGAGGGAGGAGTCCAGGAAGTCGTAGAGGAGGGCCAGGTTTGTATCGGAGGATGCAAACAAGTCAAACTTCTCTGAATTTATGTTCTTGAACGAGAGGCGCAGCTGGTGGTAGATGAACTCGAGCCGGTCATCGGCATCGCCGTTTTCGGACATTGTGTTGGTTTGGAGGGGGGGGGGGTAGGGGGGATTTTTGGGATTGTTTTAATTTATGGTTTTAAATGCGGGTGTCAGGAGTATGCACAACTCGGATAAGTGTGTGTTGTTGTGGCTCAGACCGGCTGGGAAGGGAAAGGGGTAGATTGATGGCCGCGAGGCGATGTAATGTGTTTTTAAAAGTTGCTGCGGAGTTGAAACCAGGGAAGCCAAAATAAAAATTTTGAAATAAAAAAAGTTAACTTTACTTGTCCAAAACATCTCAGGGGCTCTTTCCGAGACAAGTGGGTTTGTGACGCAAATCGTAAGAAGGAAAAAATATAACCCGAAGCGTGAGGTGTAGATTGCAAAACTGGATAAA
>Ga0302116_1000696_pt1 | contig 20379 bp, 25 predicted proteins | sample AG5_SCM_MG_FD_203124 | JGI IMG/M metagenome (GOLD analysis project Ga0302116, IMG submission 203124) | Marine microbial communities from Western Arctic Ocean, Canada - AG5_SCM | ecosystem: Environmental > Aquatic > Marine > Oceanic | place: Canada: Western Arctic Ocean | collected 2017-10-01 | reverse complement strand
TTGTGACAAAATATATCAATTTCCCCTCCCACAAAAAGTTGTGCTTGGCTGAACTCGCCGCCGTGTTTAAATCTGAGAGTCTAAAACCTCCATACGACGGAGTTACGGCCGATTCACTCAGTTCGCCATTTTTTCTTCATTTTTTTTCTTCACTAACCCCAACCTACCAAAACAATTTTTTTGCTCGCTCGCTGCCTATCGTGTTTCGTTAAAAATGCGCCTCGCACCTTCTTCGCTCGGAGCAGCAGCAAAGAGAGCGACTTTGGCTCGTACGGAAGCCACGTGTCCGGGGTGGGCGTGAACAACCTCGAGCTGACCATATCGAAAACATTTTCATCCCTTCAAGCTGAAACCGAGGACAAGGTGAAGCACTACGTGTGCGTTTGCTGGTCGGAAAAACCGATAACGAACCAGGGCGAACTCGATAGGTTGGTAACAACAACGAAACCAACGCCGATAAGCCAAAAAACGCCAATTCGAGTGCTTCACAGGTGAGCGAGCGAAGCGAGCGAGCCTTGATTAAGACGAGAGAATAAGAGCCACTACTAAACCACTCATTCTCTTGACTCGGCGCAGGAGGACCAACACCGCCAGAGACAGAATTGTCACGAAAATGAGGGCCGTGTTCATCAACGAACACTGGTTCCACTTATTTTTGTGCACCAACGCCGGAACATATGTGAAGGAGTTCGTTACGGGCGACTTGAACCGAACAACTCCTTCCATTTCAAGTATGCTGGGCGGAGGAAAAGTAGACATTTTGCAGTTGGACTGCAGTGGTTTGGACATGTGAACATCTATCTAGAACGCGTATTTTTATCTCTACTAATGTGAATATTGGTCGGCAACTTCGGACCGAAGGGACTCAAGCTCACTGGCAAGATCGAGATTGAAGGAATTCGCCTGCTCTACGGTTTCACGCTGAGCGTCATTGACCATCACTTGCATATGCTGGGAGGCTGTGACGAAGTCCAGGTGACGCTGCTTGGCCCAACCGGTAACTTTCCGCATCTCCTGCTCGAACCAGCGGACTTTCAGTTCCGCTTCGGAAAACTTCGTCTCAAACTGGGTCCGCTCACGCTTCAGCATCTCAACAAATATCATTTTATCCTGCTCCCGGCGCTTCATTATTTTGTCGCAAGTGACTTTTTGACTCTTGACTTGCTTCTTGAGCTGAGCAATTTCGGTGAGATTCGAGGTTTGCTCCACCTTGGCCTGCTTGAGAAGGTCGTGCAGGAAAGTTATGTCGTTCATAAGCTTTTCTCGAGACGATTCTCCGTGCAGGATTGCGTCATTCTTGGCCAGCTGGATCTTCACCATCATTTCTTCGAGGTTGTTCATTGTGATGGGTGGGAGGTTGGAGTTGGACTTGTTGTTGTTGGGGGAGAATGGGGAAGGAGAATCATAGGAGGTGTTGGTGTCATTGTTGTTGTTCGACCGCTTTCTAACAGGGGAAGAAGCGTCCTGAAACGTACCCGAAAACTGCTGGGTCTGCCGGAGTTCTATTCGCTCCAGGGTGGTTTCGAGCTTGCCAAGTTGACTTCGAAGGGCCTCATTCTCTATTTGGAGCACGTCTATTATGTCAGCCTGGTCAGAGGCTGTTTGATTGGGGGGCTCATCGACCTCGTTGCTCATCAGGGTTATGTGTGTGAAAATAAACACTCACTTCAACACTTCAAAATTAATAAATTATTCATATTTTTAAAAATATGCTATGTAGCATATAGCATACATGATGTACAATATCAACTGATATCAACACAAATATAAGTATTTGTTTACCTTTCTTTCTTCCGTAGTATCAGCAGTTTGTCCTTATCAGGTTTACACAACAGTAAACATTTAATAAACTTACACTCAACGAACTCCAAACTTCAATCCAACTCCAACTCCTGCACAACAACTATAAATTTTCTAACACGGGAAAAGAGCATCAGTATCTAACGCATTGACAAGGCCACGGCCAAATCCCTTTGCGGTGAGCAACAAGTGGACACAGGAGGCTTGGAACAAGCTCAGAGGATGAGGGGGATGACGCTTGAGCATTCCAGTCCTCTCAGATGCGTGGCGTTACGGAGTAACGGCCATGTGGTATCGGGTAGTGATGACGGGTCAATCATCGTCCACTCGACCAGCTCCAACAAGGTAGAATATCGAACTGACAATGTTTTTACAAATGCTGTCTATGGTCTTTGCTATCTTCCGACTGGCTCACTTGTGGCTTGTGGCTATGACGGTCCTGGGGGTAACGGCTTGAAGGTATTCAGCCCTTCCCTCGAGTTGGTCCAGACCTTGGTGGGACACGTTGGTGGTGTTAGATGCGTCACTGTCTCTCCATCAGGCTCCCACTTTGCTTCCGGTGGAAGTGATAAGAAGGTGATGATTTGGTCGGAGCCGGGGGAGGGTGGCGAGTGGGCTAGAGTGCAAGTGCTTGAGGATCACACGCATTGGATTTGGGCAGTGCGCTTCTCCCCCGACGGCAAGCAGCTGGCTACTGGAGGTGGCGACAAGTCCATCATGGTCTACTCCTTCAACGAGGGAAATGCCATCTTAGCGCACACGTTGGAGGGCCACACCGACTTCGTCTATTCCCTCTCGTTCTCTCCCGACTGCAGAACCCTTTGCTCGGGAAGTTGGGATAAATCCATCAAATTTTGGAACCCTGCCGATGGAAGCTTGGTGAAGAGCATCGACCAGGCTCACTCCAATTGCGTCGGTAGCGTCTCATACTCCCCCAACGGGCGTATTCTTGTGAGTGCCTGTTTCAACAAAACGATGAAGATCTGGGATGCTGAGACTTTCGAGCTCAAGCACACGTTCAAGCAGGAATTCGACACCAACCAGATCACCATCACGGCCGATTCCAACTTCATTGTTACGGCTAACGACGACAAGACGGTTAGAATCACCCCCTGCCGAGAGTACCACCTCACGGGCCTCACCCCAATCCTCAACCTCATTCTCCACATTGTCTACAAGTGGGAGTTTGTGTCGTTTTTGGAGCCAAACGAAAACACCTCACCCCTCGAGAAAGTCATGAGGCTACTCGGCGAGTGCGTTTACCACGGCGGCTACAACGTCACCTCCGAGATCATCTCCTTCCTCTCCCCAGCCCAACTCCCCATCATCCCAACGAGGTGGAAGCGAGATCCCGAGGACATTATTGCCAGGTTACGAGGCGAACTTGAGCGGTTGCGACAAAGAATCGCCGAGTTGGAGCAAAGAGGGAACTCTGAGAAATCAGAGAATCAGAGGAAGAGGAGTAGATATTAATATAAGTTTTTTTGGCCTAAAATTCCTTACTATTGATTTTGAAGCTTCTCAATCATCACAAGTTGATCCGCTTGAACTTTTTGCAAGCTGTTCAGCTGAACGTCATATCGCTCTAGCTCTCCCCTCTTCTCGTTGATCTGACCCTGCAGACTAATCCTTTGCCTCTGTCGATCTTCAACCTCTGAATCCACCTTGTTCCTCTGACCTATCGCTCGAAGCTTATCCTTCTCGATCTTGTCCGCGTTCACCGCAAGTGTCTTCACAACATCACCTATGTTCTTTTTAAAGGAAGTGATCTGCGAGCAGAACTTTTTGCACTCGGCCTCGAGCTCCTCCGTGTGCTGCATGTTTTCTTTTGACAACACGCGGACATTGTTATTTTCGTCAAATGAAATTGTAGGGAGGTCCATAGTAGTAATGCTGCTGTGTGTGGGAGAGAAATTTGAGAGTTAGTTATGATTTCACGATGGTGTTCAGTAACATAAAATACTGTATTGCAACAGAAATGAGTACACCAATGATGTGTGCCGTTTCTTCTCAGGTTCTTACCCCAACAGTGCGATGGAACATATATTTAATTTTTTTTTTTTTTTTTCAACTTATGCTATATGCTATATAGCATAGCATATACACTTATAATATGTTGTCACACCTCAAGAACGCGTTATTTACTATCATATAAAATGGTTTTCGAACGCCAAGAATCCGACTGGGGGAACAACTTCATGGGTAGGGGATTATGATAACATAATCCACACTCAACTCGCCTCAACTAACACCTTGGTTTATTTAGGCCAAGATCTGAATCACACTGCAAGGTTCGATAACGCTACCGAGCTTGTGAAGTACGTGTGTAAGGCTTCTGAACCCCCTCGTGATCAATTTGGGTATGAACCCATCTGCCCTTTCCCGTACCTTCCGGAAGGTTGGCATGTTGACAAGATGAGAATGGGGGAGTACAAGCAGATTGGTGATGGCTTAATAATGAATACTTGCACGCGAACTTGGGCTGACGCGACGGACGGCCGGTACGCGAAGAAGTGCTCGACCTACATGGTCCTCAGCATATTTCCCGCAATCATTTGTATTTCCTACATCAAGATTCTCAACCACAACAAGCGCCAAAGTCGTGCTTACAAGGACAACAAGACGCACTGGCTCCTCCAGTCGCTAGTGAACCCCAACTTGTCCGAAAAGCTGTGTTGGCTTAATATTGGCACCGCCGTGACGCACTTTTTGCTGTCCTACGACATTGATTGCTGGGCCGGAAAATTAACTCTAAATATGAAGCAGTTCCTCATGGCGTTTAACATGGCGTCGATGGTTTGCATTTTGGTAATGTTGGTGACGGCCTGGATCACCGTTGTGGACGGGGGAGCGAAGCGCGCGACCCCTCGCTGGGCCAAAGTTTTGTCCCGCGTTTGCATGATTGGGGTTTTCCTTGGAGAATTGATCGGCGGGCAGCTGCAATCCCGAATGAACAAGGCGGCGATTTACGATGTCTACACGGACGGGATGGTCATCATGGTCAAGTGGAACATTTTCATTTGGGCCTTGTTCATCTGGGGGTGCCTCGCATATGTCTATGGGCTCAAGATTTCTCAGCAACTGAAATCGAACTCCTCGAAGGTTTCTTCCGAGGTTAAAAAGATCAAGAAATTTTGCTACACGGCCGCCATTCTTACGGCGGCAGCGTTCATTTGGCGGCTCATCCCGATCTTCATGATGCACGGCCAGACCTACACGTACTACGGAATTCCGCCTTGCGTGTTCTCCTCCTCGGCGTTCATCAACAATTTCATCCTGTTCCTTCAGTATGGGATTTGCTACGCGCAGCAACCGGGGCAAAAGAAGGCCACGACAAGATTATTGGAGGCTGTCAAATCGACCATCTTCACCGGTGGAAAGAGTAGCAAGAGCAGGAAGAGCACAAAAGCAACAGGAACAGGAGCAGGAAGCTCTGCGAATTCGAGCGGGGTGGGGGCCGGCCAGAGCACTAAAAGCTCGGCAAACAGCAGTGGAGCGAGCAGCGCCATGAGCAGCGCCATGAGCAGCGCCATGAGCAGCGCCATGAGCAGCGCAACAAGCAGCGCAGCAAGTAGTGGGTACAAGTCGTCCAGCATAGTACCAGAGAGCTCTGCCATGTCGAGCGTGGGGATGGAGAGCTCGGTGGCAAGTGAAATGGACAGTGCTGTGGAAAGTATTTACGACGAGATCGAGAATGATGCCGAAATGGTGGAGGAGAGTTAGAGGAAATGAAACGAAGAAATTTTTTTCTCCCCTTTAATCTAATTTAAATTGACCGGCAAGCAAGGGGGGAGCTGGTCATCGGAGGAGTCACCTCCGAGGCAGATTGGCAACAACTTCCTTGAAAATCCAGCATGCGCGAGTAGCTTCTCGTCAAAATTTGTGTCTAAAATGCATACCTTTTTTCGCATAACAGGAGTTAACGCAGGACTGATTAAAGCGTAAAATTTGGCAAAGACCCACGGCGCGTTAACAATTGTAACGCTTTTTGTGAGCTCGGGAAAGTACATCTTGCCTATTGCCAACACTTTTTTTATCATTTTGATGTACATCAACTTGCCAACCGTTATGCCGGAGGCGCATATTACGATCCTAGCGCGAACAAGTTTCCCTTGTGCAATACTCGCGGCTCGACCAGCTTGCAGAACGTCTTCCAAATGAGCCATGTAGCATTCACAAAGGTCATCAAAGAGTTCCCGCTTGGAAATTCCTGCCATGTCTATTGCTCCGAACTGCCACACAGCGATGGGTTCGCCGACTTCCGTAGTTCGTCCCAGAACTCCAAAACAAGAGTGAGAATAAACCGTGCTTGCTCGATCTGTTGCCTGTTTTTTGTTTGGTCCAGATCCATACAAATCTGAAACGCGAGGGAAGACTGTTCCTCGCCACGCAATTGATTTGTTGTACATTTCGGAACTCTCCAACAAGTTCGACTCCCTAGCATTGTTAAATCTCATGAGTGTTAGCGGGTCGCAAATGGGTTCATTTTGGTCCACCTTGATGTTGAGATGCAGAGCCAGTTTCAGAACGTCAGGAGCATCATCTTTGGGTACACCACGACTAATGAGGGACTTCAAAGAGTGTGAATTATTGGCGTTGTCGATAAGGGAGGCCATTTTGTTTGCAAAGATATGATTTTTTTTGTTTCGCGTTTTTGTTTTGTAGGAAATCTCCCGGTTTGAGGTGTTGAGAAGCGATTTCATTGGCACTAAAAAAATAATCCATAAGGTCTTCTTTATATCATGACGCCGTCAGACTACGCCCTAGCTATGGGAATGTTCGTGTCAGGAACATTCAATACTCTGGCAGCTAAGGTAAGTACTCTTTTCGCCTCTTTCAACCAATTATATTTGCAAATTCCTAAAACAAGCATCTTCCAGTGGTGCCAACAAACCCTCTCTGAAGGCGATGTAGGGCCAACCACCATTTGGGGAAACCTTGCTGGGGATGCTGGTGGTGATGAAAATTGCCCCAAAGGAGATGGCATTGTTGTTCCCAGGGCCCACGAATTTGACCATCCCTTCTTCCAAGCTACTGGGATGTTTCTGGGAGAAGCTCTCTGCATGGTTGTGTACCTGATCAAGAAATACCTTGACAACCGGTCAAACGCTTTGAACAAGCGGCAAATTCCCAAGAAGAACTCGTGGGCTTCCTCATTCGTCTTTGCCATCCCTGCCACCCTAGACATGACCGGAACTGGAATCATGAATGCTGGCCTCTGTTTGGTCGATGCGTCAGTCTTCCAAATGCTTCGATCTGCCGTTGTGGTCTTCACCGCACTACTTTCCATCCTCATTCTCAAGAAGAAGCTCCGTGCCTTTCACTGGGTGGCCATCTAGTGAGTGCGCGAAAGCTAATCCAACCCAATCCAACCCAACCAACCCAAACCCAACCCAACCTTTTTCTAACTCTCCCAAAATTCAAATTCAACTTCAACTTCAAATTCCAACCAAACCCACAACCCACAGCTTCATTATCATGGGCGTTGCTATTGTAGGATATGTTTCGATCTACTATAAAGACGATGATCAAAAGAAAGATGATGAAGCGAACACGGACTTGCAATGCCCCCTTCCGCCTGAAGGGGCCACCCCGTCCCCCACCCCAGTCCCCACCACCAGCGACAACTCTGCCGCGCTCCTCGGAACTTTTTTGGTCATTTTTGCGCAGTTCATGGTTGCGATTCAAATGATTGTCGAGGAGAAAATCATCAACAAGTACGGCGCGCCTGCCTTGAAGGCGGTCGGATGCGAGGGCATTTTCGGCTTCCTAATTTTGGGAACGATGCTCATCCCCTTGAGCCAGATCAAGGTGGACGGGTACGCGCTAGAAGCCCCAATCGATGCTTTGAAGCAGGTTTCCAACAACTGGCAGATTCAGCTAAGCCTCGTGCTGTACACCTGCAGCATTGCGTTCTTCAACTTTTTCGGAATTTCAGTCACGAAATCCATGAGCGCTAGCCACAGAATGGTTCTTGACAGTCTCAGGACGGCGGCGATCTGGGCTGTGGGCTTGCTGCTAGGGTGGGAGCGCTTCCACTTCGAGAAGCTATTCGGATTTGTTTGCTTGTTGATTGGAACAGCAATGTACAACGAGATTTTGACCATTCCGGCGTTGTTCAACTACAACTACGACGAGGATGAAGCGCCCAGGGAGAGCTTCATGGATAATGTTAGGAGGGACAGCAAGGTTGACGACGAGGAGGAGCCTGGAAACATTTCAGCTAATGCTCCCTTGCTTCAGAACGTGTGAAAATAAAAAAAAGGGGGTTTTTTGAACAGAACTACTCTACTCATCATATTTGTGTGTTGTGGGTTTGGGGGGTGATTGTTTGGTGGTGCAAACCTTCACTCCTTGCCAACACTCTCAACATTTCCTGACAACTCAGCCATCTTCTCCTCAAGGCGCTTTTTCGCCTCAGCCTCAAGCTTTTCCATTGCCTTCTCGTACTCGACGTCGGCATCAGACATGTACAGGGAGGTGGGGGAGGACTGGGCTGTAGTGGTAAGCCCACGAGTGAACGGTGTCAATCCAAAACCATTGGCACAGACAATGAAGAGGGGGATAATTGAGAGTTTCATGATTTTACTTTGATTTTGATTGGGGAGGGGTGTTGCTGTGTGCGAGAATGATTGAGGGTTAGAGAAGCAGAAAAAGGCTGTGTGAGCCAGGTAACTAACTTCGTAGAGTGAATGCCAGCTATGCAGCTGAAATCGGACGAGCGAAACCTTTGAGCGTCCGTGAGATGCGTCAACTGATTTGTGAGTACATTGATGGGCGCCACCAAATTTGCTGATGCGTAGGATTAACATACCGTGAAATCTGGATTTTATCCTAGGAAATAAAATCATTGAAAAAGATTTGTCAACTTGAACGATGCCCAAAGCCAAAGCTAAAGTGAAGGCCGAGCCTAAGACCAAGGCCAAGATAGCTTCAAAAAATGTCTCAAAGACCCCTACTAGGCGGTCCTCAAGGAGTTCAGTTAAGGCTGAGCCTTCTGTGAAGGGTGAAGTACTTGATGACGATGATGACGATGATGAGGAGTATATTGAATCCAAGAAGGAGAAGAAGGAGAAGAAGGAGAAGAAGGAGAAGAAGGCCCCTGCCACCAAAAAAAAGATCAAAACAAAAAACGCCGGAGTTGACCTCCGAACCTCCAGCTCTCTGAAGAAGGCCGCCGCCGCTCTAGCCAGGGTCGCAGCTGGTGCCGTTGCCATCACCGCCGGGGACTTCAAGGAACGTCCCGGGGCCGGTGCCGGTGCCGCTGCTGGCCGCCTCAACTCTATTGGGGGGTTCAAGGTCTCGAGGGAATCGGACGATTCTGTCCGCTACGTAATCGACCTGGCCAAGTCCGACAGGGCCGCGTGCAAGGTTGACGGGACGAACATCCCAAAGGGGGGGCTTCGCTGGTCTGCTTTCAAGAGCGGAGTTGCGGTCGGGGGCTTTCGCAAGCTGGCGAATGTTAGCTCGAAAATTCTCAAGAATGCTGTTACTGCTCACCGGGGGCTTACGAACATTCACGGGGTGGATAGTTTGCCGCCTGATGCGGCGATTGAGGCGATTAGGATTTTAAAGAGTATTGCGATGGAGGGGAGTGCGTTGGGGGATAAGAAGAAGAATAAGAAGGGGGGGAAGAAGAAGAAGAAGAAGGCAGCTGCCGAGGAGGAGGGGGAGGGGGAGGGGGGCAATGACGACGACGACGACGACGACGATGCGTGGATCGAGATGGCGACTTTGAGCTTGGACGAGATGCTCGCCAAGAAGTTGAAGGAGGACAAGACTGCTGGACGCGTCATGATGATTGACTGCAGCTCTGATGAGGTGAGCACATTAATTTAATAAATTACTTCATATATCATATCTTACCCGAAGCTCAACTAACGCAAACGCGCCCCCACAAATACAACACACACCACACACACAACAACACAGTCCGAATCCGACGAGGAGGAGCCTGCCCCCCAAGTCAAACTAGCCAAAGTCTCAATCAAGAGAAAGGCCGTCGTTCAGGACGCATCTGCCTCCGACTCCGACTCCTCCGACGACGAGGAAGGAAGCTACCCCGTCCCCAACCGAGCCCCCGAGAACGACGACACGATCCTCGTGAAGTGGGACGGCGACGAATTCGAGTATTTGTGCATCGTCTCCGGATCCTCCTCGTCTGGCGCCCAGAAGATCACCAGGTGAGCGAGCGAAGGCGAAGGCGAGGCGCATTTCAGTGGAATTAAAGTTTGTTTAGTAGTCTTGCGAGCGAAGCGTTGCCGTGCACATGACCCTGATCTGGACCCGTCCCTGAACAACCCCCTCTCACTAAAAGATGCGCCTTGCCGAACCCGCCACCGCGTCCAATTTTGAGCGCCTAAAACCTCCATACGTTGGAGTTACGGCCGACTCCGTCGTTCGCCTTTTTTACCTTTTTTTCTAACGAACATATTTATACAGCGGCGACGGAGCCTTCGACGACAATTGGGACTTCGATCCCGAGGCTGACACCTGGCGCTTCGCCAAGGGGAACACTTTGGGTGTATCTAAGAGGAAGAAGGTCAAGGTTGCGATGGATCCGGCAATGGTCAAGGCGGCGGCGAAGAAGGCAATTGCGAAGAAGGTGAGCGAGCCTTGAGGAAGACGAGAATACGAGCCAGCGAGCAGCAAGCGAAGCGAAGCGAGGCGAAGCGAGCCAACTACCGTTAATTAAACTAACATAATTCCACTCAAATGCGCCTCGCTTCGCTTCGCTCGGCGAAGAGCGGCGCCTCCGCCACCTCCCTCGCGGGACTGACCTTTGTCATCACCGGCGAGACGGACGAGTACCAGGGGGACACCTTTGGAAGCCACTGCAGGGGGGTGGTCGAAGCGTGCGGAGGGAGGGTGACATCTGCCATCTCCGGCGTGACCGACTATCTGATTGCTGGCACGGTTCACTACAACCCCTTTCTTGGGACGAGGGGGCCAATTGAGAATGGGTCCAAGTACAAGAAGGCTGTGACCATGAACAAGTGCAAGATCGTTGATCTTGAGTTTATCGAGGGGTTGGTTGATGGGAGCATGACTCACGAGGACTGAAGGGTGGGGGAAGGGGAAGGGGAAGGGAAAGATTGTAGGCAAAGTTTAAAAAGACTAAAAAAGAAAACAGATGGAAAACAAACTACTATTTCCTTTCTTTAAACAACTACAGCTCTTTCTTCTCATCAACAGCCTTCTCGTCCACGTCCTTGTTGCCCAAGAAAGAAAGGAAAATGTTATACCCAATCTGAATACTGTTAATGTACAGCAATCGCTGAGCGGGGGGAACAAAGGCGAAGTTGATGGTGTGGGCAGGAACCCACACCGCCCAACTGCCCATAACCGCCGTGGGAAGGTCCGCCTCCAATTTGTTCTTGTACTCGGTCAAGGTTTTCCCCTCGCACAAGTTCAAGTAGCCAAAGAACATCATCCCAAAGATGGGGTTCCAGAAGACTTGATCCGTGATGACTTTCGTTGCGACTGTCATTGGCTTCGTCCCGGGGAGCTTGCTGTCCAGCCAGCCGTAGAAGTAGTGCCCGGTGGTGCCATGAAGCAGGAACCCGAACGAACCGAGCTTCAATGTTCGCATGGGGTCGTACGGCTTCTCGGCGGGCTCAATAAACTTTTGGGCGAGCACGTCACCAGCAGAGAAACCTATCAGTGACGTGAACGCTTTTGTCAAGAGCGGCTGAGCCGTCAGCATTTGGTTGTACTTTGCCCAGATGGCTGCCATGGTTGTGAGGTGAGGACTGGAGTGATCTCTAAAGAAAACAGTGTGTGTTAGAAATTGGTTGTGATGTCGAGCCGCTTAATTGTGTGAGATTCCGCTTGGATGGAACACCACACACTCAAAGCAACACGTCGTAAGACGAATTCATTTAGCACACAATAGTAAGAACTACAACCCATGGGGGTACCGAAAACAGCGCTTGCGACCAACGCGGCACATCTCACCACACAGCTCGGAGCCCGAGAGCATCGACAAGCTGTGAAGTTTATGAGGTATGGCATCAAAACCGCAAGCAACCGAGAACAGAGAGTTGTGTCTGTCGCAAGAAATTGGTGCAGCTGGGCCTAGTTGCCAAGCGCGGGCGGGGGTGAGCTACAACTTACAGGTATGACCGCTCAGTGTTCTTAACTTTTGGATTTTTTGCTTTTATTTTTGGTGATTATATATACGACCAAGGAGGAATTTTCACACCATGCGTTCTGCCTTGCTCCTACTGTTGCTGAATAGATTCACAAGCGCATTTCAAACAGCTCCAAAAAGTGTATTTAGAATTTCATCACCGAGAACCCACATGTTTGCATCGACCTCCGGTGTGGTCATCACGGGTTCGGCTGGGGGCGTGGGGTATGCCTACGCTGACGAGTTCCTCCGTGCTGGACTTCCAGTTGTAATCTCGGACGTAAAAGACTGCGGTCCAGCCGTTGCAGCTCTTAAAATGAAGCACCCAAATTCCCAAATTTACTCTACCCAATGTGATGTCTCCAACATTGACTCGGTTAAGGCTCTTGGAGCCTTCGCTCAAGAGAAGCTTGGCACTATTAAGTACTGGATCAACAATGCGGGTGTGAATGGCGGACGCCGAGCTCTGTCCGAAGTTCCCTACGAGCAGGTCGAGCTGGTTGTTCGTGTCAATCTTCTTGGCCTGCTTTTCTGCACCAAGGTTGCGATGGAAATTCTTTCAGCCCAACCTGGTGTCACGTCCCACATCTTCGAGACAGTTGGTTCGGGCGTGAAGGGTGGAGGCACTCCTGGTTACGCTTGCTATGGCGCCACCAAGCGTGGCCTCCCCCAACTTGTGGATTCCTTAAAGGTGAGCGAGCGAGCCTTGATGAAGACGAGATTTACGAGCCACTAAACTAACATTTTATGTCTTTAGGCTGAACTGGGCAAGAAGGGCGTCCAGGGGTACACACGAACCCCCACTCCGGGCACTATTCGTGTCCACACTCTGTCTCCCGGCATGGTGTTCACCGCCCTCTTGCTCGAGGACTCCACCCCCGAGCTCCGAAAATTTCCTTTCGGTGTTCTTGCAGCCCAGCCGGAAGAAGTTGCCGAAGATCTCGTTCCAAAAATCATGTCGATGGGAGATAATGTCGAGGGGGGCAAGGTAGAGTTCCTGACAACGGACAAAATCTTGAAGCAGTTTTACAAACGGTTCGTGAAGAAGGAGAAGAGCGAGTACATCGACGATGATGGCAACGTCATTAAAATGCCAGGAGCGCAGTACGACGAGATGGGCGTCAGGTCGTTATATTAAAATAAGAGAAGTGAAGAGTTCTTTTCTTGTAAAAATTCTAAAGCCTAGCCCAGCGGCACGACGAGGGAGGTCTGTCGGAACGTGCCGATGCAGTCATCTCCACTCCCCACCGCATCCTCCTCTTTATCTATAAGCAGCACATTGAGGTGCTTCCAAACCAGACTTCGGTGAAAACCACTTTTGCAATCAACCAAGAACAATTTACTCCCAATTCTTGATGTGGCACTCAATCTTGTTAGCATCGTGACATCGTCGTCGTATGTTTTCTGAAACCCAGCAGTGTCAACTATCGACAGTTCAAACAGGGAGTTTTTGAGCATGAGCGGATTTCCAACCTCGATCAGCATCGTCGTTGAAATGTCGCCGCATTTCAGAACGAGGCGGCTGTCGGGTTTGTATTTTTTTTGAAGAGCTTGGATGGAGGAAGATGGTTGGCACGATTCATCAAAGAGGTGGAAGGTTGTTACAACGCTGTTGTTGTTGTTGTTGCTGTTGCTGTGCGTATCATTAAGAAGCATTTCAAGGAGAATTGGATTCGTGTACGAAACTATTGCTACGTGGAGGTGGCCTTGCCTCTTATTTGAAATTGCGTCTTGCAAGAGTTTTCTTGCAATCGCTAAGTCTTTGTGGATGTCAACAGAATTTGAGTTTGAATTTGAATTGCCATCCTTGATGTTGACATTGACATTGACATTGACAAATGTTTGCTTGTAATCTTTGTCGGCGGAAGTTGTTATCTTGTAGGGCCCAGTGAGGAGCTCCCTCCAGGCCAGCTCATTCGCAACCTCAGCGCAAACGGAAGTTGGCACCAGAGGCATTTGCAAGCTACAAAATTGCTCGGCTGCAAGAAAAATAAGTTGTCGTCCAGTTGATTGCAGGTATTCTTGGGTTTCTGACGGAGAGGAATTGGGAGGGGGCGTAGCAGGATGGTTTGAAATGGTAAGGAGCTCTATGACCGAATTCGATCCACGAGAGAATGGGATTCGCAAGTGAAAATGTTGGGTACAAGGTGAATTCGAGACCATTTCATTTTCACTTTTGATTAGAAAAATGCACTTGCAAACGTTGAATGGGATGTTAATGCAGAGCGTGAGCCATGTAAAAGCCAAAATTGCACGCATGCTTTAATCAAAACTCAAACTTCATAAAGAGAGATTCACAGCTCTTTAAGATTTTGAATTCAAACCGCAAATTAGTTCAGCGTAACGAGCCTAATCGAAAGGCTACAAATACGCTCCCACATGGACCAACTAACTAAGCAAATAGACCAGTGCCTCGAGGGGGACACTCGTGTTCGCCTGGCGAACCTACCAATCCTAAATACAAAGTTGAAGTCCTTCTTCAGCTCCAAAACCGAACCTTCTTCTAGTCTGCTGTCTTCTCTTCTCAACCTGTTCACAGTGTCCTTGAAGGATAACAACGGAAACGTGAAGATGTTCGCTCTAGACCTAATAACGCTCGTCTCATCGAGGTACACCGCGAACAACAACAACAACAACAACAACAACAACACATCTTCGTCAAATTCCCTGACTCCCTACCTTTCCACAATTGGAACCTCCCTATCAGCGTCGGTGTTTGGCGACGCCAAGGCAGCGATCCACGCAAAGACTATTGAAACAGTGACGAACTTGCTGACGGACATTACTAAATCCTCATTTGCGGACATTTCCGTTTCTCTCCACATAATCGTTGACTCGTTGGTCAAATCGAACATGGAGGACAAGAACTGGCGGGTGAGGCTCACCGCTCTTCAGGTGTACGAACTTGTTTTGAGCCTGGACGGAGCCACGAAGCACTTGTCCGCGAAGGTGAAGGCGAGGAAGAGAATTGGTGGAAGTTCCAATGCTGCCAGCGACAGCAAGAACGTCAAGGTTCAGTGCATTGATTTGTTGGGTGATAAGCGAGAGGAAGGTGCGTTTGTTACGTGTTTTATGTTTTGTGTTTTGTGCTTGTTGTGCACACACACACACACACACACACTAACCATTTTCACTTTTAGTCCGCGATGCGGCAATCACGGCGGTTGTCGGAATCTACAAGACCGACAAAACCAACATGATGAAAATGCTCAGGAAGGCGACTGTCCAAGGGGCCACAATGAAAGCACTAGAGTCAGCATTTTCGGCCTTTGACGCGACAAACTCCAACAATAGCGAAAACGACGAGAATGACGACAGCGAATCCATCGACGATCACTCCCACCATTCCCATTCCACCCACACAAACAACAAAAAACCTACCTCTTCCGTCCCGACTGCCGCAAGCATAAGTTCCGTTCCTTCGAACTCTGCCGCTCACACCCAAGCAGCTGCTGCGGCTGCCTCCACAGCGGGAAATTTGCCTCCACCCCTGTCGGTCTTTACCGAGCGGGAGCTAAAGACTCAATTTGGTAACATCAAGGTGGCTCTCCAGAATTCCGACTCGGATTTCTGGGCTTCTAGGAGTGACGCATTACTAACCCTCCAGCGGCTGGTGCTGGGCGGTGCGTACAGCAACTACACGGCTGCTTTCGTGGCGGGTTTGAAGACTTTGCCGATTAGCGATCAAATAAGGGATCTGAGGAGTCAAGTGACTGGGCAGTGTTGCAAGACGATTTCCACGTGAGTAGGGGGGTGGGTTTGGTGGGCGGGTGGGCGGGGTTATGTTATTCAATTTTTCTAACACAAAATACCACTCTACTTCACATCAATTATCACCATACCAAAACCAACCCCCCACCCAGCCTCGCCATGACCTTAGAGGACAACTTCAGCGCCTTTCTCGAGGTCTGGCTTCCCGACCTCATGTACCTCGCCATCTCTGGAGTTAGGCTCATGGCACAGCAGGGAATGGTCTGCTTGGAAGAAGTCATGACCGCCGCTGCGCACGGCTACCCTAAAGTTCTCCCGTTCTTGTTCAGTAATGCTGTCAAGAAGGAAATGCACCATGCGCACAGGAAGGGGTGCCTGCGCAGCTTGCACTACGCGTACAAACTGTGGAGCGTGACCACGTTAGAGAGGCACACTGGCACAATGGTCAAGGTTCTGGCGAAGGAAATTAGCGACAAGGACCCCACCGTCAGGGAGGAGGCTAGGAGCTGCTACTGGGCATTTCACAGCCAGTTTCCGGACGCAGCTGAGCAATTTTTTTACGATAGTGATACGCAAACGCAGCGAAATTTGAATAGAGATCAGAGTGCGTTCACGGCCATATGGCAAAAGATCAATAGCAATAGCGTAAATAGTAACAGTAACAATAATAGTAACAATGGCAGTCCTCCGGTTCAGCCTCAGCCGCAGCAGCGGGCAAAGACCGCCAGCACAACAGTCCGCCGGGAGCAGCAGCAGCAGCAGCAGCAGCAGCAGCAGCAGCAACAGCAACCACAGGAGGAACAACCTAAACCACAACAACGCGCAAAGACCGCGACTGCAGGACCACGACGAGTCCTGACAAAAAAAAACCAACAGGTGAGCGAGCGAAGCGAGCGAGCCTTGATGAAGACGAGCATACTCGCGATGAATCCCGCGAATTGGCTACAGACGGCTACATCGGCTACATCCACTACTACTAACCCACTCAATTCAATTCAATTCAATTCACTTCGCACCTTCTTCGCTCGGCGCAGCAAAAAGTGCTCGCCCAACCGGCGGCAGTTATAGCAGCACCCCCTCCCCAATCAACAACCGAACCCCCCCAGAAAGTGCTCGTGCACTCGCTGGACGAAATCTTCTCAATGGCGAAATCAACGCACTGGGCGACGAGGGAGGAGTGCTTCGAGCAGCTGATTCTGCACTTAGAGCCGTCCTCCCCCCCCGGGAGATTCCACGGCGCACTTTTGGGGGATTCCACACACTTTGCGAACTTGCTTGCCTCGCACATTGACGACGCGCACTACAAGGTCTCGCAGGCGGCGTTGCAGACCGCCATAAACGCAATATCAATCGAGGCCCTTGCGGTGTCGCTTTCCAACCACTTGCATCTTCTGATCCCGAGCATTTTGAACCAGGTGAGTGAGCGGAGCGGGGGGGGGGGGGGTTGAGGAAGACAAAATTACGAGCCAAATCAACTTAACTAACATTATATTACTAAAATTATACTAACCCACTCAATTCAATTCACTTCGCACCTTCTTCGCTCGGCGCAGCTTGTGTCGAGCAAGAGTTCGCAGCGGAAGCTGGGCAACGACCTCTTGAATTTGATTAGACGGGTGTACTGCCCAGACTCGCTTACGGCGGTGCTGTGCAACAAACTTACTGAAATGAACGACCGAGTAAAACCGGCCTTGTTGGAGTTGCTGTGCGCATTGGTGCCCAGCTCTGTGGAGTACTTTGCCGTAACGAGTAATATGAAAGGGCTGCTGCAGCGGTTGGGGGGGTTGCTGCTGGTGAAGCCGAGCTTGGGGGTTGGGTTGATTGGGGCTGTTGGCAACGTTGTCGAACGCTTGTATCATTTAGATGATGATAAAGTGCTTGGCTGCATTGGGTTGTTGCCGAGTGACCCGCAGGGGGTGTTGAAACGGTTGTTGGTGGAGGGAGGATTGTGTATCGACGCGGAGAGCAGGCTTGGGAATAAGTTGAGAGGGGGGAGTGGGGGAGCGGGAGAAAGAGAACGAGAAAGGGGGCCCGCTGTCGACTCTCCAATAACGACAACGCCCAATTGTGTGGCGGCGAGCCCTACCCCGGTAGCGTGGGACGATCAGCAGCACGCAGAGGAGGTGCGGGAGGTACAACAACAACAACAACAAAATATGCGCACGCCAAGTCCACAGCAACACCACAACCAAATAAACTCAAACTCGAATTCCAATTCCAAGGCAACCGACCCCGTGCTGAGGTACATGGTGCGCCCGCCGCTCTCAGAGGAGAAGCTGCAGCGGGACTGGATGAGGGAGACTCCAATCATACTGAACAATTTGTCGGTCAATTCTACAGTGCAGGACAAGTACACTGGAATGCAGGAAATGGTGCAGCTGGCACGGCAACAGAACGTGCCGGAGGTATGGACGAAGTACTTTGGACAAATTTTGCTCAGCTTGTTGGAGGGCATTGGGAACACACAGGCGGTGGGGGGAGGAAGCAACAACCAGATTTCGCCCGGGAACAGCTCGCCGAGCAGTAATTTTTTGGTCCAGGACGAGAGCGCAGTGAAGCACTTGTACCTACAGGGCATCCGGGCGCTGTTGAAGTACCAGGCGACATATTTCATTGACTACATTGAAATTGTGGTCGACAGGCTGCTGCTTTGCTCGAGGGACAGCACGTACGAAATCGTCCACACGGCCGAGAAGGCGCTGGAGAACTTGGCCGCGAGCTTGGACAGCACGCGGTGCTTGAAGGTCATGACGCCGTACTTGAGCAGGGTTGGGGACGAAACAATTATTCTGAGCTGCATGAGAACAATTAAATTTGTCCTAAAGCGGTGTTCGAGCGGGGTGCTCACGGGGAGCTTGCCCCTGATCCTGCCGAGCGTGATTCAGAGCTTCAACAGCAACAGTGTTGATCAGCGCAAAGCTGTAGTTTTCGCAATTGTGGAGATTTACTTCGTGCTGGGGGATGCCTTGTTCCCCTATCTTACGGCGCTGAGCGCATCACAAATGAAACTCGTGACGATTTACATTGAAAGGCAGAAAAAAAATGCGGGAGGAGGAGTGCCAGGAGGACCAGGGCCGGGAGATAATAATGTCATCAATAATCGCAATTATTGATTATTGAATATTGGGATAGCAAATGTAAGAATAATGATCGGCCGTATGTTTCGCATGTACCCTGGTGTATATATTTATATTTATGGTATTTATGGTGGGGAGGCACAAGCAGCCATACACATAAACCGGGTCCCGGCGCATTTTGCAAATTTAATTTTTCTTTTCGTCATTTTTTTTTCGTCATATTTTTCTTACATTTGCTCCTCATCTCCCTACGCACCACTCTATCTCTCAATCATGGTGTGCACGTTCTCATCCTAGAATATTCTCACAACCGAACTTCTCTCCACTTATTTGTAAATCATGAACACTATATTTCAAATCCTCCTCCTTTTCATTCTTGCTTCCAACACGCACTCCAAGTACACAGAAGATTCGCTTTCGACAGTATCGTCTTGGGCAGTGCTTGACCGCTTTTGCTTTGTTCCTGTCATGGATGGAACCGACATGACAATTAAATCAAATTGGGGCAAGTATGGGAAGATGGACTTTGAATTTTACTTTGCTAAGAACCAGCGTTTAACCCTGATGTTTTTCTGGGGCGACTTTTCGGAGTGGCTGACCACATACCAGTCAACTTACAGCGAACTTTCTTGCAGGGAGAGGAGCGAGCTTGCACAATTCAAGGTCGATCTTTTTGCGAACGAAACTTTCATTTTGTCGGATCACAACGAAACGCACTACAAATCTGCTGGCATGCAGCACTTTTTTGCGATGAGGGCGTACTATTTCTTCATAACGATTACGAACTGCGACCCTGATAGCGATGGGAGCTTTCTGGATGAGAACAATGACGATGGTTTCTACTACTCTCAAGGGTCCATTTCTGTCGATTACAAGGCGACCTTAACCAACGGAAATACTGCCAACTCCAAGCACTTCTCAGCGGACGAAATTGGCATTTACGATGCAACGATTACGTATTTCGTCTTCTACTGCATTTTGGCCGTGTTGGCCTCTTTGATTGGAATCGCGCTCAAGAATCGACGGAAGCTCCACGTAACCGTGAAGCTGTTGTTTTTTAGCATCGGAATGGAGTGTGGTGGTTTGCTGTTTCTGCTAATCAACTATGGGAATTTTGCGGAAAGCGGGTGAGCAAAGTGGTGTGGTGTTGTGGCGAACTACTAACTAACTCATTTTCTTACTTAGGGTGAACTTCAGGGGACTGCAAATCCTTGCGTATAGTTTCATGGGTTTGGCGGACACGACAATGGTGATTCTTTTGGTTTTGCTGGCCAAGGGCTGGACGATTGTTAGGCGAAAGATCAGCGTCGGGGGGCGGATCAAGCTGGCCGTTTTTGGAACGGCGTACTTCATGTCAAGTTTGACGGTCGTTGCTTGGAGGTTTAAGAAGGTTAGGAACGACGAAATTCTCTACTTCTACCAATCAGCCCCCGGAGTGATGTTCATCATTGTGCGGTTTCTGGCGGTGGGGTGGTTCAATTTCGCGGCGAACACCACGAGAAAGCAGTTCAAGAGCAAGAGGCGGTTTTACAAGGTGAGCGAGCGAAGCGAGCGAGCCTTGTGACAAAAGAGTGCGAGCGACTAATCCACTCTTGCTCTCACTCAACTTCGTTTAAAATGCGCCTGCAGAAATTCGTGTTGAACTTCACCTTGTGGTTG
>Ga0302116_1000695_pt1 | contig 20389 bp, 9 predicted proteins | sample AG5_SCM_MG_FD_203124 | JGI IMG/M metagenome (GOLD analysis project Ga0302116, IMG submission 203124) | Marine microbial communities from Western Arctic Ocean, Canada - AG5_SCM | ecosystem: Environmental > Aquatic > Marine > Oceanic | place: Canada: Western Arctic Ocean | collected 2017-10-01 | reverse complement strand
CCGCGTCCGCCACGCCCGCGGCGACCGCGGCGGCCATCGCCGACTCCAGCACCCTGGCGCGGTCGTACCTCGGCTGCGGACTCGCGAGGTTCGTGTTCGCGCCCGCGGGGTTCGTGTTCGTGACGCGCGACACGGGTACGAGCGGTGGGGAGTCGCGGTCCTCGTTCGTTGCCGCGGCGCCGTTCGCGCTGGCCTCACCCGCGCGCTCGAGCGTACCGTCCTCGGCGTTCAACCCGGGCCCCCGTCCCCGCGCCCGCGCCAGTAAAAACGTCAAACCCTTCGCCCCCGCCAGCGACGCCCCGTTGAGCGCGAACCTCGTCGCGATTCCCGCCGCGATGAGAAAGGTACCCATCGCGCTGTACAGCCCCCCGAGCAAGGTAGTCGACCCACCGGCTCCATCTCCACCGCCGCCGACACCCATCGCGGTCCGAACGGACCACACGTTTCCATCCTTTGAAGAACGCTCGCCGTACGACCCCGAGCCCTTCGGCTTTCGCCGCGTCGGTTTCATGTCAACCGCGGCGGATATTTCACTGGATCCACCGCCGTGCGCGCCCCACGCGACGACCCTGAACTTCATCGGAACCACCCGTCCGTTCCCCATCCCCGCCGCCGCCGCCGCCGCCGCCATCTCCCGCGTCGCGTGTACCGTTGCGACGAGCGAAAGTTCATCGTCGTCGTCCTCGTGCGCCACGGCGTCACCCGCGTTGATCCATTCGTGTACCCCGGGTTCCCGTACCTGCACGATGTACGCGTGGACCGGCGGGTTACCGTGGTACCTCGGCGGCCTCCACTTGACGTTGACCTTGTCCTCGCCGATCGCGGCGGCGCGGACGTCGAGTGGTTCGCCCGGGGACCGGCCGAGTTGTAAGAGCTGCCGCTTGAGCGCTCGCGTGAGCTTGGCTCTGTGCAGGGCGCTGTCCACTCCGAGTTCGCCTTTGAGCGCGGCGCCGTCGTCGGCGAGGAGCGCGGGGAAGTCCAGGATGGTGATGCCGTGCGAGTCGAACCGATCGGCGTATTGGGGGAAGTTGAGGCCGTGTTTGACCCATCGCGAGACCCTGTGCGGTCGCAGCATCTGGTTGGTGGTGCGTGTCAGGGAGACGATGAGCTCGTCGGCGTCGATCGCGTCGCCGGTGTCCTGCCCGTCGATGCGCTCCTGCACCGCGCGCACCGCGTCCTGGACCTCGACGTCGGTGTCGAAATCCTGACCCCCGACGCTGGACGCGACGTACGCCCCGAGCTCGTCGCCGCGGACCTGCCCGTCGCCGTCGGCGTCGAGGGACGAGAAGAAGGACCGGATCTCCTCGCGCTGCGTCTCGCTCGCCTCGCCAGCCTTGACCTCGACGATATCCGCCCAGCGCCGGGGCTTGGGCGATGCGACGGCGAGGACGGATGTTGGGGCGATGAGGAGCACGACGAGGCACGCGGTGAGGATCGCGGGCGAGCATCGCGAGTCCCGAGCCACGTGGCGATTTCCTGCGTTTTGGATACTGTTTTCGTCGGGCTTCGGAGGGGCTTTGGGAGGCGCCGAGACGCGCGCGTCCGATCCCCGGACGGGCTCTGTCTCCCGGTCTCGATCTCCCATCGTACCCATCTGAGAAACGCGCCTCGAACCCGCGTCGCGATCCGCCCTGGTCGCGCGCCCTCGTGTGCCCGAAGCGCAGCCCCCGCGCCTCATTCGTCAGCGCATTACAAAAATTCAGATGAGTCTCCTCGCTGTGTTTCAGCGACCGCCGAACTCCTCCTCGTCACAACGACCAGGCGCTGCCCTTGACCGTGGACTCGAAGCCTCGCGACGGCGGCATGACGTATCACTAGCGCACGAACGCCGCGCGTCAGCATCGCGAGAGAGAGAGGGGGCACACATCGGGTCCGGGCGCCTCTCACGAAGGGCACTGACCCGTCCGAGAATTGAGTGGTCGGTTCGCCCGAGCGTCGAGGCTCGATGGGCTGGTTCAGGAGGCTCACCGGTGTCTCGCTGAAGTCCAAGTCCAGGCCCGGCTCGCCCTCACCGAGCGACCCCGTCGTGGATCCCAACGCCGCGGGCCCCGGACCCTCCAGCCAAGCCGCCGCCGCGCTCGAGGCGTTCCCCGTGAGCAATCCCGAATCGCAATCGCCACGCGCGTCAGGGGGCGGCAGGCCCGGGCACAGACGGACGCGCTCACGCGAGGCATTCGGCGGCAGGGACGACGGCATCCCCTCGGTACCCCGCTCACCGGGCTTCGACCAGTCGCGGGGGCACCAGGGCTTCCGCGATGACCCACCCCACGCGCGCTCACCCAAGGGATCCACGGGCCGGGGAGGATCCTCAGGCCCGCCATCCCTCGAGACGTCCACTCGCGACGGCGCCGAGTTCTCGCGCCACAACCTCGGTCTCTCCAACCTCGGGACCCAGGCTGAGCACAGGCTCTCAACAAACGGACCGCGCGAGGCGGGCGGGCCGGAGAGAGATCCGCAGAGGACCCGGGCAGGGCACAGGCGCACGGGCAGCCGCGGATCGATGACCTCCGCCGCCTCCTCCGGATACTCGGACGATCAAAGGACGGTTCGCAGCGGCTTTTACCTCGCGCCCGCGCCAATGAAACCGAGGCGTTGGACCAAAGGCGACTGCCTCGGGAGCGGATCGTTCGGTACCGTCTACCTCGGACTGAACAGCGAGACCGGCGAGCTATTCGCGGTGAAAGAGGTCGCCGCCGCCGCGAAAACCAACGCGAATGAAAACAATAATGAAAAGGGTTCGGAAGCCGCGGAGCAGCTGGAGCAGGAGGTTGAGCTGCTGTCACGGCTGCAGCACCCGAACATCGTGCGGTACGTGGGCATCTCACGCGAACCCCGGGCGCTGTACATCTTCCTGGAGTACGTACCGGGCGGGAGCATCGCGAGTTTACTGTCCCGGTTCGGCGCCTTCGAGGAGGGCGTCATCCAGGTGTACACGCGGCAGATTCTCATCGGGCTGGACTACCTGCACTCGCAGCGGTGCGTGCACAGGGACATCAAGGGCGGGAACATCTTGGTGGAGAAGAGCGGGCGGATCAAGCTCGCGGACTTCGGGATGGCCAAGAGCCTTGTGGAGCAGATGGCGGACAGCGGGAGCTTCAAGGGGTCGGCGTACTGGATGGCGCCCGAGGTTATCCGGCGGTCACCCGGCGGAGATCACCCGGCGGCGGACGTTTGGAGCGTGGGATGCACCGTGATCGAGATGGCGAGCGGGAAGCACCCGTGGGGGGACTGCAGCGGGCAGGTCCAGGCCATATTCAAGATCGCCAGCACCAAGGAGTTACCCAAGGTTCCCCAATCGCTCTCACCGCACGCCTCGGAGTTTGTTCTCATGTGCCTGCAGCGCGATCCGGGCGCGAGGCCAAACTCCGAGGCGTTGCTCCAGCACCCGTTCATCTTGGGCGCCGGGGACGTGGACGTTCCCGCGCTGCAGTACGAGGGGTACTGGTCGGATGGGTACGACGGGGATGGACTCGGCGGGTTCGACGGCGGGAGCGAGCACGGGGGGGGCATCAGCGGGTTCACGACTACGGACTCGGACGCGAGCGAGGTGGACCACGGCGCGGGGGGGCATCGTCGTTCCACTGACAGCGGCGTCCACGTGGTTCCGCCCGTGCCTGGGGATGATGTGGGGATGGCGATGCACGGGGTGCGCGCGTTGGGGCTGGACGGCGCGGTTCCCCCGGAGTCCCCGGCGGCGAGAGCGATTGGTGGCGGGCACCCTCGGTCGAGGACGTCGACGCCGGATGTCTCGCGGCTCCTACACTCGCCGCCGGCGGCTCCGTTCCGTGTGGATGACTGGAGGACGGAGGTGGCGGCGATGCGGGGCATGTACGGGGACGACGTGGATGGAGGCGGCGAGGGTGGGGTTGGTGCGATCGGGGGCGAGGAGGAGGTTGAGTTTGGCGCGGGCGCGAGGAGCATGCGAGTGCGAGGCCTGCTGGACTTGCCGCCGCTCCCGGCCATCGGCGCGCCGAGTCCCAAGCGGACGAGATAGGACGATGAAACACGAGTTTGAACGTAATCACGCGGCGGCCGAGGCTGCGTCGTCTCTTTCCAGATCCACTCCGCGGTGTGTTCTCTCCCAGCCGCGTCGGTGGCACTAAATTTTGGGTGACAGTAAATATGGCCTGTGACAATTTGGCAGACTTGGAGAAATTTTGGATTTTCTCGCGAGTTTCTCGCGACCTTTGGGATGTTGCCAGTTTCCAGAAAAGGCCAAACGGCGGCCCGCACATCAGGATAGTGTCAAAACTTTGTCAAATACCGAATTTTTCGTCATCTGGAGCTGCCTGGCTGTAAACCTAAAAACGCGATGTGGGCCCCAAACAGAGTAGCTAACGTGTTGAACGGGTCTCGGGTTGGGTGCGGCACTCGTCAATACGCGAGGGTGACATGTCGACGTCCATGTCCCCCGCGAACACGAGCCCGTCCTTAAGACACGATATGAGGCTTCGGCCTGGGAACAAACGCGCCGAGCCGGAGGAGGTCAGCAAGGAGGATGTCACGGGGCGCAAGGCTGCGAAAGGATCGTGCCACTGCTGCGGAGGCATGCTGAAGCGGAACCCCGATTTTGCCAAGCTGTGCGGGACTTGCGGCGCCAGGTTCCACGCCTACGACTGCGGCAACAGGCGCGGCGAGGCGGGTTTCAGGGATTTCACCCAGTGTCCTAGGGTGAGCGCCCCAACCCCCATCGAATCCGCGTTCCCCCGCGACCCGGCTCCCGCGGGTTCCAAAGGGCGCGACCCCGAAGTTTCGAACAAATCGACGAGCGGATATTTTTTTTTGGTCTCTCCTGTCAGCCTGTGGACACCAGTCTCCCCCCACAAAAAAAAACCCGCGACTCACCACTCTCGACCCTTCCCCCCACCACCCGACAGTGCTACAGCATGTGCATGTGCGTCGGCGGGCCGGTGGTTTGCCACGTCACGTCCCTGCGCGAGTCCCGCCAGTCCAAACGCATGGGCGCGAGCTCCGCCTCCCTGGCCGCGTCGGATGTCTCCGACCTCACGAATTCAAAGAGGCGGCGGTGCGAGCGATCCGGATCGGGCTCGGGCTCGCTCGCGAAACCGTCGCCGCTGGGCGACGGCGACGGCGCCTCCGGCGACGGCGCCATCATCGAGCGTACACACGAGGCCACGTTCGACGAGAACCCGACGTTCGAAGAGGACCCGACGTTCGAAGAGGACCCCACCGGCAAGGACGTCTCTCGCAACGATTGCATCGACGCCTCTCATCACAACGACGTCTCTCACGACGTCTCGCACGACGTCTCTCACAACGTCTCGCACGCGGAGCACAGGTTCCAGCGGTGGGAGTGGCTCCCCGCGGATCTGCGCGTGGAGAACGAGGCGCTCAAGCACGCGGTGGTGACACTCCGGCGGGAGGAGGAGACGCTGCGGAACCAGCTTCAGCAGGCGAGGCGGGAGGCGGCGTCGCAGACCCAGGCCAAGACCCTTCGGGACATCGCCACGCGGGAGAAGGGGGCGGTCGGCGGTGTCGTTCTCGAACGGACGCGTGAATCGTCCATGCCGGCGCAGGATCCGTGGTCCATCGAGGTTGGCAAGGCGTACCAGGAGTGGGCGAGTCAGGAGAGGGAGACGGACACTCACAACGTTCACGAAGCCGTAACATCCTCGAAGCCGCCGGCGCCGGCGCAGGACCCGTGGTCGTTCGAGGTTGGCAAGGCGTACCAGGAGCAGGCGGAGTGGGCCAGTCAGCTCGTGTGGGACACCGTCTCGTGAAAGGCACGGGACGGATGGGTTGGGGTGTAACTTTTACAACTTTTATGCCGGGGCTGAAACTCAAGCCCCGATTTGGTTTCAATCAGATGGGTCGCGCACCCGCGTTTAACGTTAAAAGTGAGCCGCTACGTTGTTAGACGAGATCGCCATCCCCCCGTTCCGTTCGCCATCCTCCGTCTCCTCACCGCACTTGATCACCGCACTCGATACACACCACTCACAGGTTGGTGGACTTGAAGTGATCGTCGTCGATGGTGGAGTACAGGTGGCCCTCGTTCACGAGGTGTTCCACAGCCTCGCGCACCTGCGCCTCGGTGAACCGCCCGTTGAGCTGCTGCGCGACGACGTCAATCTTCACGCCCTCGTCGCGTCGCCCGTCGGGACCCTCGAAGATCGCCTTGGCCTGATCCACGCAGCTACCGCCCGCGGCGTTGACCGCGGCGGCGGGCGCGGAGGAAGGCGCGGCGTACGCGGTGCCCGCGGCGGCGGCGGCGTCGCCGGCTCCGGGGGCCGCCGGCTTGGCATCCGCCCTCGACGCGTTGTGCGAGTTGCAGTAGACGGCTTCGAGGAAGTGGTAGGTGACCTCGTTGTGGTCCTCGACGGGCCTGACGCTGAACGCGACGACGGAGGTGTCGCTGCCGAACTGCTTGACGTGGCCGTAGACGCGCGCGTACTTGCCGACGGTCACCGCGTCCTTCTTGGACGCCGCGTCGGCGTCGTCCGCGTCGACCCATTGCTTCACGACGACTGTGCCGGTGCCGTCGTCGAGTGTGTACACCTGGTTGGTGGCGGTGTCGGTGGCCTCGATGACCTTGCCGAGGAGGGTGATGTTGTGGACCTCCTCGCCGTTGACGCGAAGGCCCTCGTCCTGTACGTGAGTGGAGGCGCGGGGGCGCGATCGGCGGAAAATCGTCAGTGTTTGTGCTCGCTTCAATTGGGTTCAAAAACACAGCTGTGCGGGTTTGAAATCGCTGGTTGGATCTGGGATCGGAAGGGGCGCGTCGATTGATGCGTGGGGGGAAGAATCGGTTCGTGAACGCACCACGTTGGACGCGGCGATCGCGGTCTGGAGCATCTTGACCGTCACGGGGACGAGCGAATCGGGGCGACCCTGGCCGCGCTGCGGGAAGGAGAGGCGGAGAGGGTGGGAAAAAGTCAGGATGGAGCCCGGGAAAGGGAAGATTTGAACAAAACGAGGGGGGTGCCCAGGTGCGAAGACGCCGCGTAAGTCGAGCGTCGGGGCCGACCCGCCAGGATTTCTCGCACGACATCTTCGAATCGCGACATAGGGCGGTGCCACGAGAGCGGGTGGGAAGAGAGACTCACCCCGCCGGCCGCGCCGGTCGCCGCGTCGGTGGCGCCGGTCGGGGTGGCCATGAAGCCACCCCCATTACCCGCGAACTGGGTCGCGCTGCCGTCGTAACCGCCGTACATCTCTGTCGCGTTCTGCGTCTGACTACCTAGGAAGAGATCGAGTCGCTCCTTCTAATAGGGAGGCGACGTCGGGCGAGGTGCGAACTGTGCGTTCGACTTCGCGCGGTGATGTGTACAGTTGCCAGCCCCGAGGTGGTGCCAATATTCTCAGTTCAAAAAAATCTGACTTGATTGCGGTTTGGCTAATCAGAAATACTGCTTGTTCTAACTACAAACATGTCAGAAAATATGCACACCCGCTCTATTTGCCTGAAATACCGCCTCTCACCCATTTTGCCTGTGTCAAACTCTTCCCACGTGTCGACCGTCTCTTCACAAGATGGCGAGTCGCCGCACGAAGAAGAAGCCCGAGGCGGGTGGTAAATCGTACCTGGCGTACATCGTCGCCGCGCTCGCGATTCTCGTCGCGCTCGCCGTCAAGTTCGCCCCCACAGGTGTCCCGGATGGCGCCGGCGTCTCCTCGTCCGCGTCCGCGGAGAAGGATGCACCTCCGGCGGAGTTGAAGATTGAGGGATCCAAGATACCATCCATCCGAGCCTTCGACGCGTCGGGCGGCGTCGTCGCCGTCGCCGCCGACGACGGACCTTACGACGCGGCGCTCATCATCGGCTACGGCGTGGACAAGAAGTTCCCAGCCACGCCCGCGCTGGAGTCGCGCACGCTGCTCGCCGCACAGCTGTACTGCGCGAAGATGGCTGATAATCTCATCCTCACCGGCGCACCCGTAAATCACTCCTGGGAGAACGTCTCCCCGGCGGAACAGATGCGCCACTTCGCCGAGAAGCTCATCGCCAAGTACACCAAAACCGAGTACGTCCACGACTCGTACCCGAAGTGCGCGCTGCCAGGGTTTGGATACGTCTATCCGGGCCCGCCACCTGGCGCGTCGCGAGACGAACGCGGAGAGCACCGGAGGATTCGCGAGCTCACGGGGAACAAGGGCGGCTGCGAGCACCGCGCGAGGCGGCACACGTGCGTGGGCAAGAAGTTCACGTGGGTGCTGGAGGAAGCCGGCGTGAACGCGAATGAGAGCGCGAGGTTTTCCTTCGAGGAGGCGAAGAAAAGGGGCTGGAGCAAGATTGTCGTCGTTCACTCCCCGGGTCAGATGGACGCGGCGAAGGCGTACGCCGCCGTCGCGGAGGAGATGGCGTCGACGGACCCGGAGTTTTCGATGACGATCCGCATCGTCGAGACGCCCACGTGAACAAATGTCTCACTCTCCACTCGGACTAGCTAGCATATTAAAAGGTTTTACGTTTAACGTTTAATTTAATCGACGTCCTCGAGGGCGGTGTCCGGCGGCGTCACGTGCAAGCCATTGCGCCACTCGTCGATCCTCTCCCTGAGCTCCGTCGCGTCCACGAGCATGGATTCGTCGAGCGGGGTACGGCTGAACGGGTCGGTACCGTCCCCGGTGAGCAGGTGCCGCCTGATCGTCTCCCTGTCCACGACGACCCCGCTCCCGGGCAGCGTCACCGGGTCCGACATGAAGCTCTGCATGATCGGATCCACAAACTCCTCCGGGACGTCCGTCTCGTCCTCAGCCTTGCGCCGCCGCTCGATGTCGCCCCGCGTGTCACGGACCCGCCGCACGACGTCCCGCAGCTCCATCACCGCCTCCTCACGCCCGGTGAAGGACCCGAAGTGTGTCTCCCAGTCGAAGGCGCAGACGTACTCGAGCTGCGAAATGTTGTTTTCACCCGCGCCCGCCGCGAGCTCGTCGGCGACGGTGTCCGAGACCTCGTCCACGCCAAAGTCATCGCCGCGGCCTTCCACCCACGCCATGGCGGCGATCTCGAGGTTCAGGATGATCCCCGCGATGGGCGCGAGGATGGGCGCTCGGGAAATCTTATCGGCGACGAAAACCGGGAGTTTCATGCTGAGCGCCTGTTCAAACAGCTTGGCGTCCGAACCCGCGCCGCACGTGTGCCCGAGGACGAAGAGCAAAATCTCAACAAGCCGCTTCATGCGCATGGACGCCTGGCTGTCCAGGAAAGCGGCGGGGAGCTCGAGGGTGAGAAACTCGAGCACCCGCTCCAGCGTCGCGCTGAGTTCCAGCATCACGGTACATTTCCGCTGGAGGTTCCTCGCCGCCGCCGCGCGCTGCCGCATGTCGAGCATCTCTTTCAGCGCGACGCCAAACTCGGTGATGGTCCAGTTGAGGGTGTTGAACACACGATCGAGGAATCTCTCGAGCAACTTGGGATCTTCCCGGAACGTGTCCACGATGAGCGCGCGGAACAGAGGGCTGGAGCTGTCCACGGATGTGGCGATGGCGCGAGCGAGAGTCGCGTCGGGCGACGCGCCAAACTCGCCGCCGTCGGTTGTCTCGATGTTTTCGTCAGCGCCCGTCTGCTCGGCGGCGTCGGTGCGCTGCGAATCGAGCCCCGGGGTGTCCACGCCGTCCCGTTTGGTCGCCTTGATCGCGGAGAGCACCTTCGTGGCCCTTTCGTCGTACTGCCCGAACCCGACGCCCTTGCACAGGCGCAGGAGTATGTTGGACACCGGGATCCAGAACCTGCTGTCGAACGATCGAAGCAGCGCGGGGACCATCTCGCGCCGCGCCTCATCGTTAGCCTCGAACACCGCGACGTACTCCTTGTACTGCAGAAGCACGGACACGCTCTGCAGCATCACGTCGCGGACGTCGGGGTTGACGACGCGCTCATCCGCGAAGTGTCGCACCAAGAGCTTGACGACGCCGTGCAGCCCGGGGCTCGCGGCGGCTCGCGCGGGGGCGACGGGCGCGAACGGCGGGTCCCCGCGACGAAGCGCGTGGAAAGAGTCGATGAGAACCTCGAGGTGGTACGCCGGGATGTGCTGGAGGAGCGCGCCCTTCCGGGTGTCGACGCCGGGGACGCGACCATCATCGACCATCATCGGGACGCGACCATCATAGGGGCGACCGCCGCCCGGGTCCTCGTCCACGTCCTCGTCGGTCCCGTCGTCTTCGTCCATCTCCGGGTCGGTGTCGACGTTCTCGCGTTCGACGGATCCATCCTCATCGCTCTCATCCGTGTCCTCATAGACATCCTCGTCGCCTTCGTCGTCGTCGACATCCTCGGCTTCGTCTTCGTTGTCCGAGTCCGAGGGTAACCTGCGCGGCTCGGCACCTCGTTCCATCGCCGCGAGGATGACCTGCGCCTGGTACGCCGCCGCCGCGAACATCCCCGCCTGCTGCTCCGGCCTGTGCAACACCGCCCTGTGCCACCAGCAGACCCGAGCGGTGTCCACCACCTCGTCCCTCAGCTTGATGAGCTCCTCTTTTATCCGACCGATGAACCCGCTCGCAACCTCCCGCGTCTCGTCAGCCGCCGCGGTGGAGTCGTTTTCCTCGTCGACCAAGACGACGTTGTAACGGTCCTGGAGGTTCCTCGTCGCCGCCGTGATGGCGCCGGCGACGTCGTCGGATACCATGCCATGGCTCGCCAGCTGGGTCGCCTCGGTGAGCGCGCCGCGGAGCCGCTCGACGAACGCGGCGCTCGCGTCTTCATCCGGGGGACGCGTCGACGACTCGTCTGAGATGACCTGGAGTTGGGTCATGATCCTGGTCTGCGCGCTGTGCCTCAGCTGCTCAGCCTCCAAATTGGGCAAGGTCTTGCACGCCTCCTCGAGCTGCTTCGCGGACTGGATCTGGGCCTGCAGCTGGAACGCCGCGGACTTGTACTGGTTACCGACGGCGAGGTGGTACAGGAACTGGACCTGGTCGAACGTCTTCTCGTTGAACCAGATGAATTTGAGCGGCGGTAAACCGGCATCCGCCAGGTCAACCACGGGGGCGTCACTCGTCGACCGAAGCGCGGTGACGTCGAGGTTCATCGCGGGAGCAGAGTGACACGGCGGGTACGTCTTCATGACGTGCGATACCCCGCCGCCAAAGAGGGGAAGGTCGAACTGGTGCGCGCAGCTGTCGTAGAAACCAGACGGGGACCACTTCGCCATCCCAAAGTTGCTCCGGTTAGAATGAAAGTACCGATTTGTATCCGTAGGGAGCCTCGGGTTCTCCAGCTCGGGTCGGATCAGCGCGAGCATCGCGAAGTAGAGGGAGCCCATGATGCACGGGTCCGACGGCCTGTGTCCGTGCGGCACCGACCGCCCGGGTATGTTCTTCTCGTGCAGCGCCGTCAGCCACTCGACGCCGTGACCGTATCCGGTGTTGAACTCACCTCGCAACGGTATCCCGCCGGTCTTCGCGCCGAAGCCGCAGTGCCCCCAGACGGCGTCGATGAGCCCGCAGTGCATCGCGCACGACCTCGACATACACGCGCGAAGTCTCAACCCCTCCGCCTTGCACCGAATCTCCGACCCCGCCCCGCCCGGATGGTCCCCGCCGTCCGCCGTCACGAAGATCGCCTCCGACGTTCCCGCGCCCGGCCACCACACCGAGTCCGCGGGCAGCATCGCCGCGAGGTCCTCGGGGGATGGCGACTTCCACGTGAGAAAATCCTCGAGCTCCTTGCCCCATTTCTCGTTGAACATCCACGCGGATCGAGCCGTTTCGTCGCGAACAATCGCCGCCGCGAACGCGAGCGGCGCGTGCGACGGCATGCCCGACCGTTCGTATCCCGCCGGTAACGGCTCGTCGTCAATAAATGGAGTCGAACGGACGTACTCGGCGAGCGCCTCGGTCAGTTCGCCGACGACCATGCCGTACTCCGACTTGGAAAAGTTGACGAGGTCGTGCTCGAGTCTCCCCGAGCCGCCGTAGACTCCGGCCGCCATGGACTCGTCGTCGCAGTTCTTGTCGTGATCGAGGTTGAACCGACCGTCGAACAGGCCGACGCGTAGCAGACGCACGGTGCGTTCGTACTCGCACACGCGCCTTCGTTCCCCTTCGCGAGTGATGACGCGAATCAACCTGCGGACTAAGTGCCGCCGCTGGAGCCACTCCGACTCCCACTCTGGGTCGAAGTTTCGCGCGCCGCCGCCGAGGGGACCTGCGCCCCGGAGCGTCGCGCACGCCAACACAGCCTCGTCATCCACCGTCAGCAACTCGGGTGTCCCGCTCTGACGGTACACACCCTCGGGACGACAATAGTAGCCGACCCGCGACGGCGTCGGGTCGTCTACGCCGCCAAAGGCGCAGAGCCGACCGAACGCCTCCATCGACTTCTTCCACCCTGGTTCCACGACGGGCGCGAGCGTGAGGGGCACGTAGTCCTCGTGCGGGTACCGCATGGGCGAATCCCCAAAGTTGACGTCCATGGACTCGTTCATGCTGAGCGAAACCGCGGGGAAGTACGCCAGGCCGGGTCGTCCACGCCGGACGTCTCTGTGCACAAAACGCGGCGTCGGGTCAGTCTAATCGCCCGAAAAGAAACAAAAAAAGAAACTCACCTGAACGCGATGCCCATGTGCGTCCCGTTCCGGAGGTAGCTCACCGTCCCTCCGCCCGACTCGTCGCCGGTGAGGTCGATGCAGCACGTGATGACGTCGCCCGGGACCCACTGCGTACCGTACGGCGTGGGCGACACGTTCCACTTGCGAACCCTGTGCCCGTCGAAGGCGTACGAATCTTGAGCGTCTCCCACCCCGTGTTCAGCCGTGAACGGGCACTTCAAGGTTGCCCAGCCCACCTGCATGATCCCCGCGGTGCGTACGGTGACCTCGTACTGCCACCTGCCGTTGAAGACGCACGTGTTCGCCTTGAAGCTGGCGAAGTTGGAGCGGGAGTAGGCGGAGCAGCAGTGGTCGGACAGCTGGAGGTCGCCTCTCATGGATTTGCGGTCGATGAGGGCGCGTCGGGGTCCGATGCGCCCGATCGCGATGTCCCGCGTGTGCTCCTCGGTGATCTTGGGATCGTCGTCGTCGATCGGGTCCATCGCCTCGGCGGCCTCTCTGCCCTCCCGCATCCATTCAGCCTCTGGGACCGGCGCGCTCGCCTCGTCCATCCACGCGTCGCTGATGGCGCCGACGCGCTGCCAGTTCACGCGCGTCGCGGACGACCCGACGCCGCCGGACGGCACGACGGACTCGCCCTCCACCTTGGGATCGACGCCGAGGACGCGGCACACGTATCGCCTGAGCTCGTCGATCGCATGCTGGTCCGCCCGCCGGTCCGCCCGGTCGCCCGTGTCGGATCTCTTCCCATCGCCCTTGGGATCCCGAACCATCGTCGTCTCACGCACGATCTCGATATCGTCGCCGGCATCCACCCCGTCGTCGCCGATGCCCATCACGCCCGTGGTTGTCCGCGCGTCCAACCCTACCCGGTCGCACGTGCGCCGACGCGACGCGGAGAGTGGACCGACGCGGGCGGAGCGCCCCTCGGGCAGCTCATTTTTCACGCGGGGACTTCAGTTGGTTTGACAAAAAATGAGACAGCTGTGCATGAAAAACCAGCCCGCTAGAAGTACTCACCGAACACTCTGTCCGACGCGGGCGACGGCGCCTCCGCCGCGGTCGCCCGCGCCACCGACTTGAGCGCATCACCCCGCGTCATGTCCTCCGCGCGACGGATCACCGGCATGAGCGGCGGCGTCGCCTCGCGCCGCGCCCGAGCCGCCCAGTCCGCCTTCCCGTGCTCGTGAAAAAACGCGTGTCGCTTGATGTCGTCGACGCCGCCGGAGAGCATGCCGAGCCGTCGGCTGGTGTCCACGACGCACAGCTTGCTCACCAGGTCCTTGGCGCGGAGCTGGAACCCGTCCTTGAACCGTAAGTCCGCGGTGAGGATCCGCCGGTGGCGCTGCGAGTCCGTCTTGGCCTGGAAAGGAGCGTATCCCGCGAGCATCTCGTAGACGAGGACGCCGAAGGCCCAGTAGTCCGCGGACATATCGTACCCTTGCGACAGCATGACCTCCGGGGCCATGTAGTCGCTGGTGCCGCACGTCGTGTACGTCCGCTCGCCCGGGCGTAAGGGCTTGCAGAACCCGAGGTCCGCGAGCTTGAGGTGACCGCCGCCGTCGATCAAAATGTTCTCGGGCTTGAGGTCGCGGTACACGTACCCGCGGCCGTGGAGGTACTCGAGCGCGAGGAGAACCTCCGAGGCGTAGAACACCACCGTGGGCGGCGTGAATGTGCCTTTATCGGTGCCGTTGACCAGCAGCTGGAACAGGTCGCCCCCGGGCATGAAATCCATCACGAGGTAGAGGTGAGCGGTGTCCTGAAACGAACACAGCGACTGCATCACGAAAGGCGTGTCGCCGAACGATCGCATCAACGCGCGCTCGCGCATGATGTTCTCCGCCTGGTCCAGACGGAGGAGCTTGCGCTTGGACATCACCTTGACGCAGCAGTGCGCGTTACCCAGGTTGGCGGCGCGCGCCAGGTAGACCTCGCCGGACATGCCGACGCCCAGCTCCTTGTGAAACGATAAGTCGCGCCGGCGCACGGTGGATCGACCCCGTTCGTCCCTCCATCGAACGACGCGCGCGCCGGCATCCCCGATGGACGACTTACGTTCCGTGTACCTCCTGAGGTACGACGTCGCCGACGACGACGACGACGAGGACGTGTCCTGGGTCGAGACGTTCCCGCGGCGAAGTCGAGCGCGAGCCGCGAGCATGCCGCCGCCGCCTCCGTCGCCGCACCCGATCCGAGCCCTCGCGCCCGTCGCCATCCCCGGGTTGGTCGTCGTCACTCCCCCGCCGTGATACGTGTTCGCGCGCTTGGGGAGGGTACTCGGCGCCCTCGCGCGGTCCTGCGTGGTGGCGTAGTGGTAGGCGCGGGTCCGCCTGCGCATGGCGTCGATGACGTCCTCGCCGAGCATCCGAACGAAAGCGTCGTGGTCCAAACTGAGAGTCTGTACCCCGGTGAGCGCGACGACCGTGGCGGTCGGTTCCGCGCGTTGAAGCGCGGCGACCTCGCCGAAGTAGTCCCCGGGCTTCAGGCGGTTAACCTCCTTGCCGCCGAGGAGCTCGACGGAGCACTCGCCGCGCTCGATGATGTGGAACTTGGCGCCCTCCGCCTTGCCTCTGGTACAGATGGCCTGGCCCTTCGCGAACGCGCACGGCACGACGGCATCCGCGAGCCTCTTCCTATCGTAGTCGTCGAGCCTCTCCAGGGTCGGCACCCCGCCGAGGAGCCGGTCGTACGCCTCGCGTCGCTGGAACGCGCCGCCGGAGAGCGTCCGCTTGAACGTCTGGCGATCCAACGCCCACACCGTCGCCGCGCGTCGCCCGCACCGGACCGTCGCCGACCTCGGCACCGAGTGGAGGAGCGCGACCTCGCCGAAGGTGTCGCCCGGCCACAGCGTCCTGACCTCCTCCTCCTCCGCCTCCTGCTGCTGCTTCTCGTGCGGTTTGCGGCGGTCCGACGGTTCGTCTGTGTCGCGACGGACGGTGACGACGGCGGACCCGGCGACGACGACGTAAAAGTTGAAGCCCTCCTCTCCCTGCCTCACCACCGCCTCGCCCGCGGCGTACTCGAGGCGGTACATGGCCCGGAACAGCGCGTCGCGTTCCTCGGGGCGCAGGGAATCGAAGATCGCGATACCTTCGCACGCGGACGCGATGGTGGCGACGTCGGACGCGGCTTTCTGGGCGACCACGCCGCCGTCGGAGGGGAGCCTGCGCTCGAGCGATGCGGTTCCTTTTCCGGAGCGGGCATCTTCGGATCGGGCGCGGGCGTTCCCGGGGGCGGAGTCGGTGCGACGGGCGTCGACGAGCGCGAGCCTGCGGCGAACCCGGACCTCGAGCTCATCGACGTCGATGGACGACATGGACGGAGCCCCGGGGGACCTGCGATCGGGACGATGGGATGGGTTCAGGGCGCGTTGGGACGTAAGCGGCATCGCTTCCAAAATGAGACGAGCCAAAACAGACGATCGGGGTCGGCGCGCGCGCGACGGGTCGGTGGAGACGCGAGGATGGAGGGCGCGGCGGGGCGCGACGGACCTTCGAACTCGAGAGGGCGGACAACTCGGCGCGGCGAGGTGAGAGCGGAGGTCACGAGTGGGCGATACGACGGCGCGCCTGGAAGTGGCGCCCCGCCCAAAAACGGTGGCGAATTTGGCGTTTCCGATTAAAGGTGCTCTCCAAAAATTGCTGGCAGCAGTCGGAGCGGACCCGCGCCCGCGGCGGACGGACACTCACATCAACACCGCGACGGAGAGTAGCGCACACACGCTCGCGAACATCGCGCCCGATCCCAGCCGCGGCGCGGCGTCATCATCATCGAGGATGAGACTTGGCGGTGGGGACGGCGGCGGCGGCGGCGACGGAGGTTTGTCCTTGTTCGCAATCTCCGACTGAGTCTCCAGCGTGTCGACGGCGCTCGTGTCGACGCCCGGTATCGTTTTGAGCTCCGCTATGGGATCCACCGACGCAGTCACCTTCACGCCGCTCACGCCCTCAGCCTTGAGACTTTCCGCCGCCGCGTTCAGCGCGCCGTCGCTGAGCTGGGATGATTTGAAGAAAACCGAGACGTCGTACGTCGACGCGGCGAGCGCTCGACCTCGGCGCCTGGACGCAGCCGTCGCGACGCACGCGCCTTTGCTGGGGCTGAGACTGGCCTTGAGGTAGTAGCTGGAGCACGCGGATGCTTCGTCCGCAGCCTCGAGCTTGGCGGAGAGTTTCTTCACCGGTTCGCCGGCGATGACGGCGTCCGCCAGGAGCTTGGCTTTCTTCTTCAGCCTCTCGTCCGCGATACCCGCGAGAATCGAGTCTCGAGCGGCCTCCGCCTGTTCTTTCGCCGTCTTGGCCATGGACTTCTCGCGCGCTTCGGCGACCGTCATGCCGCCCAACGCGGCGACCGCCTCAAAATCAGCGTGTCCGGTGCAACCATCGGCGCCGGCGGCTACCTGTTTCGCCAAGCTGGGTCGACATGGCCAATCGTCATAGTCAGAGAGCTCGCATCCCCTGACAGTTGTGCTGGTGGTGCATGTCGATTTTGGGAGGTACCAGCACGCATCTGTCCACGACCCAATCCAGTAACCGGCCACGCCAGGAGGGGCGCCTGTGTCGGATATAATCTTTTTTACGCGATCCTTGTCAACTGAGCACCCAGAGGACCCACCAGTGTCATACCATTTACAATTTGATAGGGCGTTGCACAAAGCAGCCGCTTCCTCGAATTCTCCATGATTATAAGCATGCCATATGTCATGGTCATCGCATGCCTCTCCACCGAATTCAGAAAAACTTTCACCGGTCATGTCATTCCAGTCGTCATCGTCGTCGGAGCAACTCCCGGACCCATCAGAGCTCCACACGCAGCTTCTCGCCGCGTCACAATCAGATTCCGTCTCCACGTTAGCGCAGAACGTGACATCGTTGTGGGAGCAACTCCCGGACCCATCAGAGCTCCACAAGCAGCTTCTCGCCGCGTCACAATCAGATTCCGTCTTCGCGTTTAAGCAGAACGTGACATCCTCCCATTTCGGGCAGAATTTCTCGTCTCCCCAGGAGTACCTCTTCCTGCACTCGGCCGCATCGTGGACACCGTCTTCGCTGCATGTCGTCTTGTTGCCCCCCTTGAGGACGTAGCCATCATCGCACGTCGGAGTGCAACTCGCAATATTCCAATTCGCATCATAACCAGCCAGGAGAAAATCACCGCAATCGCCCTTCCCGCCGTTGGCCGGCGCGGATGACACGTCGCATGCCTCCTCACAGACGCTGGATTTCAGAATCCCCGAGACGCCGCAAGTCGTCGGGCTCGTCGTGGCGTAACCCGTGTCACACTCCGGCTGGCAGCTCGAGCCGAACGCGAGTGTCGAGGGACAGTTGCCGACCGCGGCGTTTGATGGAGCGGTGGATGTGTCGCAGGTGGTGCCGGTCATCTCGAACACCCGCACGTGTCCTGCCCCCGAAGAGTACACGGCGACGCGAGACCCGTCCCCGGAAAGGGATACCGTGGATCCAGCGTAATCATCTGCCGATATACCTGGGATTTGCACCATGGTCATCCATTTTTCAGCATCTGAGTCCCATTCCTGGATCACGACAATACCGGCTTGAGAATTATCATAAGGATATCCATGTGCGACACGAGTACCATCACTTGAGAGAGACACCTCGTAGCCCGAATATGCCGACGAATAAAGCCCGCTCCATGCTCCAGAGCCCGATTCTTTATATATGTTTCCATAGAGGCCCGCCACGACGTTTCCGTCGTTCGAAAGTGATGCTTCCCCACCGAGGAATATCACGTCTCCGACCAAGGACCACGTCGATGATTTCCACTCGTAGACGTAACCGGTGCCCTCCCAGTTGTCATCACGGAACACGGCAACGCGGGTGCCGTCGCCGGACAGCGTACCCGCATCCATATAGACATCGCGTTTATAAGGCACATCATTAAGCGTCCCCTCGACCGTCCCCCACGCTTCGATCGTTTCACCCATCTGGGTCCACGTATCAGCCGCTGCCAAGTCGTTTGAAGGCCATTGGTAAATTCGGACTTTGCCCGTCAGCGTCACGTTGTAGTCGGATGTCTCAGATTCACTGTTCCCGACCGCCAACACCTTGCCATCACTCGATATCGACACCTTAACATTACTGGCGCCCTCGGTCAAAGGCCCGACGATATCGGAACCGACCTGTTGCCAAGAGCCGCCTGAGTAGTGGAACACGCGGGCGGTCCAAACCGATTCTGACCCGGAGTCGTCGTCGCCGTCGCCGAGCGCAACCACGTTGCCATCGCCTGAAAGAGACGCGCTGTGGATGACTCGGCTGCCAAGTTTTGGGATAATTTCACCGATCCGTGTCCCTACACTAAACCCTACACCGGATTGCCATTCGTACACGGCGACGTCATCACATGAATCCCAACTCAGGCCTGGCCACCCCATGAGCAGGCGCGAGCCATCCTGGGAAAAAGACAAGATGCCCCCCGGATACCCTGCTTTGCCTCCGTCGTACGGGTCCATGAAGCTAATCTGGGTCCACGAAGCGCTGCCCCCGTAGCCTGCGATCTCAAGGGCGGATGATTTCTCCATGAAGAGGAGGAGAAGGATCGCGGGGTACAGCCACCGGGTCGGGGCGGCGCGTCGGAGGATGGTCATTTTATTTTTTGCCTCGTGACCTGTTAGTTACGTCGCGGGGGGGGAAAATAAGAGGGGCGTGTGGTGAATCAGCCGGGCTCGAGCGGGACGGGGCGGTGGAATTCGCGGCGACGCTGTGGCCAGACGACCCGCGACAGTATCGCACGCACGATAACCGCGCGCGGTGGGTCTCACTCGGTTCGGTGGGACGATGAACGCGCGCGCGAGGCCCGCTTGCACGCCGCAAACGGGGTATCAACCGAGCACTGATCATGCATGATCAACACGAAGGGATTCAACACGAGCAGAGTCTCGGACGCACCTTGCGCGTATCGGCGGTTCACGTAAGCGGAGGATCAGTGACGCGTTCTTGGCGTGTGCTCGGGTACTGCTGTCTGCAGCGAATGCGCGAATATCGGTGAGATGCGCGTGTCAGCAGGGCGAGGACGAGCGAGCGAGGGTTGTGAGAAGAATTGGGGCACGTGGTTTGTCATCCTCTTTCTGGCCATCGCTCGAGGCGTGCCTAATTCAATATCCCTTTTAAACATGCAAACAGTTACAACCGTAGCGTCTAAACTCGCGCGTTTATCGGTAACTATTTGAAGTGCAACAGTGACCCAGTTCGATTTCGCGAAAGTGGCGCTCGTTTTTTGAGTTTTGCGAAATGAAAAAAGCGGGGATGGGATCGACGCGGTCGCCCTCTTTAACGCGCGCGCGAATCGTTGCGTCAAGCAAAGGTTCAAGCTTCGCTAGCAAACATGGGTCACGCTAACATCTGGGCTACCAAGGCTGAGTGCAACGGCAAGGGCCAGCGCCGCTGGTGAGTGCAACTCCGGACACGCGCGGGACCGGGAAACGGTGCCTCTCTCGCCAAAATTTCACCGGTTGGCGGCGACGCTCGACGCCGATCTCGGGTCGATGCGAGCGCGTGGACGACCCGCGGGACGTCGATACCGTTCCGTCGAGACCTTTGGTCGATTCGGACGTCTCGATTCGATGCTCCCGCGGCCGCCTCCGCGTCGTTCCCAGCGTCACCGTCCAGATGGGTTTTTAGGGTTTTCTGACCCAACCCTGACCTCCTCACCCCTCAACGTCGCTGACCCCTCGTCCCCTCTCCCTCCATCAACAGCCGCGTGTGCTCGAACCAGTGGGGTATCATTCGCAAGTACAACCTCAACATCTGCAGGCAGTGCTTCCGCGAGTATGCCAAGGACATCGGCTTCGTGAAGGTGAGCATCCGCACAGCTCTCCCCCCAAAAACCGCCCCTGCACAAGAGAGGTGTTGGCGGGA
>Ga0302116_1000693_pt1 | contig 20409 bp, 4 predicted proteins | sample AG5_SCM_MG_FD_203124 | JGI IMG/M metagenome (GOLD analysis project Ga0302116, IMG submission 203124) | Marine microbial communities from Western Arctic Ocean, Canada - AG5_SCM | ecosystem: Environmental > Aquatic > Marine > Oceanic | place: Canada: Western Arctic Ocean | collected 2017-10-01 | reverse complement strand
GCGGGTTATCGAGTTTGATGAATCTGTTTTGTACAGTCGGCGCGAACGAGGCGTCCCGGGCGGGATGTTTGGCGCCCGCGACCAAGCCCGGGTTCGCCGCGGTGATGGTCCGCGGCCTCGACCCCGACGGCCAGCCCGGCACACCCCCGATCGTCATGGTCGCCGCCAGGCCGCACGTCGCCGGCTTGTCCCCAAAGACGGGCTATCGCGGCGGCGGCGTCGTCGCCGGCGTGTTCGGAGCCGACTTTGTCGAGACGGAACCGAAGTGCGTGTTCGGCGCCGTGGGCGTCGACGCGCACTTCGTGTCCACGGCGATGCTCCTGTGCGAGTCTCCGCCGGCGGCGAGCGCGGGCGCGGTGACCGTGGAGGCGGCCGCGGGTGATGGGCGCGTGGTGAGCCAGTCGGAGATGATCGTGACGTATACGCTCGACATGCGGGTGGATTCTGTTAAACCGAGCCGGGGCCCGCTCGAAGGCGGGAACGTTTTCGTCGTGTACGGCGCGAATTTCGTCGCCATCGAACCCGCGGCGTGCAAGATCGGCACGATCGGGCCACTCGCCGCGAGGGACAACGACGCCACCGGGCTGAACGCGACGACAAGCCTCGAGTGCGTCGCTCCCGCGGCGGACATCGGGACGTACCCCGTCTTCGTCGGCGTTCGAACCGCCGGGTACGTCGGCGGCGATTCATCTTCCGCGCGTTACGAATACGAAAACGCCAAACACGTCACCGCGGTCGTCCCTTCGGGGGGCGGCGCGGGGGGAGTCACGCGCGGACTGGCGCTGTACGGACCGACGATTCGCGAAGGGTCCGACGTGGACTGCGTCGTCGGCGTCGTCCGCGTCGCCGGCGCCGCGACTTCAGCCGGGACGGTTTCGTGCGAGGATTTATGGGTCGGCACGTTCCGAGGGTTCGTGTCCGTGGGTGTCAACGGGCTACGCGCCGAGTCCCTCGACGTGGTGTTTGAGTTTAGGCATCCATCGGAGGCGATCGGCGCGTACCCGCGATCGGGTTACGTCACCGGCGGGTCCGTCGTCTTTTTCGTCTCGCGGCACGCGACGGACGCCTCCGCAATCGGGTGCGCCGTCGGCCATCGCGGCGGGCACGCGCGTCTGGTCTCGTCCGCACTCGTGGCGTGCGAGACGCCCGTGGGCGACGCCACGGGCGAGTTCGGCGCGAGGCTCCTCGACGGCCTCGACGACGGCGTCGACGGCGCGTACTCGGAGATGGCCTACCACTACAGGGTTGAAGAAACGGCGTTGAGCGTCGAGCCCGGCGACGTCGCCGAGGGCGGCGGCACCGCCGTGCTCGTCACCGCCCCGGGCGTTTCCACCGATTCACGCCGGCTCGCGTGCGCGGTCGGCACGATCGCGCCGGTGCACGCGAGGCTCCTCGAGTCTGGGCTCATCGAGTGCGTATCCCCCGCGGGTCTCGACTCCTTGCGCGGTTTCGCGCCCGTGCGCCTGGGCCTCGGGGTCGAGTTCGGCCGAGTCGCCGCGACTCTTGGCGTCGTTCAGGACACGGTGCCGGGCACCCAATTCGACGACACGGCGACAGCGCAGAACGACACCGGCGCGGCGGCGCTCGCGGTGTACACGGCGGCGACGCCCGCGACTGGCGCCGTCGACGGCGGCGCTCGAGTGGCGATCTTCGGCTCCAACCTGTTAACCCCGGGTTGGGGGTTGTCCGTTCGATTCGGCGAAACCTCCGTCGCGGTTGTCGGACATTTCGTCTCCTCCGCGCTCGTGCTCGTGGAGACTCCCGCGGTGGACCACGTCGGCCCGACGCGTGTGAACGACGCCGAGCTCGTGTTTGTCTTTGTGGAGTCCGCGCGGGTCGATTCGGTGGTTCCGAGCGTCACGCACCCGTCGGGCGGATCCACTTTGGTCGTCACCGGTTCCTTCAGCGCGGGTTCCGCGTTTAACTGCCGCGTGGGTACGATCGGTCCGATCGCGGGGTCACGCGTGGACGCCGGCACCGTGACGTGCGTGTCACCCGCGCGTGACGAGGGTATCGCCGTCGTCACGGTGTCGTCTGGGCTCGGTGACGCGCACAGGCGCGGCGAGGCGGCGCTTTCGTACGAGCTTCCGAGGGTTAAGAAGGCGGACGAGGAGACTCCGATTGCGCCGTACGTAGCCTCCGTGGTTCCTTTCGCCGGGTCCCTCGGCGGTGGATCCCTGGTGTACGTCTCCGGGTCCGAGCTTTTCGCGCTCGTGGACTCGTTCATCGAGTTTGGGCCCGGGTTGATGGCCCCGGCGCACGTGGTATCGTCGGCTGTTGTGATTGTCGAGGCTCCCGCTTCGATCGATTACATCGGGTCCGTCGCGGTTCACGGAACGGAGGGTTTAAGCGGACGGTATACGTACGTCGAGGATGTCGAGGACTTTACCGTGGAACCCACGCGCGTGGGCATCGACGGCGGCGCGACGATCACGCTCGTGGGCGCGTCGCTCGGCTCGCTCGGACGCGTCTCGAGGGTGGCGTGCAGGATCGGCACCGTGGGTCCGATTGCGGCGTCTTACGCGGGGGGTCACCGGTTCGAGTGCCAAACCCCCGCGACGGTTCGCGGGACACGAACCGTCGCCGCGGGGACCCACGACGGGTCCACGTGGACGACCGGCGGCGCGGTGCTCGCGACGCACGCGCCTTTGAACGCGTTCGCGTCGCCCCCCGCGACGCTCGGAGGTTCGCACGCGCCGCACGAATCCGTTTTATTTTTCAGCCTCTGGCTCGATTCCCAGTATTCGCGTGGGGCGACCCAGTATTCGCTGGACGCCGGTTCCGACTCGAGGTTCGTCGCCGTTCGCGTGGGTACCCCCGCGGTGGGCGTGAACGTCTTCGTGGAGCGGTTCGCGGCGCCAAAGGTGAGGAGCGTGGCGCCCTCGGGCGGCGGCATCGAAGGCGGATCCGTCGCGTTTGTACTCGGCGAATTCGACGCGGAGACGACTCGGTGCGTCTTCGCCGCTCGCACCGGCGGGTTCGACGTCCTCCCGGCGTCCGCGGTGGGCGTCGACGCGCACGTCGTGTCCAGCGCGCTCGCGCGCTGCGAGACGCCCGCGCTCGCCGACGGCGCCGCCGCGCCCATGTTCGGCTACGGCGGAGGCGACGCCAGCCTCCACCTGCAACACCGCGGCGGGCAAGCCGCGTCCGCCGCGGCGCTCGCCTGGTCCGTCGCGCGCACCCCTTGGATCAAGGAGACGTATCCGTCGGGTGGATCCGCGGCGGGCGGGACGGTGGTGCGAGTCACGTCGGCGGGTGCGGTGGAATCGATACAATCGCGTAAACTAACTAAATCCGCCGGTCGATCCGGAATGTTTGGCGGATCCGGCGGCGGCGGCGCGGCGGTGGCGTGCGCGTTTGGGTCGTTGGGCCCCGTCGCGGCTCGCGGCGGCGGCGCGTTTACCGACGTGGAGTGCGTGGTTCCCGCGGGGGATCCGAGGGGATCCGCGGCGGACGTCAGGATCTTCTCGCAGAGATCCGTGAACCTCCCAGGGTCGCCCCGGGCGCCAAAGTCGGGCGTCATCGGCGGCGACTTCTCCTACACGACGGAGGGGCGCGTCGAGGGGACGCTGATTGCATCGAATGTGGCGTCGGATGGGGCGTCCATTGCGTCGGTCCTCGGCTGGGGCTTGACCCCGCCCCGCGGCGGCTTGGTCTCGTGCGTCGTGAACGGCGACGAACCGTCGGCGGCGTTGAAGCCCTTCACGGACTCGGCTGTGGCGTGCGACGTCCCGCCGGGCCCGAGCGGATTCGTCACCCTCTCCCTCTCCGACGCGGTCGGGTCGGTGACGATGACGCGATCGCAACGCCCGACGATTTACGCCGCGTCTCCGAACGCGGTGAGTTCCGCGGGTGGCGGCGTGCTGTCCTTGTCGGGCGTCGACGTGCACCGCGCGGTCGCCTTCACCTTTGGCGCGACGACGGAGGGTTCAGGCGACGGCGATCACCACGCGGTGGTGCATCACGGTACATGGCGGCTCGTGTCGTCGGCGTTGGTTCTCGTCGAGGCTCCCGGCTCGGCTGTCCTCGGCGCGTCCCCGGATGTCACCACGTCCGTCACCGTCGGGGCGATGCACGGCGGCGCGACGGGCTTCGACGCCTCCGGCCCGTCGCCGCTCACGTCCACCGCGGTATGGCTCACCCCGACGCGTCGCATCGAGCGCGTGTCCCCCGCGAGCGGCCCCGCGACGGGCGGCGCGAGGACGGCGTTTGCGTTGGCTCCGAAAATCACGGCCGTCGGCGACGCCGCGAGCGCCGAGTGTTGGTTCGGCACGATCGGGCCGGTGCGCGGCGGCGAGGACGGATCGGGCGGGATCGAGTGCGTGTCGATCGCGCACGCGCCCGGTGCGGTCGCGACGCACGCGTCCGCGCGGCCGGATGCGCGCGCGGGCGGCTACGCTCGCAGGGTGGAAACGTCGGGGGATACGAATGATGATTTCCCGACAAACGTGTACAGGTTTTTCGGCGCTCATTTCGACCGCGACGGGCTCTCCGCGACGGTGCTTCGGTCCGTCGCCGTCACCTCACGCGCGGGCCAGGTGGAGCTCGCGGTACCCCACGACTACGACGGCGCCGTATCACTGGACGGCGTGAACGGAAACCTGCAGATTTACGCGGCTGGATCCGGCGGTTCCTCTGCGTACCGTCTCGGCGTCGGGTTCGGGACGGTCCGAATTCCACCCACCGACAACCCGGGTGGGTTCTTCGCGCTGTCCCTCGCGGTGCACGCGGCTAAACCGTTCGGCCAGGTGCTGGTGTCCCCCGCGCCGGACGCCCGGTCCGCGCACCCGTCGTTGCAGCCCAAAGACGGCGGCGGCGTCCTCTGGATCACCGGATCCAACCTCGGTTCGCACCGAGACGAATTCGGTTCATCCGACGATTCGAATTTATTCATCGTCGCGGCGAGCGCGAGCGCCTCCGCGGTGTCTTCATCGGTCGATTCACCCGCCGCGGTGGGTCGCATCGTCTCGTCCGCCGTCGTCTCGTTCGAGTCGCCGCCGATGCCGTCCGGTGCCGCGTCGTTGACGCTGGCCACGGGCGGCGTGGGCGGCGTGACCGTGCCCGAGGCGGCCGTCGCCGCCGCGTACCTGTCACCCGCGGTGGTCACAAACGCCGAGCCGTCGTTTGTGTTTTCGTCTGGCGCGGCGGGTTCCGTTCGGATCACCGGCGCTGGGTTCCGCGATACCGGGCTCGCGGCGTGTGCCTTTGGCACCGTGGGCCCGATCGCCGCGAGCGACGTCGCGTCCTCCGGGGAGATTACCTGCGCGGCCCCCGCGCTGACGCCCGGGAGGTCGCACGCGATCGGCGTATCGTTTAACCGACGCGACTATTTCCGCCGGGGGTACGAATTTGCGGCGAACGACGGCGTCGGCGCGTCGCTCACGGTGGCGCGCCCACCCGTCGCGCTCACCGCCGTCGTCCCCTCGGCGGTATCCGAGCCGAACGCCGCGGGCGCGTCGCTCGAGATCGTCGGCGCCGGGTTCCAATCGGAGTCCATCGTCTCCCCGTGTGTCGGCGCAATCGCGGGTGGCGCAGTCGTCGGTGACTCGTCCTCCTATTCGCTGACGCTGTCGCCGTCGGCGTCCACGTGGGGCATCGCGCGGTGCACACCCGGCGCGCTTATCCCCGCCACCGTCACCGCGCAAGGGTTCATCGCCGTCGCCACCGCCGCGGTGGACATCGTCGAGGGATCCCGCGCCAAGCTCTACTCTAGGGATTCGCTCGTGGTCATGGTGTTCGCGGCGCCGGCGATTGACGCGATTTCGCCGGATATCGGATCCGCCGCGGGTGGATCCATCGTGGCGCTGTCCGGCCGTAACCTGCGACGCGGGGAACCCGGCGCGTTCACGGACACGTACGCCACATTCGGCGGCGTCGCCGTGCCACTCCACGCGGTGTCATCGGCCATCGCCTACGCGGAATCACCTTCAACCATCGGCGGGTCTGGATACGATTCCGCTTCCGCCGAGGTGCTCGCGATCGCAGGGTCGATGGATCCCAACGCCGCGAACGCCGGCGTCCTCGCCGCGGCCGGCACCAACTCCCCCACGCACTCCACCCGTCCCACGATGACGGTACGGGAGGTGTACCCGCGCCGCGCGCCGGTCACCGGCGGGTCCGTCGCGACTCTTCGCGGCTTAAGCCTCGGCGGGTCCGGCGGCGACTCGGTTTGGTGCCGCGCGGGAACCGTCGGGCCGCTCGCGGGACGCCGCGCGCTGCCGTTCAACGAGACGACCGGCGACGCTGACACCTACCGGAACACGAACGCGCCGGCGTCGATGGAGGTGCGGTGCGTGCTCCCCGCGGGCCAGCGGCTGGGCGCGGTTGGCGTGAGCGTCTCGGATAACCGCCGCGATTGGTCTTCAACGCCGGCGACGATTCGGATCAACCGGGTGCCCACGCCGTGGAATTCCACCGACAACCACACGAATGTCTCCGTCGGCTCGCTCGCGCTCGCCGGTGAGCCCGGGTACCTCGGGTACGACCACGACCTGGTGTTCAGCGAGGCGGTGGAACCCATTTGGACGTTCGATTACGTCCAGCCGGCGACGCTCGAGTCGGTCATGCCCCCCGCGGCTGTCCCGGGCGGCGGCGGGATTTTCGGCGCTTCGAATGGAATTTTCGCGACGTTTGGCAAAACCCTCACGCCGTCGCCCGCGTCCTTGTCCGCCGGCGGCGTCGTCGGGTGCGCGTTCGGGGGTACGTCGTCCACGCGCGGGCGCCGCCTCGGTACCTCGGGCGACGCGTGGCTCGAGTGCGCGCCCGCGTCCGACCCGTTCACGGAGGGTCTCTTCCCCGTCGTCCCCGAGGGCTGGGACTCCCCCGGCGCCGGGCTCGCGCTCGCCCTGCCCAACGTTCCCGTGCAGTTCGAGTTTATCCAACCGCCGCAGATGTTCGCGTGGCAGCCCGAGCTCACGCACCTCGGCGGCGGCGCGCTCGTCACCGTCGTGGGCATGGACCTGCGCGTCCACGACCAGTCGCTCGTGTGCGTATTCGCCACGGGACCCCGGGTGGGTGGCGAGATTAGCGGCTTTGCGCCGTCCGTTCCCGCCGCATCAGCCGTGTCCACCGCCGTGGCCACGTGCGAGGTACCCTCGGGTCTACCCGAGGGCGTCGCGGCGCTCTCCGTGGGCACTGCGGGGTCCACGCCGGCGGCTGGCGGCGGCGCCGCCGCGCCGCTCGGCGTCGCCGTCGCTCCCGAGGTTACCGAAATTTCACCGACGGCGGGTGCGCTCGGCGGCGGCGCGGCGGTGACGCTCCATGGGAAGCACCTGCGTCCCGCGTCCGGCAACGATGAGCTCTCGGTCCGCGTCGGGACGTGTTCGCCGGTTGCGATGCGGCCCGGCGCGGCGACTGGATCGGTCGAGATTGTCGCGCCCGCGAGAGTCGCCGGGCCCGCGGACGTCTCCGCCGGTCGGTCAATATCCGATTCCAAATCCACGCTCCATGCCGCGTTCGTATATCGCGAACCCTTCGCGTCGTTCCACGCGTCGCCCGTCGCCGTGGCGGCCGCGGGCGGCGCGAGGGTCGCGCTCTTCGGCGACACGGGTTCGTTGCCCGAGGATGGCGAGTGGACCGAGCCATCCGGCGGTCGGCTTTCACTCTCGAGGGTTAAACGAAACGAGGCGGCGATCGTCGCGCCGCCGATGCCGAGCGGCGGCTTCCACGTGCTCACCCTCCCGGACGCGTGGGAGGTGACGTCGCGCGGGGTTGGGTACCGAAACGCGGTTTTCGCGCCGTTGCCGCAGCTGGAGCACCGCGCCACCGCTTCCGTCACGGCTGTGAGCCCGCGAGCCGCGGCGCCGGGAGGCGGCGGGTCCATCCTCGACGTCTACGGCGCCGATTTCCACCGCGAAGCCGTCTCGGTTCGACTCGGCGAGTTTTCGTCAGCCGCGCCGGGTATGCCGACGGCGCAGGTTGTCTCGTCGGTGTTGCTTAGGGTGGAGGCGTGCGGCGATCACCACCACGACACCCGGGCACCCGCGGAGGTTGCTTCGAGCGTCGACGCGAATGCGGATGTAAACGCTTGGTCCTCCGACGGCGTGCTCGTCGCGTTTCACCGGCTGCCGTCGACGTACCGCGCGTCCCCGGCGAGCGGCGGCGAGGGTGGCGGGACGTTGGTAAAGGTGGTGGGCGCCGACTTTAGGGATGCGGGTTCGAAACTGGTCTGCGCCTTTGGGTCCGTCACCGTCACAGCGGCTGGCTTCGTCTCGATGAACCGCGTGGATTGCGTGTCCCCCGCCAAGGCGCCCGACACGTCCGGCGACGCGAACGCGCTCGCGGTGGCTGTCAACGGCCGGGACTTTTCCAGCCGGATCGTCGACGACGGAACGTTTCCAGTCACGTTTTCATACGGCGCGAGGGCGGAGCTTTACGGCCTTTTGCCCGACCACGGGCCGAGCCTCGGCGGGACGTTCGTCACCGCGCACGGCGCCAATTTCCTCCCGGCGGCGTGGGTAACCACCCGCGCGGACCACCCGTTCGCGTGCAGGTTCGGCTCCAAGGTTGTACCGGCGAACGTCGCGGGATCCGACGCGCTCACGGCGTCCGCCGCGACGTGCAGGAGCCCGCCGCACGCGGCTGGTTTCGTCGCGCTCGAGATTAGCGCGGGTGGTGGCAACTTTTCATCCTTCGGCGTCGCGTTCGAGTACCAGGCGTCGGCGGCTCCCGAGGTTTTGTTCCCGCCCGTGGGCCTCGCGTCGGGCGGGACGCTCGTCACCGTCGTCGGCTCCAACTTCATCGCGTCGCAGCGGCGGGTCGGGTACGGCCACGGGATGGTGGCGCAGCCGGGGTCGGGCGTTTTAAATAACGGTCAGGTCGGAGGTGGAGGCGGCGGCGGCGACGCGCTCTCGTGTCGGTTCGGGGGCGTGTACGTCTCGGGGGCGTCCGCGGTGTCCTCCGCGGTGCTTCGATGCGAGACGCCGACGTTCGCGGCGGCGGCGATTGATCGAGCGTTGGCGGTTGACGCGTCCAACAACGGCGGCGTCGATTTCGCGCAGAGCTCGACGTACTTTGAGCCGCTCGGGGAGGCGCTGGTGTCGGCGCTGGAGCCGAGGGCCGGTACAGTCGGCGGCGGCACGGTGGTGAGCGTGTACGGCGTGGGGTTCACCGCGGATGAGCCGGTTTGGTGCAGGTTCGGGACGACGGGGCCGATACCCGCGGCGTTTCTTCGCGACGGCGTCGTTCGGTGCAAGAGCCCGGCGAAGGCGACGCACAGGCACGGCGTGCCCCTGGAGGTTTCGCGCGGGAACACGTTTGACGTCACGAGGGACGGGGTGTTATTTTCGATTTAGAAGCCGTAGTCTATGTAGGGGGGGTGAGACTCTTGCGACGATGCGGAATAAATATTCTACGAAGGTATTAAATCGAGTCTGCTATTTTGAGGCGCTATTTAAGAGCAGCCTCAGCCGGCGGCAGCCTTGGCGCTGATCTTAATGAGCAGGGTGAATCGATTGTTCGTGTCCGAGATTTCCTCCGTGCATGTCGAGGAGAGCCAGCAATCAGTTTGAGCCGTCGACGTCCAGTCCGCGTTTGATGCGTCGAAATCGAACGAGATGCACTCCGGGGATGCTTCGCACATAGCCGCGCACTCCGCCAATGAACCAGTGAACGAGCCGACCTCGTTCCTACCCGTACAATAATGTCCTGGGTAGGCTTCGTACAAATCCGACAGAGAATAGGCGATGTCGTCGAGGTACTCGCGGTAGCGCGCGCTCTCCTCCCTGGTCAGCGTTCCCGGGATGATCATGAATTCTCGCCACGACACGTCAGCATCGATGATGCTGGTTCGCATCGCTCCGTCTTCGCCGATGGTGAGGCCCGTGAGGCTATTGGCGTCCCTCATGGTGTCCTGGGTGTCGATGCACGGCGCGCTGCCGTCCGCTTTGTATATCGCAGTCTCACCCGCAGTGTTGGAGAACACCCACTCGTGGACACCCCAGCCAGCACTGGGAAACCCGCAATTTCCCGTCAAGCTCGCGCCACCTGTCCCGCGCCACGTGGGAGCCGTGTCCGTCGTGGGATAAGGATAAATGTTATCGCCGCCGTCTATCCCAATCGCGAATTTGTCCATGAGGTAGCCATCCATGAGGTAGCCACTCCCACTGTTGATCTTTATGACCGCCATTAAAGTGAACGGCTGCGGAATATCCGCGAGTCCGAGGTTGACGAACGTGTCGGCGCTGCGAAGGTATTTGGCAGAGCTGCCTCCCACGCGCACGGCGTATTTACCATCCGTGGACGTCTCGAGTGTCGGCGCGCTAGAACCGGCACCAGCGCCGATGTCGTAGCCGTTGCCGGTGGCGTCCGTCCACCCGGTCACCTCGCCCTGTGAACCGATGAGCACGTCCGACGGGTCAGCCGTGCTGTACCAGATTGTCGCGCACATAGTCCCGTCTACGGCGCCAACAGCGCCGCCGGGGCACGTCGCGCACGTCTGTCCGTTCCAGTACTCGTCGGCATTGCAAGACGTGCACGACGTCGTCGTCGCGGCGCCTCCAGCGCTGAATGATCCGGAGGGGCACGACGCGCAAGCCGATCCATCCCAGAACTCGTCGGCATTGCAAGACGTGCACGATGTCAGCGTCGCGGCGCCTCCAACGCTGAATGATCCGGAGGGGCACGTCACACAGGCGGATCCGTCCCAGTACTCGTCGGTGGCGCACCACCTGTACGTTCTCCAGTCGAATGCACTCGACTGGCTGATGCTACCCTCGGGAACGTAGCTCCACGCGTCGAACTCGCCCTCGCCGTTTCGCTGGATGCCCGCCTGCACGTCCATGATGAAGCCGTCGTTCAGCCTGTGCGCGTACGTGATCGGCGCGGTGGTCAGCTTGACGTTCCTGTCGGCATCCATGAAGTCCACCATCAGCCCCTCGGACCGGAGACGCCACACGTCGAGCCTGTTCACGATGAGCATGCCGTCGATCGTGTACTCCTGACCGAGGTCAATCTCGACAGACTTGGGAATGCTACTGGCACATGCACCCGCCGCGAGCCCCCCTCGAGTGTCCGAGTCTTCTTCAAAGCAGGTGTGCAACATACCAGAGTCGATTGCTCCATCCACCAGAAATTGGTTACCATGCGGCAGGGTTGGGCGGGTTGAGCACGCGGGTGAGCACGTCACGTCTTTCCCGTCGGCGAGGTTAGCGTCCGGGTCCGCGCTGCTCCACACGGCCAGTTCAGCCAAGTTGATGATGTCATCTGAGCTGTGACCCGAATAGGACTTGTAGATTCGTACGTATCGCGCTGGGATGCACGTGTTGGACGCGGTGCACTCCGGACGGCACTCCGGTAAGGCACTCCGGAAAGCAGCGTCGATGTAGTCGATGTTCATATAACCGGTGTCGTCCGCGTCGACTCGAAACTCGATGGTGTTGTCGCCCGCGTTCAGATTGATGTAGGCGGTTTGGTCAGCCCAAGTGGTAAAACTGCCGGTGCCAGTAAATGAAAGTTGACGATCCTTGATTCCGTTGAGATAGAGCGAAATGGTGCGTTGGACGCTGTTATCGAATGTGATCCGAGTACTACTATCAGCCCAGTAGTCGATGTCACCAGCGGCATAACGAACAACCATATTATAAGTTCCGGCAGAAGCAACGTTGACATTCAGCTGTACAGCATCTCCCGGATCATTAAAATAAGCAGCGAAGCCCGTGCCGTCAAAGCCACTGTGTATATCGGATGTCGCGGCTTTAGTTCCTGAATACGATCCGGATTCAGCTTGCACACGTAAAGTTGAGTTGACGAGGCACGTCGCGCACGCCTGTCCGTCCCAGTACTCGTCGGTAGTGCACGTCGAGCACGACGTCGTCGTCGCGGCGCCTCCAACGCTGAATGATCCGGAGGGGCACGACGCGCAAGCCGATCCATCCCAGAACTCGTTAGCAGCGCAATCGCACGTGTTGGACGCGACGCACTCCGGAACGCACCCGATGTCATCCGCCGCCGCCGACCCCGTCGCGAACCCGCCGCGAGTCACGTCCGCTTCGCACCAGCTCGACGCGCACGAGCCCGGGGTGAGCCTGCCAGTCTCGGAGCACGTCGCGTCCAACGCGTCGAACCCGAGCCCGCAGGTGGGCGTGCACGTCTCCCCGGGCGCGAGGCTGGCGGTGCAGTCGCCGACGTCGCCGCCGCGACCGCCCCCAGCGGGCGGCGCGGACGCGTCGCACGAGAGAGCGTACACGCCGGCGCCGGCGACGAGGACCCGCCCGTCGCCCGAGAGCGCCGCGTGACGGTGATACCCATCCATGGAGATGCCGCTCGAACCGCGCGTATCCCACTGAGAGATGAAACTGTTCCAGCGAAGCACCGCCGCGTAGGACATATCCACTGGGTCTCCGTTGTCATCCGTCCACGTATGCACTCCAGTCACCGAGAGAGTCTCGCCGTCGTGCGAGAGCGACACCGTGCGTGCGAACGTCCCGTCGCCCTCACCCTTTCTGACGCGTTCCCCAACCTGCGTCCAGGCTTCGTCGCTCTCGCTCCACCGGTACGCCTCGACGTACCCGGGGTCGGGGTCGATATCCGTGACGCCAACCGCGACTGTCCCGCCGTCGCCGGATATGCACGCTCGAGTCGCAGAGTTCCCCGGGAAGGCGTCGCCCATCTGGCGCCACCGCCCGGAGCCGAGGTCCAATCGATACGCAGTCGCGAAACCCGCGCCCGACGCCACCACGAGACGCGCGCCGTCGTTGGACAGCGAGACGGTGGCGCCGAAACGCTCGTCGTGGTCCACGCCTCGGAGATCCTGCCCAAGCTGAATCCACTCGCCGCGGCGCCACTCGTACACCCGAACCAGCCCAGCCTCGGTGTGGTTCCCGGCGACGTCGTCCTCCTTGATGGCCGACATCGCCACGCGCGAGCCGTCCATGGACAGCGCCACGTCGTCGCCCATCGTACTGTTCACGTCGCCGGAAAAATCTTCGCCGCCAACCGGGAGCCACGCATTGTCCTGCGCGTGGTACCCGTAGACGGTCACGTGAGCGTTCGAGTGGGGATGACCAGACTGGGAGTCGCATGGGTGCGGGCCAACGGCGGAATGACATTCACTCGACGTGTGGTCGTACTGACACCCGACGAGAGCCACACACTCGGACGAGCCGTAGCCGTGCCCCTCGCACACCAGCTCACAATTCTGCGGGCCGACGACGACGCGGTTACCGGCGGCGGACATGTGCAGCGAACTGAACGGCGCGATGTCCGATCCAATCTGCGTCGTCCAAGCGCCGTCGCGGAGTTCGTACACGCGAGCGACGGATCCCTGTGAGCCGTCAGCGGCCAAGGCGATGCGCTTGCCGTTGGTAGAAACCGCCGCGCTCCTCGAATCAGACGAGCTGGAAATGTGCAGATGGTGGTCGACTGGCGCCCACTTCCGCACGCGGCGCGTCCACTCCGAAGATGCCATGTTGATGGTAGGAAACTTCGCGCCGTAGAACGCCACGCCGCAAAGGTCGCAATCCGGGTTATCCGATCCGCAGTTGACGGCGCTGCAGTCGACGTACACACTTTGCCAGGCTGTCGCGCCGTTGAACATGCCATCCGCCGAGGTGCCCGAGCCGAGGTCCCACGCCATGATGTCGCCCCTGAACACGGACGCGCCGTTGAACATGTTACTCGTGGATGTCACGCCGCGGACGTCCCAGCGCGACAGACCCTTACCCTGAAATTTCACCGCACGGAGAAACATGGCAGACATGTCAGTCACGGACGACACGTCCCAGTTTGAGAGGTCCCCGTTGAACCTGGATGCGCCGTTGTGAGCATTGTCGGCGAACATCCCGTTCATTTTCGTCACCTTGCCGGTGTTCCAGCTCGAAAGGTCGCCGCCGGAGAAGGCGCGAGCATTCAAGAACATGTTTTCCATGTCCGTCACGGACGACACTTCCCAGTTTGAGAGGTCGCCGTCGAACTTTGCCGCGGCGCCAAACATGATGCGCATGTCAGTCACGGACGACACGTCCCAGTTGCCGATATCCTGGTTGAACGCGTGTGCATTCTGGAACAGCGCAGACATGTCGGTGACAAACTCCGTGTTCCACTCCGGCATATCCGAGCATCCCGCGTTGGCGCAGCGAGGGGGCGCAGTGGGGTCGTCAAGCGCGTTGGCGCAGTGGGGATCGGTGGAGCAGCACTTCTCCCCCGATGGCACCGCGGCCAGGCACGCGTCCACCGCGGTCTTCAGCGCGGTTCTGCTCGTGAACATGGGGGCACATATCGCCCCCGTAAGCACCCGGTCGGTGCACGACGTCACGCCCTCCAGCACGTACCCGGTGTTGCACGTGGGGACGCAGGACGTGCCGCTCACGAGGGTGTCGGTGCAGTTGCCGACGGCGCCGTTGAGGGGCGCAAGGGACGCGTCGCACGCGTCTTCGATGCGCGTCCACCCGCCACCGGGGAGGGTGTCGGCGGTGCCGCCCTCGAACCTCGCATACCATGCGTTTGCATGATTAGGGTCATGAAAAAATATGTCACGAGAACCCGTGACTTTGGATGTGTCCCAGCCCACCGGCATGGTGTTGAATGCCCTGGCGTATGAGAACATCTCCCACATGTCCGTGACCGAGCTGACGTCCCACCTCGATAGGTGCTGATTGAACGCGTAGGCCTGAAAGAACATCCGGGACATGCTTGTGACGCTCGAGGTATCCCATGTACCGATATCCTGGTTGAACGCCCTGGCGTCACGGAACATCCTCCACATGTTCGTGACGCTCGAGGTGTCCCATCGCGATATATCCGCGTTGAAGGATCCTTTGTTGTAGAACAGCTCGCTCATGCTCGTCACCTGCGACACGTCCCACAGCGGCATCTCGACAGTCCCCGCGGCTCCGCAGTCCGCGCCCTGGCTGCAACACGCCACGCCGGTGGCATCGACGGCGAGGCAGTTGTTCACCGCGGTCTTCAGCGCGGCACTGTCCACAAACGCGTCGCATCTGGTGTCGACACCGAGCGACGGATCGTCGCCCGGGCCGTTGTACTTGCCAGCCCCGCATGCAACACACCATCCCGATTGGACGTGCTCGTTCATTAAGCAGAGCTCGGATGCGACCCAAGCGGCCGGTGGCCCGTCCGTCGTGTCGGAACCATCCGCTCGAGATACAAGGGAGAGCCAGGTGTCGGCGCCCGCGAACATTTCCGCCGTGTCTGCTCCGGACGCCAGGGTCCATCCCCTGATGTTCTGGTGGAAGCTGGAGGCGCCGTCGAACATGCCACTCGAGTCCGTCACCTGCGACATCTCCCACTGGCTGATGTCCACGTTGAATTGTGTCTTGCCCTGGAACAGGAAGCTCATGTCCGTCACCTGCGAGACGTCCCAGTGGGGCATGGTCAGCTCACAGAACCGATCGCCGACGCACGCGTCCACCGCCGCCTTGAGCTCAGCCCTGGTGGTGACTTCCGGGATGCACACAGCTTCCGTCAATACCCGGTCGGTGCACGACGTCACGCCCTCCAGCACGTACCCGGTGTTGCACGTGGGGACGCAGGACGTGCCGCTCACGAGGGTGTCGATGCAGGTGCCGACGGCACCGTTGAAGGGCGGAAGAGACGCGTCGCACGCGTTGTCTTTGCGCGTCCATCCGCTGGGGAGGGTGCCCTCGCTACCGCCCTCGAACCTCGCATACCATGCGTTTGCTTGATATAAGATGTAACCGGTATTCGTTACTTTGGATGTGTCCCAGCCCACCGGCATGGTGTTGAATGCCCTGGCGCCTGAGAACATCTCCCACATGGTCGTGACCGAGCTGACGTCCCATCTCGATAGGTGCTGGTTGAACGCGTGGGCGTCACGGAACATGCCCTGCATGGTCGTGACGCTCGAGGTGTCCCATGTACCGATATCCTGGTTGAACGCCCTGGCGTCACGGAACATGCCCTGCATGGTCGTGACGCTCGAGGTGTCCCAGCGCGATATGTCCGCGTTGAAGGATCCTTTGGCGAAAAACAAGCTGCTCATGTCCGTCACCAGCGACACGTCCCAGTCCGGCATCTCATCCGTTCCCGCGGCGCCGCAGTCCACGTCTGGTTTGGAGCAGCACGCCACGCCGGTGGGATCGCCAACGGTCGCTGCAGTTTGGGAGTTCCAGGTGGGATCCAGGCAGCTGGCCACAGCAGCCTCCAGCGCGGCTTTGTCCGCGAACGGCGCGGCGGACGCGATAGGCGCTCCCGAGAGCACGAGAACGGCGAGGAGGATGCCGACGCGCGAGATCAGAGCGGACCGCCCCGCACTGCGCCTCGACGTTTCCGCGCGTGTCGAACCCATGAGCAATTTATATTCTCTGGGCAAGAAGGTTGGGAAGGGCAGGCGGGTGTCAGGGAACTCGTCGACGGCGTCGATATCGGTAAGGGCGTCAGCGCGTGCCGTCCGGCGGATAGGACACCCGGGGAGACGCGTGATCGACCGCGATTCGCGAATCGATCGCAGATGACGCGAGTCTCGGGCGCGGCGTGCGTCGAGCTCAACACGCCTCGAGGAGGATTGGGTGAACTCGACGCGAGGCGGGGGGAGTCGAGAACCCTGGGAGGTCGTCGGCGCGTGCGCACCTGCGGTCGAGGAAGCGCTCGTCCGCGAGGCGCGTATCCGCGGTGTCTCGCGAGACGAAACACGCGGACGCGGTTGATGTCCGGCTGTGCGAGTGACCTCTCCAGTCGAAGGATGCTCACCCGCCCCTTTGATGTCGAATCGAAAGGCCAGCGGGACCACCAATAACACCCGGCGGGCTTGCGCGCGCACCAGGTCGGGTTCGCGAGCGTCGCGCGGCGTTTCTTCGCCGCGAATCTCTCTGCGGGGTTCTGCGATGCTCTCGGCGCGCGAGGAGGTGGCGCGCGGTGCACGACTCGGGCGCGAGAGCGGTATGATCGCGCCGCGTCGGTCACGTGACTCCAGTGGGGCTGGGGCTGGTCTGTGAGTCCTGACAAGATCCGCTTGATTCGAGCCCGATGATGGAGGTCGCGGGCTGTTAAAAAAAATGCTCAGCACTAGTGCTACCGATGACCCTCGCGCGCGCTCACGCGAGCGACTTCCTCAGCCTCCTCGCCTGATCCTCGAGGTCGAAGAACACCGTCCCGCCGTCCTCCCCGTCGCCCCCGTCCGCCCCGTCCGCCGCACCCTCCTGGCACCGCGCGGACCCGTCGAGCACCGCCGCCGCCGCCGCCCTCGCCGAATCCACCCCAACCCCGAAGAACTGAGCGCCGACCCTCGCGACCTCCTCCAGCGACGTCGCCGCCGCGAGCGCAACCTCCGGCTCCTCGTCCCCCGTCACCAGCCGCGCGAGCAACGCGACAGCCTCGGCGGCGACGGGCGCGGCGGCGTCAGTGGGCACGGCGGGCTCGCCGCCGCCGCCGCCGCCGCCGTCGCCGTCGGCTTCGAGCGGCTTGAGCGAAAACTCAACCGCCCGCGCCGCCGCCACTCGAAGCGCCGCGGGGGACGATGGGCTCGTCGCCGCGCGGCCCAGCGCGGCCAACGCGACGCCGAGGTGCGGCCTCGTCGATGACCCGCACGAGTTGACGAGCGAACCGAGCGCCTCCGCGGCGGCGATGGACTCGCTCGCGTCACCCGCTGAGACCGCCCGCGAAGATTTCCCGTCCCGAGCGAATCCCCCCGCGGCGTCCGCCGCGGCGAGCGACGCCGCCGCCGCCGCGATCACACCCCCGAGCCACGGCGCGAGCCTGCGCTCCAACACCGTCGCTAACCGCCCGAAGCAGCGCAGCGCGCACTCCCGCGCGACGCTATCCGCGGCCGGGTCGGAGAGGATTCGAGTCGACGCGTCCAACGCGCCGTCCACGACCCCGGGCGCCGCGGCTTCCTCCCCGACGGCGCAGATCACCGTGGCCATCGCCGCGAGCGCCCTGGAGCGCACCGCGGACGCCCCTTCACCCACGCCGCCACCCACGGACGACGACGACGATAGATCCGCCTCGGCGGCCAGCGTCGTCATCGCCGCGAGGACGTCAACCGCGAACGGAGCAAACTCCCACGCGGCGGCTCGAGCGAACCGCTCCAACGTGTCGAGGCACCTCGCGCGAGCGCGCGGGGTCATGCGCGGCGCCGCGGCCACCCCACCACGCCCAGCCCCATCGACCCCGTCCCCACGCCGCCATCCACCGAGCGCGCCGCCGAGGAGCGGCGGGATGACGTCGCGCAGCGCGGGTTCGATGTCGTCGCCGCCGAATTCGTCGCAGAGGTGCGCCGCCGCCGCGTGCGCGGGGGCGACGAACGACTCCGCGGCGTCCGTATCGCCCGCCTCCGTCTCGTACTCCACCGCGTTGACGACCGCGGTGACGAGCGCGGGGATCACGAGGTCGGAGAAGAGCTCCGTGAGCGCGTGGCCCGCGTGCTCCGCGAGTTCCTTGAACGCGAGCGCGGCGGCAACCTTCGCCGCGGGATCAGCCGAGTTGAGCCCGCTCGCGATGGACCCGACGACGTTGGACGCGATGGGGTCCTCCGCGAGGTCGCTCGCGCACCCTTCCGTGACCGCCGCGAGGCACGCGAGCGCGCCGGGCGTCGGCGGCGTCCCCGCCGCGGTCGCGGCGTCCAGGGGCGCGACGACGTGGGGAAGGATCGTCGCGGGCGGGAGGTGAAGCGAAAACCGGCGAAGGGTGGACCTCGCCGCCGCGGCCCACCCGTTGGACTCCGCCTCGCCCTCCGCGCGGCCCGCGTCGGTGAAGTTCAACCCCGTCGCGGCGGCGGCGCACAGCCCGGGCATGATCCCGTCCGCGAACGTCGTCATCGAAGTCGCTCCCGGCGATGGGGATGATGATGATCCGGCGGGCGGCTTCGCCGGTCGAGGCTCGTCGAGGAGGCCCGCGTGCGACGCCGCGAGGCTCCCGAGGGCATCGAACGCCACGGCTCGCGCGCGTCCGTCCGGGTCGAGCCGCGCGTCCGTCCCGACGCGCATGGCGACGTCGACGACGGCGGGGAGGAGCGCGAGGTCCGCGCCGAAGACCGCGTCGGACTCGACGGCGGCGGCGGATGCGATCGCATCTATGCACGCCGCGACTCCTTCGTCGTCGCCGGCTTCGAGGCGTCGCGCCGCGGCGTCGACGCACGCGGCGAGTACGCGCGGGATAAGGTCCGCGACGATCAGGAAGTCCCCGCGGCGCTGCAAGGCGAGCGCCGTGTTTCCCAGCGCGCGCGCGGCTGAGACGGCGACGGCGTCGGATGGGTCGTCTCGCAGGGCGGCGGCGAAGAGGGCGACGAGCGCGGCGTGGTGGTCGTTCATGTGCGCGCCCATGGACTCCACGAGGCTGCCGAGGAGGAGCATGGCCGCCTCGCGGTGCGTGGCGTGCGTCGACTTCGCCGCGTCTCTCAGCGCGGGCAGGAGCTCGCTCCAGGGCGACCCGTCCGTCGCAGAGTGCCGAGCCACGACGTCGGCGGCGTGCACGAGCGCGCGAAGCTCCGCGCGGTCGTCGGTGCGGGAGAGCGCGGCGAGGGTCCCGGACCTCGTCGCAGCCTTGACGTCGTCACCGAGCGCGCTCCAGTGCCTGTCCGCGGCCGCGGAGAGGAGCACCGCGGCGAGGTGGCGCGTCGCCGCGCTCGCCAGGCCGTCCGAGACGAGCGCCGAGACGAGCGACGGCACGCACGACGGGGAGTCGACGTACGTTTGGACCGTCCGCTCGGCATCGACGCGAGGGTCCGGCGCGCCCGGATGCGCGTGGGTGACGCCGGGTGTCGCGAGGATCGCCAGCGCCCGCGGGAAGTCCATCCGGGGTCCACACGCGCCGCTCTCGTGTGTCGCGGCGCGCCTTGGAACGTCCAATGGGAGATGATGATTTGCTTCGTTTGATGAGATTCATTTGGCTACAGTGCTATTTTGGGATCCCCTCCTCGGCGCGCGCTCAGGAGGTGAAGAACCCTCCCCTCGCGTTCCTGCTGTACCCCGGGGGCTTCTTATCCGGATCCTGATCATCCCTCTTGGGCGCCTTGGTCCCCGCGTGCACGACGGTCCTGAGCGTCGCGGGATACGGGACTGGGTTTCCGTTTGACAGCGCCTGGAGCGCGGACTTGTGCTGCTCGGGGGCCATGTTGGAGACCCCCGCGGGGTCCGCGATGGGTGCCTTGGCGCCGGCGCCGGGCATGTCTCGAGGTCGAAGTGCCTTCTCGGGGGAAGCGACGCGACGACGCGGGAGCGGCCGACCTGGGTTGGCGCTCGGGTGAGTGGCGAGTCCGAGGGGCGATTCTCGAGGGTTCGAATCAAAGTCGGGCTCGGTTCGTGGGAATCGCAGTCAGGATTGTATTTCGGGCCAAATAGCGATCAAAGGCTAAACCTGTAAAGTTATCGTATGAAGCGTCAGTTGGGTTGACGAAAACTTGTGTGGCCCGGAAAGTGCTAAAAAAGGGGAACGAGTCACGCGAAAGTCAAACGTTATTCCGTAACGGAGACCGCCGGGGCAACAACGACACAGACACCA
>Ga0302116_1000692_pt1 | contig 20442 bp, 27 predicted proteins | sample AG5_SCM_MG_FD_203124 | JGI IMG/M metagenome (GOLD analysis project Ga0302116, IMG submission 203124) | Marine microbial communities from Western Arctic Ocean, Canada - AG5_SCM | ecosystem: Environmental > Aquatic > Marine > Oceanic | place: Canada: Western Arctic Ocean | collected 2017-10-01 | reverse complement strand
GTTGACAGTAAAACCCTTTTTTTCCAAACGTCCGAGTTTATTAACAAGATCCGCTTTCTCTTCATCTATCGTCTTAAAACCGGGTGATGGTTTTTCTTCCTCTTCTTCCATCATATATCCACCACCACCCCCGTAGTCCATCTCAGGTTCATCATCATATTCGTGATAATCAAGTGGTTCTTCAGGTGGAGGCACAGATGGCTGTGCTTGTTTATTTGGATTCGCAAATGAATCAATATCTTCCTGGAAAACTTGTGGTTGAGGTGCTGTAAATTGTGTTTTCATTTGTGAAATTTGTTTTTTCACAGGCTGACGTCGAGGAACATCAATTTCAATTTCGTTCATCAAAGCCTGTTCATTATCATCAAGTTTCATCACATTCGTATTTTTACGATCAAGAATAATTTCACCGTCCATTACTATTACTCTTTATATTGAAACTATTCTAATCTCTTTAACGCACTTTATAAAAAATGTTGTTTCAATATAAATGAAACTTAACGCCACCAACAGAAACACGATCAAAGCTATCGTCATCATCATCGCAGTATTGTGTGTTCTCGCAATGTTCCGTACCAGTGGGTACCAGGGTAAAGATGTCGAAATCGAAACCATCAATACGGGTTCACTCTTCGATATCCCATCGACTCAAGAATGTTTGGGTAATGCATACTACTCCGACAGTAAAGGTGGTGTATGTGACGGACAAAAACTTGTTCGCGAACAAGCGGGGTATAAGATGAAGTAAAATCTCCAGTATATATAAATGGCTTTAGTGACGAGTCAATCCACTTTACCCGATTTTGAATATGAGTATCATACGATTACCGTTGACACTATAGGTCAATCAAGTAAAAATACATTCAATGTACATCTTCAGCAAACACTCGAAGATGTTGTCCAGGTAAGACTTATCGCTGCACAAATTACAACAACGAATTCAAATGTATGTTACATATCCATAAACGAACTCGATACAAATTATGCACAACGAACATCAAATATTTATGGGTACGAAGGTCAGCCAGCTTTATCAAAGTTAAATAATTTGTTTGGGAGTTTGATTAGTGGGAGTGGTACAGCAACCCAGATCATTTTTAAAGACAATTATCCAGTCGTACAACAATATTTAACACCCATACGAAAAATCAATAAATTAACGTTTAGTTTATTAAACCAGGACGGAGATAGTATAGCGGGTACAGATGACAACTTTTTTATTTTTAGATTCGTTTGTAAACGGAAAAATTTACCATTCCAGACGATTGATAAATAATATGTAAAATTTTAACCTTTTCTTATTATAAATGTCATCTGGTATCGTTCAACTCGTTGCAATAGGTGCTCAAGATGAATATATCACAGGTACACCAGAAGTAAGCTTTTTTGTATCATCTTTTAAAAGACATACAAATTTTTCTCAGGTCGTCGAATCACAGGTTATAAAAGGAAATCCCGGTGCAAATTCTATGTCATCTATTCGTTTTGATAGAACTGGTGATATGTTAGGGTACACATATCTAACAATTGATAATAATTCAGAAGCCCTTGATATACAAAATTGGGGTACACTTATAAATAAAGTCGAACTTCTTATCGGTGGTCAAGTTATAGATGAACAGGATGCAGTTTTTACAGAGAATATAGCTATAGATACATTCGCGACAAATGTATCAAAAAGTGCCTTGGGTCCACACCCAGGTATAAGTGCACTTTCTTATTTTTACCCATTTCGTTTCTTTTTTTGTGAAGGTACACAATCTGCTTTACCTTTAGTCGCACTCCAGTATCACGATGTTGAGTTGCGTATACATTGGGGCCCAGATGCAGGAAACTACAACTTTGAATGTTATTCGAATTATTATTACCTTGATGATCATGAACGTAAAGAATTGGTTGACAAAAATCACAATATAATAATTACACAAGTTCAAAAAAATATTGCGTCGAATGAACGTATACAGGAATTAACATTTAATCACCCCGTAAAATATATCGCATCTTCCGATACATCTGGAACAGGTGCCTTAACATCAACAACAAATAAAGTAAAAATACAGATTAATGGGGCAGATATAACCAATTTTAAATGGGCTAAACCACACTTTATAGACGTTATGAATTATTACCATACAAACTTTGTTACGTCCCCCGATTTTTTCTTATACTGTTTTTGCATAATGTCGAGTTCACTCCAACCGTCAGGAACACTCAATTTTAGCCGTGTAGATTCAGTCAGGATAGTTAGTCAAACAATGAATATTACCGATCCTATATATGCAGTTAATTATAACATACTTCGAATTGAAAATGGTATGGCTGGTCTTATTTATGCAAATTAAAATACACACTTATAATAAATGGTTAAAAATTTACCGACAATCGAGCGGTCTACCAAAATCCGGTTTGGTAAACAGGCTCCTACAAATCAGGCGGATAATACAATTGTTTTAAACGCTTCTTCTACAGCTATTAATGCATCATCAGGTGATAGTATTTATATGGCACCTTTACGTGTAACAAATCCAGCATCTACAACTGTTATTGGATACAATCCAACAACTAAAGAACTTTACAATACAAATGTATTAACTTCAGATATAGGTAGTGGTGGTGGTGGTGGTGATATAACTTTAGGTACAGGTACAACAGGTGACTACGTTTCCACGATTACAGGTGGTAATGGTATTACGACTACGGGTGCAACATCAGGTGAAACTATTGCACACACATTATCTATTGATACAAAAACAAACGGGGGTTTGGTTATCGAATCAAATCAACTCGCGGTCAATCTAGGCGCTTCTTCCATTACGGGAACACTCGCAGTTGGAGATGGTGGTACGGGTGCAACTACATTAACATCGGGTAAAATACCGTATATAAAAGCTGATAATACATTTGGCGATAGTAAAATATCTTATAATACCGCAACCGAAGTTACATCACTTTCTTCAAATCTAACTGTTACAGGTAATTTACTTGTTCAAGGTAGTGCCACATTTCAACATTCTGAAATACATAGTGTTTCCGATCCAATCATTGAAGTGGGTAATGCGAATGCTATTGATACAATAGACATGGGTATGATCATGACCAGACCAACTGCAAATGTTGTGGCGGGTTTTAGAGGGGATGAGAAGGAATATACCATTGCATTTACATACAGCGATCCAAGTAGTACTGATATAGTACCAACAAATGCATCATCTGACGGGTACATTACCGCGAATATTTGGGGGAATGTTTTATGTGGTAATGTTACTACATCCGGTTCAATTACTGGTTCAGGGTCAGGTTTAACAAGCTTAAACGCGGATAATATAACGTCTGGTACTTTAGCAGTAAGTTATGGTGGGACGGGTGCAACTACACTTGATAACCTTATAACTTTAGGTTCGCACACGACAGGTAATTACGTACAATCTATAACCGGTGGAAATGGTATTACAGCTGGTGCAGCTTCTGAAGGTGGAACACCCACGGTGGCCATAGATGCAAAAACAAACGGGGGTTTGGTTATCGAATCAAATAAACTCGCGGTCGATCTAGGCGCTTCTTCCATTACAGGAACACTTGCAGTTGGAGATGGTGGGACGGGTGCAACTACACTTGATAACCTTATAACTTTAGGTTCGCACACGACAGGTAATTACGTACAATCTATATCTGGTGGTAATGGTATTACAGCTGGTGCAGCTTCTGAAGGTGGAACACCCACGGTGGCCATAGATGCAAAAACAAACGGGGGTTTGGTTATCGAATCAAATCAACTCGCGGTCGATCTAGGCGCTTCTTCCATTACAGGAACACTTGCAGTTGGAGATGGTGGTACAAATATAACAAGTTACTCGTCAGGTGAGATTTTATACTCGAGTGGTGGTTCATTAACTAAACTGAGTATAGGATCGGCTGGAGAGGTACTTACAGTTGCCGGAGGTAACCCATCGTGGGCTGCAGCTTCTGGTGGTGCTTCAAGTCCTTGGACAACTTCAGGTAGTGACATACTCTATAACACGGGTGAAGTTATAATTGGCAGTTATATTTCGTATGATGGTCCAATCGGGGACGTTTCAAGGTTTGGGTTTCCACAAAATCATACGTTTACAATTACAACAAATAATACAGAAAGACTCAGAATTGATTCGAGTGGTGACGTTGGTATAGGAACAACAAATCCAATTTACAAATTAGACGTTTTAGGTACAGGGAGATTTACAAGTTCATTAACTGCATCCTCGTTTAATGGTTCGGGGGCAAGTTTAACAAGTTTGAGTGCAACTAACATTTCATCTGGTACTTTAGCAGTTGCTAGAGGTGGTACAAATATATCAAGTTACTCGACAGGTGAGATTTTATACTCGAGTGCTGGTTCATTAACTAAACTGAGTATAGGATCGGCTGGAGAGGTACTTACAGTTGCTGGGGGTATTCCGTCGTGGGCTGCAGCTTCCGGTGGTGGTTTTAGTGGTGATATTGCCGATTATATTACACATACAAGTGATTCCGATACAAAGTTTGGGTTTCCATCAAATGATACGTTTACAATTACAACAGCTAATAGTGAAAGATTCAGAATTAATTCGAGTGGTAACGTTGGTATAGGAACAACAAATCCAATTTACAAATTAGACGTTTTAGGTACAGGGAGATTTACAAGTTCAGTAACTGCATCCTCGTTTAATGGTTCAGGGTATAGTTTAACAACTTTACAAGCAGGTAATATTTCATCTGGTACTTTAGCAGTTGCTAGAGGTGGTACAAATATATCAAGTTACATTACAGGTGATATTATATACGCGAATGGTCCTACTTCATTAACTACACTTGGTATAGGATCGGCTGGAGAGGTACTTACAGTTGCCGGGGGTAGTCCGTCGTGGGCTACAGCTTCCGGTGGTGGTGGTGGTGGTGCGACTGCTGGTACGACTAGTGTAAGTCATTTTTCGAATGAGATCAGTGTTTCTGTTAGTGGTGGTCCATACGATTATATGTATAACGAAACATCTTATAGCGTTGGTAGTACGTCATCGACGTTTGATACATTAAATATTTCAACAGCAATGACCCAAGGTCAAAAACTGGTTTTAAAATTGCATACATCGGCCATTTCAATAGAAGGACAAATCGCGCGAGGTTCTTCTTTATCAGTCATTATAAATGGTACGACTCATACCGTTTTTTCAAATTTTCAAGATCATACTATTCATATTCCATATGACAACAACGCAACAGCAGTTAGTTTTTTAATACTTGAAATTACAAAAGAAAATACGAATCAAGTAACTATCGAAGCAAAATTATCAGCCGCGGACTTTACAAAAACAAGGGAATTTAGTCCAGATTTTCTTTATAACGGAATAAACACAAATAATCGAGATTCTGCGATACATAACGTAGCCTACACTTCGTCTGCATCGTTTTCCGGGAGTACGTTTCGATTAAAACTTGGGTATTTAGGGGTCGGTCATTCACACGACTTTTATTTTACACAAGGTGATCCATCTAGTCCCACATTTCAGGCGAGTCAGATAGAATTTTATTATAACAATAGTTTTAGTTCTTGGAGTCAAGCGTCTCAAACAAATGTATATACAAATTTTGATAAAAGTGTTGGTATGACGTTAACGTACAATAAGGAATACCGTATGCACCATGAGGTTCTTCGAGCTAGTACGGCTGATTATCCATATACAATTTTGTTTACGGTAGAAGAAATGAATGCGGCATCCGGTGGTGGTGGAGGAGGAGGAGGTTATGCTACAGGTGATTTCAATACGAACATAACCACGTCGATGGGCATGCCTCCATACTACTTTAATGGTATTGATATTAGTTCGAGTTTCTCCCCTACGAATTATAACTTCAATTCTACAGTCTATACCAGTATGCCTTCTAATTTTGAAAAAATAAATTTAGACCACACTTTACCAACATCTTTACCGTACGAGTATCATTTTTACTTTACGAACGCCTTTGGTTCTGTTGATAAAAACAGTCCTAGTGCTTTCAAAGTAATGACCATGGGTACGGACAGGGATACATTCAACATATTCCCCGATCCGAACGCACAGACATTCTATTTTCAAAGTACCCCCAACTACAGGTACGAGCTTGTAATAAAGGCACGTGATACTTCGGGTAATGAGTGGACCGCCGAATGGTTTGAATTCTATAAATACTAGACAATTAATTTTGTGGAACGATTCCTACAACGTTTCAACGAACTATCGCCAAATAAAATAAAATAATATATTTTTAAAGTATATATACCCAATGGGAATACAGGTCACCGAAACTAAAAGTCTTAACACAGGCGCAGAATTATCAGAATTTTACGTAGGATTACGTAAAAATCAACAATATCACATGAATATTCAAATTTCCCCAGATTCGAATACGTATACCGTATCAGCCATGTTCGATCACCATATCAGTAAAGATTCAAAAACACAAGGTAAAGTAACAGTCGGTGCCGAGGTTGTTACAGTTTCTAACGTGAGTACAACATCCAATATTAATCCAGTCGCGGAAATATATACCAAACTCAAAACGAATTATGGAACCTTCACGGAAGATATTTAAAAAATAAAACCTTAGTATAATATAAAATATGTCTGGAGGTATTGCTCAACTCGTTGCCGTAGGTGCCCAAGATGCGCATCTCGTCGGCCAACCTGAAGTTTCCTTTTTCAGGTCCAACTATAAACGTCACACAAATTTCGCACAAACTGTTGAAAGACAGGTTATCCAGGGCAACCCATCCGCGGGTTCTATGTCGACCGTTAGGTTTGAAAGAAAAGGGGATATGGTCGGGTACGTGTATATCGCTCCAACTAAAGCGGGTAAAGCTCACAAACTTACACCAGCCGAATGGGTCCTCGCGATTTCCAAAGTTGAACTTCTCATTGGTGGACAAGTCATTGATGAACAAACATCTACATTCTCGCAATACATGGCACCAACTGTCTTAGCACAAAACTTAACTAAATCTACTTCCGGGTTTGCCGTGGCAACTGAAAGTAAGTTTTACCCACTCAGATTTTCGTTTTGTGAAAACGCCCAATCCGCCATCCCATTGATCGCTCTTCAATATCACGATGTGGAATTGAGAATTACGTGGGGTAGCGATCTCGATGGGGCTACATATGAAGTCTACAGTCAATTCATTCACCTTGACACGGACGAGCGTACCGCTTTGTCTTCCACACCACAAAACATGCTTATTACGCAAACACAAAAAGCCATTGCATCCGTTTCCAAAATTCAAGAACTCAACTTTAACCACCCAATTAAGTGTTTGGTAGCTGCAGATGGAAGTGCTCTCGCTATTGCGGATGACTTAAATAAAATGAAACTCCAAATTAACGGTACGGATGTTACTGATTTTAAATACGTTGATCCAAACTACACCGCGGTCACTTCGTATTACCACACCACATCCTCGAAAGATGCTGCTGCATCCGGTGATAACGATAAGTTTTTCTTGTACCCATTCTGTCTCGACACGTCCAAGGTTCAACCAACCGGTTCGCTCAACTTCAGTAGACTCGATTCCGCGAGACTTGTCAATGACACAGCCAACTCAAGTGATGATATCTACGCCGTCAACTACAACATCCTCCGTATCGAAAATGGTATGGGTGGTTTGATGTATTCCAACTAAGTAATTTAATTTAGCCACTTATTGTAAATGGTTTGGCAATTAATTTTTCTAGTGGCATTTATCTTTGTTATAACGTATGACCCAAAATCGGGTACTTTAGATCATTTAGTTGGTAAAAAACCAGAAAAGCCTCCTCAGAATGCAGAGTGTAAAGAAGGGCATTACCAGGAAATACAATTTGGAAAAATGGGATACTCGTGTCCAACCGAAAAAACAACGCACATGGGTGCGATTATAGGAACTTAAAAAATTAGCTCGTAATTTTATATATAAAATGTTTACATTCGATCGCGATACAGCGACTATAGTTGCCGTGCTCATGTGTATTGTTGCCACAATATACATGTACAGAGAACTTAACAAAACGAAATCAGAAATGGATAACGTTAAAGGATTTTACGGAAACCTCATGACACATTTATCCAGACCACCACCACAAGTGAAATCTGTACCAGTTGTAGAAACAGAAAAAGAGGAAGTTTTAGAAACCCAAGTTGATGTGACTGAAGAAGAATCTTCAGAATAATCATCTTATTCAATTATAACTTGCAAATAAGCAATGAAAAAATATAAAGCAATTGCAGTCCCCGTCACTTTTATAGGTGATAAACCACGATTTCTCACTGTCCGGGATCGAAGATTCAAAGATTGGATTTTCGTCACCGGAGGGTGTAGGCGAAGAGAGATTCCAAATCCCATTAGATGTGCTTTGAGAGAACTCGAAGAAGAAACCAGGGGGGTTGTTTGTTTGAAAAAGGGTGAATATACAGAATTTAAATTTGTAGTAACGGAAAGTCCAGGAGTGGAACTTGAATATAACGTTTACGTGTTTTTCGTAAACTATACCATACAGGAACAGGCTGAACTTATACGTAAGTTTAACGATGAAAAACAGAAAATGAATCTCCGTAAGATTCAGAAACAGCCCATCAAGAGAACACACGATGAGAATGATTTCATGAATTTTGAAACACTCTCAGAGTTCAGTACGAAAAAACAATGGGATCGTATTGTTAAAAACGTACTTAACAATCCAGAATTTTACGCGTGTGTAACTTCTCTCGATAGAAAAACCTTCTCTATTAAATAATGAAGTCTAAGAACTACATTTTATCTCAAATACGAGAGCTTCTCATTGAAAGGCATGCATATACGCCGGAAAAGGCGGACAGGTACGTTGAATTACATAAAGAGGATAAAGTCTATGAGCTCCTCGTTTTAAAGAAAAGTTTATCAGAAGAAGAAGAAAATTATCCGGAAGTCTCATATAGACGCTCTATTTGGCGTCACGAGTATGAAGACGAATAAACAATATAAAAAAATAAATAGATTAATAGGTAAGTATGTTTAAACGTTGGTGTAAAGACCAAGGTTTTGCTAATAACTCCGATTTATCACATGTGCTCATGGACGGTGGCGTCCTCTCCGTGCCATTTGATAGATTGAATGACTTTTACGAAAAATGTGTAGAAGTATATAACTCCGGTGAAAAGATATTTGTCGTCGAACAGAAAACGGAAAATTATAATTTTTTCATGGATCTTGATTATAAAGATGATGAAGAGATGTCATTTGAACAGATTAAGAGTGTGTGTAAAGTCATATGTGACAAAGTCTCAAAGTTTGGTGGTAAAGACGCTTTGATATCTGTCGCTGAACCTAAACCTATCGATACACTCATAAAAACGGGTATACATATAAACTGGCCAGGGTTTGTTGTAAATAGATCATCTGCATTGGGTCTCAGAGATCATGTTATAAATACGTTAAACTTAGCGTACGGATCACGTGATTGGAAAGATATTGTTGATATTTCAGTATACGGTAATAATTCACGTAATACGAAGGGTAGTGGGTTCCGTATGCCTTGGTCACATAAAAAGGGGAAACATGAAGCGTGTGCCGGTCAAGGGTGTGAGTTATGTAATAACACCGGTAAAGAAACACAAAGTGAATATTTACCCATATTTATATACAAACATGGTCCTTCATCCACATTGGAAAAGACTGAACAAAAACCGTCCGTTGATATATTACACATGGCAACGTTACGTACACAAAGCATGGAACCAGTTATCATAGAAGGAACTCGCGAAGAAGCTACATTTACAACATTACAAACTAAAAATGAGTTCAAGGACCAAGAGGCTCTTTTACTCGTCGAAGCATTTGTTCGTAAAAATGTAGAAGGACAAACTACCGCATCAATCACTAAAATGTTTAAATATAACAAACAGTTTCTCGTCTCGACAAATTCTAAATATTGTGAAAATAAAAAATGTAATCATAATTCCAATCACGTATGGTTTCATATAGTAGGTGATACTATAGCCCAAAAGTGTTTTTCGACTACTAACGTACTAAGACAATATGGGTTTTGTAAGGATTTTTCGGGGAGACGACATCAACTCTCTAAAAAAATAACGGATACTCTTTACGAAGATGGTAAAGTTGAAACGTATACACCTAAAAAGAAAGTCATTGTAGAACCAGAACAGAACTTACTTGAAAAATTTATAAAAAAGTATATCGTCAAGAAAGAAACGTTTATAATAGAATCACTCAAACGCGAAGGTGTTAAGAAATATACAGTTACGACAAAGGAATCGTGTGATACATGTAAAGAAACAATTTCATTCAGTATACTTAAAAGTCAAATACATCAAGTGTGTAAATGTAAATGTCGCGCACATAATCTTACAGATAAAATTGTCAGTACTTTATAGAATGTTAGCTGTAATATTAATTGCACTCGTTGTATATTTGGCGTCATCTTTAATAAAAAAAGATACAGGTACAAAACATATAACTAAACTCATACGTGAAACTTTACCGTACTCAGGGTTAAATGAAGTTTTATACAAAGAATTTTTAGCAAATATAAACATGGCTATAGAATATAAATCACATACAGAAGTTTCAGAAAAGTTATTAAACCGTGCACTCGAAAACTTACGAGAACTCGCATTATATACGGTTTCTACGGATACGAGTGTTATAGAAGAGTTAGACACGTTAGCGAACAGTATAAACGCTGAATTTAGCCTTGTTTTAATAAATGAATCCATTAACGCTGCGTAATGTATTTAAAAGAATAAACATACATTACTTTATAATGACAAAAACAATTGTTTCTACGCGTACACGTTCAGGGAGAGTCTCAAAGGTTCCAGAACGCTTAGACCCACTCGAAGATCTACCAGAAGATGATTTTTCGGATAATGATTACGAAACCGAATCGGAAATAGAAAGTGATATTGATCTCCTTCAAACAGATGACGAGGATGATTTTGAAGATGATGATAGTGATATGGATGAAAACGGCAATTTAAAAGGGTTTGTTGTTGACGAAGAAGAGGAAGATGAGGAATAATAGGCTTAAAAAAATAGGTTTACATTTTATAAATGGAAGCTGAAGTCGGTACACCTATAAACTATAATCCGGATGATTTTATGAGTAAAGAAGAGAATCATCAACCGGATGAACCAGAACTCGAACCGGAAAATAACGAACAATATTATTACCCACCACCGCAACAATATTACGAACCGTACCCACAACAACCTACACAAAAGGAAGATATATTTACAAATTTAGATAAAACGGCGTATATCATTATATTCGTATCATTTATTTTGGGGTTTTTTATGGGTAAGACCATGCAACCAGTCATTCTTAGACATGGATAGGTTTACCTCTAACCCATAAATGTTCAGACGATGTTTGCTGTCCTTCAAAATCACCAATAGGACCAATTTTAGGTTCTGTAAAATATGCACGACTTACAATGAGTGGGTCTTTTAGTATATCTTGTGCGACATCGGACGCACTCACATTTTCAGTACCCGATTTACTTTTTCGATCTTCATACAATCGTAAAAATAAACCTACCATGGCTAAAACAATAATTATGGTGATTATATTTAGTATAATACTCAACATTCTTACATTTATATAACAAATTTATTTAGATTCTACCTCTTCACCTTCCTCAACTTCGCCTTCGCCTTTCGTATCCTGAGCTTCCGTAGACGATTCAGACTTTTCATTGTTGAACTTTTCCATTGCTTCAACTGAATTAAACCCCTTTTCTTTCGCCTCTTTTTCGAGAGCCGCCTTCGCCTCAGCTTCACGTTTTTCCTTTCTTTCTTCAATTTCCTTAGCAACAATAGTATCCGCTTCCTTAACAAGTTCCTCCATTGGTGTATCTGGTTTTTCCTTTTGGAGATGTTCGAGAACTTCAGCTGGGTGACTAATTGGTGGTTCATCTGGTTTCGTATAATACTTCGAATTTTCATCACCTGGTTTCGCAAACGACGATGCACTTTCGACCATGTCACGTTTACGTTCCGCAAACATTTGTGCCGCTTGTGCTTGATTTTCTTTGTATCCCGACATGAGTTCTTCAAGTTTTTCATTCGTATAATGAACATCTTCAATCTTTGTCGGATCGGGTGGGATTAACAACCATTTATACAGATCAACAACGTAAATATCAAACGTCGCATCTTCTTTTTGAAGACGCTTGGCGTGCGATGCAGCCTCATCTCTGGAATTAAATGCACCCCGGATCTTAATACCAAACTTATCGTTCTTTTGAGGTGCTTCCGGTCCTATGACAGAAAGACACGCGTATAATTGACCGGGAACGGTCGTGTAATCTTGTTCAAGAGTTGACATTGTTTTATATAGTAACAAAGCTTAAAAACTTTAAGTCTATTATATGTAATATAATGCACGAATTCTGGAATAAACAACCTGTTCCTCAAGATAAAGTTGTTTTTAAAAATGATGGTGAAATAAATTCATCGAGAGAACTTAGGTACGAAAAAAACCCTTTACCCGAAGGATATGAATGGGGTTCGTGTACTGTCGATGAACTCTGTGGATTTCTAAAAGAGAATTATATACAAGACGATTTTTTCGAATTCATGTACTCGAAAGAGTTGATTGAATGGACACTATACCCACCGGGGTACCGCAATGAATGGAACCTTGCTATTCGTGAAAAAGAAAGTAATAAACTTATCGCTTTTATATCAGGTATACCTTTAGACGTTTGTGTTAATAAAAAAATAATTCAAATGCTCCAAATAAATTTTTTGTGCGTTTCTAAACATCTCAGAGATACCAAATTTACACCCATTCTTATAGGCGAACTCAAAAGGCGTATGAATTTACAAAATAGATGGCAAGCTGTATATACAGTCGTAAAACACTTACCTACACCTATCGCTAAAGTCACGTATTGGCATAGACTTATAAATGTTAATAAACTTAATAAACTCCGATTTTCTGACGCAAGGGAACAAGCATATCGTATTATAGGTACGTCACAGTTTAGGGAAATGAATGAAAATGATATACCTAGAGTTACAAAAATGTTACAAGAACATTTAAAAAAGTTTAAACTTTCACTTAATATCGATGAATCTTACGTTAGACACTGGATTCTTCCACGTAAAGATACCGTGTACACATACCTGAGCGATGAAAAGGAACAATTTGCCACTTTTTATAGTTTGGATTATGTACATAAATCAAGTGGTGAAATAATAAAACAAGCATACACGTTCTATAACGTCGGGAACTGTTTAAAAGATGCTATAATCATGGCGCGTAACCGCGGTTTCGATGTATATAATTGTGTAAATGTTGGTGTAGATGACGATGAACTTCGAAAACATAAGTTCATGGAAGGTACGGGATATAACCACTATTACCTTTGGAACTGGAAAATTGACGAAGAAATTAAGCCTACGGATATCGGGTTTGTTATGATATGACGTCCGGCACCGAGAATCAGGTCTCGGTTATAAACACCTAAGTGATATGTAATTTATATAAAATTAATAAAATGATACAAAACGGTAAAGGAGGTGAAAAAACGAACAAGTGGGGGAAGGTCTTTGAACATGAAACATCCGATTTCGAAGACGGTGAGCTTATTTCGATTCATGGACATGATTACGTGTATATAGACCAGGGAAAATCTATTGCATATCTCGAACAGTTTAAGGGAGAAAAAGAATATATAAAAAAATTGAAACCTGACGGAATGTTTCGTCGTTTATATGACAATTATATCCATATTATTGAAAAAAAGCATCAGCTAGGTTTCGGTAGTACAGATGAAAAAATTGGACTTGGATATCATAAGCTCAAACAGTACTCAAAAAGGTATCCAAATGCAAATTTTAGATTTTCGTATATGTTAAACGAATGTTTTTGGAACTCTCCGAGATATGAAGACACGTATGAAATCATGTCCGATGAAGGTATTGGGTGTTTCTACGTGAGAGGTGAAAACGCGGCTATGCGTAAAACAACACTCACGAATAAAGAAAAGAAAAAAGGTGTATATTTTCCGGCTAAATACAAAGTCGAATGGGGACCTATTTTTGAACATATCCATGCACGAGCACCTCCGTTGTTATAGATGAAGGGTCTTTACTATTTATTGCACGTCTCGCCGGGATATCGTCTATCTTATACTCTTTAAAACTACTGGTTACGAGATCGACTTTTGCATTTGACATTACAAAATCAACTTTAGAACTTTTTAATAATTTAAATAAATCTTTATGATCATCCATTATAAATCCATCCTTTGTATACCCTACAAAACTTGTAACACTTTCAGGTGCGTAAGGCGGGTCCGCGTATATAAAATCACCATCGTTTACGGTTTGTGCGAAAGCGACCCTAAAATCACACCATTTGAAAACCACATTTTTTATAAGGTCTTGTATTTTTACTAACTCGTCTAAAGATACAACTAAAGGTGTCGTTTTATAGTGTCCATACGGTACGTTAAACCCGTTCGGTCCTTCCCTATACACACCTCTAAAACACGTCTTGTTTAGAAAAATTAATGTCGCGGCATGTATAGTTGTTATAGGTATCATTTCATTATACTTTTTACGTGTCCAATAATAGTAACTTTCCTTCGATGTAAGACTGTCCTCTTCAGTTTCAGGTTTACGGTTTACGTCCGTACCTGTTCGCGTGTCATATGTTTTAAAAAGTTCAGTTAAATGGTCGTGAACATCTTTGGGATTCTCTTGAATCCGTCTATACATGTTAATTAATTTCTGGTTTTTATCGTACGCGTAAACTTTACCTTTTACGGTAATGTCTTGACTTTCGAGTATTCCAAACAGAACACTTCCACCACCAACGAATAGTTCGTGATAATTTTCTATTTCATGTGGAAAAGATTCCAAAACTTTATCGAGAATTTGTGTCTTACCACCGACCCATTTAATAATAGGTTTCATTTATATTAATTAGAATCTTCTTTTTAAACCTTAGTAAATTATAACCATTTAAAAGTAAAAGAAAACAAAAATGATACCTGAATCTTACATTAAAAAGAACGACGAAATTAAGGCGGTTCGTGAATTAGAAGAATATTTAAATAGGGACGTTGTCGACCACGTTCTAAAATTTATAAACCCTTATATATCACTAAGTGATACGAGTGAAGAAGATCACGTTAAATATTGGTTTAAACTAGGTCGCGAGACTAATAATTTACGATTATGGAGCTTTGCATGTACGAAAATAATGGAAAAATCTTTTGGTACATCACATAAAAATAATCGCGAATTAAAAAAAATGGGTTGTCATGCCTTCCAGTCTTTTAAATGTTATTTGGAAGACTATATGGTAAAAAACCTAAAAAATTGGGATAAAATTGAAACGTATGAAAAAGTTAGTAAAAACGATTACGTCGATATGTTTTATGGTGGTAATAACGATGATTTTTATGAAAATGTATCAGAATACATTGGGTTTAAGAGACCATATCGTAAATTTATTACCAAAAAAGAACAGAAATATATGTTACGTTTTAACGAAAGATTAACTGAATATTTGAATTATGTGGAATATAATATACTTCAAAATAACGATATCTTACACATTGGTAAATATGGTAATTTAGAATTAGTAAAAAGTATCAAGCGTTTACGAACAAATAACGAAAAGTTTATGGTTACGGTTCAAACTATAAATGTTGGTATCGATAAAAACGAACCTTAATGAATACAAATAAATTTATAATGTATAGTAATATGAATAAAATTTATAGTATATTTATAAGTGTTATATTAATTGTAATTATTTTTATTTTAATTTTTAAAATTAAAACACCAGTAGAAGAAACAGAGACGGAGACGGAAACGGAAACGGAAACGGAAACGGAAATAGAAGATTCGGATTCGGATTCGGATTCGGATTCGGATATTATAAAACCAATTTCTCAAACTGATATATCGAAAATACCTCCATCTCCATCACCATCGCCATCTCCATCTCCATCACCATCACCATCTCCATCACCATCTCCATCTCCATCACCACCTGTCTTTGGTGGATATGACGCCATTGACTTTATTTGCCCCGGTGGGAAATTTTGTCCACCTCCACCTCCACCTACACTTACACCTCCACCTACACCTACACTTCCACCTCCTTCAGAGCCGACAATCATCGTCGACTCTATATCTGTAAATTCGAAACCAGAACTTTGGTTTACTAACATTTAACACCATTTAAAAAGGAAACGCTAATATAAATAAATGGAGGAGATACGTAAGTACCATAACGAGTCTAAGCGTCTCCTCATCCAATCGGCTACCCGCGAAGGCGACAGTATTTTGGATGTAGGATGTGGATTCGGTGGTGATCTTCAAAAGTGGCGACACGCGGGGGCTAATATAAGCATGTGTGAACCAAACCCAGAATCACTTAAGGAGGCTAAGTCACGTGCCAAGAACATGAAAATACGCGTCAACTTTTACGAAGGTGATATATTCGCATGTCCACAAAGGAAATACGATGTCGTATGTTATAACTTTGCGTTACACTATATATTCGAATCACCCAAGTTATTCGAGACGTCTTTATTAGCAATTAAAAATAGAATAAAACCTGGTGGCCAATTCATAGGAATTATACCGAATTCCGATAAGATTATTATGAATACACCTGTAAAAGATGAGCTAGGAAACTATTTTCTAATGAAACATACAAGTTCGGGAAACTTTGGGGAAAAGTTATACGTCCACTTAGCCGATACACCGTATTATGTTGACGGACCAAAAGTCGAACCCATCGCACACAAAGACCTGTTTTTTACGCGTATGGAAGATTTGGGATTCACTTTAACATTATGGGAAGATCTTAAAGGGAACCCGGTTTCGGATTTGTATAGTAAATTTAGGTTTGTGTATAAGAGGTGAACCGCCGATTTTTATATATGTTTATGATAAGATGATACTAGCTTTACTCCTCATTATCATAAACGTGATTATACTCATGAATATACAGGAACCCGAGAGATTATCTGAAGTTCGTGAAAAATACAGGACACTCAGAGAACACCTTAAGGAGACTAATAATCAGGAATTCAAAATGTTATGTAAAGAAATTCCAATTACCGCACACAGGCGTATGAACGGGTCTATCGGATACAATGTCAATAAAGGTAATGATATAGGTTTGTGTATCGATGGTGAACCTAATGAAATATTCCACGTTTTAATACACGAACTCGCACACTGTACCGTTGACGAATATTCACATAGTAAAGAGTTCTGGAAAAAATTTGATGATCTTAGAACAATGTGCGTTTCTTTAGGAATATACCAGGAAATACCACAGAGAACCAAATTTTGTGGTAAACACATCCAGGATAAATAATGTTTGGTATTAATAAATGCAATCTTTCGGTGATTTAATGAAAGCGTATTTGTTACTGAATACTTTACTCGTATCTTCGAGTGCGCCCCTACTTTTAAACGATAAATGGTTAAATATGTTTATAATCATGGTTGTTACACCATTAGTCATCACTACGTTACCACGTGGTGGTAATTTAATTGGTCGTTTAGCTATAGATGCGCCATTTTTAATGATGTCAACGTTATTAGGTATGGGTATGGTTGCGGGGGTTTCCCAAATAAACAAAAGGTTTGAAAAGGATTTTAGAAATTATGGTAAAACTACGAAGAGTACTGGTACTGTTTTAGGACTTCGCGCAGTTGGTTTACTGTTCGGATTTCTCATTTCTTATTTTATTTATGGAAAGAGAATGTATAAACATTATAATGCTATTTAAGCGTATCTTCTCATTATGTAAAAGGCGACCGCCGCGACCATACCGGTCGACGCTAAGCCGATTACGCTTCTGTGTCCTTGGTCGTTCAAAAACGATGGGACAAAGTTCGCGAGTTTTTCTTGAACTGGCTTACTAATTGCCGCCGAAGCACACACAGCTACAATGAGTGCTTCGAACTGGTCATCAGTAAGGTTGAATGGATTTTTAGATTCAGATTTTTTTTCAGTCGTTTGTTGTACTACTGGTTGTTGTTGTTGTGCCATCATCATTGGAGCTTGCATATGCATTTGTGTCATTCTTGGATCGGCACTCATCATTGGAGGTTCGAGTGGTTCCTCGGCTTGACCCATAATATCGGAAATCGAAGTAGAGTCCATTGTCTGTTTATTTTCACTCACATTTTTTTCGGGGGAAATATTCGACACGAATGACGTCCCTTGATTATTGTCTATAGGTACCATACCGTCGCCATTATCTGAAAGATTCATCGTTCTAAGGTCTGTCGCCATTTATATGTATATAGTTTTTTGGTTTTAAATGATTACGCATTATTGTCCTGAAGAGTGTAGTTCGGATACAAACACCCAAATGTTTTTATGATCCTGGGTAAATCATTTAATTTATCGTAATCACACATATCATTATCTATATAAACAGTTTTTGTAGTATGACATATATCAATCATAACACGGTACCCATCATCACTACCATCTGGTTTAAATTCATTATAAGCTGGATATACGACAGTCATATTTTTGATAGGCGTATACATTCGTTTAGCAATTGATCTTATCATTTCCTTTTCGTAACTTTAAATGGTGTGTTCCTTTTAACTGAATTTGGATCTCCCACTTTCATGTTACCATGTTTTGGGTTAAACATCTTTTTGTGTGTCTGCCAGTACTCTGGTGCACCGACTCTGAAATTTTTACGAAGTGACGCTTTATACCAAAATACACAATCCTCTATTTTATTACTTTTAGAAGTATTATCCAATACTAAACATTCGTAATTTTCAGTACACGAATCCATAACTTTATTAAACATCTCAAATGATGGAAAAATACCAAAAAAGTTTTTAAACAGTTTTTCTCTGTTTTGAATAATATTTTCACGTAAAATGAAGATGTAATCAATATTTGCCCTGAGTGCAGGTGGTAGATCCATACAGTACTGCATAGTTAACATGAAAAATATCTTCCAATGGCGACCATTCATAAAAACCTGTCTGATACACTTATCTTTCATAAACTTCGAATCATACATACAGTCATCTAAAAGAAGAAACGCCCCACAATTTGTTTTACCACCCCCTACTAACTTTCTCTGTCTTTCAAGTACACGTTCAATAGCTTCTCTATCGTAATCACCGTATATGAATAAATCTGGTATATATTGTTGATAATAATGATTACCTTCTTCCGTTGCTGATAAAACTATACCCGCTGGTAAATGTTTTTTATGATATAGAATATCAGTAACAAGGGTAGATTTACCCGTATTACGTTTACCTATAAAAACACAGACTTTGTCATCTGCCATGTTTTCAGGTTTAAATTTTCTCAACTGAAGATTCATCTATAATATCGTGTCGTTTTATTTAATAAAATTTTACTCACGTAAAGTAAGAATGGCTGGTCGATTAAACCTTGCTATCACGGGTATCCAGGACCAATGGCTTACTGGGGAACCCGAGTTTTCGTATTTCCTTATGAATTTTAAGAGACATACTAAATTTTCAATTGAATCTATTGAAACACCTTTTGATGGTGATATTGATTATGATACGCTGATAGAATGTCGCATTCCAAAAAACAAAGGGGATCTTATTCGAAGTACAATGCTTAAATTTACTTTACCTAAACCAACGACACCTGATAAATCATTTACGGTGACTGCTTCTGATGGTGTATACTTTATAGATGGTGTTCAACAGGCAACATTGACTTTATACGAAGGTACGACGTATACCTTCAACAATACAAGTCATCCAACACACCCGTTTAGATTTTCTACAACGGCTTCCCCCAGTTATTCCGATTACACAACTGGTGTTACGAATCCAAGTACAGCTACTGTTACATTTGTCGTACCAGTGGGTGCACCATCAACTTTATACTATTACTGTTCTGTGCACAACGGTATGGGTGGTCAAATAAACGTAAAAACGCTTCGATACCGCGAATCTATAGGTGCACAATTAATAGACCATGCTGATCTCATTATTGGTGGTCAAACCATAGAGAGAATAACGGGTGATTATATTTACATGTATGACCAAATACACAGTAATAAAGATGATATTGATCAAACACTCTATTTCTTAACGGGACACGGTAATTATATAGACGTGACGTACGATTGGGATTATAGTTTATTTTTACCCTTTTATTTCTTTAGAAACCCAAGTTTAGCTATACCTGTGTGTGCTTTAACAAAACAACTTGTTGAAGTACGCATAAAGTTTAAAAAACTCGCAGACGTCACATTATCATACACGAGAACAGGTGGTAGTGTATCTGATCCACCTTCAGATGTTTCATCATCAATTAAAAAGGTTTCTCTTGTAACGGATTTCTTTTTTATCACCGAAGATGAAAAGAATTTTATACTTACACGTCCAATAGAATACGTCATAACACAACTCCA